>FLOH01000206.1_pt1 | contig 157474 bp, 124 predicted proteins | sample 756751 | NCBI WGS metagenome assembly FLOH01 (sample SAMEA4026879, study PRJEB14308) | marine metagenome | biome: coastal water; material: water | depth 74 m | reverse complement strand
TCATTTTGCGCCCATATCCGACCTCCGAATTATCCTGATCGGATACCTGTCTAAAAAACAGAGGTGCTTAAAAGGGCTTATTTGGCTCCGCTTTTCTTTGAAAATGGGGGTTGTGCCTCAGCTACCGGTGTTGTTAAGCGTTTTTTCTATTCCACTAAGCGTCCAGATTTTGCTGAACTATGAATCGCGGCAACGGAACATTTTAGAACGTGATGAACTTGTTTCCGTTTGCGCTGAACTTGAAGATGAATCTGCGATTCCAAGCCCGTGCCGAGCTTTCAAGCGGAGGTGAGGTTTCCGAGGTTAATTCATGCCACTAAACATCTTTGAAAGACTGAATTTTTTTCGCACGCTTTGCGAAGGATTCCAGATGCGCTGAACTATCCGCGTTTAAGTACACTGAACTTAAAAACCCTAAAAAATTTTCGAACGTAAACGTCACTTTTTTGAACGCGCTGAGACTGCAAATTAAAATGCTTTACAACTAGGGGATATGAGATGTATGTCTCATATCCGCCTTTCGGGTTAGTTAGTTTAAAGGTCTGAAAATAAAGGAATTATCTGAGAAAAGAACGATGTTGAGTTAAATGTAATTTGCCAATTACATTAAGTAAAATGCTTTACTCTTTGCGCTGCATCGCCCATAGGCTTTGGTCACCCTTTTGGCATATCCTAAAACACGGATGCCTATCCTGAAGCTACAGAAGCCACTATGCAAAACAGGAAGGTCTATCCTAAGAGTTCTTGGGCTTGGGCGGAAATGGACAAAAGGAGGAAAAGTGGCAGAAGCTTGTTCATGAAAGCTAAGATATTGGATGTTTCTTTCTCTCGACATTTTATCGGATTGAATGCTTTGTCCATTGTTTTGAGGCTTATGTATAGCTATTCTTTTTGTCTGTCCGCATCTTCCATCGCGTGCTAAAGAGCGGACAAATACCGCTAACGTGCGGACAAGGCAGGCAACCGGGCGGACAACTACCTCAGCTGTGCGGACAACTACCTCATCTGTGCGGACAACTACCTCATCTGTGCGGACAAATACCTCAACTGTAGGGACAAGAGCCGCAAGCGCGCTATAGCGTAGGCAATCGTGCTGTACTTGGCTTTTTGAACTTGGAATCAGGATCAGAACCTGCGTTGTAGGCTTTGGCTGCGCTCAGCCTGCCCCAAATAAAAAACGCCCACTCGTTAGAGCAGGCGTTTCTAATTGTCTTAGTTGGAATTTGACTACCCTTCCTCTAGCGCAGCTGCTCCACCCACAATCTCGAGGATTTCGTTGGTAATGGCTGCTTGTCTTGCCTTGTTGTAAGACAATTTCAATGCTTTAAGAATGTCTGATGCGTTATCTGTTGCCTTGTGCATGGCCGTCATACGCGCACCGTGCTCAGAAGCATGGCTATCTAGCGTAGCAGCATATAGTTGCGTTTTCAACGAACGTGGAATTAAATCTGCAACGATCTCTGCTTTTTTAGGTTCAAATATGTAATCAGTTGAAGACGTACTTTCAGTAGCCTCTGGTGGCGCAACAGGCAAGAATTGCTCAGCAACACACAATTGGGTTGCAGCGTTCTTAAACTGATTGTAAATCACATCAACTCGGTCGTATTTTCCTTCAGCAAACTCATCCATAATGCCTTGAGCAATTGGTGCAATTACTTCAAAAGTGAGTTTGTCGTAAACACTATCGTGTCGTTTTGTAACGGTAAAGCCTCTTCTCGCTGCAAATTCGCCTGATTTCTTACCAATAGAAAGCACAGAGATTTCTTTCCCTGCATATTCATTTTTAGAAAGAGCAATAATTTGCTTATTTACGTTTGAGTTGAAACCACCACAAAGACCACGATTGGAAGAGACTGCTACAAGCAATACTTTCTCAATTGGACGTTCCGTAGAATAGGCTCCTCCTTCAGAGGAATCAAGCGTAGCGCTTAAGTTCTCTAAAATCTCCTTCAACTTACTGGCATACGGACGCATACGCGTAATTGCATCTTGTGCTCTTCGCAGTTTTGCGGCAGAAACCATCTTCATTGCAGAAGTAATCTGCATGGTAGATGAGATTGATGTAATCCTCTCGCGTACTTCTTTTAATCCAGCCATTCGATTTGATAATTAGCTAATTAGCCAATGAGCTAATTGATCAATTAATATTTGCCAGCTAAATCAGCTGCAACTTTTTCCAATGTTCCCGTAATCTCGTCAGTCAGTTTACCTGCTTTCAAGCCATCAAGAACGTCTCTGTGCTTAGCATCCAAGTAATCCAAGAATTCAGTCTCAAACTCACGAACTTTGTTCACAGGAACTTTTCTTAATAGACCCTTTGACCCAAGGTAAATGATAGCAACTTGCTTCTCAACAGCAACAGGAGCGTACTGCCCTTGCTTCAAGATTTCAACGTTACGCTTACCTTTCTCCAAAACGTTCATGGTAGCTGCATCAAGGTCAGAACCGAACTTAGAGAATGCCTCTAATTCACGGTACTGTGCTTGGTCAAGTTTCAATGTACCTGCAACTTTCTTCATCGACTTAATCTGCGCATTACCACCAACACGAGATACAGAAATACCTACGTTAATCGCTGGACGAACACCAGAGTTGAACAAGTTCGACTCCAAGAAAATCTGACCATCCGTAATCGAAATTACGTTGGTTGGGATGTATGCAGAAACGTCACCGGCTTGCGTTTCAATTATTGGTAATGCAGTTAACGAACCACCACCTTTCACCTTTCCTACTAAGGAAGGAGGAAGGTCATTCATGTTCTTTGCAACTTCGTCATCGTTAATCACCTTGGCAGCGCGCTCAAGGAGTCGGCTGTGCAGGTAGAAAACGTCTCCTGGGTAAGCCTCACGACCTGGAGGTCTTCTCAATAGAAGAGAAACCTCACGGTAAGCAACAGCTTGTTTTGATAAATCGTCATAAATAATCAAAGCAGGACGACCTGTATCACGGAAATACTCTCCAATTGCCGCACCTGAGAATGGAGCGTAGAACTGGAGTGGAGCTGGATCAGAAGCTGTTGCAACAACAACAACTGTGTAGGCCATTGCTCCTGCATCTTCCAACACTTTCACAATACCAGCAACGGTAGAACCTTTCTGACCAATGGCAACATAAATACAGTAGACAGGCTCGCCTCTATCGTAAAATTCTTTTTGGTTGATGATGGTGTCAATCGTCACAGCAGTCTTACCTGTCTGACGGTCACCAATAATCAACTCACGCTGACCTCTACCAATTGGAATCATCGCGTCAATCGCTTTGATACCTGTTTGAAGTGGCTCAGTTACTGGCTGACGATAGATAACTCCCGGTGCTTTACGCTCTAATGGCATTTCAAAAAGCTCACCAGCAATAGGTCCTTTACCATCAATCGGCTCACCTAAAGTGTTCACAACACGACCTAGAAGACCTTCTCCAACTTGGATAGAAGCAATCTGACCAGTACGTTTTGCAGTTGAACCCTCAGAAATACCGCTTGAAGAACCAAGCAATACAGCACCAACGTTGTCTTCCTCTAAGTTGAGGATGATTCCACGAGTACCTCCGTCAAATTCGATAAGCTCACCAGCTTGAACGTTTGAAAGACCGTAAATACGAGCAATACCATCACCCACTTGGAGTACGGTACCCACTTCTTCCAGTTCAGCTTCGCTTTTGTAGCCTGAGAGTTGTTCTCTTAAAATACCTGAGATCTCTGCTGGTTTGATGTCTGCCATTTTATTTGTGTTTGTCCGAGATTACTCTCGCTTAATTAAATTCCTTTAGCAAATGATGTATTCATAAATTCTTGGCGTAGGTCACCAATCTTATTCAAGATTGAAGTGTCCAATTGTTTGTCGCCAATACGGAGGATGAAACCTCCAATAAGTTCTGGATTAATCTCTGTTTCGAGCTCAACCGTTCCGCCAACTTCTTTCTGAACGAGGTCCTGAATTTTCTTCTTCGCATCGTCAGCAAGTACAGTTGCGGACGTTACAGACGCAATTGTAATTCCCTTCATCTCCTTATACTGAGCAACGAATGCATCAGCAATTTCAGGAAGTACGTTCTCTCTTCTGTTTTTGGTGATAAGCGTGATGAAAAGCATGGTCACTTTACTCACGTTTTTCTCAAAAATAGCAGTCAGAATACTTACTTTTTTTTCGGCATTCACCACTGGGCTTTTTAGCAGAACAAGCAAGTCGCGATTCTCGGATACGGTTTTGTTAATCAACAGCATATCGTTGAAAGCCTCTTCCAAGTTTCCCTTCTCAGCCACAAGGCCAAGAAGTGATTTCGCGTATCGTGTTGCAACCTTTGTCTGAGCCATTTTAGTTCAGCTTGATGTCGTCAAGTAGATTATTAACCAGTTGCTTTTGCTTTGCAGCATCGCTCAACTCATTTTTCAGAATCTTCTCAGCTATATCCATTGAAAGTGCAGCAACATGATTTTTGATTTCAGCCATAGCAGCTGTCTTCTCTGTTTGGATGTTCTCTCGTGCAGACGCAACAATTTTGTCAGCCTCCGCTTGAGCCAAACCTTTAGCATCAGAAATCATTTTTTCTTTGATTTCTTTTCCTTCTTTCAAAATCACATCACGCTCTTCGCGTGCTTGCTTCAAAATAGCTTCGTTTTCAGACTGAAGCTTTGCCATTTCGGCTCTTGCATTGTCAGCAGAAGCCAAGGCATTTTTAATGCTTTCCTCACGTTCCTTGATGGTGTCAAGAATTGCAGGCCAAGCAAATTTTCCAAGACCAATCCACACTACCAAAAAGGCGATGGTCATCCAAAAGACGAGTCCTAATCCAGGTGTTACTAATCCCATTTTTTAATCTTTTTAATCTATCCTTTCAATCTAATGAGAAACCCCAACAGAGCTGACCAACCGTCAGCTCTGGGGTTTCAAATTCTTGGTTTGCTGTTGATTACTTAAGAGCGATCAAAAGACAAACAATGATTCCGAAGAATGCAGCACCTTCAACAAGAGCAGCAGCAACAATCATGTTTGCACGAATGTCACCGATTGCTTCTGGTTGACGAGCCATAGACTCAAGAGCAGAACCACCGATTTTACCGATACCGATACCTGCACCAATTGCAGCTACACCAGCTCCGATTCCTGCGCCCATGTAAGCGTTAGCCAGGTCCAAAAGAATTGTTAGAATTTCCATTGTGGATATATTAAGGATTAATTGATTACTGATTAATGATGCTCTTCAACCGCTGCACCGAAGTAAAGGGCTGATAGAAGCGTGAATACATAAGCTTGTAGAAAGGCAACAAGGATTTCCATGATGTTCATGAAGATGGCGAAGAGCAAACTCACGATTGAAACACCGAATCCCGCACCCGTTCCATACTGATTAGCAAAAATGAATATCAAACTCATGAAAGCGAGAATGATAATATGACCTGCCGTGATGTTGGCAAAAAGTCGAGCGCAAAGCACGATAGGCTTGATAAAAACTCCCATAATCTCAATAGGAATCATCAAGATGTAAAGTGGAATTGGAATGTCTGGAGCAAAAATGTGCTTCCAGTAATATTTGTTTCCGCTTACGTTGGTAATAACGAAGGTGAACAACGCCAAAACCAAGGTAACTGCGATGTTTCCCGTGACGTTGAATCCACCAATAAAAGGAATTAAACCAAGCATGTTGGCTGTCCAGATAAAGAAGAAGATTGTCAATAAATAAGGAAGGAATTTCTCGTAACGCGGTCCAACAGACGGCTTCGCAATCTCATCTCTAACGAATAGAATAATTGGTTCCATCAACGATTGCATTCCTTTCGGAGCTTCGTTTGGGCTTCTTTTATAAGACTTGGCAATGCTCATGAAAACGAAAAACATGATGAACACCGTCAAAAGAATTCCAAAAGTTGTTTTTGTGATTGAAAGGTCGAAGAATGCTCCAAGCTCTCCTCTAAAAACTCCAGCAAGGCTTTCTTCAGAATAACCCAGGCCTAACGCTTCCTCAATATTCAATTCCTCAGATTCTGCTAAACGGTTATTTATTCCTAAGCGGTAAATATGACCGTGATTAAGAATGTATCTATTCTTAGCTGCATGTCCGTGGTGAAAAGCTGAAGACATGAAAACACTCAAGCCGTCTTCTACACTATACAGGATGATTGGCAAAGGGATGCTTACGTGAACATCTTCTTCGCCTTTTCCTTTCTCAATTGTAAACAGGTGAATATCATGGGCATCAGTAACGTGATGCATAATCATATCACCTGCGTTGAAAGCTTCAGAATCTCCATGAGAATCGGTAGCTATCGGTGTTTCATCCGATAAAGAAGCGTCATTTACCGCATGTTCATCAGTTGTTTCGGGGCTGTGTTCATCAGAATCCTGCGAAGCCAACAAGCTTCCTGATGTTAAAAAGGCAAGCGAAACGAGAAGGAAAAGTGGCTTAAAAGCCTTGTAAATACTGTGTTTTTGCATCACCAATAAAGAGGTTTTGTACCGCTCGATTTTCAGGGCGCAAATATAGATAAAAGTTAACCGAATATTACAAGGTTTATGGAGCCTTTTTTTTGGGTCGTTAAACGAACCTCTTAAAGGCTTGAAAAATTGACCAGAATCAGTCTTTTCCCTTTAAAAAGGAAAGAGCAGATGCTACCTCTAGCGCAGTGTAAACCACATAAAGAACTAGAAATGTAATGATGACTGGTGTGGCCGAATCTTTGAAAATGAAGACGTAAACCCCAAGCGCCACAATGTAAACCAGCATTTTTAGCCCGGTAATTGCCATAAAATAAGTTGGGAACCGCTGCGGTCTTTCTTTTGAGGCCTCAACGGTGAAATGATGAACCGCTACACTTGTTCCAAACATAAAGAGTCCGCAAAAGGAAATGTGCACCGCATTGAACACCAGATCACTGAGTTCGTTCAGCAAAACTGTGATTACCATGGCAATGAGGTAAACGATTAGTGCTTTTACAGAGTATTTCATCCTTTTAGAAGGTCTTTAATGGCGAAATACATAGAAAGGAAAACCGCAAGAATGGTAAGTCCGCCCGTAAACCAAGGTGATTCAGTCTCCAAATATTTATCAAGTTGAATTCCGCCCAAAGCTCCGCCAACAATAATAGCGGCCATCTGAGTAGCCATTGAAGAATACTTGATAAAAGCGTTAGGCTGTTTTTTCTTGCCGTTGCTCTTGTTGTTGCTTTCCGGCATTAGAAGAAATATCTTTTACTACACCGCCCATACTACAAGAGCCCGTGAAAGTCGCCCCAGGCTCAATCGCCAGTTTCTTGGTCATGATATCGCCCTGAACCTTAGCGGTTGATTTCAGCGATAGCAAGTCTGAAACAGTGATATTGGCTTTTATGGTGCCTTCAATCTCTGCATTTTCGCAGCGAATTTCGCCCTCCACAAAACCACTAGCGCCAATTACAACACGACCTTGACATTCTAACGAGCCAGTAAGTTTGCCATCAATACGCAGATTTCCGCGCGCTTTGATGCTTCCTTCAATGACTGTATCGCTGTTTATATGGTTCGGCATTCCAGACCCAGAATTACCCTTAGAGCTTTCGCTCGATGTTTTGCTGTTGAACATTTTTCCTTTCCCTTTGTAACTTGCCCCGCTTCGCGAAGGATGCCAAAGATAACGATCCTTCGTAAAGTGCTTTTTTAACGCATGTTGCATTAACAATTGTTATCAATTCAAAATGGCAGAAAGCCCCATACAATCTCACCTAAAAGCCCAAATTGGTAAAGAAGTAGCAGCTATGCCGCAGGGTTTCAGCACGTGGCTACAACCGAAAATGATTTCGGTGGAGGATGATTCCATTACAATAGAGGTTGTGGTGAGACCAGAAATGCGCAATCCAATAGGAACGCTGCATGGTGGCATGCACGCAGCTATTTTGGATGAACTCATAGGAATGACTGTGGCTGCCATGGGCAATGAAAATCATTTTGTTTCCTTGAACATGACGGTCGATTTTCTGCGGGCCATTCCTGGTTTGGAAAAGGTGCGGGCTACTTGCAACATCATCAAACGCGGTAGAACCACCATGCACATCATCGGTCAGATCAGCGACCTGAACGGAAAAGAACTCTCACGTGCAACCGTTAATATGGTGTCTAGCGGAAAACCACTAGCATTTTAGGTCGGTCAGATTCCCGCACCGATACTTTTTCCACCATCCACATAAATGGTTTGGCCTGTAATAAACTGTGTTCTTTCATCGCAGAGGAAAGCCACTGCATGCGCAACATCTTCGGGTTTTCCCATGCTTCTGGTTGGTTGTGCTAAAATGAGTTTTTCGAGGACATCTTGAGGTAATTTCTGTGTCAAAGGCGTGTCGATAAGTCCGGGAGCGATAGCATTTACCAGAATGCCCGAACGCCCCAGTTCAAGTGCCAGAACCCGTGTTAATGCCACCACACCTGCCTTTGATGCGGCATAGTTTGATTGCCCCGGATTGCCGAGCCAAGCACGTGACGCAATGTTCACAATGCGACCCTTTTTCTTTTCGCGCATGACGACAGAAGCGGCTTTACACATCAGCCAAGTTCCCTTGAGGTTGATGTCAATCACGCGGTCAAAATCATCCTCACTCATTTTCCAAATCATGTTATCGCGAATGATGCCTGCATTGTTCACCAGCACATCCACTTGGCCGAACTGCGAAATCACCTTCTCGAAAAGCGTTTCTACATCTGCCGAACTGCTGATGTCGGCCAACAGAAAGTGACAGTTCGCACCCAATTCTTTAGGGAGTTTTTCGCCAGCTTCTTTGTCCATGTCCACCACAATGGTGGTAAAACCGTCTTCCACCATGCGTTGTGCAATGGCCTTTCCAATGCCTTTTGCTCCGCCCGTTATTAGTGCTACTCCTTTATTCATTGGCTTTGTTTTTCACTGCTACGAGTTTGGCCAGAATGCTCACTGCAATTTCCTCTGGGCCTTCTGCTTTGATGTCGATGCCCATGGGCATGTCCACCGTGTCAAGTTCTTGTTTTGTGGCGATGCCTGCTTCTACGAACATCTTTTTTGTCAGTTCTACCTTTCGCATACTTCCAATCATTCCTAAATAGGCGTGTGGTTTTTTGAGGCAATAGCCAAGTATTTCGCGGTCAAAAGCATGGTCGAAAGTAGCAATGACTATGAAGGTATCATCATCAAAAGGGAGTGATGGAAGCACCTTCTTATGGTCGAGATGGAGCTTCTGCACCCGTTCCGAATGCATCATATCCAGGTGGTCTTTTCGTGCATCAATCAGAAAAACCTCAAAATCGAGCAAACTTGCCATGCTAGAAAGCGCCTGACCCGTGTGCCCTGCACCGAAAATATAGAGTCGCTTCATCTTATTAATGGGTTCAATATACACCTGCACGCTCCCTCCGCAACACATGTTATGCTGATGCAACAGGTCGTGGTTGAATGTTTCGGGTTGATTTTTCTGAATTTGTTTGATAGCATTTTCAATCACCTTCTTCTCAAGGTTTCCACCACCAATCGTCCCCTTAATTCTACCGCTTTCAAACACCAGCATTTTGGCGCCCACCTTCCTTGGCGTAGAGCCTTTGGTGGCCACAATAATGCAAAGGGCCGCTTTTTCGGCCTGCTCTTGCAATCGGTATATCTCAGCGTATGCGTTCACCTGTTACTTGTTGATATTGCTGCCGCGTATTGATGTTTACAAAGATGCCATCATCATCCGTTTCAACCAGTTGTTGCTCAAATATTACGATCAAATCGCGCAGCGAATTGAACGCTGCATAGTGCTCCAGAATCGTTTTTTTAACGTCCGGTCCAATCAGAATGGGATGCCCTTTTCTTCCTTCTTTCACAGGAATGGTCACTCCCGAACCGCTGTGTGCCGCCAAAAGATTGGCCATCAATTGCTCGCCCACAAAAGGACTATCCACATTATGTATAAATAGGTTGTCTGCCCCAAGATGTTGTAGCCCCAATTGGACGGAATGAAGCCGCCCAAGCGCTGGATGGTCGTTCACAATCATGCTGCATGTTTGCGAAACCGCAGCGGTTTTTTCGGCCCACGGTTTCTTGCAAAATTCTGAATTGATAACGGTAGCAATTGCCGTTACGCCCGCTTTCTGATACAGATGAATGATGCGCTCCAAAAAAGTGAAACGCTCATCATACCTAAGCCATGGCTTTGGAAAATCCATTCTGGAAGACAGACCCCCAGCAAGAATAAGTGCTCCTGTATTCGTTACCATTCAAACGGGCATTTCAGCAATACGAAGAGCGGCATTTAGACTGTGGGTTTATATGATGTAAATCATATTAATTATCTCGGTAGGAATTGATATTACCAATGAAAATATGATTTGTATCATAAAATATCACGCCATCACGCCATAAGTTCGTAATGGATTTAGTGGTGAGGATACAATTAACCAACAGTTGAAATGAAATCATTAGAAGAGTTAATCAACGAATGTAAAGAGCACGCGTTCGACCTAAACTTTACGCGATCCAAGGAATGGAAGGCGGAAAAAGAGGGTCGTGTTATTGTTGGATACATGCCTATTTATTTTCCGCGTGAGATTATTCATGCGGCTGGCGGCATGGCCGTTGGCATTATGGGCGGTGGCGATCGGAAGCAGATTATTAAGGGCGATGCGTACTATCAATCGTACATCTGCCACATTCCGCGCAGTATTCTTGAACTGGCCTTGGACAAACACACGGAGCATTTTGACGGCTATATTTTCCCGTCCATCTGCGATGTAATCCGAAATCTGTCGGGCATTTTTAGGCAGCAGAAGATCGGGAAGTTTGTGAAGTACATGGATTTTCCGCAGAATTTTCTGCCAGAGATTGGTGGGGTGTTCTACCAGCAAGAGATGGAACACATACTCCATTATATAAAGGAGTTGAATGGGGTTGAGGTGACGGCTGAAAAGCTCAATCATTCTATTGGCCTGTACAACAAGAACCGCAAGATGATTGAGTTCATCTACGACATCCGTCAGGAGTTCCCTTGGCGACTTTCCATTGAAGATGTGTACCACATTATCCGTGCTGGAATGGTAATTCCAGTAGAGGAACACAACGCTATTTTGGAGCAGGTTTGCGAGCACATAAAGAAGGAGATTGGCATACCGCAGGATAAGATTAAGATTGTGGTTTCGGGCGCCTTCTGCGAGCAACCAGCCGTAGGACTTATCCGTGCTATTGAACAGGCGGGCTGCTACGTGGTGGATGACGATTACATGCTGGGTTCGCGCATGATCATGGGCGATATTGATGCCACTACCGATAAGCCGTTGGAGGCTATTTCTCAAGCATTCATCAATCAAAGTCAGTACTCATCTTGCATTTATGATGTGCATGATCCGAAGGAATACCGATTGGCCAAGATTGTAAAAGATCGCGGAGCGGATGGAGTGATTTTCGCTTCGGCCAGTTTCTGCGATCCGAGTTTGTTGGATGCTCCCATCTTTCAGAACGCATTTGACCGAATGGGCATTCGCTACATCGCATTCCAATACAGCGAAAACATCAACCAATTCAAGGTAATTAAAGAACAGGTGGGCACCTTCTCAGACAGCATCAAGCTGTGGGAAGATGAACCTGTTTCTGTATCGTAAACCATCAACACGCAACTCGTAACCCGAAACGCGCAACACAAATAAAAATGGCACAAGAAGCACAGAAGGAAAAGAGTATGATCATCCAAAAGGAGATGGTCAGTCAGCTTTTCAACGACCTTGGAACCGCAAAGGAGACGGGCAAAAAAGTCTGCTACACGTTTATTCCGGGAAACCTATCCGAGCTCATCCGTACGTTCGATATGCTGCCCGTTTATCCAGAGATAAATGCCTTGCAGAACGCCATGCGCAAGAAATCGGGCATGTACATCAAGGAGGCCGAGAAGAACGCGCATTCTGAGGATGTCTGCACCTACGTGAAGTGCGATGTGGGTATGATGCTCAAAGGAAACATCGGTCCAACGGGCGAGAAAATACCCGAACCAGACGTGCTGCTTCTGAGCTACACGGGCTGTTTCACCTTTATGAAATGGTTTGAAACACTCAAGCGCGAGTATCCGAATGCCGAGGTGGTTATGATCCATACGCCCTATCAGGAGAATGGCGAAATGACTCCGCAGATGACCCAATACATGGTCAAACAACTCAAGGAAGTGGTTATTCCGAAGTTGGAAAAAGTCACGGGACTGAAGTATGATGAGGCCAAGCTGCAACGACACCTCGCCCTATCTGCCGAGGCTGAAGATTGGATCACCAAGATTTTTGACACAACTAAACACCGACCGTCTCCTATTGATGCCTACTTCGCTGGCGTGTATTACATCGGGCCGATCAACATCGGTTTTAGAGGCACACAACAGGCGGTAGATTATTACAAGGAGCTCCACAAAGAGATCATGGTTCGGGTAGAGAAAGGCCTCGGCCCCATCACGCCCGAAGGGGAGATGAAGGAAGAGAAATTCCGATTGGTGGTGGAAGGTCCGCCCAACTGGACCAACTTCCGCGAATTCTGGAAGATATTCTACGATATGGGAGCGGTAATCGTGGCCTCATCTTACACCAAAGTGGGTGGCGTTTACGATATGGGCTGGCGGCACGACCCAAGCCGTCCGTTAGAAGCGCTGGCTGAATATTGCATGAATTGCTACACCAATCTGAACCTGCCACAGCGGGTGGATTTACTGGCAAAATGTATTGAGGATTATCAGGCGGATGGCTATCTCACCAACTCCATCAAGAGTTGCAACTCGTTCTCAGCAGGTCAGTTGGGCATGATGCGCGAGATTGAAGATCGCTTGGAAATTCCTGTCGGTTTTATCGAAAGCGACCTGGTGGATCCGCGCTATTTCTCCTATTCCAATATCAAAAACCGTCTGGAGTCTTTCTTTCAGATGTTGGAACAGCGCAAGCTGATGAAGGCGCATGAAACGACAGAAGTTTAGGCTGGAACACATTAAATAGAACTCGAACAACACAAAATGAGCAAATACTATTTAGGCATCGATTTGGGATCGACCACTTCAAAAGCGGTGATCATCAACGATAAGGACGAGATCATTGGTCGTGGAATAACCAACACACGGGCCAACTATAAAGTGGCCGCAGACATTGCCCGCGAAGAAGCGATCTATGACGCACGGTTCACGCTGCTTTCTAACCGATTGAAGCACGATCTGGAAGAAAAACCAGAGTTCAAGAAGTACATGGAAGACATTCGGTCGGTTTTTCAATACCGACAGTTCAAACGCAGAATGGACAGTTTGGCAAAGATGCTCAAACACACGGTTTCCACATTCGAATATGAGAATAAGAATGAGGTGGCTGCGAAATTGGATGAGATACTCAAAGAGATTGAACCGAAGATCAGACATGAGTTCCTGTTCGAGGACCTTGGTTCAAAAAATCAATTTTTCCGCGATATCGTAAGCGAGCGATACAATCAGTTGGTGGCCGAATCGGCCAAGGGTCTGTTTGAACCGTTAATGCTGGCCTTCGACAAGAGCATTACGCCAGTTGAAAATGAAATGGTCCAGTTCAATTTCAAGGAATTGGTGGATGAGGCCATGAAGGAGTTGGATGTGAAATATCAGGCATTGCTCCAATCGCCAGAAACGGTGAAGAAGGAAGATTGGTACTATGCTGAGTTGAACGCAGTAGCCAATAATTACAAGAATGTGGAGACGTCCATCAAGGAGCACATCGATAGCATTGCCAACGATGATATTCACATCACCAACATGGTAGGAACGGGTTATGGGCGCGCCTTGCTGCCGTTCCCAGAAGACTGCATCAAGTCGGAAATTCTATGCCACGCATTCGGAGCACATGCTGTTTTCCCTAACACCCGAACAGTATTAGACATTGGCGGTCAGGATACCAAGGCCATTCAGGTAGATAGCCACGGCTTGGTCACCAGTTTTCACATGAATGACCGTTGCGCGGCTGGATGTGGACGGTATTTGGGCTACATAGCCGATGAGTTCAACATCTCGTTGAATGAGCTCGGTCCAGAAGCATTGGAAGCTGATAAGGAAACCACCATCTGTTCTACCTGCACCGTATTCGCAGGAGCGGAAGTGAGGGAACTCCTCAACAATGGGGAAAAGCGCCCGAACATACTTGCTGGTCTTCACAAAGCTATCGTGCAACGGGCCATGTCGCTTATTGCAAGATCGGGTGGTGTTAAGAACGAATTCACGTTTACGGGAGGTGTGGCAAGAAATCAGGCCGTACTGAAATACGTTTCACAGATGGTGAAAGACTCCTATGGCGATGTGACGATGAATATTCACACCGACAGCATTTTTATGGGTGCATTGGGAGGAGCCATGTTCGCCAGAAGAAACATCTCAGCCCATCTTCCTGACGCCAAAAAAGCGGCAACCGCATAACCTCAGAAACAGAACACCATGAGCAAACCGATATATACAATGGGAGTGGATGTAGGCGGAAGCTACATCAAGGCCGTTATCATGACCTACGACCGCGAAGGTGGTGACCACCAGATCGTTGACAAGCATACCGAGAAGATCAGAAAACGGAACCCGAAAGAGGTGGCTGCCGAAGTGATCGATATGATGCTAAGCAGAACGAAACTGACCAATAAAGACATTTCCTACCTCGCTTCAACAGGAGAGGATGAGATGGTGGAACGCAAAACAGGTCACTTCTATAGCATGACCTCGCATTCCAGAGGCGGAAGGTTTTTGGCGCCTCAGTGCAACACGGTGGTTGATATGGGGGCGCTTTACGTGCGTGCCATCAAAGTGAACGAGCAAGGCCGTGTAATCGACTATAAAATGACGGGGCAATGTGCCTCTGGATCGGGACAATTCATCGAAAATATTTCGCGTTATCTCGGTTTGGCAATTGAAGAGGTCGGACCTATGTCCATTAAGGCAGATAATCCCGAAGTGCCTTCCGGTATCTGTGCAGTTTTGGCCGAAACGGATGTGATCAACCTCGTTTCCAAAGGACTTTCAACTCCGAATATTGTCAAAGGCATCAACCTTTCCATCGCCAACAGAATTGTAAAACTATTGGGCTCATTGCGTGCCGAATCGCCCATAATTCTTTGTGGCGGCATGGGCATGAACATAGGAATGATACAAGCGGTGGAAGAACTCACCGCAGAAAGTTCTAAGGCCAAATTTGAGTTCATTTCAAGTCCTGATGCCATCTATTCTGGAGCCATTGGAGCTGCGCTTTGGGGCGGTTATCGCTATTACATTCTTAAAGCCAAAGAGGCTGCCGTGGTTGCTTAATAAACACAGATGAAAGAGCTCCGATCAGAACACGCCCTCGGCACGGTCATTCAGAACATCACATTGATGCTGGAAGGCAATGCCCAAAGGTTTGCCGATCGGGTGGTTTATCAGCAGAAGAATGCCGCTGGCGATTACGTTGGAATTGTTTGGAAAGACCTTTTCAATGATGTGAAGAACATTGCCGCCAACCTCAGATCGTTCGGTTTTAAGCAGGGCGATAAGGTGGTTTTCTTTGCGCAGAACAGCCAACGCATGTTGGAGTTTGAACTTGCCGTGATGGCGTCTGGCAGTATTGCCGTTCCGATCTTTGCCTATTTCAAGCAGGAAACGGCCAATCTGCTCATCAACCATTCAGAGGCTCGATTTCTGGTGGTGGCAGGCGATTATCAGCTTCAACAACTCGACAATAACCCCAAAATTGAACACAAATTCTCTTTGGATGAAGTGGATACGGAAAGGTATCCTGATGTCGTTCCGTTCAGCAAAATGGTGGCCGAGCATCCAGATAAGGAACAGGCACTGGACCGCGAATTGAAAGCCGATGACCTCTGTCTTTACATGTACACATCGGGCACCATGGGCACGCCTAAATGTGTGCAACTCATGCACAGGAACATCCTTTCGCAACAGGCCGCTTTGGCCACGCTTTGGGATCTGAATGAGAACGACCGCTTTCTGGCCTATCTGCCGTGGCATCACAGTTTCGGAGGCATTTTCGAGCTTTTTACCGCACTCTATAATGGCGCAACCTATTCGCTTGAGAGCAGTTTTGGGAAGGATCCAAAATCCATCATGGAAAATTGGAAGGTCATTAAACCGACCATCTTTTTCAGTGTGCCTAAAGTTTATCAGGCGCTTGTTGACCTCACAAGAGGGGACAAAGAGGCCGAAGAACGCTTTTTCAATTCGGGACTGAAATTCATTTTTACAGCCGCAGCCGCATTGCCAATTCGGCTTTCGGATGAGTTCGAGAAACGCAACATTACCGTCATCGAGGGTTGGGGATTGACCGAAACTTCGCCCTGCTGCACCCTCACCGATCCATCCCTGAAAAGGGACACGGGCGTGGTGGGGATGCCTATTCCAGGCACTTTCGTCCGAATTGCAGATGATGATGAAATTCAGGTAAAAGGTCCGAACGTGATGCGTTCCTACTTTAAGAATGACGAAGCGAACAAGGACACGTTCACCGAGGATGGTTGGTATCGCACAGGAGATGTGGGTGCCATCACCGAAAACGGATTGAAACTGGTTGCACGGAAAGACCGCATTTTCAAGCTTTCCAATGGCGAAAAGGTGGTTCCCACCGATCTGGAACAGAAGATTGAGAAGCACTGCCACTACGTTCAATATGCCGTGGTGTCGGGAAGTGGAGAAGAGCATCCCGTTGCCCTCATTTTTCCGAATAAAAAACTGTTGGAAAGACCCGATTATGAGGTTAGTCCAGAGGAAGGATGTTTCTGTCCGCGGAATTTGAATGAGCTGAGCAAGTGCCTACGTGGGTGTTTGCACGATGCGAATTCAAGCATCCATCAGAAATTCGCCAAGATCAAGAGTGCGGCCATCATCAACCAAGAATTATCGCTGGATGATAACACCCTCACGCCATCCATGAAAATGGCACCCAAAAATGTAGTGGAAAAATACAGGACACACCTGAACAATCTCTATGGCGCCAACGTGCCTGTGGATGAAGAAGTTTATGTGATCGAGTTGGATAAGAACGCGAAAAACAGAGCAGGAAGATGAGCGATTACAAGATAAAAACCACCGCTCTGATGAAGGAAGTAATGGCCAATTACTTCAAAGGTTTGGAAAGTGGCGAGAAGAAAATTGCATGGTGTACAAGCGTTGGGCCTGCGGAATTACTGCGTTCGTTCGGTTTCGAGGTCTATTTTCCTGAGAACCACGGAGCACTTTTAGGTGCCACTAGAACTGCTATGGACCATATTCCTGAAGCGGTGAAATGCGGCTATTCTGGGCATGTTTGTTCCTATACAACCTCCGATATTGGCTCCTTTCTGAAGAAGGATAGTCCGCTGCAGACGCATTACGGCATGAAGGGCGTTCCGAAGCCCGACATCATTGTTTACAACACTAATCAGTGCCGCGAAGTGGAAGATTGGTTCACCTTCTATGCGGATCATTTCGCTTGTCCGATTGAGGGTATTCAGCCACCACGCCATTTGGATGAGGTGACGGAAGATGAAGTGGAATTGGTGGTCAAACAGTTCAAGAGAATAATTCCTGCCTGCGAATTGGTCAGTGGTGAGAATTTCAATTTGGAGAAGCTCAAAAAGGTTTTACGGCTGAGTAAAGAGGCCACGCTGCTTTGGCAGAAGGTGCTCAAAACGTCCACCGCCATGAATGCGCCCATCAGTTTCTTCGATGGCACTATTCATATGGGGCCAATTGTTGTGCTCAGAGGAACACAGGTGGCCAAAGATTATTACACCACGCTTCTGGCCGAATTGGAAGAAAACGTGGCCAATAACCGCGGTTTTCTACCACAGGCTACCACGCGCATTTTCTGGGAAGGCATGCCCATTTGGGGCAAGTTGAGGATGATGAGCGACCTATTCACTGCTAGCAATTCTGCGGTGGTCGCCTCCACTTATTGCAGCAGTTGGGTGTTCGATCAATTTGATGAGAACGACCCTTGGAACTCCATGGCGCGGGCTTACACCGAGATTTTCATCAATCGCAGTGAGAAGGCCAAAATGGAAGTGCTGAAGAGTTGGTTCAAGGAATACAAGATTGATGGCATCGTTTATCACGACAGCAAAACCTGCTTCAATAATTCAAATGCTAAGTTCGGAATGCCGCAACGCTTATCGAAAGAAACGGGTGTTCCATCCTTAGTAATAGAAGGCGATCTGTGTGATTTGCGCTTCTTCTCCGAAGGACAAAGCATCACCAAAATTGAGACGTTTTTGGAGCAGTTGGAAGACAATAAAATGGCTTTGAATCGGAAATGAGCGAGAAAAAGAATAGTCCCAAAAAAGCAGCCAGCCCTCGGAAACCAAAGGTCGGTGTCATTGGTATGGGGCCAGTCGGGATGATACTTGCGGTGAAGTTGAAGGAAGCGGGCTTCGATGTGAGCGTAGTCGTTAGAAATTCTGTGAAGCGTGAAAAGATCAGAACCGAAGGCATCGTTCTTGAAAACCTGTATCAGTCGGTCACTCATTTCGATCATGTGTTTCCTTCAATCGGAGAAATGGCCGAAATCGATTTGGATTACCTGATATTCAGCACCAAATCGTATCAGACCGCAGAGGCAGTGAAGGAAGCTGAATTGCTGAATTCCGACAAGCTGACCGTGGTTGCCGCGCAGAATGGAATTGACGTGGAGGAGCTCGTAACCGCTTCATTCGGAGATGGTCAAGTACTTCGGATGGTGGTCAATTTTGCGGGGAACATGATTGCACCGAACACGGTTCGCGTCAACTTTTTCCTTCCGCCCAATTACATCGGATCCATAGATGAGACAAGGACGGATGAGGCGGCCACATTGGCCTCAAAACTCACTTCGGTTGGGCTTCAGAGCGAAAGCGTGAATTCGTTTGAACTCGCCAAACGGGTTTGGGAAAAGACCATTCTCAATTCGTCTTTGAGCGCCCTGTGTGGCGTTGGAAGACTGACCATGGCCGAGGCGATGGCCGATGCCGATACGGTTCAACTCATTGAGGAGACCATCAACGAAGGAATTAATGTGGCAGAAAAGGAGAAGATTCGTTTTCCAGACGATTTTTTACGGAAATGCCTCCGATACCTCAAAAAAGGTGGAGACCATTTCCCTTCCTTGGCCGTGGATCTGATACACAATCGACCTACCGAGATCGACTATTTCAACGGCAAGATTGTGGAGTACGGACGCAAGCATTATGTGCGCACTTCGCTCAATCTTTCCATGACCAACATGGTGAAAGCCATGACTAACAAGAACGTAATCTCGCGCTTGCCTGGTGCCATTGGCGATTTTAACAAACGCATGATCCAAAAGGGCTTGGTGGATAAGACTAAATCGCCCGTCTATTACAAAGGACATACGTGTTTCATGGGCATCGACCTTGGTTCTTCGTACACCAAATTCACGGTGACCGATGAGAACGGAAACCCGATTTATCGCTATGTGATCCAATCGGTGAACAAGGACCGTAATGCCATGAAAGACATCTTGCAGGCCATCCATGGCGAGTTTGACATCAAATACAGCTGCGCCACTGGCTACGGACGCAAGGTTTTTACCGAAACAGATATGGTGAAAACCGAGATCAACTGCGCGGCCATGGGCGTTTCAAAATATCAGCCTGGCGAGAAGAATATCATCGACATCGGTGGCGAAGACATCAAGATTATTCGCTGCGATGCCAACGATAATGTGGGCAATTTCTACATGAACGATAAATGCGCTGCCGGAACGGGTTCGTTCCTCAGCGAGATCTCCGAACGGGCCGAGATCAATGTTTCCGAAATGAGCAGCTTGGCCGCCCATTCCGATTACGACAAGGAACTGAACAGTTTCTGCACGGTTTTCGCCAAAACCGAGATCATGAAATGGATAATGGATGGCATGTCGCAGCAGGATATTTCGCGCGGCATCTACATTTCCATCGCCAATAAAATTGCAAAAATGCGCTTGGATCCAGGCATTCCAACCCTGATGATCGGGGGCGTTATTGCGCATCATCCATACCTAAAAACGCTGCTCAGCGAGAAATTCAAGATCGACATTCAGATCATTGAAGCACCACAATTTGTGGTCTCGTTAGGTGCCGCACTCATCGCGAAGCAAACGTATCAGCGGTTGGGAACTCCATCATCCCAAGACAAAGAAGTAGTAAACACAAGCATAGAATAAGATGGCATTCTCGTATAAAAAGCTGAACATTTCAAAACTATCAGTAATCGGAGCTGGTCAGATTGGACCCGATATCTGCCTGCATTTTGCCAAGACATTCTGGAAGAACGATGTGGCCTTGGTCCTTGTCGATATTTCGCAGGATGCATTGGATAGCGCCAAGGCGAAAATCGAGAAGAAGATCGCCTATGGCGAACAAAGCGGTGCGTTCAAGTCAGAAATGGCCGAAACGATGCGCAAAGGCATTCTTTACACCGCGGATTATTCCAATGTGGCGGGTTCAAATTTGGTGGTTGAAGCAGCTACCGAAGATGGCAACATCAAGGACATTATTTTCAAACAGGTGGAGAAATTGACAGACGATGACTGCATCTATCTGTCCAATTCATCGCACATGCAGCCTGAGGTCATTTTCCGAAATATTGAGAACAAAGGACGATGTTTGGTGGCGCATTATTTCTTTCCAGCCGAACGTAATCTGATTGTGGAATTGGTGCCTGGAAAGGAAACCGACAAGCAGATAACGGCCGATCTTCTCGGGTTTTATGAGGCCATTGGAAAAGTACCCATCGAAGTGGGAAGTTCCTACGGTTACGCCATCGACCCGATTTTTGAAGGACTGTGCGAACTCGCCATTCTGAGTTTGGAAAAGGGTTATGGGACGATAAAAGAGATTGATGCGATTGCTCAAAAGACACTGAAGCAGGGCGTTGGACCTTTCACCGCATTGAACCTTACAGGAGGAAATCCGATTACCAATCACGGCTTGGAAGAGATGCGGAAAACGCACATTGGCTGGTTCCGATCACCAAAGACCTTGCAGGAAATGGTGGCGAAAAACGGTAAGTGGGAAACGGCCAAGCGAGGAGAAGAAGTGGAGGTGTCACCAGAAAAGGCAGAAGTGCTTCGGAAGCAATTTTTGGGCGGATATTTCGCGCTTTGCTCTTACATCATCGACCGTGGTATAACCAACGTGAACGACCTTGACATGGCCACCGAAATCGGCTTGGTCATCGGTGCTCCGTTCACCATGATGAACCGAATAGGCATCGAAAAAGCACATTTTCTGGTACGCGAATGGTGTGCCGAACACAGCAGTTTTCCATTCCCGAAATCGTTGAACAACGCTATGCTGAATGGCGGATGGAAGATTTCCAGAGTTACCTGCCGCAAGGTGGGCCGCATTGCGGTACTCACCATCAGACGACCAAAAGTGCTGAATGCGCTCAATTTGGAAGTGCTTCAGGAATTGAAAGCGGAAATTGAAAAAGCGGAGAACGACAGATTTATAGAAGGCATTGTAATTACTGGTTTCGGCACAAAGGCATTCGTTTCTGGTGCCGACATCAATATGTTGGCGGCCTTGAAAACCCCAGAGGAAGGCTACGAGAATTCGCACACATTCCAGTCGTTAATCAACTCCATTGAAAAGTGCAAAAAACCGACTGTCTGTGCGTTGAATGGCTTTGCGTTTGGAGGTGGAAATGAACTCGCGATTACCTGCACAGCACGGATTGCCAAGAAAGGATTGCCCGTAGTTGCCTGTCAGCCCGAAGCTAATCTGGGTTTTATTCCTGGGTCAGGGGGAACACAGCGTCTGCCGCGTTTGGTGGGGGTTGATATTGCCGCTGAGATATTGCGTACAGCCCGCACCGTTTCTGCAAAAGAGGCGCTGGAAATCGGACTGATTGATAGGATAGCCGAAGGTGATTTGGTCACGGAAGCGGTGGATTTTGCCAGGAAGTTGGTGAAAGGAGAAGTGAAGCCACGCGAATGGATGAAAGGTGGAACCAAAGAGGTTTCCTCACCAAAAGAGGTCAACATCGGACATCTCAGCAAGAAGATTGATGCCATTATGAACAAGGCAATCTACGAAGGCATAAAACTGCCGCTGCCCGAAGCATTGGACCTGGAAGCAAAGCTCTTTGGAGAGTGTATTCTATCGGAAGATATGCGCATTGGGTTGGAGAATTTTAAGAAGAATGGATCGAAGGCGAAAGCCGAATTCGTACACAGATAGAACGCAAATAACGCTGAAGAACATGATAAAATATGATTTTCTTCATCTGTGTAAATCAAAAAAATCCGCATCATCAGCGTTCCGTAAACGATAGAAAATGTTTGATAAAAAGAAAGGAATAGGAATAGCATACGATGAAGTTTATCTCGTGAACGGTGCACGGACGCCTTTCGGGAAATTGTGTGGAACATTGGGAACCATTTCCCCAACAGATCTTGGGATTTATGCAAGTCGTGCCGCGATAGAAAAATCAGGTATTTCGGGCGATGATATCGACCAATTGATGTACGCCAACATTGGCCAAAGTTCTGCCGACAGCTATTTTCTTCCGCGTCATATTGGACTGTATTCTGGTATTCCAGAAGGCGTTCCTGCAGTGATGTTGCAGCGTATTTGTGGTAGCGGTTTCGAGACGATTATTGCAGGTGCCGAGCAGATTATGCTTGGAAAAGCAGGAGCCACGCTTTGTGGTGGAACCGAGAACATGACGCTCTCCCCAACCGTGAGTTTCGGCAATAGAATGGGTTATGGTTTGGGTAGGATCGATTTTAAGGATATGCTTTGGGAAGCGCTGAATGACACAGCTGCTGTCCCGATGGGATGCACGGCTGAGAATGTGGCCCAGAAGCACGGTATCACCAAAGAAGAAGCGAATGTGTTCGCCAAGCGTTCGGTCGATCTGTACTTAGCAGCCAAGGCAAGAGGTTTCTTTGATGATGAGGTAATCAAGATGAATTCTACCGTGTTTGAGGTGGAAGGATTGAACCCACGGAAAGTGAAGTTGCACCCGAAAGTGAGCGATTTCGATACGGATGAGAATGTCCGCTCTACCGATTTGGAAACCATGGCAAAACTGCCAACGGTTTTTGCTAAAGATGGCGTTCAGACCGCAGCCAATTCCAGCGGAATTGTGGATGGCGCGGCATCGGTTGTTGTGGCAAGCAAAAGCGTGGTTGACGCCAAAGGATTGAAACCACTTTCGCGCGTAGTGGCATCGGCCACAAGCGCCCTCGATCCAAGAGTTATGGGCTTGGGACCTGTTCCATCCATCCGTCTGGTGCTGGAAATGGCTGGATTGACCTTGGCTGACATCGGTCTTATCGAGATCAACGAAGCTTTTGCAGCTCAGTTCATCGGTTGCGAGCGCGAATTGGGATTGAACCGCGATATCTGCAATGTGAACGGTGGAGCAATTGCGCTCGGACATCCGTTGGCAGCTACTGGAACCCGATTATCGCTTACCATTTCAAGAGAAATGAAAGCGAGAAATGTGCGATATGGCATTGCCTCGGCATGCATTGGTGGCGGACAAGGAACAGCCATCTTGTTTGAGAATACCGACCTGAAATAGAACGAACATCATTATATAATAACAGATGGAGAATGCCTTGAGCACCTCCGAACCAGTAAAGAAAGACATGTCAGAAAAGCGAAAAGTCATTGATCAGGCCATAGTGGAGATCGTGAGCGACTCGGGCGAAGGAGCCCAGAAGTGTGGCCAGAGTTTAGGAGCCATTTCGGCAAAAATGGGCAACGGTGTTTGGACCGTTGAGATCATTCCTGCAGAAATTCAACCGCCAGCAAGATCGCGAGAAGGCGCATCGGGTATCCGTGTCCGCATCGGTTCAAAAAAAGTGACCAACATGGGCGACCATGCTGGATTTGTGGTGGCGCTGAACGAGCAGGTGCTTTACGGCCGTCTCGCGCAAGACGCTTATAAGAAGGGCACGGTGCTGCTGATTGAGAACAAATGGGCTACGCACGATCTGGAACACATCCGAAATCAGTACACGGAAGCGTTGGCTGAGTTTAAGGAACGCGGGTTCAACATAGTTGAAATTCCGATGGAGACCGAGTGTCTCAAATTGGTGCGCGATGCCCAAAAGGGCAAGAACATGTGGGTGCTTGGTATGCTCTGCAACATTTTCGGACGCGATATGGAACGCGCTGAAGAACAAGTAAAAAGCATTTTCAGAAAGAAAGTGCAGAAGATAATTGATAGTAACATCGACCTTATCAGAGCGGGTTATAAATGGGCGGAGGATAATCTTGATTTTGCCTACGAAATACCAGCCATGAAAACCACGGTGGATCAGGTGGTGATGAACGGAAATGAGGCCATCAGCTTCGGAACGATGGCCGCAGGGATCGAATTGTGTTCCATGTATCCAATCACTCCCGCAACCTCTGCATCGCACCATTTGGCCGAGTATTTCGACCGTGCGGGTGGAATTGTACATCAGGCGGAAGACGAGATTGCAGCCATCGGTTTTGCCATCGGTGCTTCCTATGCTGGAAGAACCGCCATCACCATTACATCTGGTCCTGGACTGGCACTCAAAACAGAGTTTATCGGTTTGGCTGTAATGGCAGAAGTGCCGCTTGTGATTGTGAACGTGCAGCGGGGCGGCCCATCAACCGGACTACCGACCAAAGTGGAGCAAAGTGATCTGCTAGCGGCCATGTACGGAGAAACAGGCGATGCGCCCAAAATCGTGTTCGCTGCCGCCACCATCGAAGAATGTTTTCACTTCGTGATCTTGGCCCGAAAACTGGCCGAGGCATTCCGAACCCCAGTAATGCTGCTTACCGATGCCAATTTGGCCACGGGCGTTCAGCCGTTTCCCCGACCAGAGATCAACACCGAGTGGTTCGCATCGCCCATTGATCAAAGTAATTGGAAAGAAGGTGTGAAAGCATTCGATTGGAGCCCTGAAACGGGTTTGAGCACACGCCCGATCCCCGGACAAAAAGGCGGCATGTACACGCTAACTGGATTGGCCCATGACAGTTTCGGCAAAGTAGCTTACGAGCCTCAGACCAATCAAGAGAGTTCTGAGCATAGAAGCAGAAAACTCGCGGCATTTCAGCAGACCATGAACCCACCGACCGTCAATGGCGATGCCGAAGGCGATTTACTGATTGTAGGATGGGGATCGACCCTTGGAGCAATTGAGGAAGCAGTAGAGAAGGCTCGCGCCAATGGGATTAAGGTCAGTTCGCTGCACCTGAGGTTCATTTTACCCTTAGAGCCGGGACTGAAAGAGATCTTCAGTCGATTTAAAAAAGTACTGACTATTGAACTCAACTACAGCGATAAGATTGGAGACCCATTGATCACTGCCGAGAACAGACGCTATGCTCAGTTGGCCATGATCTTACGTGCCCAAACGCTAATGGATATTGATTGTTCGAGCAACGTTTATGGCCAGCCATTGGGACCAGGCCGAGTGCTTGAGATTATCGAAAACGAATTGACAACGCAGCCAATCACACAATAAAACAGAAGACATGTTCGGAATAAAAGAAGATCTCTGCTCCATCCCAATGCCGGAAACCTATTTCGGGGTGGACGATTATGCAAAAAGTACAGCCCGTTGGTGCCCCGGATGCGGTGGCCACTCCATTCTGTCATCTGTACAGAAGGTGTGTAAAGACATGCAGTATCCACCAGAAAAGACCGTGTTCGTTTCGGGTATCGGTTGCAGCAGCCGCTTTCCGCATTACATGGGAACCTATGGTTTTCACGGCCTGCACGGAAGAGCACTTCCTGTTGCCAGCGGAGTGAAATTCAGACGGCCTGACCTCAACGTTTTTGTGGTTACAGGCGATGGAGACTGCTGTTCCATCGGAGCAGGTCATTGGATACATGCCATTCGATACAATATGAAAATGGTCGTGCTGCTTTTTGATAATTCGATCTACGGACTTACCAAAAAACAGACCTCGCCAACCAGTGCCATGGGAACCATTTCCAACACGCATCCGAAAGGTTCCGTGTTGCCACCAATAAATCCGTTGCAGACCACACTCGGTATTGCTAACGTTTCGTTTGTGGCGCAGACCACCGATTGGCATCCAGCTCACCTTTACGCAACTATCCGCAAGGCGGCCGATCATCCTGGGTTGGCATTCGTACGCATCGTGCAGCGCTGCCCAATCTTTGTAAAAGATCTTTATGCTGATCAGGCGTCAAATCCAGATGCCTTGGTCATGCTCTCGAATGAGGATGGCATCAATCTCGAAGGAAGTGCGGCCAAGAGCATCAATCGCGTGTTGGAACACGACCATACCAATTTGAGTTTGGCCCGCGAACGTGCCGATATAAGCGATGGAATTCCCGTTGGATTGTTCTATCAGAATACCGAAAACCCAAGTTATGATGACTACGGGGCACACAATCTGGGGATGACCGTTGCCGAAAAAGCACAGGGCATCAACGAACTGCTCGATAATTATATGAGTTGAAATATTGCCCATGAAACCCGATAAACAAACATCCTTCACAGCCTTCTTCAAGGACGATCCATTTGAAGATGAAAAGGGTAAAATCCCGATGGAGGAAACCATCATTCCTGTCAAAAAACAGGATATGTCGCCCATTTTGGAAGAAACACTTCAGGCCGATGATGCTGCGCTGAGGAAATACAACAGAGCACTGCGGCAGTATTTCGTTTCAGGAAAGAAGACCACCGAAGGATTGCAACTGAATGTTGCTCCCGTGCTTCTTGCAAAATACCTGCGAGGGCAGGAGTTGAGCACGGATTTCCCGCTCTTTTTCGATCATCATACATTGAAGCTTCAACCGCTCAGCACATTGCTGCTGGAGGTTTTTTCGGGAGTTTTCAAAGAGGGCGAAGCCAAACTCCTATCTGAAAACCTCAGACGTTTGGAGTTGAACATCCAACAGGCGATGGAACTTCCAGGGGAGAAAATGGAATTCTCCATGCTGGTGCTCAACGCAATGGAAGCACTGGGCAAATTGGATGTGCGAGGCGATCAGGGCGAGGTATTCAAAACGGATTGTAGAAAATTGAGAATGCAACTGGTGAAAAAAGAAGGCACGCTGCTTTCGTTTTCTCGCCTTACGGGCTTTCAAATCCTCAATCTACAATTGGCCATTCGGAACGAACGCAAGAAGAGTTTTCTACAAACGCTGAAAAAACTGCATTCGGGATTATCGGAACTAATGCGCCTTCACAACAGCACGGAAGGGACGGACGGTCAACCCAAAAAGGAAGCTGACTTGGGATTTGCTGGAAAGTTGATCTCGTTTGATAAAATGAAGGGCATGATGCCGCCAAGCGCTTCTTCGGGTCTACCCGAGGCACGGTTTAAGCGGGTTTCTGCATGTGCAGAAGTGCTCAAAAATGGCCTCAACTATTATGAGGAAAGTCGTCCGCAGGTATTCGTAACCAAGGAGTTGGCCAATGAATATACACTGACGGAAACGCTGACACAGGCCCATTTGGAAATCGTAACAGGTTCGGCATGTGCCAGTGCCAAGGGCTTTTTCGATAAGGGGATCAACAGTTTTGTGAGGATTATCGCAAGCATGCGCATGGCCGAATTGGAGATGGAGAACAAGTTCGATGAAGACCTTCATCCTCCTTACTTCGATGCGTTCAGCATACAGAATTTGAGCGATGAGGACATGCAGCATGTTCCAGAACTGATTGTGGTGGAGCAAAGCAAACATTTGGTCAATCATCCAAAAGATTTTCTGGCATTGCTTTCAGCGAATGTTCCAGTGCGCGTTTTGGCTCTTACAAGTTTGGATGAACTGACCCAAGACGCTGGCAATTCCCAAGCAGGCAATTTCAGACAGGAACTGGCCTCATTGGCGCTTCTCTATCGGAATGCCTATGTTTTTCAAGCTGGCATTGATACGCCTGATTTGCTGAACACGGCTTTCAGCGAAGGATTGGTAGCTACATCGCCTGCGCTGTGGAATTTGTTGTTACCTACCAATGGAAGCACGGATTTACTTGCCCTCAACACGGCCATCGAAAGCCGCTGTTTCCCACGTCTCAAATACAATGTTCAAAAAGGTGCGCAGTTTGGAAGTCGCTTCGACATTGGCACCAATCCGCAACCCGAAAATCATTTTCCATCTTACCCGATGGAGATAAAGACAGCAACTGGTAGGCAGTCTGAAAAATATTGGTTGACCGTGGCTGATTTGCTGGCCCTCGACCCTTCGCTGGCCAAGGAATGGGAGATTATCCCAGGAAGATACCGCAGCGAAAGCCACATTCCGTTGGCTAAATATCTATCTGCAAAACAGGAAGATCTTATCGGTGCTATTCCTTTTATCTGGATGTTGGACGAGGCGAATACGCTGCAACAGGCGGCCATTCCGTTCTCCATTCTCAGTCAGTGCAAAGAGCGCTTGGACAACTGGCAATTCATTCAGGAATTGGGCGGATTGAACAGTTATCATGTGAACAAAGCCATTGAACGAGCCAAGGCCGAATGGGAAGCAGAGAAGGAAAACGAGATGGCACAACTGCGCTCAGAAATGGAGAGCGAGGTGGAAATCGTTCGTAAAGAAGAGAGCGGAAAAGCGATGGATCGCTTGGTGAATGTGTTGCTCGATCTGGACGATCTTCCTGTCTCAACGCCTACCAAAGCACCAAAAAAGGCAGCCGTAGCTACGGAAGTGACCGAAGCCAAAGCTGCTGAACCAGTGGCGGCCGCGCCAGCCGTGGAAGAAGAAATGAGCAGCGAAGTGTGGGTGGAAACATTCCGATGCACTTCGTGTAACGACTGCACCGATCAGTTGCCAGCCGTGTTCAAATACAATGGCGATAAGCAAGCTGAGGTTCACAATCCTAAAGGCGGAACCTACGCCAAAATCGTGATTGTAGCCGAAAAATGCCCAGCCAAATGCATTCATCCCGGATTGCCACAGAACAAGGACGAAGGAGGTGCAGCGGAACTTATTGAACGCGCAAAAGCAATACACTGAGGGTGGTCAACGAGGTGATCATATCGCTCATCATCGTAACGGGATTGGGCTTGCTCTTTGCCGCTATCATCGCGTTAGCGTATAAAAAACTGCGCGTTTATGAAGACCCACGCATCGATCAAGTGGAAACCATGCTTCCCGGAGCAAACTGCGGTGCGTGTGGCTCTCCCGGATGCAGAGCTTTTGCGGAACTGGTGGTGAGCAATGAGGCCAGCCCCGGAAAATGTACGGTTAGTCCGCCCGAAGGAATTGATAAGATTGCTTCCTATTTGGGTGTGGATGCTGGTGCTGGCGAAAAAGTAGTGGCCCGATTGCTCTGTGCTGGAGGCGCCAAGGAGTCGCCCAACCGCGTGGAGTACAGCGGAAACATGAACACATGCAGAGGTGCTGCCTTGGTTTCGGGAGGAACCAAAGATTGCAGTTGGGGCTGTCTTGGCATGGCCGATTGTGCAGTTTCCTGCGATTTTGACGCCATTCACATGAACAGCGATGATCTTCCTGTGGTGGACGTTGACAAATGCGTGGCCTGCAACGATTGCGTGGAGGTATGCCCGAAAGGGCTGTTCGTGCTCATGCCCATCAGTCAGAAACTCGTTGTGCAGTGCAAATCGCTGTTGGAAGGCGATGAGGCTTTGGATCGATGTTCCGTTGCCTGCAACGCTTGCGGCAGATGCGCGGCAGATGCGATTTCGGGAGTGATTGTGATGAAGGATCAACTCCCAGTGATCAATTACGAACTCAACGAACTCACCAATGCGCTCGCCACTGCCAGATGCCCAACAGGCGCCATTGTCTGGTTGGAGAACGACAGCCAGTTCGGTGAACAGAAAAAATCATCCTTGCCCTTGGGCAAAGTGGATGTACAGGATTTTGACGAGCAGACCTATTATCAGTAAAAATGAATACCGAAGACCCAAAACCATATCAGCAAGCATGGCTTAGATTATCAGCGCGGATAAGCGAAGGGGTTTCGGCCCCGTTCGGGTTTCCCGTTGCCGAACGGAACATGACAGGCCGTTCGGTGGCCTTTTCTTCCGCGGGCGACCTTGCTTTCTGTGCTGGAATGGCAGCCAGCGGACTTCGTGCATCAGCTTGGTGCGGCAGAAAACAGTTCTCTGAGAACGTGAATACGCTCAAGCAGATGGTCAGAATGCAGCAGCCGATGGTGCTTGTTGCCGACACACCGCAGGCCAAACAGTTGATGGATACTGGAGCATTTGTGCTGCTTGCCTCAACTGCTCAGGAACTCCTTGATCTCACCGTTATAGCTCATCGCGCAGCAGAACTTTCCCTCGTTCCTGGGGTGGTTGTTTTTCATTATGATGAAGAACAGGAACCGATCTTTCCTCAGGATCAGGCCTTGCTTCAGTATTTGGGCGATGCCGATGATCGGATTTCGGTACCCACTCCAGCACAGGAGATACTTTTCGGAAAATCGAGAAGGCGCATCCCGCGTGAATTCAACATGGATATTCCCTTGCTCATGGGAGCAAGCAAATCCGATAAGGGGAAATCCTACGAAATAGCGGCTCAAAAAGCGTTCATCTCATCTCATTTGAATACGATTTTAGAACAAGCTTTCTCTGAATTTGAAAGTGTGTTCGGTAGAACCTACCGACCATTTCAAGCAAAGGATGCAGAACGGGCAGAGTTGATTTTGTTTCACGATGAGCTACGGAACTACACCTTGGGGCAAGGGCTGAGAGCGAAGTCTCGCATCGGTAATATCATGCTGAAACAGTTGGCTCCGCTACCAGAAAAGCTGATGGCCCAGTGCGAAAAAGCAGGTAGATTGATCGTCATTGAGCATACTGCCGAAGGTGGCGTATTGCTCTTTCCGAAGGTTTGCGAAGCTTTTTCCAACCGTTCTGTGTGCATCAATTCTGCTCTATATATTGAAGCACCATCGGTAGAAGCCATGCAGTTGCTGGTGGAGAAAGTGCAGACAAACTCCAACCTTCAAAACCCGATTTGGATTGATATTCCGTTTGTCAACGAAGCTTCGGCCTTCCCTAAAAAGCAGGTGCTTCAACAGGTGGTAAAGCGAGAATATCCGAATTTACCCAACCCACTACAAAAGAGAGCGAGTACCCAAACTGATACAATTCGTTTTCCAGAACGCATTCCGTTGGTGTTGAGAAAGTATGGCGATCACGGCCCTGCTCATTCGCGATTAGCTGATTTTTTCGATAACACGGCCTTTTTCTACGATACTGAAAGTTCCGAATGGACAGCCGATCCATTTCAGGCCATGCCAACCATGCCGCCAGCAACAGCGGCTTTCGGACAGGCAACGGCCAATAGAACCCAAGTTCCAGTGCTTGACACTGGAAAATGCACGGGCTGTGCCGATTGCGCGGTGCATTGTCCGCATTCGGCCATCCCTCCTTTGGTGCTTGATCTGGAGGCCTACATTCGTTCGGGTATCAAACTGGCACAGGCCAATGGCGAGGTCATAACGCAACTTTTTCCGCAGGTGAAAAACTTGGCAAAAGCGGCCAACAAGATTGTTGATGCCATTTTGCAGCTGAAAGACGAAGCCTCAAATTCACTCACGCTTCAGGATGTTCTCAGCCCTGCTTTCGCAGCGTTTGCCGAACAGACAAAACTTGAAGGTGAGAAGTTGGAAGCATCCACCAAAGAAATCAATGCCATCCTTGCTGCGGTGGGTTCTTACGCTGTGGTTGCAAGTCCAAACCATTTCAATGATGGAAGCAAGGAACTTTTCAGTTTGGCCATCGACCCGAATGCCTGTACGGGCTGCGGAATTTGTGCCAATGTGTGCAGTGATGGAGCGCTGAACTTGGCAACAGAAACCGATGCGTTGAGAACAGACATTAATCGTCAATTCGGACTTTGGGAGCAGTTTCCCGACACACATTCTGATACGCTGCAACGCTTGATGGGCGATGCCGATTATCCTTCGCTGAACGCATTGATGCTCAGCAGGAATTTTTACATGGGATTGACGGGTGCAACTGGGTCAGAAGGCAGCTCAGCAAAAACCATGATCCATGCAGTGGGCGCGGTGGCTGAGGCCATCATTCAACCTGCTTATCGGGTGTTGCTCCAGCAAATTGATGCACGAATTGAGGGGATATCCGCTATCCTGAAAAAGGAAATGAGCGAAGCGCTTCCCGACATTGGAGCCAATGGTTCTGGCCTTTCGCTCGATAAGCTGACAACCGCCAAAATCTCGTTGGATGAAATTTTGGAAAGACAAACTGAAAAAGGCAAGTCGAAACTCTTAGACAAGGCGGTTCTGCAACGCAAACTGGATCTTTTGAAGGAGTTGGGCGACCTCAAAGACCTGATTATTTCTGGCGCAAGTGGTGTTGGAAGAGCACGTTTTGGCATCGCGTTGGATGCATCTTTGGCCAAACTTTCCCAGTTTCCGCTGAACAGTTTTACGGTGCCAGTCATCTGTTTTGATGGCAGTTCGGTTGAAATGACAAAAGGGCTGATACACGGGCACATTCGCCATTTCCTTGATAATATGAAGGTGCTGAGAAGGGCCGAAATGGAAGGCGCCAAAGCCTATAATCCCGTGCTGCACGACCATCAGCTTGCGGCACTTCAATGGAGCGACCTCAGCAATGATGAAAAATCTTTTGCACCGCCATTGTTGCTCATTGCGCGCAACAGTTTGATTGAAAACAAAGGCGCGCAGCAGCTGGCACAATTGCTCAGTGGCGAATTTCCAGTGAAGCTGATTTTGATGGACAATGCCGATCCGAGGATGGACACTGCCGTTGCCGACCGCGCAACCATGGCCGCTTCCATGCTTCCTTTCATCGCGCAGCAGAACATACAAGTTTTGCAGAGTTCGTTGGCAAATGCCGATCAACTTTTCGATGGATTGACCAGCGCATTTGGAAAATCGGGTGGGGCGGTCATTCGGCTGCTGGCACCCGATAGCGACCATGGAAACATGCAAATGTTGCATACGTTGGCCGCCAATAGTAGGGCGTTTGTGCACTTGGATCATCGACCTGACCGTACTGGAAACCTCGTGTTTTCCAAACTTCACATCGATGCCAATCTTTCGCCTGAGGATGATTGGGTCACCATCGACCTAAAATATGAAGAGGACGGCACGGAAAAGGAATTGCCTTACGAGGTGACGCTGGCCGATTGGGCCTACACGCGTCCCGACCGAAAAAGATATTTCTCGCCTTGGAACGAAAAGATGGGCGAAGCTGTGCAAGTGGCTGCTTACCTCAAACTGACCGATGTAAAGGGAAAAGTTCCTGTGATTATGCGGGTGAACGGCAATGGTGAACTCGCATTTCACGCAGTGGCACAACCCGTGATGGAAGAGACCAAAGCCGCGCTGAAAGCTTGGAATTTCCTTCGGGAAGTGGCAGGCACACTGACCGAATATCCAGAGAAACTTTACAAGAAAGTGGAGATGGAGTTGAGCGTGAAATATGAAGACGAAAAAACGAAGCTGACAGCCGAGTACGAAACGCGCTCGGCACAGTTAGAACAGGAGCATTTGGAGAAAATCCGAACGCAGATAAAGGCAAAGTTGATGCAATTGGCCGCAGCACGATAAGGAGCGAAGATGTTTGAAATGGGCAAAAAGTTGACGTTCAGTCATGGGATACACCCCGAAGAGTACAAGGAGCTTACGGCTTCCTGTGCCATCGAACGCATGCCATTTTCTGAAGAATATGTGCTTCCGCTCGGTCAACACATCGGTGCGCCTTCCAAAGCATTGGTAAAAAAGGGCGATGTGGTCAAACGCGGTCAGTTGATTGCGGAACCAGGCGGATTTGTATCCGTGGCGCTTCATTCTCCCGTTGACGGAACGGTGCTCGGTATAGAATTGACCGAAACGCCAAATGGTGCCATGGCGCCCGCCATCCGAATTAAGACCGATCCGTTCTCAACCCAACAATTGCGGCCAACGCCTCCCGAAGCCTTCGAACAGATGGATGTGAAGCAGTTCATCCGATCCATACAGATGAGTGGTTTGGTCGGATTGGGCGGTGCGGCTTTTCCTGCGCATGTCAAATTCTCCATCCCCGAAGGGAAAACCTGCAAATACATTATGCTGAATGGTTGCGAGTGCGAACCATTTCTCACTTCCGATCATCGCACCATGGTCGAACAACCCGATGCCATTGTTGACGGCACGGCCATTCTTCAACATTTCCTGAAAGCGGAAAAGATTTTCGTTGGTATCGAGGCCAATAAACCCGATGCCATTGCCATTCTCACCGAGAAATTCAGGCAATCTGGATTGCCAGCCGAAGTGGTGCCGCTGCAAGTAAAATATCCGCAGGGCGCGGAGAAAATGCTCATCACGGCCATCCTCAACAAGGAAGTTCCTTCGGGAAAACTGCCCTTGGATGTGGAAACGTTGGTATCGAACATCAGTACTATTGCGGCTTTAAGTCAGTGGTTCAGAAAGGGAATTCCACTCACAGAACGTGTAGTGACCGTGACTGGAACAGCGGTACATCGCCCCGCCAATCTGTTGGTGCCCATCGGCACTTCTATGCAAGAAGTGGTGGCGCATTGCGGTGGAATTCGCTCAGAGGCCAGTCGGATATTATTGGGCGGTCCCATGATGGGAATGGTGCAGAAATCGCTGAATACTCCAGTGGTAAAAGGCACTTCGGGCATCCTTATACTCACCGACACTGAGGTGAAAGACTTACAGGAATACAGCTGTGTGCGTTGCGGAAAATGTGTGGAAGCCTGCCCCATGCATCTCAATCCATCCTTGCTTGGCCTATTGGCCAAAAAAGGACTTTGGGAAGAGATGGAAGAGAACCATGTGTTCGATTGTTTTGAATGCGGAAGTTGCTCGTTCGTGTGCCCATCGGGCATACCGCTGGTGCAGAGTTTTAGAGTAGGAAAAGGGCTGCTGCGAGAGAAGATGGCACGTGAAAAAACGAATGCGGCATGATGAAGGAGAACAGCAATAGGATCAGTGTTTCCACATCGCCATTTTTGCATGGCAGCGATAGCACGCCACGCATCATGTGGGAAGTGCTTGCTTCGCTTGTGCCGATGGTGATTGCGGCCTATTATTTCTTCGGAATGGGTGCGTTGATGGTCGTTGCATTCACCATTTTCGGCTGCGTTCTTACCGAATATGTTTTTGATAGATCGGCCAAGAAAGGCGCATCGCTGAAGGACGGAAGTGCGGTGCTCACAGGGCTGCTTTTGGCGCTTTGTCTTCCGCCAGGATTTCCATTGTGGATGGCCTTTCTGGGTGGCGTGGTTGCCATCGGAATGGGCAAGACCATCTGGGGCGGATTGGGACAGAACGTGTTCAATCCAGCCTTGGTGGGACGTGCGTTCCTGCAAGCTGCATTCCCAACCGCCATCACCACTTGGTCGGCACCAGACGGACAATATCTTTCATTGCGAGGAACTAATGCGGCTCTTCCATTTTTTCAGGGAGAGAATGTGGATGCGGTAAGCGGTGCAACACCCCTTTCGCTCTTCAAGTTTGAGAAAGTTTCGGCTCCCATCATGGATTTACTTTGGGGAAATGTGAGCGGATCGCTGGGCGAAACCAGCGCCATCCTGTTCATTCTTGCCTTGGTCTATCTCATCTGGCGCAAGATCATTAACTGGCGCACGCCCGTTTCTATTCTGCTCACCGTGGTAGTTTTCTCTGGTATTTTCTGGTTGATGGATGCCAAGGAATATCCATCGCCCATGCTCATGCTGCTTTCGGGCGGACTGCTGCTGGGAACCGTTTACATGGCAACCGATCTGGTCACATCGCCCATCACGCCCAAAGGCCTGTGGATCTATGGCATCGGTATCGGATTTTTCGTGGTGCTCATCCGCATTTGGGGGGGGCTGCCCGAAGGTGTGATGTACTCCATTCTGCTTATGAATGCATGCACACCGCTCATCAATCGTTTCACCAAGATCAAACCTTACGGACACAAATGAGCGAGGAAACGAAACATATCGACATTCCGCAGGAAGCAGAACCTAGCTCATTCCGATTGATTAGCACCTTGGGCGTGGCTGGATTTCTATCTGGATTGGTACTGGTGAGCGTGTTTCTGCTGACCAAACCCATCATTGAGCGCAACAAGGCCGAGGCATTGCGAAAGGCCATTTTCAATGTGCTTCCCGGAACCACCTCTTTCAAAACTTTTGAATTGAAAGATGGACAACTGACTGAAGTGGAAAAACCTGAAGGCGAAGTAATCTTTTTAGGATTGAACGATGGCTTGGAAAGCACAGGGTTTGCCATCAGCGATAAAGAAGCTGGTTTTCAGGATTTGGTAGGAGTGATTTATGGATACAATCCAGAGACAAAAATGATTGTGGGTTATGAGGTGCTCGATTGCAAGGAAACACCTGGATTGGGAGATAAGATTTTCAAGGATCTGGCCTTTGTAGAGAATTTCAAAGCGCTTGTTGTGGATCCCGAAATTGTGCTGGTGAAGAAGGGCGAAAAGAAGAACCCCAATGAGGTGGATGCCATTACGGGTGCCACCATTTCATCGCGCACGGTGGTCAAATTGCTCAATCGCAGTTTAGGCAAATGGCGCGAGCCGATTGAAACATTTACGGTGAGCGCATCATCCAATAACGATGTGAAATAGGATGGCAGAGAAAATAAACATACCGGAAGACGCACAGGAATTCGTCAAAGGACTGTGGAAGGAGAACCCAGTTTTCGTGGCAGTGTTGGGCATGTGTCCTGCGCTTGCTGTAACGAACAGCGCCATCAACGGGCTTGCGATGGGATTGGCCACCACGGTGGTACTTATTGGATCGAGTACGCTGGTTTCGCTGCTGCGAAATGTCATTCCCAAGCAGGTGCGTATCACCACTTATATTGTAATCATCGCCACCTTCGTTACCGTGATTGACTTTACGCTGGAAGCCGCGCTGCCTGTTATTCACAAGGCATTGGGCGCTTTCATCGCGCTCATTGTGGTCAACTGTCTCATACTTGGGCGGCAAGTAGCATTTGCCAGTAAGAATAACGTGAAGCGTTCGTTGCTCGATGGCTTGGGCATGGGCGTGGGCTTCACTTTTGCCTTGCTTTGCATCGGCATAATCAGGGAGATATTGGGCAACGGATCCCTTTTCGATATCCCGCTTTTCGGACCTGGTTTTGAACCTTGGATTGTGATGATATTGCCGCCTGGCGGCTTCTTCTCATTAGGATTTCTATTGCTATTCTTTAACTGGATGGCTGAACGCAACAGCGCTAAAAAGCAAGCACGGTCATGAACGATTTGGTCTGGATATTCATTTCGGCATTGCTGGTGAACAACTTCACGTTGTCCATGTTTTTGGGGCTGTGCCCGTTCCTTGGCGTAACCCAGAAACTGGTAACCGCTTTCCGCCTTGGTCTTGCCAACATTTTTGTGATGGTGATCACGGCACTTTCGGCCTATGTGCTCAACACGTGGGTACTGGTTTACGCGCCCTACCTGCGGCTCATCAGCTTCATTATTGTTATTGCCAGCGCGGTTCAGTTTGTGGAAATGACCATCAAAAAACTCAGTCCAGAATTGTTCAAGGCATTGGGCATTTTCCTTCCGCTCATCACAACAAATTGCGCCATTCTGGGCCTCGCACTTTTCTCCACCAACAAGGGCTACGGTTTTGTGGAAGGAATGGTATATGCGTTGGGCGCAGGTGGTGGTGTTACCATCGCGTTAGTGCTTTTGGCAGGAGTTAGAGAAGAAACAAGATTGCTGAACATACCCAAATTGGTGCGCGGCACTGCCCTCAACCTCATCATCGCGGGCATTGTATCCTTGGCATTTATGGGATTTGCAGGACTGTTCGGTTCACATTGAAACAATAGAGATGGAAGAGATCATACAGTACATCATTCCAGTATTTGCTTTGGCTGCTTTGGCTGGAGGCTGGATGGGCATGCAACTGCTTGCCCGCAAGATGAAGGTGAAAAACCACATCGACAATCCGAGTGGGTGTTGCGGTGCCTGTGGCGATAAGGCTTCGTGCACGTCAGAACCTTCTGCGTCCCAAGCGTCTAGGACATGACGGTTGTCAGAGGCATGAGGAACCCATTACGATACATTTGAAACTGAAGATGACAAAACTGAAACAATACCAAATGACTGCATTGGACGCTCCCTTCGAGCTGAAGGAAAGTCCGATGCCAACGATAAATGAAGACGAAGCCATTGTTAAAGTGGCTGGATGTGGCGTTTGTCATACCGACCTCAGTTTTTGGCATTATGGCGTAAAAACCAAGATGGAATTGCCACTCACTCTCGGTCATGAGATTAGCGGAACGGTGGTGGAAGGCCCAGCTCATCTTATCGGGCAGAAGGTGATCGTACCTGCGGTGCTGCCCTGTGGAGAATGCGACTTGTGCAAGAAGGGACGAAGCAACATCTGCCAAAGCCAACTCATGCCTGGAAATGATTTTCATGGTGGGTTCGCCTCGCACATCAAAGTGCCCCACAAATACCTGTGCCCGGTCCCAGAAAGCATGCTTCAGAAATACAAATTGGAAGAACTTTCGGTCATAGCAGATGCTATCTCCACGCCTTATCAGGTAATGAAGAAATCGGAGTTGGAAGCAGGTGATTTGGCCATCGTTATCGGGGTTGGTGGCGTTGGGATTTATGGTGCGCTCATCGCCAAAATCATGGGAGCCAAAGTAATCGCCCTTGACATCAGCGATGAGAAACTCGCCAATGCGAAAAAGAATGGAGTGGATGCTACGTTGAATACAAAAGACTTGGATTTCAGAACGTTGAAAGGAAAAGTGAGGGAGCTTGCCAAGGAGATTGGAGCACCGAAGTATGGTTGGAAGATCTTTGAGATATCAGGAACGAAAATCGGACAGGAAACAGCTTTCGGGCTGCTGACGTTCACATCCACCATCAGCATTGTAGGCTTTACAATGGACAAGATAGAGGCCCGACTGAGCAACCTGATGGCCTTTGATGCCAAACTCATCGGCACATGGGGCTGCAAACCCGAACTCTACCCCGAAGTGGTGGACCTTATCGCGTCAGGAAAACTGGAGATCAAGGACTTTGTCCAGACCTTCCCCATGAGCCAGATTAACGAAGTTTTTAAGAATACACTGGAGAATAAGTACACGAAACGCAGTGTGATGGTACCGGATTTTTAATGCGGAATTAGTTAAGAAAGACACAATACAAAAGAGATAAAATGGAATTCAAGAACCACAATTTAGTTGAACACGATTACACCGATATCCTCTTTGAAAATAGACCCTGCTTGGATGCGGCCGGAGCACCGATAGAAGGGCTGTTCAACGCATGGATCATCCTCAACAATCCATCGCAATACAATTCTTACACCACCAAGGCGGTGAAGGAAGTGATATTGGCGTTTGGCGAAGCATCGAACGACCGAAGTGTGGTTGCGGTGATCTTCACGGCAGTGGACGATAAGGCGTTCTGTACGGGCGGAAACACCAAGGAATATGCGGAATACTATTCTGGACAACCTCAGGAATACTCGCAATACATGCGCTTGTTCAACGATATGGTGAGCGCCATTCTGAAGTGCGAAAAGCCAGTGATCTGCCGTGTGAACGGAATGCGGATCGCTGGCGGACAGGAGATCGGCATGGCATGCGACCTTACCGTATCTTCCGATCTGGCACGTTTCGGACAAGCAGGGCCAAAGCACGGCAGTGCGGCAATTGGAGGATCTACAGATTTTCTCCATCTCTTTGTTGGAATTGAACGAGCCATGCAATCGCTCACGCTTTGCGATCAGTGGACGGCTCATTATGCCAAGTTCATTGGGTTGATCACCGATATAGCTCCCGTACTCAAGGTCAATGGAAAGTTTGTTCCAAACCCCTTGGTCATAACCGACCGATTTGTGGATGACATGGGGAATATCGTGTACGGTCAGCCGAAACAGGGCGAAGAACTTGCCGCTGGAAAGGAACTCCTGAAAAGTGGCGAAGTGGATCTTTCCATGCTCGATGAGGCCGTGAACAGAACGGTTGTCAAACTATTGTATGCCTTCCCGAACTGCATTTCAAAATCACTGACCGAGGTAAGAAAGAAGAAATTGGAGCATTGGGACAGGAACAAGGAGAGCAGCAGAGAATGGCTGGCTTTGAACATGATGACCGAGGCCAAAGCAGGTTTCCGTGCTTTCAATGAAGGTCCGAAACACAACCGCGAAATCGATTTTGTGAAGTTGCGTCAGCGATTGGCTGAGGGGAAGGAGTGGAATGATGAGATGCATGAGGCGATTAGTCCGCAGTTTCAGAATTCTTAAGAATGGAAAAGCTAAGGTTAGATTATAGCCACGGAAATGCAGTGGCCGACATCACCCTCGATGATGGCAAGGGCAATGTGCTCGACAATATCATGATGCTGGAGATATTGGATGTGTTCAAGGAGATACGCGCAAACAAGGACATCAAGCTCATCACATTTACGGGCGAAGGCAAACACTTTTCCTTCGGAGCAAGTGTAGAAGAGCACACCAAGGAATTGGCGCCTACCATGCTCCGAACCTTCCACAAAATATTTGAGGAGATTGTGGAGATGGGAATTCCAACGATGGCCAAGATCAGTGGGCAATGTCTGGGAGGTGGATTGGAATTGGCACTCATCTGCAATTTCATGTTTGCCGATAAGACAGCTGTGCTCGGTCAGCCTGAGATTATTCTCGGTGTATTTCCACCGCCAGCTTCCATCATTCTGCCGTTAAAGATTGGTAATGCACGTGCAGAAGAAATTCTGATCACAGGAAGAAATGTGAAAGCAGAAGAAGGCGAACTCATAGGGCTGTTGAACAAGGTTTTTGATGATAAGGAAGCGCTGAATGCGGGGACTGATGAATGGATAGAGAAGAACATTCTACCTAAAAGTGCCTCATCGCTCAAGTTTACGGTGAAGGCTACCCGCACCACTTTCAACTATATTTTGGGTAATAAACTGCCACAGTTGGAATACATGTACACCCAACAACTGATGGAAACCCACGATGCCAACGAGGGCATCAATTCCTTCTTGGAGAAGAGAAAACCAGTCTGGAAAAACTCCTAACGTAGCATCTACATTCCCTGCACCCGCTGCTCCAGTTCTACCTTGCGTTCTACTCCCAACTCACGGTCAACGTCCTCAAACTTGAAGTAGATGGTTTCGAGGTCGTTTTCGCTGAGCAGGTTCTCGGCAAGTACGAAGATTTCATCATTTTCTGCTGCAATATGATCCAATAGGTCGTTCACGTAGGCCTTCAGATGCTTGTGCGATCCCGCATAGTCTTCGTCTACCAGGGCACTTTCAGCATCAGAGGCATATTCACGGAAATCCTCATGGTGTTGTTCAAACTCATCCACCATTTCCTCTAGCACAAAATCAGGATGGTCTTTCAGTGCAGGGAAAAGCACTTCCTCCTCCTTGCGGTGATGGTAGCCATCGGCATATTCTCGGAAAAAGGCGATTAGCTCCGTAGCACGTTCCGTGTAGCCATCGGCATCATCTTCCCAACTCCCATTCATGGTTTCAACAATATCAGCCGCTTGGCTGATCACTCCATGCTCATGCAGCATGGTATCAATTGGGTTGTTCGTCATCGCTTATCTTTTATCTGTTCAATTTCTCACTTTAGTTCACTCCCCACTCTAGTCACTTTAGCTCACTCTAGTTCACTTCCAACTTTAGTTCACTTCAGCCCTCTCCTCAAATAAACCCCGATCATCTCTCGTCTGTATTTCCGTGAGTACATGTCGTTGTCAATGGCGCGGGCACCTTTTATGGCTAGTTTGATCAATGCTTCGGGGTCGTCTCCCTGTTTTCCGAGCACAACAACGGGCTTGGGATCGACACCCGACAAGGCAATTTTTATCCGTCCATCCGCATCGGTAGTAATGGCTGAAGTCAGCGAAGTGAACTCCAGACTTTGGCGTTCACGCAGTTTATTGAACTGTCCTTTGAATTTCCTGTCGAGAGGAAGAAAAATGGCCGTGAGGATGGCTGTGGGACTGATGTTTCTCGGCTTTACGCCATCACCTGTGTAGATGTCCTCAAGCGGAATACGTTTGCTTCCGTCCAAATCGAGCAGTTCTATTTCTGCATCCATCGCAATCAGGGCGGGAGCTGTGTCGGAGACCAACTCAGAAAAACAGGCCTTTTCCCCTTGCGTGGCAATGCAGATGTCGCCTTCACACTTCAGGCAGTAGCCCACCGCCTCGCGCCACCATTCCGATTGATTGTAGTACAAACAGCGGTTCTCGCATAGTACGTTGCCCCCAATGGTGGCGGTCTTTCGCAATAAGGGCGCACCCACCGAAAGGGCCGCCTCTATGAGCAAGGGAAATTCCTCTTTCAGTTCCTGCACATGCTTCAGGTCTTCCAACGGTTCCAATGCACCAATGCGGAGGAAGCCGTTTTCCTTACGGAAGCCTTTCAGATCTTCCAATTTGCTGATGTCGATGAGGCAGGGCGAAGTTTCATTTCCTTGAAATCGGTTCACCATCACATCGGTGCCGCCCGCCAAGTATTTGAAAGAGCCGATGTTGGCCTTGGCCATCTCCAAAGCCTCGCTTACTGACTTCGGAATGAGGTACGTTTTATGAACAATCGTCTCCATCTCTTAGGCGGTTTGTGTGGTTTGGTTTTTCTCTTTGAGGGCGTTCAACACCACTTCCGAAGTGATGGGCAGCGAGGTTATCCGCACGCCAACCGCATCATAAATGGCATTCGCCACGGCAGGTATCACGGGATGAATGGCGCCTTCGCCACATTCCTTCGCCCCGAACGGCCCTTCGGGATCAATGGTCTCGATGATGTTCGTGTGGATGGGTGGGGTGTCTTTTGAGGTCGGAATTTTATAATCGACCAGATTGCCGTTCACCAACAATCCTTTGTAGAATTTCATCTGCTCGCTCATGGCTTGTCCCAATCCCATATGCCACGAACCTTCCAACTGGCCTTCCACCGCAAGCGGATTGATGGCCTTTCCTGCATCGTGCGCGCCCCAAATGTTCTCCACTTTCACATGACCCGTTTCGGTATCCACTTTCACTTCCACGATTACCGCCCCAAAGCTGTAGGACGGACTGAGACCCGCTCCCGCACCTTTGAAATCACCACCGAGTTTGGGCGAATTATAGGAACCAGAAGTATTCAGCGCACCAACTTTTCGTGTCGCATTCTCGATGGCTTCCACCCAAGTGAGGTCGAGTTCTCCATCGTTGCTGAACACGCGTTCGTTCTCAATATTCAGTTCAGAGCGTTCCACTTCGTTCACCTTGGCCACGGCATCCAGCACGGTATCGCGCAGTTTCTCCGCTGCCTGTTTGGCCGCATTTCCAGCCATGAAGGTCACGCGGCTCGAATAACTTCCAAGGTCGATGGGCGTGAGGGTGGTGTCGGCTGCCAGCACGAAAATGTTGTCCAAACTCAGCCCGAGTACTTCAGCCACAATGATGGCCAGCATGGTATCGCTGCCCTGGCCGATGTCGCTGGCACCAGAAGTAATCAGCACCCGCCCGTCCATATCTACTTTCAGATGCACAACCGATTGCGGATATCTGTTCCAATGGATAGGAAGCGCGCTTCCGCTGATAAAAAATCCGCAGGCCACTCCGTAGCCGTGTCCTTCGGGCAATTTCCCGAATTTGTTCTTCCAATCCGATTGCTCCATCACTTTCTTAAGCGACTGCGTACTTCCGTTTGATGTGATGCGATATTGACCCACCGTGAGCGTATCGCCATCCAAGAAATTCTTCAATCGCATATCGCAGGGATCCATTTTAATCTCCTCGGCCAAACGGTCGATCATCGTCTCAACCGCAAAGCGGGAATTGACCGCACCATGACCACGCATGGCACCACATTGGGGCTTGTTCGTATAAACTCTTCGCGTTCTAAAACCGAAGTTGTCAATCTTGTAAGGAGCCTGCAACAGCACGCCATTGTAATAGGTCGTCACCACCCCGAAACTGCCGTAAGCGCCACCGTCAATGATGATGTCGGCATCCAACGCTTTGAACGTACCATCGGCATTCACGCCCAGTTCCACACTCATTTTGGTCGGATGTCGGCCATGATTGGTGAGGAAAACCTCCTCGCGATTGAAGCGCATCCGTACGGGTTGGCCGACAATTCGGGAGAGATGAGCAATGATCATCTCGTGCGGAAATGGATCCGATTTTCCACCAAAACCACCACCCACGTAAGGTTTGATCACTCGAACGCGGCTCATCGGAACTTCCATCACCTTGGCCAAGTAGCGATGCAGGTAATGCGGCACTTGCGTAGCCGTGATGATGGTCAGACCATTCTCATCCCACCATGCCGTGGCCGCATGGGGTTCTGTAAATCCGTGGTTGATACCCTGAAAATCAAAATCGACCTTCACTTTATGGGCAGCTGCGGTCAGACCTTCCTGCTGATCGCCAAAGCGCAATTCAGCCTTCTTGTGTATGTTATTGTTGAATTTTCCGTGAGAATGAATGCGCTCGTCCGTACCCACATCCTCCGTGGCCTCATCCATATCAAAAAACGGGCGGATGGGTGCATATTTCACTTCAATGAGTTCGCAAGCACGGGCAGCAATGTCTTCTGTATCGGCAGCCACAGCGGCCACGATTTCTCCGATGTAGCGCACTTTTTCAATCGCCATGGCGGTTTCGTCCTGCGAAATGGGCAACACCCCGAAGGTGATAGGAAGTTCTTTTCCAGTCGTCACCGCCCGAACTCCTGCTAGGGCCTCAGCCTTCGAAGTATCGATGGAAACGATTTTTGCGTGAGCATAGGTGCTTCGCAGAAACTTGCAATGCAGCGCATTCTTGGTCTGAATGTCATCGGCATAATCCGCACGACCCTGAACCTTTTTCCCAGCTTCAATGTAGGGTCGACCTTGTCCCACCATCTTGAACTTTTCCTCGGTAGAATTCGGTTCATCCTGAGCGTATGCTTCCACCGCCTCAATAATTTTCTTGTAACCCGTGCATCGGCACAAATTTCCCGATAGGGCTTCTTTTATCTCATCGGTAGTGGGGCTTGGGTTCTCTTCCAAAAACGCCAAGGATGTCATGATCATTCCTGGAGTGCAATACCCGCATTGAATGGCGCCTTTCTCCACGAATTTCTCCTGCAAGCGGTGCAATTTCCCTTGATCGGCCACCCCTTCGATGGTGGTGATGGTGCTGCCATTGACTCGCAAGGCAGGTGTAATGCAACTCTGAACCACCTTACCATCCACAAAAACAGTGCATGCACCGCAACTGGCCTGTTCGCATCCGAGCTTGGTGCCAGTAAGATGAATACGGTCGCGTAGCACCTTGGCCAGCGTTTCGTGCGGTTCTACCAAGGCCTCATAGACCTTTCCGTTGACGGTAAGTTGCAATCTTTCCATTGATGGTCTGCTTGTTCTAAGAATATTCTCAGCAATGAGAATTTAAAGATGGGAAAGTGCACAGGAGAAAATGTGATACAAATCATAAAAAGGGCTATTATGGACGGTTCACAAATTGATTTAGAGTTGAGAAGTTGGAGCCGTATCTTCGCCCAGTGCAAAAACTCTCAGCCGTCATCATCACCTATAACGAAGCGCGCAACATCAAGCGATGCATCGCTTCGCTGCAAGATGTTGCTGACGAAATTGTGGTGGTAGATAGTTTTTCTACCGATGCCACGCCAAGTATTTGCAAGGGTTTGGGAGTTCAGTTCCATCAGCGCGAATGGAAAGGTTATAGCAAGCAGAAGAACTACGGAAATGGCTTGGCAAGCAACGATTGGATTTTGTCGATTGATGCAGATGAGGCTTTATCTGAAGAGCTGAAAAGTGCCATTCTGCGAGAAAAGGAGAACGGAAAAGGCTTCAATTTCTCATTCAATAGACTCACTAATTATTGCGGAAAGTGGATTCATCACTCTGGTTGGTATCCAGATTCTAAAGTGCGGATGTTTAATCGCAACAGGGACGATTGGAAGGGAGAAGTGCATGAAACGCTCTCTGTAGAGTCAAAATCCGTGGTGAAATTGAAGGGTGATTTGTTGCATTACAGTTATCATTCGGTCAGCGATCATGTGAAGAGAACCGATAAATACTCAACACTTGGCGCTTCAGAATTATTCGAAAAAGGGAAACGCGCGAGCTTGTTCAAACTGCTGTTCAATCCATGGCTGAAGTTCAATCGGATGTATTTTTTGAGGTTGGGTTTCTTGGATGGAATGGCAGGATTTACCATTGCATTAATCACGGCCTACGGCACTTTTCTCAAGTACATTAAGCTGCATTATTTGGCACAGAATCGTTCTTAATGCAGTTTTCTGTTCTTATACCAACTTGGAACAATCTGGAATTCCTGAAATGCTGCGTAGAAAGCATTCGAAAGAATTCTGTGGAGCAGCACGAGATTCTGGTTTACGTGAATGAAGGAGCTGATGGCTCCGCTGAATGGTGCGAATTAGAAGGGTTAAAATTCATTCAATCTGAAAAAAATGTTGGCGTTTGCACAGCTCTAAATGGCCTGTTCGAAATTGCCACGAAAGATGTCATTTGCTACGTGAATGATGATATGTATCTGTGCCCGAAATGGGATGAATCGTTAATTGCAGAGATTGAAAAAATCGGTCATGAAAAGTTCTATCTCAGTTCTACTATGGTTGAGCCCGAGGACACAGGAAACAAATGTGTGTTGGCGCCTTTTCCTTTCGGGAAATCGCCTAGCGAATTCCAAGAAGCTGAACTGATTTCAGCGCTTACTAACATGCAAAAAACCGATTGGAGTGGCTCCACCTGGCCACCAAATCTTATGCACCGAAACACGTGGCTTGCCATTGGCGGTTATGGCGAAGAGTTTAGTCCTGGGCTATACTCCGACCCTGACGTAAGCATGAAACTGTGGAACCAAGGCGTTCGAATTTTTAAAGGTTTGGGCGAAAGTCGTGCTTACCATTTTATGTCCAAATCAACTGGACGGGTGAAGATGAACGATGGGAAAAAGACCTTTCTCAAAAAGTGGGGAGTTAGTTCTTCTTGGTTCGTAAAGGAGGTGCTAAAACAAGGGGAAATCTATTCAGGACCGTTGCCCGAAAAGAAAATCTCTCCAAATCTAAAAGACCGAATCAAAGGTCTCATTGGTTGAATTACTCATCTTCGAATTCTCTCCTGACAATCAATAACGCGTTAAAAAACGCGAACAGTGTAGCTCCAGCTTGAGAGTCGAGTGTATTATCTGTCATAAAAGACGATGCCATAAGCGCAAAGAACATCAGGTACAGATAGTCTTTGTAGTAGAGTAAAAATGGATATCCTAATGCTACTATAAAACCAATTAACCCTACAATGCCCAGCACAATTGCAACGGTTAAAAACTGATTGTGAGAAATGGCGTGTAATTCGGGCAACAATCCATAATCAGTGATAGAATATGCCTCGTTGTATTTGTCGGTAATATCGCCTGTTCCAACCCCAAACAGTAGGTTTTCGGAGATAATTGAAAGCCCAACTTTGAAATATACCCAACGCTGCAAAAGCGATGAATGATTGGCGTTTTGGTTGTACTGGTACTCTTCTAATTCCCATAAAAACTGAGCAAGCCGTCTCGAAACTCCCCACTTATCTGTGTATTTGTAATTGGTAAATCCTCGTTCTATGTTGCTAACGTCAAGCGTACTTAGCTGACTAAATGCCGCTGAATCTTTTCTCAGCCCCAAAGAAGTCATGTACCGAATAGCGGTAAATTTTATTGGCTGACCGCGTTGGTCAAATCCGTCAATTGGCACATCACTTTTTGCAGTCCAGCTTTGTTCTAACTCCTTCAGGCAAACGAAGTTCCACACACGATGACCATTTTCTCGATAAGGCACATCCTTTTGATGCGCATAATAATTGCCATTCAACGTTTTTACTGTAAGCGTCTTATAATCAAATGGAACCTCGCTTATGTGATTCTTGTAAATACTGTTTGCGTAGAGAAGAGTACCAACTGCTCCTGTTAGAATGAGGCATGCGATAAGCAATTTGAGGTGCGCTTTTCTCGACTTGAAAAGTAGCCTCAAAAGTGTGAGGCTAATAAGCACGGAAAAGGCTAAATAAGCGGTTGCGGCCTCTAACAGAACCATAAAAAAGAACAACCAACAAATTGAAACAATCGTAAGTCCACGTTCAATTAGAGACCAGTCTTTCCAAAGTTTTGCGAGATAATAGGCCAATATGAAAATGGCGAACGTAATCATAAGGCTGAACCGAATGTGCGAGATTAGAACCGAAAGATCGCGCTTGTTTGCCACGTCTTCATTGGTGAAACCCAAATAGTGAATTGTGCCAAGCACCGTACCAATGACGCAACCAACTACAAAAAGCATCAGCACATCCTGAAGCCTCTTCTTGTCTGGCAATTTGGAAGTAAACAAGAACAAAGGCAGGACCAAGATTGGAAGTTTTATCCTGAGGTCTTTTAGCCCCCGCGGAAAGTTTTCAGTGTAAAGCATTCCTACTAAATACCATAGAAAAACAGACACAATAAGCAGCGATAAAGGGTCTTTGAAAAACTGTCGTAATCGACTGCGATAATTGCCTTCTAAAAGCCAGTTTGCCGCCAATAGAAAAGTACCTATACTAATCATCGGACCAGACAGCGGTAGCCCAAGGGCGATGAGGGCTAAGCCCCAAAAAGCTAGATTCCGATGTTGTTGATCTGTGAGTTTGAGCATTACAATCCTAACTCAGGTAGGAATTAGTCTGCGCTGGTGTCGGACAGAATCCGGTCGTATTCGGGCTTATTTGCGAGAATCTCAAGTGCCTTCTTTACATCATGATCTTCTTCTAACATGGCTTGAATCCTCCCTTTCTGATGATAATATCTTGATATGATTTCTCCACGTAGAAGGTCTTTTATTTCGGACTTAAACTCCTCCATATCCTTCGTTTTGTTGTGCTTAATCTGATTTTCGAGGGCTGTATACTCGGCTTCAATTCGAGCAAAATATTTTTCTTCTTCAGCTACCTCTTTCAACGTTTTAAGTACTCTTTCACTATCTGTACTATAATCGAAATCCTTTTTTGCTAACCAAGTTTTAAACTCAGTAAAAAGGGCCTCGTCAATGTTAAAATCGCTTACCGCAGGAAGTTCCTTGTGGGTATGGTAGTACTCCGTGGCAAAATCGAAATAGTGCATTTTCAAACCAAGATTGAATGCAATTTCGGATAGCTGAATTGGCTCATTTTCAACATCTGGATTGATGCCACCACCATCGTAAACCATTCTGCCGGATTTGGTATGGTAAAGCGTGATTAACGAATCTGGAACTTTACCAACACTCCCATCTTCATTGCGATTGCTGTAATCCAGAGCCTGAATACATCTCCCGCTAGGAATGTAATACTTGGCGGTAGTTACTTTAAGTTGAGAGTTGTAGCTAAGAGGGCGCGTGGTTTGAACCAGCCCTTTTCCAAAAGTTCGCTGTCCAATAATTACTCCTCGGTCTAAATCCTGAATGACTCCAGAAACAATCTCCGATGCTGAGGCTGAACCCCTGTTAACTAGCACCGCTAAAGGCATGTCTTTGTCTAATGGAACCTCTGTTGCCTTATAGTCTTTGTTCCAATCTTTTACCTTTCCTTTTGTACTCACAATCATCTCGCCTTTTGGCACAAAAAGATTACTCAGTAACACCGCTTCTTTCAGCAGTCCACCGGGATTTCCTCTTAAATCGAGAACAAGCTTTGTCATGCCCTGTTTTTTAAGCTCAACAATGGCTTCTCTCACTTCGGCAGAGCAATTATCTGTAAAACTTGAAAGGTTTACATAGCCAACTTCGCTGTTCAGCATTCCAGAATACGGAACGCTTTTAATCTGAATTTCTTCTCGAACAACGGTTACGTCAAATGGCTTATCTACTCCAAATCTTTGAACTCGAATTTTGACTTCTGTGTTAGGTTGACCCTTCAAAACCTTACTGATATCTCCAGTAGATTTTCCTTCGGTAGACTTTCCGTTTACTTCAAGAATTACGTCTCCCGCAAGCAGTCCTGATTTTTGGGCGGGGAAATTCTCATACGGTTCGGCAACGACCACCAAACTGTCTTTTTTGCGAATAAGAGCGCCAATTCCACCGTACTGCCCAGTGGTCATAAATCGGTAATCCTCAATATCTGTTTCTGGTATATATGTCGTGTACGGATCTAATGATTGAAGCATTCCGTCAATTCCACTTTCCACCAATTTTCCTGGCTGAGTCTCGTCAACATAATAAAGATTCAACTCCTTGAAAAGAGTAACGAAAATGTCTAGGTTCTTACTTATTTCGAAGTAAGAGTCGACATAGCTACTTGTTAGCAGAGACAAAAGTGCCAATGGAATAACGATTGCTAAGGCTCTGAATTTTTTAAATAAGGATGGAAATTTCATACTTAAACTGACTTCAATGTTTCTAATATCCGCTGCATATTCTTGGTCAAATCTGCGTATTCGGGGATATCATTGCCAATGTAAACAAATGCTAAGGCAAAATATTTTCCGTGGGCGGTCCAATTTTCAATTAATTCTGGTTTGTTTAGCCTATAAGCTTCTCTAACCATTCGTTTTATCTTGTTTCTAGCTACCGCCCTTTTGAATTTTTTCTTCGGAACGCTAATCAGCAATTTCGCAGTGGAATCGCTCAATTCTAGGGGTAAGTAAACTACTCGAAATGGGTATTCTTTGAATCCTTTACCCGTTTTAAAGAGCTTTTCAATTACCAATTTTGAACAGAGTTTTTCCTTCTTTCCGAAAGTGTATCTGACCATCTTGGATTGAAATTAGAAAAGAAAAAGGGGCTATCATGAGTGCCCCTGTTTACTTATGGATTTTTAACAGACCGACTATTTTTTCTTGTTGGCTTGCTGAATGTATTGATCAAGCGCCATGGTCATTGATGGTGCGTTAGGAACAGGTGCTCCGATATCAAGTTTTAGGCTCTTTTCCTTTACCGCATGTGTAGTTGTTGGGCCAAATGCAGCAATTCGTGTTTTATTCTGCTTAAAACCTGGGAAATTTTCGAAGAGAGATTTTATACCAGATGGGCTGTAAAAGACCAATATATCGTAGTTAACATCCGCCAAATCTGAAAGGTCGCTGCAAACAGTTTTGTAAAGAACTGCTTTGGTGTAAGCCACCCCAAGTGCGTCTAAAGATTCTGGAACAGTTGGTTTCAAATCATCAATGCACGGAAGAAGAAAGTTTTCTCCCTTGTGCTTTTTCAACACATCAATTAAATCTCTAAAGGTATTTCCACCATAAAAGATTTTTCTCTTTCTGTACACCACATACTTCTGAAGATAAAAGGCAATCGCTTCGGAAACGCAGAAATATTTCATTGTTTCTGGAACCGTAACACGTGTTTCTTCACACATTCTGAAGAAATGATCAGCCGCGTTTTTGCTAGTAAGTAAAATAGCAGTGTGGTCTAGAATGTTGACCTTTTGCGTTCGGAAATCTTTGGCGTCAACTCCTTCAACGTGAATGAATTGTCGGAAATCAATTTTTAGATTGTGCTTCTCAGCGAGGTCAAAGTAAGGCGATTTGTCTCCTTCAGGTTTTGGCTGTGAGACGAGGATACTTTTAACTCTTTCCATGGTCGGTCGAACGCTTTATTTTAGAGGCTTTGGACTAGTCGTACAAACACAAATACGGGCAGTAGTTCCAGCGCGCAAAAGTAATAAAACATATGCAGCGCAGATACTGTATTCGATTCCATCGAAATGCGAAAAACACGTAGAATAGCCTTAAAATAGAAAAATACGGAGGTCCCAAATCCTATGTAAAGGATAACGTTTATTGGTAGTTGTGGGCTATAGAGCAGAAAAATGGACAGGGGTAATAGCACCAAACCGGCCAAAGCCATTAGTAAATTGGTGCTGAACCGATGGATGCGTAACATTCCTTGTATGTCAAATATTTGGGCCAAAATCCATTGGATAATTCGTTTGGCGAGTATGACTAATAAGACAATTCCTATTGTTCTTAGAAAGATGAGTTCAACCCCAAGTTGGGGCTGGTACTTGATTAGATATCCATTCGTGATGAAAAGTGCAATGGAAACAAGTGCCACCACCTGTAAAAGCATGAGGTTCCTGGTCCTTTGAGAGTTTTCTATTCTGGCTTCTTGAAGCGTCATATTCCAGTCAAATCCTGCTCGGAAAACCATGCTAAAAATACCGTCAGAATTGCGCTGTAGATAAATGACAATTATCCCACAGAGGAACAAAACCAAAAACCCCAAACCAGCATCAAATTCCGGCCGTTCAACCAGAGTTAGATTATTAGAATCGATTAGCGCATGATTGCTAAAGAGGCTTTCTACGGGCGTCTCTACAACCAACTGCACGGTGTCTTGTTGTACTAGAAAAAGAATCGTATCGGTTTCCGCTTGTATCACACTGCAAAATTACGGCATCAATACTTGCTACTTTTACCAAATGCGTAATTATAAAACCATCCAATTTAAAAGGTTTATCAAGTTGCTTTTGCCCTTAACACTCTTGTTTTGTGCTTGCAGCGGACAAAAGAAACACAACACATCTATGGAGGAACATAAGCACACGAATGCCCTTATTAACGAAACCAGTCCGTATTTGCTGCAGCATGCTCATAACCCGGTAAACTGGTTGGCTTGGAATGATGAAAGCCTAGCCAAAGCAAAGGCAGAACAGAAGCCAATTCTTATTAGCATCGGATACAGCGCTTGCCATTGGTGCCATGTAATGGAGCACGAAAGTTTTGAAGACAGCACAGTGGCGGCATACATGAATGAAAATTTCATTTGTATTAAGGTTGATAGAGAAGAACGGCCGGATGTGGATCAGGTGTACATGAATGCGGTGCAGTTGATGACTGGCCGTGGAGGTTGGCCGCTAAACTGTTTCGCCTTGCCTGACGGAAGGCCGCTTTATGGCGGGACTTATTTCCCGAAAGAACAATGGATGGATGTGATGTCTAAGGTTGCAAGTATTTGGGTAAATGAACGCGAAAAAGCATTGGAATACGCTACAAACCTGACCAAAGGCGTTACTGAAAGCGAGTTGATTCAAAAGAATACGGCTGAAGCGAAATTCAGTCAATCTGAACTTGAAAGCATAGTTGAGAAATGGAAAGGACAGGTTGATAATAAAGAAGGCGGACCAAATCGCTCACCGAAATTTCCACTACCAAATAACTATGAGTTTCTGTTGAGGTATGCCAGCTTGAATAATGACCAGAACCTATTGAAACACGTGAATCTCACACTTGAAAAAATGGCGTTTGGAGGCATATATGACCAGATTGGTGGTGGTTTCGCTCGCTATTCCACGGATGCGCTTTGGAAGGCACCTCACTTCGAGAAAATGTTGTACGATAACGGGCAATTGGTGTCGCTTTATGCAGAGGCTTATCAAGCAACTAAAAACCCGTTGTATAAAGAAATAGTGGAGGAAACGCTTGAATTTATTGAGCGGGAACTCACCTCAAAAGAAGGTGCGTTTTACTCTGCTTTAGATGCTGATTCTGAAGGAGAAGAAGGAAAATTCTATGTCTGGAAAAAGGAAGAGCTAGAAGCACTTTTAGGCGATGATTTTGCATGGGTGAAGGACTATTACAACATCAACGCAAAAGGGCTTTGGGAGCATGGAAATTACATCCTACTTAGAAAAGATGGAGATGAAGAGTTCGCTAAAAAGCAAGGGTGGGATGTTGCCGATTTAAAGAAGAAAGTAAAGGATGTAAACGCACTTTTATTAAAGAAAAGGAGCAAGCGGATTCGTCCGGGATTGGATGATAAACAACTGACTTCTTGGAATGCGCTGATGCTGAAAGGTTATGTTGATGCCTACCGGGTATTTGGAGAAAAAGCATACCTAAATGCTGCAATAAAGAACGCAGATTTCATTCTCAAAACGCAACGCCAAAAAGATGGCGCGCTTTGGCATTCTCATAAGGAAAATCGCTCTACAATCAATGGATTTTTGGAAGATTACTGTTTCACAATAGAAGCGTTAATTTCTCTTTACCAAGCAACATTTGATAGAAAATGGCTGGATGAAGCAGACAAATTAGCCGCTTACGCGGTTGAGCATTTTCACGATTCTGAGTCTGGAATGTTTTTCTTCAATTCGAACAAAGACGCTAAGCTAATAGCTAGGAAAATGGAGCTAACCGATAACGTAATTCCATCGTCAAATTCAAGTATGGCAAAGGGGCTGTTCTACCTTGGTCACTATCTCGATAAAAAGGAATACTTGGACATTTCCGAACAAATGCTGAATAATGTTGCTGCCAATGCACAGCAAGGTGGAGGCTGGTATTCTAACTGGTTGGAGTTGATGCTGCATCACACAAATTCGTTTTACGAAGTAGCGGTTATTGGAAAAGATGCAGACCAAAAACGAACTGAAATTGAGCAGCACTATCATCCTAATAAAATTATGGTTGGTGGCAAAAAGGAAAATGGATTGCCATTGCTAGAATACAAATCTGTTGAAGGTGAAACGTGGATTTACGTTTGCGTGGACAAGGCGTGCCAAATGCCAACAGATCAGGTAGAAAAAGCATTGGAATTGATAAAATAGCAATGGTTGAGTTTCGGATACTTGGAGAGAATGACTTCGAAGAATGGAACAAAGTTCGAAGCCTAGGGTTGGATGTTGCTCCCTTCGCGTTTGGGCGTTCTAATGAGGACGAATTACCAACCCGAGAAAGGCTTTTCAAGAACAACATTAACCGTACTGACCGATTCATTTTGGGGCTGTTTTCAGATGAACAATTAATCGGTATTTCGGGATTCTTTCGCCACGAACCAATTAAAGCTTTTCATAAAGGAACTGTATGGTCAGTATTTGTCAACCCAGATTTTCAGGGGAAAGGTCATGGCAGAAAGCTGATGGATGAAACGCTGAAAGATGCTTGGAAGATGGAAAGTCTGGAGACGATTCTCATTGGCGTTTCTTCCGATAATCCGACTGCAATTAACCTGTACAGAAGCTTAGGTTTTATCGATTATGGCCGTGAGCCCAATTGCCTGAAACACGAGGGTAAATATGTCGATGAGATTTTGATGGTGATGCAACGAGATTAGTCTTTCTAGGCTTTTAACTTTGCGCGCTTAATCGAATTCAAATGTCCTTTTCTCCAAACCACGATTTAATTGAAGAACTAAAATGGCGCGGGCTGTTGCATGACGCCATGCCAGAAACCCAAGAACTTCTGAATAAGGAGATGGTTTCGGGTTATGTGGGGTTCGATCCAACCGCAGATTCACTTCACATTGGGAATTTGGTTCCGATTATGCTGCTTAAGCATTTACAATTGGCGGGTCATAAACCAATCGCTTTGGTTGGAGGAGCAACTGGAATGATAGGTGATCCATCGGGAAAATCGGCAGAAAGGAATTTGTTGGATGAAGAAACACTTCGTAAAAATCAGGAAGGCGTAAGGAAGCAATTACTCCAGTTTCTCGATTTTGAAAACGGTGAGAACAAAGCCGAATTGGCCAATAATTACGATTGGTTTAAGGAGATGACCTTCCTTGGTTTTATGCGAGATATTGGGAAACACTTAACCGTCAATTACATGATGGCCAAAGACTCGGTTAAAAACCGTCTCGAAACAGGGTTGTCATTCACGGAATTTAGCTACCAATTGGTACAAGGCTATGATTTTGCGCACCTGCTAAAAACCAAGGGTGTAAAGCTTCAAATGGGTGGTTCTGATCAATGGGGAAACATTGTAACAGGAACTGAACTTATTCGAAGAATGGGCTTGGGTGAAGCCAAAGCTTTGGTTGCGCCCTTAATCACAAAAGCTGATGGAGGCAAGTTTGGAAAAACCGAAGCCGGCAATGTTTGGCTGGATGCCAATCGAACTTCACCGTACCAATTTTACCAGTTTTGGCTAAACGCTTCTGATGATGATGCGAAGCGCTACATTCGAATTTTCTCTCTTCTGTCTAAAGAAGAAATTGAAGTGATTGAGGCAGAACATGAGCAGGCGCCACACACACGTGCACTCCAAAAAGCACTAGCTCAAGATGTTACTATTCGTGTTCATTCTGAGGAAGATTACGAAGCAGCAATCGCTGCTTCTCAAATCCTTTTTGGAAAGGGAACTGAAGATTCTTTGAGAAAGCTTTCTGAAACCGATTTGCTGTCCATTTTTGATGGTGTTCCTCAATTTGAGGTTTCGGCTTCTGAAGTTGAAACAGGAGTTCCAGTAATTGATTTTCTAACCGATAATGCGGCAGTTTTTCCATCAAAAGGAGAAGCCAGAAAAATGATTCAGGGAAATGGTGTTTCTATCAATCAGAATAAAGTTTCTTCTATTGATTTGAATGTGAATACAGAACACCTGATAGCCGGAAAATACATTCTAGCTCAACGCGGAAAGAAGAATTATTTCTTGATAAAGGCGGTTTAAACCACCATCAGGTTACAACCTCTCACATCCGAATCATCCATTCTTCCCAGTACTTCAAAAGAGTGGTCTTGATGAATGTGCCCAAGGTCCTGCGTGGCAATGAACGGACAACTATGGATGTTCGCCAAATCAATCACATTTAGTGCGCCTTTTCCTCTTGCAGTAATAGTTAAAGGATCAGTTGCTTCGCGCACGTAAACCCGCATCCAAGGCGGAGTTTTGAATATGCCATCGCCTAACGAATATGCTTGACTCAAGAGTTCTGTCATGCCGTATTCACTTGCAATTTTGTCCAATCCAAACGCAGATTTAAGTTCAGAATGAACTTCTTCTCTTGGCATTTCACGTCTGCGTCCTTTCATTCCGCCTGTCTCCAAAATGCTGCAGTTCTGTAATGTTTGCGGGTGTTTTTCAGCCAATTCTAGCAAGGCAAATGTTACTCCAATTAGAAGTGTTTTAACACCTTTTTCAGAGTTCTTTTTCAGCACTTTGGAAAGCGTTGTAAGCCTATCTAAATAGAAGCCATTATCGGCATGACCGCTCTTTTTCATCAGCTTTTGGGTCATGTAAACAAGCGATGAATTCGAGCGTTCCAAATAGGAGGGAAGCAGGGCCAAAATGCAGTACTCTTTTTCGTTTCCAAAAAACTGCTTGAAGCAAGTATGTAGACTTTTCTCGTACAAGCTCAAGTCTGCTACGTGATGGTGGCTACGCTCCATTCCCGTAGTGCCACTGCTTAAGAAAACCGCTTCTGGTGGTGCATTAAAAACACCAATGGTATTTCGTTTGAAAAGTGAGATAGGGAGAAATGGAATCTCGTTTAGTTTAAGCACCAAAGCAGGCTCAATTCCCAGGTGTCCAATAAAATCGCGGTAGGTCTCGTTCTTCTTGGCGTGATACCGAAACAATTCTAACGCCAATTGCTCAAACAACACATCGTTGTGTTCGTTTAGGGTGAAGATTTGTTTTGATATGTGTTCGGTTGTTACGCTCATGCCATCTACGCAGGGCACAAAATTGCCTAATTTTGAGTTATGAAGAAGGTGCTGATGTTCGGGGTGATTTTGTTAACCCTTAGTTCGTGTTTAAAAAGAGAACAATATCCGAATAGACCGGATGTTGAGTTCATTGGTATGTTCTTCAATCCGAATGCAACTAGCGTAATTGATTCGTTGGGAATGGTCAAATTCCGCTTTACGGATGGAGACGGAAACCTTGGGCTAGACGAAGGCGATACGCTGAACGAATTCGCATCTGGTCAGCCTTATCATTACAACCTGTTTATCCGTTATTATGAGAAGCGGAACAATGTTTTTGTAGAGTTTGTGACTAATCCGCCATTTCATGTGAGGTTCGAACGTTTATCGACCGTTGGAGCAGATAAAACGCTAGAAGGCGAAATGGAGGTGAGAATTGACGCTAGACCAGGAACGCCTTTCGATACAGTTCGGTACGAAATGTATATCGTAGATCGCGATTTACAACACAGCGATACGATTGTAACGCCAGACATCGTTCTGTCTACACTGGGGTTTTAGAAAGAAACTTCCACTTGAAGTCGGTATCGAACCGAGTAATCTGGTTCGTTAAACTCATCAACCAACGTAACATCTGTCTGAACCTTCAGTTTGTGTCCTACAATGTATTTTGAGAGGCCTACTGTGTATTCGTCTGAACTAGTAAAGCTTTTACTCCAATCAGGCACTACTCGCGTATAACGAGCCGCAAGTTCAATATCATGCTTGAATAAATACCCAGCCTGAGCGCTGATTCCATAACCAGTTCGGTAGGTCTTCCCATCAGCAGAAATCAACGTACTGTCTGTAACAGATAAGGACTGCCCGTTCTGAAGTAATGTTTGCTTGAATGCGTATTCGGTAAGGAATGAAAAGCCCTTGTATTTAAACATCATGTCCGCAAATACGGTGAGCAAATTATTCGTCATATAATCTCCAGCAGTATCAATAAGAAAAACACCTGTTTGTGTCTGTCTAGAAGCACCATGATTGTAGTTAGCGGCTGCTGCAATAGATAATTTCGGCTTGTCTTCTCTACTCAAATCGGCTTCAAAATAGTCTCCTTTACTGCTGAATTCACCCAACGGTAGAAGTTCCAATTTTCCTGTGTAGCTAAACCCTCCAATGTTGGTTGAGATCACGTTTCTTCCTTCTCCTTTTGCGATGGCGAAAATTGGTCGGATAACTACGTTTCCTGCCTTGAAAGAGCCATGTAATTGAAGACCTAAATCTCGGTCAAGGTTAAATATGCTGTTTACCTGACTTCGGTCTACCAATTGCAATGCTTGCGAAGAAACCAATCGTTGTCTGTTACCAGGCTGCTTGGTTTGACCAACCCAGAGTGTTAGACCATGATTCTTGTTTTTGCTCTCATAGAATTTCCATTTAAGTACTGCATCTAGAACCACCTTTGCAGCTCCTCCAGTTTCCTTAAAATCTGATGTTGATCTTAAGTCGCTTGGGCTGAGAGCAAGTTCTACTTTGTATACAATTCTTGGATTGAGAACAAAGCCATCGAACTTAAGTCGAGCTCTGCGAATTAGAAAATTTGATTCCCATTTTTCTCCGCCATCGGGATTGCCTGAAGCTTCAAATCTGGTTTGGAATCGGAAGCTTGGCTTAAACTGAAAAATCGGTTCTGACCTTGCCGAATCCTTGTAGACATTCAGCACGATGCCCTTTTTGTAAATGCTTTCGATTTTAGACTGGCTAAATACCTGCGTGGAGGTAGTTAACAAAAGAGCAACAATTAGGTAACGGTAAAGTTTCATTGCGCAAACATAGGCGCGTCAATTGTCTTGCATGTTAAATGAATGTTACCCCAACGTTAATTTGTGTAAACAAAAAAGCCCGATGTAAATCGGGCTTTTTTTATGAGGGATAACCAGCTTAGGTGGTTATCTCATCTTCTAGATCTAAATGGTCACCTCTCAAAGCTTGCGTAATGTGAATTACGTTGTCACCAATTTTCTCGTAGCCGCTTACCAAATCCATGTAGATTAAGCCGGTTTCTAGGCTCACTTTTCCGCTCTCAATTCGCCTGAAGCTTTTGGCTCTATACTTATCTCGCTTTTTGTTTAGAAGTAGCTCAATCTGTGTGGCTTCATCTAATTGAATGTTTTCTGGGTCTAGCGTAATATGCTTCATCATAATACCCATGCTTTGAGTCACTAATTGCTTCATTTCTCGCAGGGCTTCTCTATGGTTTTCATCAAACCAAATCTTCTTCTCTATTTTTTGTTCCATAGATTTTGACATTTGATAATAGATGTCTCCTATAGATTCCATGTGATTAATTACCGACAAATAAGACTGAACTTTTCTTGAAGATTCGGAAGATAGTTGAGACTTAGAAATTTCGAGTAAGAATTCGGCAACCTTAACCTCAATAAGGTCTGTGTGATCTTCGTATTCCTTCAGTTTTGTAATTAGTTTTTGTTGTTTTTTAGGGTCGGTTTCTTCGATTAATGCAGCAATCTTCTCAATACCCTTCAGGTTTAATTTGCTGAATTTGATGATTTCGTTCTGTGCTTCAACTAGCGAAATCTCAGATATTTGTACAATACCACGCCCAATAAATTCAAGACTAAAGTCTTCGTCATCTCCTTTGCTGGGAACCATTTTGATGGCCAGTTTTACCAACCATGGTACAAACCAAATCATAATCAACACATTGGATACGTTGAACGCAGTATGAAAATACGAGAGACCGATTGGGATGGAGTGTGCCACGGCTTCCGCTTCTTTAGCGCTGATATCACCAGTTGGCGTCAAGGGAGAAACTTGTCCGTAAGACTCCATCAGCCAACCAATTGCCTCCAAATAATATGGGTGAGCAAAAATCATCCAGGTTACCCCAATGATGTTGAACATGGAGTGAATCCTGGCGGAGCGTTTTGCATGGACATTTGCAACAAGAGAAGCTAATTCTGCTGTGATGGTGGTGCCGATATTCTCCCCTAAAACCATTGGGGCAGCAATCTCAAAAGGAATCCATCCTTGATGACACATAGTAATAGTAAGAGCCATGGCTGCACTTGAAGACTGTACAATTATGGTCAGAATAGTTCCAACACCAATAAAAAGAAGTGTGGAAATAATACCCATATCAGAGTAGGTTGCTAGAAATTCGAGAACTTGAGGATTTCCTTTGAGGTCAGGTACAGCTCCTTTAAGGGCGGCTAGTCCCATGAACAACAGAGCAAAACCAATAAGGAATTCTCCCCAATGTTTTGTTTTACCACGAGGGACAAAAAGCATTGGAAATCCAAATGCAATTATGGGTAAAGCGAGCTGGGCAATCTTAACTTTGAACCCGAAGAATGACACTAACCATGCTGTGAGTGTTGTGCCCACATTTGCCCCCATCATTACTCCCGCAGACTCTAGCAAAGTCATTAATCCCGCGTTAACAAAACTCACCGTCATAACTGTTGTGGCAGAAGAAGATTGGACTAAGCAAGTAATTATAAAACCAGTGAGCACTCCGAATACTCGGTTCTGGGTCATGGAACTAAGAATCTTCCGCATGTTGTCTCCTGCAGCTTTTTGAATTCCATCGCTCATCACTTTCATCCCATAGATGAAAAAGCCTAGAGCTCCAATAAGTTCAAGAATATTTAAAATGCCGAATTCCATTAGCTAAAATTTTGGTCAAAATTAGGTATAACAGTTGCCTCCATTGTTACCTAATTGTTAACACTGAAGCAGCAGACAGAATCAACGGTACAATTATCACCTACACAACCTTATTGATTCTTTACCGTAGAATCGCCTCACGCGCTAATTAGTTGTCCAGTCCACATTGTTTTATCAGACCGATATATATCAAACTACACATAGAGTCCTATTACTGGCGGTAGGGGTTTTTATGTCGTCTGGATTACTTGGTCAGTCAATAGATGTAACACCTGCAACGTCATCTCCAGAAGTACAGAATTATGTGGAGAATTTGCTGCTTGGCTCTTGTGTTACAGCCTCAAATATCAGCTATAGTGGAGCCGCGGATGCAGCAGGAACGTTTGATGGAAACGGGACCACATTGGGGCTTAATTCAGGAATTTTATTCACTACTGGCAAAGCTATTTTTGCTTTAGGCCCAGATGATTTGAATAGCAACGGGTTTAATAACGGTCAGCCTGGTGATCCGGATCTTGACATGTTGGTGAGTTGGCCTGGAATTCAAACCCAGAATGCCGCAATTCTCGAATTCGATTTTGTTCCGCAAAGCGATACGCTCAGGTTCAATTACATTTTTGGTTCTGAGGAATACCCAGAATATGTGAACTCTCCGTACAACGATATTTTTGGGTTTTTCATTTCTGGACCTGGCATTGCTGGTCCGTTCAGTAATGCTGCAGAAAACATTGCACTTATTCCAGGAACTTCGGTACCTGTTGCTATAAATGAAGTTAACAATGGGTACAGTGGCTCGGAACCTGCCACCGGACCGTGCGAAAACTGCGCTTATTACGTGGATAATTCAAGTGGACAGCCTGTACAGTACGATGCTTACACAACCGTGTTGACAGCAGAAGTGGTGGTGGTTCCCTGTCAGACCTATCACATTAAAATTGCCATTGCCGATGCTGGTGATGGAGCGTTAGATTCAGGTGTTTTCCTCCAAGAAGGAAGCTTTTCTGCCAGTGGAGATGATGGTGTTGAAATGGATGTGGTAACGGGAATTTCTGGAGTATCAGAAGGATGTGACATCGGCAGTTTTGTATTTCGAAGATTGATATCTGGTGATAATTCTACCTCATTGACCGTAGGCTATACTGTTTCGGGTACCGCCACCCCAGGAGTAGATTATAGCGCTTTGCCAGGGAGTGTAACGATTCCTGCAGGAGAGGATTCTGTGATTCTTAGCATAGAGGCATTTTTGGATATTACGCCAGAAGGGATTGAGACTGTGATTCTTGACCTTGTTGGTGGTGGTTGCTCATGTGTTGCTCCGCCTTCGGTTTCAATGAATATTGTTGACAATGACGTGGCGCTTAACCTCACCACCAATGGAACTTCAACCATTTGTCTTGGACAATCTGCTAACCTTACAGCAGCGGTTTCAGGTAGTCTCACCCCATACACAGGCAGCTGGGACAATGGTGCTCCGGTAGGAAACAATGTTTCCGTCTCGCCAACCACAACCACTACATATACCTACACAGTTACAGATGCTTGTGGCGGTCAGACAGCAACAAGCTCAGAAACAATAACAGTGGTAAATGCCGATTTTACTGTTGATGATGATCAACAATGTTTCCAAGGCAACACATTTGCTTTTACAAACACAGGAACAAGCAGCGGTACGGTTACTTATTATTGGGATTTTGGAGATGGAAATGACGCCACCAGCGAAAATCCAACTTACAGCTATTCATCTAGCGGCACATATACGGTTGAGCATTCAATTATTTATACAGCATCTGCCTGTACCGTTTCTACATCCGGTATTGTAGAGGTTTTTGACCAACCTTCATTACTAGTGTTGGTTAATCAGAATGTTTCTTGTACAGGCGGTTCGGATGGTGCTCTCAGTACGTTTGCCGTAGGCGGAACAACCCCTTACAGCTATTTATGGCTTCCCAATAACGAGACCACTTCAGCCATATCAGGATTGAGCTCTGGCAACTATTCGGTAATTCTAACTGACGCGAATAATTGCACTTATTCGGTCACCTCCACGGTGGGAGTGTCTGACACGGAACCACCTGTGGCTTTATGTCAGAACACAACCGTTCAGTTAGATGCTTTTGGCGTAGCAACCATCAGCGCAACGGTTGTAGACAATGGTTCGTACGACAATTGTGGAATTGCCTCATTAGTAGTTTCTCCGAATACCTTTTCGTGTGCCGAATTGGGTGCGAATCCAGTGGTTCTTACAGTTACTGATGTGAACGGAAACGTGAACAGTTGTAACGCCACTGTTACCGTATCAGACACGATTTCTCCTATTACTTCATGTCAGGATATAACCGTTCAGTTGGATGCTGCAGGTGTCGCTTCTGTAGATGCCTCTCAGATAGAGATTAGCTCGTCAGACAACTGCGCTATTCAGAGTATTTCTCTCTCGCCTAATTCATTCAACTGTTCTAATGTTGGCCCAAACTCCGTTACTCTTACAGTGACAGATGTCAGTGGAAATATTGCAACCTGTACAGCTTTTGTTACAGTCACCGAGAATGCAGGCCCAACAGCATTATGTCAAGATTTGACCGTCTCGTTAGATGTTAATGGGTCGGTGACAGTATTGGCGTCTCAATTGGATGGGGGCACGTTTGATAACTGCGGAACACCTACTATTTCTATCAATCCTTCCATTTTTGATTGCTCTCTAATAGGGCCGAATACAGTAACCTTAACTGCAACGGACGGAAGCGGCAATTCTGATGATTGCACCGCCATAGTTACAGTAGTTGATGACATTCCACCGTCCGCTGTTTGTGCTGATATTGCGGTTCAGTTGAATGCTTTGGGTTCAGTTGTAATTTCATCGTCTGATGTAGATGGTGGAAGCTCTGATAACTGCTCAATCACTGATTTTGCTTTGGACGTTTCTCAGTTTTCGTGTGTTAATGTTGGGGCTAATTCTGTAACTCTCACATTGACTGATGCAAGTGGAAATACATCTTCCTGTTCTGCAAATGTTACTGTTCAAGACAATTTGGCGCCAACCGCAATTTGTGAGGACATTACATTGACACTTGACCCGTCCGGTTCTGGAACAATTGAAGCCATTGATATTGATAATGGTTCGAATGACGTTTGTGGGATCAACAATATAAGTTTGAACATCACCGATTTCGACTGCTCTATGGTGGGTATTACAACGGTGGTACTAACCGTTGAAGACAATAACGGAAACACTTCTACCTGTTCGGCAAATGTGCAGGTGCTAGACTCCGTACCGCCTGTGGCCGTATGTCAAGATTTGACCATTTATCTTGATGGTAGTGGTGAGGCAATAATAGACGCTTCGGACGTTGATGATGGTTCGACCGACAATTGTGGAATTGACGCATTGTCCATTTCTCAAAGCAGTTTTATATGTGCAGATACTGGCCAAACGGTTATTACCCTCACTGTGAATGACCTGAGTTTAAACACGGGGAGTTGCATCAGTACCATTTCTGTGTTCGACACTATTTCGCCAGTGATTTTTGGCTGCCCTGCAGATATGGTCATAATTCCAGATAGCGCGGATTGTTCACCCGTTATTACCTGGATCGAACCAGTGGCGAATGATAATTGCTCAGTGACGATTACTGGTGACCACGTATCTGGAGAAACATTTTCTGGAGGTATAACAACAATAACTTATGTTGCTGAGGACGCATCCGGAAATACATCAAGTTGTGTCTTTACGGTTACTGTGCAAGCACCTGTATTGAGTGTTTCTACCTCGGCCAACGTGGGCCTCTGCGGATTTAATATCAGCTGCGCTGGAGATATGAATGGAGAAGCAACTGCTCATCTATCTGGAGGGTGTTCTCCCTACTCCTTTCTTTGGGAAGACAGCCAGACAACTCAAACAGCTATTGGTTTGGCAGCAGGACCACACGTGGTGATTGTAACGGATGCCAACGGATTTGAAGCAATGGACACAATTATGCTGGTGGAACCTGACCCGATTACAACAGACACCATCAACAGTCCAGTTTATTCGAACGGTACGAATGTGTCTTGCGTTGGAGCTAATGACGGTATCATTAATCTCGATGTTTCTGGAGGTTCTGGCTGCTTAGGCTATGATTTCTCTTGGACTGGTCCGAACGGTTATTCCGCCAGTACGAAAGACATTTTTGGACTGGAAGAGGGAACGTATGTTGTAACTGTAACGGATGCAAATGGCTGTACTTATCAAGACAGCATTACGCTTACAGAACCTGACCCAATGGAGATTCAAGCATTTCCAACTACATATAATGGTTACAACGTGAGTTGTTTTGGTCAGTCAAATGGGCTCATCAATATTTCGGTTTCATCTGGTACTTCTCCATATTCATTTATGTGGAACAATGGCGAAACAACTGAGGATATTGATTCCCTAAGTGCAGGCACATATATCGTAACAGTTACAGATGATTTGGGGTGCTTTTCTACCCTCGATATTGAACTTGTTGAGCCTCCTCAGCTAGTTGTTGTTCCTACCGATACGGTTCCTGTGAGTTGCAACGGAGCTTCGACAGGACAATTTACTGTTCAGGCGAATGGAGGTGTGCCAACATACACGTATATGTGGTCTAATGGAGACACAGACCCCATTTTAAACGCAGTTCTCGCGGGCTCTTATCAAGTAACCGTAACTGATGGAAATGGCTGCCAAGATTCTTTACAACTTATAATGGTAGACCCTCCATTGATTGGCGTAAGTGTAGATCAGATAACGGATGTAACATGTTTCGGTGGGTCTGACGGAGCGGCATCAATTTCGGCTTCTGGAGGAACAGCGCCTTACGATTATACCTGGTTGGTGATTTCGCAATCTGGGTCCGAAATAAATAATGTGGCTGCGGGTACTTACATATTTCAAGTAGAAGATGCTACTGGATGCGAGGTAACCGACACGCTAGAAATATTAAGTGCAGATCAACTTGTTGTAGTAACGTCAAACGATACCACCGTTTGCCCTGGAACTGTCGTTCCAATGTTGGCGAACGTAAGCGGAGGTGGAGGAACCTATTTGATTGATTGGAACAATGGACTAGGCTTTGGAAATACCTTCGAACCATATATTGAATCCAATTCAAATGTTTCTGTTTCAGTGGTAGATCAGAATGGCTGTCAGGCCTCACCAAATTCAGTTATAGTTACTACTCTCAGCCCCGTTAACGTAGATTTTGGTTACTCTATAAATCAACCTTGCACAATGCCCGTGCAAGTAGATTTCAGCAACAACAGTAGCAATGCGGTTTCGTACAATTGGACCTTTGGAAATGGAGGTTCTTCCACCCAATTTTTACCTACTACCACATTCAATCAGTCTGGAACTTACACGGCCCAACTAATTGCTACTTCTTTTGATGGTTGTGTTGATTCGACCACCCTATTGGTTCCAATCGATGCCCTTCCCGAGGCTAACATCAACCTTCTTAATGAGGAAGGGTGCTTCCCTATTACAGTGGGGCTATTCAATCAGAGTACTGGGGCTAATTCATACCTATGGAATTTCGGTGATGGCACTACAAGTACTCAGCCTAATAACTACCATTTTTATGAGAACGCGGGTAGCTATGATGTAACACTTATAGCAATGAATCAGCATGGATGTTCGGATACCTTAACACTCGATTCGGCCGTTTTTGCGTACCCTCGCCCAATCGCTGGATTTACGCCTGTAAGCGTGTCGTTTCCTGAACCCGGAAATGAATTCTCGTTCATCAATACTTCTACTGGAGCCACTTACTATACATGGAATTTTGGCACGGGCGATTTCTCTGAGTTGTTTGAACCTATCTACGATTTTGAAGAGCACGGAAATTACAACGTGGTATTGCGTGCTTACAACCAATATGGTTGCTTAGATACTGCAATGGCTAATGTTGCGGTTGAACTAACCTCCGGATTGTTTGTACCCAACGCAATTGCAGTAGGAGAAGTAGGAGATGCAGGCGTTTTTCTTCCTAAAGGAGCAGGAATTGGTAGTTATCACCTTTGGATTTATGACCTCTGGGGTAATCTTCTTTGGGAATCCACCGCTCTACAAAATGGGTCACCAGCCGAAGGGTGGGACGGAAGTTACAAAGGTCAGATGGTGCCGCTAGGGTCTTATGCTTGGAAGATAAATGCCATTTTTAAAGATGGCATTGTTTGGGAAGGTATGGAGCAGTCGAACGGAAAAACCACCAACATAGGGTCGGTTACAGTCCTGTACTAGAATCGATAAATGACCCGATTATACCGACATACGGTAGGGCTAGATTAATTTTTACGCGTTGCTAATATCTGTTTTTCGCCCATTGGTCGATGCAGATGAAAATCAGTATAACCTTTTGTTAATCGAAGCGTAGAAAACCCTTCCCAATGGAAAGCTGTGTTTTTAAGCTTCCGAACCAAAAGGTGAATGAAGAGTCCCTCAAATAATAGATTTTGCTCCATTTTGGAGAGATGCAGTTGGTTATTCTGCGTTTTCACCGCTTTGGTGCTTAACAGTCAGATGTCTCTAGCCCAGAGCATTGTGGTAGATCAGGCAACATCCAACTCACAAGTGCAAAGTTATGTTGAGGATGTTCTGCTTGGCTCTTGTGTAACGGTTTCGAACATATCTTTTACAGGAGACTTCAGGTCGTCTGGAACATTTGACGGCTCAGGAACCATTCTAGGAATTTCTGATGGTATCATCTTAACCACAGGTCGGGCAACAATTGCAGAAGGGCCGGATGACGCAAACAACGCAACAGGTTCAAACAACGACCCAGGAGATGCTGACCTCACATCCATTGCAGGGGCAAACACAAGAGACGCTGCTATTCTGGAATTCGACTTTATTCCATCAAATGACACACTTCGCTTCAACTACATTTTTGGGTCAGAAGAATACCCTGAGTATGTTAATGGTGGATTCAATGATGCATTCGGATTTTTCGTATCAGGTCCAGGCATCACAGGACCATATTCATCACCAGGTGGTTTCCCCAACGGAGCCATCAATGTTGCGCTTATACCTGGCAGCACCACTGCGGTAACAATTGATAATGTCAACAATGGTTTTAGTGGCACCGAGCCAGCAACCGGACCATGTATGAATTGCGCTTACTATGTAGATAACTCTAGTGGTCCAGCTGTGCAGTATGATGGGTATACAACCGTTTTAACGGCAGAGTTTGTTGTAGTCCCATGTCAGACATATCATATAAAGTTGGCGGTTGCCGATGCTGGAGATACGCAGTACGATTCTGGTGTCTTCCTACAGGGGGGTAGTTTTTCTGCCGGTGAAGGCGTAACCGTTGAATTAGAAACCACAACTATTCCTCCAGGTATTTATGAAGGGTGTAATGACGCTTGGTTCATTTTCAGAAGAGTGGATGGCTCCGACAACTCTCAATCCATTACTGCCGACTTTACAATTACTGGTACTGCAACTCCGGGGGTTGATTATTCTACACTTCCTTCAACTGTCACGATTCCAGCAGGGCTTGACACTTTTGCAATTAACATAAGCGTTTTTCTAGATTTCATTACCGAAGGAAGCGAAACCATTACAGTAACCTTACAAGATCCACCGTGCGCATGTGAAGCTCCCGGATCTGCAACGGTCGACATCCTTGATAATGATATTGCTCTTGCTGTTAGTACTACTGGCACAACTACAATATGTCTTGGTCAATCTGCAGATCTTACTGCGGATCCGACTGGTAGTCAAACGCCTTACACCGCAGGTTGGGATAATGGAGCCCCTACTGGAGATGATGTTACGGTTTCTCCAACCAACACTACAACCTATACATATACTGTAACCGATAATTGTGGCGGACAATCAATCTCAAGTACCGAAACCATCACAGTAATCCGACCAGATTTTACGGTGGATGATGATCAGCAATGTTTGGATGGCAACAACTTTTCTTTTACCAACACAGGTGCAACTGGCGGTTCGGTTACTCATTTATGGGATTTTGGTGATGGAAACTCATCAACTCAGGAAAATCCGAGCCACATCTTTGTGGCAGATGGTGATTTTACTGTAACCCATTACATCATTTTTACTGCTTCAAACTGTACAGCAAGTGCTTCTGCTTTGGTAACGGTATTTCCAGAGCCAGTTATTACAGCAACAGTTGACCAGAACGTGATTTGCACAGGTGGTACCGATGGAGTAATCTCTACTTCTGTTGTAGGTGGAACAGCGGCTTATACCTATTTATGGAGCCCAGGTGGTCAGACATCATCATCTATCTCTGGACAAGGGGTTGGAACATACACAGTAACAGTTACTGATGCTAATGGATGTACAGATTCTGATGGACAAACCATAATTCAAGATGACCCAGTAGACCCAACAGCAGTTTGTCAAAACATTACTGTTCAGTTAGATGCAACGGGCAACGTTACTATTTCTGCTACTCAAGTTAATAATGGGTCATCAGACAATTGCGGTATTGCTTCCCTAGTGGTCTCTCCAAACGCATTCACCTGTTCTGAGATTGGTGGAAACGCAGTGGTACTTACAGTAACCGATGTAAATGGAAACGTATCTACATGTAATGCAACTGTAACAGTTGAAGACAATGTTGATCCAACCGCTCTATGTCAGAATATTACTGTTCAGTTAGATGCTACTGGCAATGCAACTATAGTAGCAGGAGATGTTGATGCTGGTTCTAACGATAATTGTTCTGCTACCATTTCGGCAACACCATTAACCTTCACTTGTGCCAACGTAGGAGCCAATACGGTTGTATTGACTGCAACGGACGGAAGTTCAAACACAGATAACTGCAACGCTACTGTTACGATCCAAGATAATGTTGATCCAACAGCAATTTGTCAGGATGTCACCTTGTTTTTAGATGCTTCTGGCAACCTTCTGGTTCTGCCTGGAGATATAGACAATGGATCGAATGATGCTTGCGGCTTGAGCGGAATGTTCGCCAATCCAGCAGCCTTCAATTGTTCGGATGCGGGCGATAATGCCGTAACGCTTACGGTAACTGATGTGAACGGGAATGCATCAACCTGTGTATCGACTGTAACGGTTATTGATGACCAGGATCCAACAGCCATATGTCAGAACATTACCGTGCAACTGGACGGTGCTGGAAACGCAACTATTACTGCCGCTTCGGTAGATAATGGTTCTAATGATAATTGTACGGTTAATATTTCCGCCACACCACTTTCATTCAATTGTTCAAATCTTGGAGCGAATACGGTTACCCTAACTGCTACGGATGCCAACGGAAATTTTGACAATTGCACAGCTACTGTTACAGTTGAGGACAACGTTGACCCAACGGCAATTTGCCAGAACATCACCGTTCAATTGGACGCTGCTGGAAACGCCACTATAACAGCAAACGATATAGATAACGGATCGAACGATAACTGCTCGGTAACTGTTTCGGCAACACCTCTCACTTTTAATTGTGCCAATGTTGGCGCCAATACTATAACACTTACCGCAACTGACGGAAGTGGAAATACAGACGACTGCACTGCAACGGTTACAATTCAGGATAATGTTAATCCTACCGCCATCTGTCAGAACATTACGGTACAGCTTGATGCTACAGGAAACGTGACAATCTCAGCAACTCAGGTTGACAATGGAAGTTCTGACAACTGTGCCGTTGCATCGTTGGTTGTTTCTCCAAACGCGTTTACTTGTTCTGAAGTTGGTGCGAACTCAGTAACCCTAACCGTAACCGATGTAAACGGGAATACTTCAACCTGCTCTGCAACTGTAACTGTTGAAGACAATATTAACCCAACGGCCGTTTGCCAGGACATTACGGTTCAATTGGATGCCAATGGCGAATTGACATTGACATCTGCTAGTATCGATGGAGGGTCGACAGATAATTGCGGTGTTGCTTCGGTAACCATTGATGGTGGAAACACTAGCCAAGATTTCGATTGCTCGAGCGTAGGAGTGAATACGATTCTACTTACCGTTACAGATGTGAATGGTAACGTTTCCACCTGTACAGCAGATGTAACGGTAGAAGACACTGTAGATCCAACAGCGCTTTGCCAGAACATCACCGTTCAGTTAGACGCTTCAGGAAACGTGTCAGTTTCGAACATTGAGATAGACAACGCAAGTACTGACAACTGCGGAATAGCAAGTATCACTTTAGACGGAGGTGCGACAAATCTCAATTTTGACTGTTCAAATGTTGGTGCGAATACCGTTATACTGACAGTCACAGATGTGAATGGTAACGTTTCTACCTGTACAGCAGATGTAACGGTAGAAGACACGGTAGATCCAACAGCGCTTTGCCAGAACATCACCGTTCAGTTAGATGCTTCAGGAAACGTGTCAGTTTCGAACATTGAGATAGACAACGCAAGTACTGACAACTGTGGAATAGCAAGCATCACCTTAGATGGAGGTGCGACTTCACTGAACTTCGATTGTTCGAATGTTGGAGTGAACACGGTTATGTTGACAGTCACCGATGTGAATGGTAACGTTTCTACGTGTACAGCCGATGTCACTGTAGAAGACACAGTCGACCCAACAGCGCTATGTCAGAACATTACGGTTCAACTCGATGCCTCAGGAAACGCCTCTGTATCGAACATTGAGATAGACAACGGAAGTACCGACAACTGCGGAATAGCAAGTATCACGTTAGATGGCGGTGCAAGCACATTGAACTTTGATTGTTCTGATGTTGGTACAACAACCGTAACCCTTACAGTAACCGATGTAAACGGCAACGTTTCAACCTGTACTGCTGATGTAACTATTGAGGACAACATTGATGCAACCGCAGTTTGTCAAGACATCACCGTTCAGCTTGATGCCAATGGCGATTTAACCATTTTAGCTGCTGATATTGATAACGGTTCCTCGGATAACTGCGGGGCTACAACAATCACAATTGATGGTGGAAACACTTCACAAGATTTCGATTGTTCTGATGTTGGCGTTGTAACAGTTACCCTTACCGTAACTGATGCGAATGGCAATGTTTCAACTTGTGATGCCGATGTAACCATTGAAGACACGGTTGATCCAACAGCCCTTTGCCAAGACATCACTGTTCAGCTAGATGCGAACGGAGATTTGACAATCCTGTCTACTGATATTGATGGTGGTTCTACCGATAATTGCGGTATTGCTTCTGTCACAATCGATGGCGGAAATACTTCACAAGATTTTGATTGTTCTGATGTTGGTGTAAACACAATCACACTTACTGTAACCGATGTGAACGGCAACGTTTCTACGTGTGATGCTGATGTAACCATCGAAGACACCGTTGATCCAATCGCAGTTTGTCAGGACATCACTGTTCAGCTAGATGCGAACGGAGATTTGACAATCCTTTCTGCAGACATTGATGGCGGTTCAACGGATAACTGCGGAATCGCTTCTATCACTATCGATGGCGGAAATACCTCTCAAGATTTCGACTGTTCTGATGTTGGTGTAAACACCATCACGCTTACCGTTACTGATGTAAATGGTAACGTTTCTACTTGTGATGCAGATGTGACCATCGAAGACACAGTTGATCCAACGGCTCTTTGCCAGAACATCACCATTCAACTAGATGCAACTGGAAACGCTTCTATTTCTACGGTAGATATTGATAACGGAAGTGTAGATAATTGCGGAATTGCGACTATCACTTTAGATGGTGGAGCAAGCGCATTAAACTTTGACTGTTCTGATGTTGGAACACAAACGGTCACACTTACCGTAACCGATGTAAACGGTAATGTTTCTACTTGTACTGCCGATATAACCATCGAAGACACCGTTGACCCAACAGCTCTTTGTCAAGACATCACAGTTCAGCTTGATGCAAACGGAGATTTGACAATTCTTTCTGCTGATATTGATGGGGGTTCTACCGATAACTGTGGTGTTGCTTCTGTCACTATCGATGGTGGAAACACCTCACAAGATTTTGATTGTTCAGATGTCGGTGTAAACTCAATCACGTTAACCGTAACAGATGTAAACGGCAACGTTTCTACTTGCGATGCCGATGTGACAATTGAAGACACTGTTGATCCAACTGCAGTTTGTCAAGACATCACAGTTCAGTTAGATGCAAACGGAGAATTAACGCTTCTGTCTGCCGACATCGATGGCGGTTCTACAGATAACTGTGGTATTGCTTCTGTCACCATTGACGGAGGAAACACTTCTCAAGATTTTGATTGTAATAACGTTGGCGTAAACACCATCACGCTTACGGTTACTGATGTGAATGGCAACGTTTCGACTTGCGATGCCGATGTTACAATCGAGGATAGCATTGATCCAACCGCGCTTTGCCAGAACATCACTGTTCAGTTAGACGCGACTGGTAATGCAACAATTACTGGAGTTGATATTGACAATGGAAGTGCAGATAACTGCGGAATTGCATCTTTGGTTGCTGGTCCGAACGCGTTTGATTGTTCAAACATTGGCGTAAACACAGTAACACTTACCGTCACAGACGATAACGGCAATGTATCTACTTGTACTGCTGATGTGACCATTGAGGACAATGTAAATCCTACGGCAGTTTGCCAAGACATCACGGTTCAGTTAGATGCAAATGGCGATGCAACGATTGTAGCTGCCGATGTGGATGGAGGAAGTTCTGATAACTGCGCAATCGATAACATTGCCATCAACATTACAACGTTCGATTGTAGCGACATAGGCAACAATTTGGTTGTGCTTACGGTTACCGATGTGAACGGAAACAGCTCGACTTGTACTGCTTCTGTTACGATAGAGGACATGGTTCCGCCAATTCCTGTTTGTATTGATATTATTGCTGAATTGAGCCCAGCTGGTACAGTTACCGTTGCTCCAGGAGACGTGGACAATGGAAGTACCGACAACTGCGCCATTGCTTCAATTACACTTGATCCGAACTCATTTACATGTGCTGAAGTTGGCTTTAACACAGTTACACTCACCGTTACTGATGCTTCTGGAAACGTTTCAACTTGTACAGCACAAGTTGATGTTCAGGATAACGTTTTGCCAAGTGCAGCTTGTCAAAATATCACAGTTCAGTTAGATGCTTCTGGAAACGCGGTTATCACTCCAAATATGGTTGATAATGGCAGTACGGATGCATGTGGTGCGGTAACGCCAACTATCGTTACGCCTTCGTCTTTCGATTGCTCGAATGTGGGAGTGAACATCGTCACGCTTACGGTTGAGGATCAGAACGGAAACATCTCAACTTGCGCTGCTACTGTTACGATTCAAGATATCGTTCCTCCGGTTGCTGTTTGTCAAGACATTACGGTTCAATTGGATGCAATCGGAAACGCGTCAATCACACCAGCCGATGTAGATGGTGGAAGCTCTGATAACTGCGCCATCGACTTTATGACCGTTTCTCCGAACACTTTTACATGTGCTGAAGAAGGAGCAAATACGGTTACACTAACGGTAACAGATGTGAACGGCAATGTTTCTACGTGCAGTTCAACAGTAATAGTTGAGTCCGCTGATTTGTTGAACGTTATATGTCAGGATATCAGTGTCTTTCTCGATGCGAATGGAGAGGTTTTTATAAGTCCTGAGCAATTAGATGGAGGTAGTAATACAATTTGTGGTTTAGTGACCCTAGTCAGTCCTGATTTTTTCGACTGTAATTCAATTGGAGTCAATACGGTTACGCTTACAGGAACAGATAATAACGGCAACGTATCAACCTGTACGGCAGCGGTTACTGTGGCTGACACAGTCTCGCCAGCGGCTGTTTGCCAAGACCTTACGATACAATTGGATGCCGCTGGAAACGCATCAGTTGCAGCAGCCAGCGCGGATAACGGAAGTTCGGACAACTGCGCCATTGCATCGCTGACGCTTTCTCAAACAGCCTTCGGATGTGCCGAAGTGGGCGGCAATACAGTGACGTTAACCGTTACCGATGTCAATGGAAACAGCTCAACATGTACTTCTACAATTACGGTTGAAGACAACATCGATCCAACGATTGTTTGTCAGAACATAACGGTCGAATTGGATGCAACAGGCAATGTTGTCATCACAGGAGCAGACATTGATAATGGAACAACCGACAACTGTAGTACCGTTGGAAGCACACTTACTTTGGATGTTACGCCAGGCGCTTTTGATTGTAATGATGTAGGTATCGTTACGGTTACACTCACCGCTACAGACGAGAACGGAAACAGCTCTTCGTGTACGGCTGATGTAGACGTTCAGGATAACGAAGCGCCAATCGCTCTTTGTCAGAACATCGATGTGTATTTGGACGCTGCTGGAAACGTGGGTATCGTTCCTGCGGATGTAAATAATGGTTCTTCAGACAATTGCGGCATTGCCAACATAATAGTTACTCCGAACTCCTTCACCTGTTCAGGAGTTGGGCCAAATCCGGTGACGCTTACCGTAACGGATGTGAACGGAAACGTAGCATCTTGCGTCTCTACAGTTACCGTTCTTGATACGGTCAGCCCGAACGCCATCTGTCAAGATATTGTGGTTCAGGTTGATGCTTCAGGAAACGCCTCTATCGTTCCTTCACAAGTGAACAATGGTTCGAGCGATGCTTGCGGAATTACCAGCCTTGTTTTGGACGTGACCGCATTCGATTGTTCTGTGGTTGGCGCCAACACGGTTACGCTTACAGTTACAGACGATAATGGAAATACTTCAACGTGTACATCTACCGTTACGGTCGAAGATAATGTAGATCCGAACGCGCTTTGCCAAGGAATAACTGTTCAGTTAGATGCCAATGGCGATGCGTCCATCACCGCTGTTCAGATAGACAACGGTAGCACTGACAACTGCTTGGTTGCTTCGCTTGCAGTCACTCCGAACACTTTTGATTGCTCGAATGTGGGTGCGAATACAGTTACGCTTACTGTCACCGATGTGAACGGAAACACCGATAACTGTACAGCAACTGTAACAGTCGAAGACAGCATCAACCCAACAGCGGTTTGTCAAGATATTACGGTTCAACTTGATGCTGCAGGAAACCTGACGATTACTTCAGCTGACATTGATGGAGGTTCTGCCGATAACTGCGGAATTGCTTCACTTGAAATCGATAACGGAAACACTTCTCAGGATTTCGATTGTACGCAAGTAGGAACAAATACAGTAACGCTGACTGTTACTGACTTGAACGGAAACGTTAGCACTTGTGATGCAACAGTTACCGTTCAAGACACGGTTTCTCCAACAGCAGTTTGTCAAGAAATCTCGGTTCAGTTGGATGCATCAGGAAACCTGACTATTACATCTGCGGATGTTGATGGAGGCTCTTCAGATAACTGTGGAATTGCTTCTCTCGAAATAGACAACGGAAACACAACTCAGGATTTTGATTGTACCAGCATTGGAACGAACACGGTGACTTTGACTGTGACCGATGTAAACGGAAACGTTTCTACTTGCGATGCCACTGTTACTGTTCAGGATACCGTTACTCCAGTTATTGTTTGCCAGAATATCACGGTTGAACTTGATGCGAATGGAGAGGCTACCATCACAGGCGTTGACCTTGATGGCGGCACAACCGATAACTGCGGTCTTCCGGTAGACATCACTTTCACTTTGGACATCACCGATTTCGATTGCTCGAATGTGGGTGTGAACACGGTTGTGCTTACCGCAACTGATGCTAACGGCAACGTTTCAACTTGTTCGGCAGATGTTACCATTGAAGACAACATCGATCCAACAGCCCTTTGCCAGGACATCACTGTTTATTTGGATGGAGCGGGCAACGTTTCGATTGTTGCTGCCGATGTTGATGGAGGAAGTTCGGATAACTGTGGCATCGACAATCTGGTCGTTAGCCAGGATGCATTTGTTTGTGCTGAAGTTGGAGCGAACACGGTTACGCTAACGGTAACAGATGTGAATACGAACACCGCAACTTGTACCGCGACTGTCACCGTTCAAGACACCGTTTCGCCAATTGCGCTTTGCCAAGATATCACTGTTCAATTGGATGCTAGCGGAAATGCTACTATTTCAGCTCTAGACGTTGACAATGGAAGCAGCGACAATTGCGCGATTGCTTCGATGGTTGCCAATCCAAACGTATTTACATGTGCCGAAGAAGGTGCAAACACAGTTACACTTACCGTTACCGATGTAAACGGCAACGCCTCTTCTTGCACATCAACAGTAACGGTTGAGAATAATGTCGTTCCGAACGTAGTTTGTCAGGACATCACAGTTTATCTGGATGCAACCGGAAACGTTTCGATTATCGCTGACGATGTGAATGGAGGTTCGAACGCAAGTTGCGGATTGGCTTCATTGACTGTCTCTCCAGATGCATTCGATTGCTCGAATGTCGGCCCGAATACGGTAACGCTTACCGCGGTTGATAACAGCGGAAATACATCTACTTGTGATGCTACGGTCACTGTTCTCGATACCATTTCGCCTGCCGCAGTTTGTCAAGATATCACGGTTCAGTTGGATGCCAATGGCGATTTGACAATCACTTCGGCAGACATCGATGGCGGCTCATTTGATAACTGCGGAATTGCATCTCTCGAAATCAACAATGGAAACACCACGCAAGGCTTCGATTGCTCGAATGTTGGAGCAAACACAGTTACGTTAACCGTTACAGATGTAAACGGAAACGTGTCTACCTGTGATGCAATAGTCACAGTTGAGGATACCATTTCTCCAATAGCTGTTTGTCAGGACATCACGGTTCAACTTGATGCTAACGGTGAGTTGAACATCATGTCAGCGGATATCGATGGAGGTTCACTTGATAACTGTGGAATAGCTTCGCTTGAAATTGACAACGGAAACACTTCCCAAGATTTCGATTGTAGCCAAGTAGGAACAAACACGGTTACGCTTACGGTAACCGATGTGAACGGAAACGTTAGCACTTGTGATGCTATCGTTACGGTTGAAGACACGATTTCTCCAACAGCGGTTTGTCAAGACATCACGGTTCAGCTTGATGCTAACGGTGAGTTGACCATCGTGTCAGCGGATATCGATGGAGGTTCGCTTGATAACTGTGGAATAGCTTCGCTTGAAATTGACAACGGAAACACTTCCCAAGATTTTGACTGTACTCAGGTAGGAACCAACACAGTTATATTGACAGTTACGGATGTAAATGGAAACGTTTCAACCTGTGACGCAATAGTCACAGTTGAGGATACTATTTCTCCAACAGCGGTTTGTCAAGACATCACGGTTCAGCTTGATGCCAATGGAGAATTGACAATCACATCCGCAGACATCGATGGAGGTTCTCTTGATAATTGTGGAATTGCTTCGCTAGAAATCAACAACGGAAACACATCTCAGGATTTTGACTGTACTCTGGTCGGTACAAACACCGTTACGCTAACAGTAACAGATGTGAACGGAAACAGCTCAACGTGTGATGCCACTGTAACTGTTCAAGACACCATCGACCCTTCCGCAGTTTGCCAGGACATTACAGTACAACTTGATGCGAATGGACAGTTGACAATTACATCAGCAGATATTGATGATGGAAGCAACGACAACTGCGGTATCGCTTCTCTCGAAATTGATAATGGAAACACAACACAAGATTTCGATTGTACACAAGTAGGAACAAACACGGTAACGTTGACAGTTACTGATGTGAACGGAAACATTTCAACGTGTGATGCCTCTGTGACTGTCGAAGACACGATTAGCCCAACAATCGTTTGTCAGGATATCACCATCGAATTGGATCTTTCCGGAACAGTCGTTCTTACCGCTGTTGAATTGGATGGAGGAAGTACTGATAACTGTGGTTCGGTGAATTTCGATATCGATGCACAATTCACCGAATTTGATTGTTCGCAGGTAGGAACTCATACTATCACGCTTACAGCAACCGATGCAAACGGAAACACTTCAACGTGTGATGCACAAGTGGAAGTAGAGAACAATCAGGTACCGACAGTTTCTTGCCAGGATATTACTGTTTACTTGGATGCGGCAGGTAACGTGTCAATCATTGCGGATGACGTGAACGGTGGAACAAATGCAAGTTGTGGTTTGGCTTCCTTGACCGTTTCTCCGAATGCATTCGATTGTTCGAATATTGGCGCTAATGGCGTAGTTCTTACAGCAACAGATAGCACTGCAAACGTTACAACTTGTAATGCAACCGTTACTGTTCTCGACACGATTTCTCCAACAGCTCTTTGCCAAGACATTACCGTAGACCTTGATGCAACTGGAAACATTGTAATTGACGTATCTACTCTTGGCGGAGGTTCGTCAGACAACTGCGCGGTTGCTTCAGTAACTGTTGATAGCGGCCAACTAAACACCACGTTTGACTGCTCAACCATTGGCGACAATGTCGTTACGGTAACCGTCACGGATGTGAACGGAAACGTTTCTACCTGTGATGCAATAGTTACTGTTGAAGACAACACGAATCCGAATGCATCTTGTGCTTCGATTACAGTTCAATTGGATCCAAACGGTGAAGTGATAATAACACCAGTATTGGTTGATAATGGTTCATTTGACAACTGCGGAATTGACACCATGACCGTTCTTCCGCAGATGTTGGATTGTAACAACGTTGGTTCAAACTCAGTGATTCTTACAGTAACAGATGTAAACGGAAACATAAGCACCTGTATCGCTACAGTTACTGCCGAAGACACCATTCCTCCAACAGCAGTTTGTACGGACATTACGGTTCAACTGAATGGAAATGGAACTGCGGTAATCGCGGCTGGAGACATTGATGATGGCTCATTTGACAACTGTGGAATTCAATCCATAACGATTGATGTCAACACATTTGATTGCTCGAACATTGGACCAAACACGGTTGAATTGACTGTAACTGATGTAAACGGAAACGTTTCTACATGTACTTCTACTGCAACTGTTGTTGATGAAGTTGACCCGCTTCTTGCTTGTCAGAACATCACAGTTCAGCTTAATCCGGATGGCGAGGTAACTATCACTGCGTTGGATGTTGACAATGGCTCTACAGATAATTGTGGAATCGATACAATGACCGTAAATATTACAGACTTCGATTGCTCAAACGTTGGAACCAATCAGGTGACATTAACAGTTACCGACTTATACGGCAACTTTGACATTTGTCAGGCAGTTGTTACTGTTTTAGATACTGTTCCGCCAACCGCGGTTTGTCAAGACATCACCATTCAACTAGACGCAACTGGTAGCGCAAGCATTGTAGCCGCGGATGTGGATGGAGGAAGCAATGATGCGTGCGGTGTTGATGCCATTGCTGTTGATCAGACCATCTTCGATTGTACCCAAGTTGGACCAAATGCAATAACACTTACAGTAGTTGATGTAAACGGTAACATCAGCACCTGCGAAGCGATTGTAACGGTAGAAGACAACATCAATCCAAACGCAAACTGCCAAGACATTACCATTTACATAGACGCGAATGGTGCGGCTTCTATTCTAGCATCTGATATTAATGCTGGAAGTAACGCCAACTGCGGAGTAGACACCGTATTTGTAAATCCGAATGCGTTTGATTGTAGTAATGTTGGAAACAACACGGTAACACTTACAGTAGTCGACAACAACGGTAACAGCAGCACGTGTACTGCAAATGTGGAGGTGCTCGACACCATCAATCCAACTGCGTTATGTCAGGATATTACAGTTCAACTGAACAACAATGGACAAGCAACAATTACAGCTGCTGATATAGATAATGGTTCGTTCGATAACTGTGATGTTGCTACCATTGCAATTGACAACAACACGTTCGATTGTACAGTAGTCGGGTCAAATATCATCACGCTTACTATTACAGATGTGAACGGTAACATTTCTACATGTACAGCTAATGTGGCTGCTGAGGATACGATTGCTCCAAATGCCACCTGTACTCCTTTGGTTGTACAACTAGATGCGATCGGAAACGCCACTATTACTCCAGAACAGATTGACCTCAACTCATCAGACAATTGTGCAATTGACAACCTCGCGTTGGATAACGATAGCTTCAATTGTTCGAATATTGGTGCCAACACGGTTGAACTAACAGTTACGGATGTAAATGGCAACACTTCTACTTGTACAGCTACGGTAATCGTTGAAGACAATGTTCCGCCTGTAACAAGTTGCGTAGACATCACCGTTTATTTGGATGCAACAGGCCAGGTGGCAATTATTCCAGCCGATGTCGATGGCGGAAGCACAGACAACTGCGCTGTAGATACCTTGTATGTTACGCCTAACGACTTCAGCTGCTCGGGAGTTGGGGCAAATCCAGTTGTGCTTACGGTAATTGATGTGAACGGAAACGTGAGCAGCTGTACTGCCACGGTCACAGTGCTTGATACGATTTCTCCGATTGCCGTTTGTCAAGACATCACAATTCAGCTTGACGGGTTTGGAAATGCATCGATTGATGCAACAGAAATCGACAATGGCTCAAACGATGCCTGTGGAGTGCTCAATTTAACGGTTGATATCAACACGTTTGATTGTACAAATGTTGGTGCAAACACGGTTGTTCTTACTGTTGAAGACAACAACGGAAACACATCAACCTGTACTGCGGAGGTTACCATTGAAGACAACGTTGCTCCAAATGCAATTTGTCAAGACCTTACCGTAACGCTTGATGGAAATGGAACCGTGACCGTTTCTGCAGGAGAAGTTGACGGAGGTTCTACTGATAACTGCGCAATCGACACCATGTTTATTGCACAAAACGACTTTACATGTGCTGATCTTGGAACTAACATCATCAACCTAACAGTTGTAGATGTAAATGGAAACATTGATATCTGCGCTGCCGAAATCACCGTTCTTGATACGCTGAACCCAGTTATCATCGGCTGTCCTACGGATACGGTAATCGTTCCTGATAGCTCAGACTGTTCTCCTCAAGTATTCTGGACAGAGCCTACAACGGAAGACAACTGTACAGCTACACTTACCAGCGATTTTGTTCCTGGAGATAACTTCCCAGTTGGAACTACAACCGTTACTTATACATCTACAGATCAGTCTGGAAATAGTGTTTCATGTTCATTCGATGTGACAATAGAACCATCTCCGGTTCTAGTAGTTATTGTTGCGCAAGAAGGGCCATGCGGCTACAACTTGAGTTGTAACGGAGCTGCTGATGGAGAGGCCACAGCAAATGTTTCTGGAGGATGTCTTCCATATGCATACGATTGGTCTGATGGTCAAACTACACAGACTGCTGTAGATTTGGATGCAGGGTCTTATGCTGTAACGGTTACGGATGCAAACGGAACAACAGCTACACAAACAGTAATCATTACTCAGCCAGATGTGTTGGCAACGGATAGTCTTACATCTCCTGAATACGTTGGCGGTGCAAACATCTCTTGTAATGGAGAGTTTGACGGAGCTGTAAACATCAATGTGATTGGAGGTTCTGAGTGTGTGACTTACGGTTTCATCTGGAGTGGACCGAATGGATTTACTTCTACTAGCGAAGATTTAGCTGGATTGGAGGCAGGAACTTATGTTGTAGCTGTAACCGATGCCAACGGATGTTCTTACCAAGACAGCATCACTATTACTGAACCAGCTGAACTAGCTTCTGATAGTTTGGTAAGTGATTACAACGGAGTAAACATCTCCTGTGGAGGTGCTGCTGATGGTTGGATTGACCTTACTGTTTCTGGTGGCGCTGCACCCTACACGTTTGCTTGGAGTAACGGTGATACAACTGAGGATATCGATAGCCTAATGGCTGGTATCTACACATACATCATTACAGACGCGAATGGCTGTGAGATTACAGGTTCAATCACGCTCACTGAGCCAGACGGACTTTCATCTTTCATCACAACATCTGATTACAACGGCTATCAAATCTCTTGTCATGGACTTGCAGATGGCTCTATTGATTTAAGTGTAAATGAAGGAACTCAGCCTTATTCTTACTTATGGAATAACGGTGAAACAACTGAAGACCTTACGGACCTTGAGGCTGGAACTTACATCGTGGACATTACTGATGCTAACGGATGTACATTGGTTGATAGCGTAAATATCACAGAAGCTGATTCTCTTGTATTAGCTGCCATCGATGTCAATCAAATCAGTTGTAACGGAGCTGCAGATGGATCTGCCTTTGTACAAGCAACCGGTGGAGTACCAGTATTACTCTATTCGTGGTCTGATGGCCAAATGGGACCAACAGGTGAAGACTTAGAATCTGGTATTTACACGGCCGTTGTAACCGACCTTAATGGATGTCAGGATTCAATTCTGATACAAATCACTCAGCCATTTGAATTAGAGGCATACCCAGTTGAGATTCAGGATGTAATTTGCTCTGGCGAGGATAACGGTTTGGTAGATGTAAACGTAGTTGGTGGTACTGCTCCTTACACGTACGATTGGTCTAACAACACTACTGATCAAGACCTTAATGGAGTTGGTGCTGGAACGTATTTCCTAGAAGTAACAGACGGAAACGGATGTGTTGACACGTTAACAGTTGTGGTTGGAGAACCAGCACAATTAATAATGACGGTTGACACTGTGATTGACGCTACTTGTAGCGGAGTTCTTAACGGAGAAATCACGGTTGCAGGATTTGGTGGAACACCTCCTTACACTTACTTCTGGCCAAATATCAATCAGACTGGACCAACGGTTACAGGGCTGGGAGCAGGAGTTTATGAAGTGCAGGTGGTTGATGCCAACAACTGTTCTTGGTCGTTGAATGTGGTTGTTGGACAGCCTTCATCAATAGAAGCACAAATTGACGTTCAAACTGTGGTAAGTTGTAATGGTTTGTCAGATGCTGAGGCTCTCGTTACAGTGGCCGGTGGAACATCACCTTACACTTATTTGTGGTCAAATAGCGATACTGATTCACTTGCTTCTGATTTAGGTGCAGGTAGCCATTCAGTTACTGTGACGGATGCTGCTGGTTGCGATACAACACTCACTTTTGAGATTACTGAACCAACGGTTATAGATATCTCTATTGACACTATTTACAACGTAACATGTAATGGCATTGCCAACGGACAGGTTGAGGTTGATGTAGAAGGAGGAACAATTCCTTACACAGTTTCTTGGAGTAATGGCGATGTAGGTTATGTAGCCAATAACTTGGAAGCAGGAGCACATACAGTTTATGTTACTGATGGCAATGGTTGTATGGACAGTTTGATGACTGTTGTCTCTCAGCCTGACACAATGGAATTGATTCAGCATTCTACCACAATGGTTAGCTGTTTCGGTGGAAACGATGGCCAAGCAACGGTGTTGGTTGATGGCGGAACACCACCAATTACCTACAGCTGGCCGCTTATTGGTCAAACAGGTGCAAGTGCAATAGATCTTGAAGCTGGTTGGTACTTGTTTATCGCTACCGATGCAAACGGCTGTAATTACTCAGATTCGATTGAGATTACTCAGCCAGAAGAGATTGTGGTAACCGTTACTTCAGATACTGCTGTTTGTCCTGGAAACGGTTTGACCATTACAGCTTCTGCAACCGGAGGCGCTGGAAACTATTCTTACTCGTGGGATAACGGACTTGGCTTAGGAGCAACACATTTCGTGAACCCTTCGGTATCAACTACCTACAATGTTGAAGTGTTTGATCAAAGCGGATGTCCTGCTGCAATAGCTAGTGTTACGGTAGATATTGCCGAAACACCAGTAGCCGCCTTTAGCTCGGCTTCAGATGCGCCTTGCGTGTTGCCAACAACAGTAGACTTCACCAATATGAGCTCTAACGCAACTGAGTTTGCTTGGACCTTCGGAAACTCGGAAACATCCACTGATGAGAACCCAACTACGACCTATGATGTAGCTGGTACATACACCGTAACCTTGATTGCAACTTCTGCAGCTGGTTGTACGGATACCGTAACCGGAACCGTATTTGTTGATGAAGTTCCTACTGCTGAATTCACACTGGATAACGCACAAGGCTGTGCACCACTACAGGTTAATTTTGGTCTCAACGCTCCTACCGGTTACGAATTCTATTGGGATTTTGGAGATGGAACTACTTCCACCGCTCCAAACCCAACGCATTGGTATGAAATTCCTGGCGATTTTGATGTAACTCTTATTGTTTCTGCACCAGGTGGATGTACCGATACGGTTACTTCTGGAGCGGCTGTAACAGCTTATCCATCACCAATTGCAGACTTTACACCGCAGCAGGTTATTTTCCCTGAACCAGGTAGCGAATACGACTTCATTAACAACTCATCAGGAGCTGATTTATACAACTGGGATTTCGGAACTGGAGACCAGACAGATGAGTATCAACCTACCTACGATTTTCCAGGGTATGGTGGCTATTTCGTAACACTCACAGCAATCAACGAATATGGTTGTGCAGATACAGCAGTTCATTACCTAAATGTTGATCTAACAACAGGTCTGTTTGTTCCTAATGCAATGGGAATTGGCGAACCTGGAGAAGCTGGAATCTTTATTCCTAAAGGAGTTGGAATTCAAGATTACCATGTGTGGATATTTGACAACTGGGGTAACTTACTTTGGGAGTCAACTGCCTTGAACAACGGAAGTCCATCAGAAGGGTGGGATGGCTATTACAAAGGCCAAACAGTACCGCAGGGTTCATATGTGTGGAAGATTAACGCAGTGTTTATTGATGGCGAAATTTGGGAAGGAATGGAATACTCGAATGGCAAGCGAAACACAGGCTCAATTATGGTGCTGTATTAAGATACGTGGAAAGGAACTGAAAGAGGGCTGTGAATTATTCGCAGCCCTTTTTGTTTGCCCGCATATTTCCACATGCCCAATATAAATCGTTAGTTTTCTGAACTTATTTACTCGAAATGATAGAAAAAAAACAGAGTCTAAATACAGATTTAGAGATAGCCCAAAGCAACATAATGCGGCCAGTCAAAGACATTGCCGCCAAGCTGAATATAGAAGAAGACGATTTAGAGTTATATGGTAAGTATAAAGCCAAATTACCACTCAAATTGATTGATGAATCTCGCTTGCAAAAATCCAATTTGGTGCTTGTAACTGCAATGACTCCCACCCCTGCGGGCGAAGGAAAAACGACCGTGTCAATTGGTCTAAACGAAGGATTAAATAAGATTGGCAAGAAGGCGGTTGTTGTGTTAAGAGAACCGTCTCTAGGGCCTGTTTTTGGGATAAAAGGTGGTGCTGCTGGAGGAGGTTGGTCTCAGGTTGTTCCAATGGAAGACATCAACCTTCATTTTACGGGCGATTTTGGAGCAATAGAAAAGGCTAATAACCTACTTGCAGCGCTCATCGACAATAACATTCAAAGCAAAACAAGGAACTTGGGAATTGATCCTAGAACGGTTATCTGGAAGCGGGTGATGGACATGAATGACCGTTCACTCCGTCATATTGTAGAAGGGTTAGGTGGTACTTCTGATGGAGTGCCGCGCGAGTCCGGATTCAATATTACCGCGGCATCTGAGGTAATGGCCATTCTCTGTATGTGCAACGATATTGAAGATTTAAAAGAAAAGCTCGGCAACATCTTCATTGGGTTTACTCATAATAAAGAACCCATTTATGCACGAGATTTAAATGCTCAAGGCGCAATGGCAGTGCTATTAAAAGATGCCATCAAACCAAATTTGGTGCAAACGTTAGAAGGAAATCCAGCCATCATTCATGGGGGGCCATTTGCCAATATTGCTCAGGGAACGAATACCATTTTGGCTACAAAAATGGGTCTGTCCCTGGCCGATTATGCGGTAACCGAAGCTGGATTTGGAGCTGACCTTGGAGCCGAAAAATTCATGGATATTAAGTGTGGGTATGGAAATCTCAAACCAAGTACGGTGGTTCTTGTTGTTACAATCCGAGCACTTCGTCATCATGGTGGCGCCAAGGCAGATGAGTATGCGATACCTAGTTTAGAACGGGTTAAGAAAGGGTTTGAAAATCTTGAAAAACACATAGAAAACATCAGAAAATTTGGGTTGAAACCAGTTGTTGCAATCAACTATTTTCCGAATGATAGTGAGGAGGAAATCTCTTGGGTTCAGACAAAATGCAAAGACCTAGATGGGATTGAAGCAGTAGTTTCTAAAGGTTGGGCTGATGGTGGAAATGGGACTACTGATCTTGCTCAAGCAGTCGTTCGGTCCGTGGATGAAAACAAGGGTAAATTCAAACCTTTGTACGATTGGAAGCTCTCTGTAGAAGCTAAAATTGAAACCATCGCCAAAGAAATTTATGGTGCGAGGTCAGTTCAATATGCTTCAAAAGCTCAGTTCGATCTTCGATCGATTGAAAAACTTGGCCTGTCTCATTTGCCAATTTGTATGGCTAAAACACAAAAATCCTTTTCAGACGACCCGAATCTACTCGGACGTCCTACCGATTTCGATGTTACCGTACGAGAATTTGAGATAGCAGCGGGCGCAGGATTTCTAATCCCTATCTTAGGGAAGATGATGCGCATGCCTGGCTTACCCGAAATTCCGGCTTCCGAGGGGATGGATATCGATAATAATGGTGTGATAACTGGATTGAGTTGATGGTTGAGAGTTTTGGTGGCTGAGCGGAGTCGAAGCTTCCGGCTCACTGCTAAAAGCCAATACCTAAAAAGCTAAATTATGGCTACCTCTAAATACGAAGGTTTAAAATATCGAAACGACACACTTCGGAAGGTCTATGACGACCTCACCGTAGAGGAAGGATTGCGCATTTCTGTTAACGGAAAACCACTTACCGTTACCATGCGAACGCCTGGTGATGATATCGAATTGGTTCACGGCCTTTTGTATTCTGAAGATATCTATTCGGATGTATCTACCCCGCTAGAAACTATTCTCGAAGAAGAGAACAACCAAGGAATCGTGACGGGAATCAACGTAAAGGTGGACCCCGAAAAATTGGGAAACGGTTATCTGAATAGCAGAAGTTTTCTTTCTGTTGCCTCTTGCGGAATCTGTGGAAAGCAGAATCTTGACCTTCCAGACCAGACTACTTCTGTTGCCGATGCTTCAATCAGTCCTGAGTCCATTTTTCAAATGTTCGAGTTGATGAATTCGAAGCAGCAGGCGTTTAAACAATCAGGAGGATCACATGCCGCTGCTGCTTTTACTGAAGATGGAAAATTGCTCTCTATTAAAGAGGACATTGGTCGACATAACGCGGTTGACAAAGTTGTAGGCGCCCTCATTCTGAATAAGAATTTGGGTCAAGCCAAGTGCATCACGGTAAGTGGAAGAATCAGCTACGAGATTATCATTAAAACATTCAGGGCGAAAATTCCAGTACTGGCGGCAGTTTCAGCACCCTCAACCTTAGCTGTGGACTTCTCAAAGGAGTTGGGAATCACTCTTCTGGCCTTTTGCCGAGAAGACAAATTGACCTGCTACTCTCACCCGCATCGTCTAGTACCAACAACTATCAACCAACAACTATCAACTAATAAGGATGTCAAAAAATCTAAGTGAGTTAGCTGGAAGAAAGGGCGTAGTTGACGGCCTTTTTGAGAAGATGGGTGAAGCGGCCAAGGCGGACGGAACACCCTCCAATGAGAGGTTAGATGCTCTTGCCAAGGAGTTCCTCATTGGAACTTCAAGCACTTACGGTGCCGCCACTTTCTATGACTTCATGAAGCCTGAGAACAAAGGCAAGAAAGCCTATTTCTGTAATGGCTCTGCCTGTTTGTGTGCAGGTACTCAAGATTCGGTAAAGGAGAAGTTGGAAGCCAGTTTTTTACCTGCCGAAGTAGGCCATATGACCTGCTTGGGTCGCTGCCACGAGAATTCGGCTTTCCATGTAAATGGTCACAATTATTCAGGGGCTGACATCGATTCAATCGCAACAATTGTAGATGGAGCCAAAACTCCAGATGACCACTATAATGTGCGTTCTACCGGGAAAACAATCTTAACCGCTGAATACGATAAAGCCGAACTTTTTGAACTCATCAGAAAAACGTTGAGTGCAGATTCTGCTACCGCTTTGGAAGAGATTAAAACTTCTAATATCCGTGGTAGAGGTGGAGCAGGCTTCCCAATGGGAATTAAATTGGAATCTTGTCGGAAAGAGGTAAACGAAACCAAATTCATCATCTGTAACGCGGATGAGGGTGATCCAGGAGCATACTCCGATCGCTATTTATTGGAGAAACAGCCCTTGCTCGTTCTTATTGGAATGATGGTGTCGGGCTACATCATCGGATCAGAAACAGGCATCCTTTACATCCGAGCGGAGTATCCAGAATCCGTTGACATTATCGAAAAGGCCATTCAGGAATTGTCCAATCAAGGCTTGACCGGTACGGACATCAACGGCTCTGGCTTTAACTTCAATTTCAAAGTAATCAAGGCGCAGGGTGCTTATATCTGTGGAGAAGAAACCGCGTTGATCAACTCAATTGAAGGCCAGCGTCCAGAAGTTCGGGTTCGTCCGCCTTACCCAACGCAGCAAGGTTTATTTAACAAGCCTACTGTTGTCAATAATGTGGAGACACAAGCTGCGGTTCCGTTCATTTTGATGAATGGAGGAGCAGCATACAATGCACTTGGAACTGAGCGTTCTTCGGGCACCAAACTAGTATGCCTCGATAGCTTCTTCAACAAGCCCGGAATTGTGGAGGTTGAGATGGGAACGTCTCTAAGCAAAGTAGTGAACGAAGTAGGCGGAGGATTCAGAAAGCCCGTCAAAGCACTTCACATCGGAGGGCCACTTGGCGGAATGGTTCCAGTTTCAAAGATTTCAGAATTGAACATTGATTTTGAGTCATTTTCACAGAACGGATTCTTGCTCGGACACGCTTCGGTTGTGAGCATTCCAGAATCGATGCCGATGGTCAAATACCTCGAGCACATCTTCGACTTTGCAGCATACGAAAGCTGTGGAAAGTGCTTTCCGTGCAGACTCGGTACTACTCGAGGTCACGAAATGCTACAGAAAGCAATCAATGATGATTACAAAATCGATATGAAGCTTTTTACCGACCTGCTCACCACTTTGGAAGAAGGGTCGCTTTGTGCACACGGTGGCGGTATTCCGCTCCCAGTAAGAAATGCGCTTCAATATTTTAATGAGGAACTTAAAACCTACTTCAACTGATGGACAAGATTGCCTACATCAACAATCGGCCATACTCGTTTGAGGAAGGTGAGACCATGCTTGCGTTTGTCAGAAGGCAGATGACTGCTGATCTGATCCCAACGTTGTGCGATGCACCAAATCTCGATCCGTTTGGATCGTGCAGGGTTTGTAGTGTGGAAGTGGCATTAGAGAAGGACGGAAAGCGAAAGACGATGGCTTCGTGCCATTCTCCTGTGATAGAGAATTGCTACATCTACCCTGATTCGGAGGCGATTCAGAATCTTAGAAAGAACATCATCGAATTGGTCTTAACCGACCATCCATTGGATTGCCTGACTTGCGAAGTGAACGGTAATTGTGAACTTCAATCTGTGGCGGCTTCAGTCGGGATTACCGAGGTTAGGTATCCAGAAGGAAAAAATCATCTCGACCGAGAGAAGGACAAGAGTCATCCTTACATGACCTCTGATTTGAGCAAGTGTATCAACTGCTATCGTTGTGTTCGGGCTTGCGATGAAGTCCAAGGTCAGTTCGTGTTGAACATGGCAGGTCGTGGTTTCGATTCTCACATCATCAAGGGAATTGACGAGAGTTTTATGGAATCCGATTGTGTGAGTTGCGGAGCTTGTTCACAGGCTTGTCCAACTTCGGCAATCTCTGATGTATTCATGAGCAAGTCGGTCAGAACCTCAGAAAAAACACGAACAGTATGTACGTATTGCGGGGTGGGTTGCAATTTGGAAGTGGCCACCAGCAACGGAAAAATCCTGTCCATACAAGCGCCTTATGATGCAGAAGTAAACCAAGGTCACACTTGCCTGAAAGGTCGGTACGCCTTCAAATTCTATGATCATCCCGAACGATTGCGTTCTCCGCAGATAAAGCGGAACGGGGTTTTCGAAGATGTTACATGGGATGAAGCTTACGATTACATTGCTGGGAAACTGACTGATTACAAAGAGAATTTTGGGTCAGATAGTATTGCCGGAATTTCTTCTTCTCGTTGCACAAATGAGGAGAACTACCTCATGCAGAAGTTTATTCGAGCGGTAATTGGCACTAACAACATTGACGGTTGTGCTCGTGTTTGCCATTCGCCAACGGCACTTGGAATGCAGCGCACCTTCGGAACGGGAGCGGCTACTAACTCAATTGATGATTTGAAGGACACCAATTGTATCATGATTATTGGAGCCAATCCAACGGATGGACATCCGGTAACAGGCGCTAAGTTGAAGCAGTTTGCAATGAAGACGAACAACGTTTGCATCGTCATCGACCCGCGCTCAACTGAGTTGGCCAAGTACGCGCATCATCACATTCCGTTGCGCCCAGGAACCAACGTTGCCGTGCTTAACATGATGATGTATTACATCATTGAAGCTGGTCTAATTGATGAGACATTTATCGAAACCAGAACCGAAGGTTATAATGATTTCGTCAACCATATCAAGCAACTCGACATTGATGAAATGGAGAAGGTTTGTGGCGTTGATCGCGAGATTATAAAGGCCGCAGCTGTTGCTTATGCATCAGCTCCAAATGCCATGAGTTTTCATGGACTGGGCGTGACAGAACACTCGCAAGGAACCTTCACAGTCATGCAAATTGCAGACCTCGCGCTTCTTACTGGAAACATTGGTAGAAGAGGTGTTGGGGTGAATCCTCTACGCGGACAGAATAACGTTCAAGGAAGTGCTGATATGGGCGTGCAGCCTCATCAGGGTGCTGGATACATGGATATCACGAAGCCTGTAAATCAACAGAAATACGAACAATTCTACGGGGCAAAATTGCCGCTACATGTGGGCTACAAGATTCCAGAAATGTTTGATGCGGCTCTTCAAGGAAAGCTAAAAGCGATTTGGATTATTGGTGAGGATGTGGTTCAAACCGACCCGAATACTCAGAAGGTAATTAAGGCATTGGAAGCAACGGATTTGGTTGTAGTTCAGGAGCTTTTTATGACGGAAACTGCCAAGTATGCTGATGTCATTCTTCCCGGATCATCTTTCCTCGAAAAGAGTGGAACTTTCACCAATGGTGAGCGAAGAGTTCAGCGTGTGAATCAAGTGGTAGAACCAATTGAAGGCACCAAGCCAGATGGACAGATAATCGTGGACATCATGAACCGAATGGGCTACAAACAGGCTGATTACACGCCTGATGGAATGCTCGAAGAAATTTCTCAGATTGTGCCATTCTTTGCAGGAATTAAATGGGAAGAACTTGGCAAGAACGGCAAGCAGTGGCCAGTTGCTCTAGATGGAACGGACACCAAAATCCTGCACACAGAATCTTTCAAACGCGGTTTAGGAAAGTTTGAGTTCAACCCATTCAAGGAAAGTCAAGAGATTTTGGATAATGGTAAAGACTACCCCTACATCTTAACTACAAATCGTGAACTCGAGCATTACAACTGTGGTGCAATGACTCGTAGAACGGGCAATGTGGAGATTCTTACTGAAGACTCATTAATGATGAATCCTTTAGATGCGAAGAACAACGCAATTTCGGATGGCGACATGGTTTGCATTGAATCTCCAAGAGGAAAGGTTGATATCAAGGCTAGATTAACCGAAGATGTGAGGCCCGGAATTCTCAGCACCACGTTTCACTTCCCAGAAATCATGGTGAATAATGTGACCTCAGACGTGCATGATACGGAAGCAATGTGCCCAGAATACAAGGTTGTTTCTGTGAGAATTCGAAAAAGTAAGGGGAAGTATAAGGAGGCCTAAAAGGTTTAGAACAAACCTTCCTTCTTATTCTCAGCTTCGTAGCCTTCGTCTACCAAATGCGTGTCTTTCTTGTTTGCTGCAGCAACTGCTAAAACATCACACCGCTCGTTTCCAGGAATGTTTGCGTGACCTTTAACCCACTGAAATTTGACATTGTTCTTGGGATAGATTTTCAAGAAACGTTTCCATAAATCGGCATTCTTTTTCCCTTTAAAACCCTTCTTTACCCAGCCAAAAACCCAGCCTTTCGTAACCGAGTCAATCACGTATTTACTGTCCGAATAAATAATTACATCTCGGTCAGAAACTTTTAGCATTTCCAACGCAATAATAATGGCCAAAAGCTCCATTCTGTTGTTGGTGGTGTGCCGATATCCCTGCGAAATCTCCTTGTACTGATTCTTGAATGAAAGCACAATTCCGTAGCCACCTGGGCCAGGGTTTCCGAGGGCAGAACCATCTGTATAAATTACTATCTGTTGTGCTTCTGCCATTTGCTAATTTTGCGCCATGATCCTATCAATGACAGGCTTTGGAAAAGCGCAAGGCAATTATAAGCATACTACCTATACCGCAGAGGTTCGTTCTGTAAATAGCAAACAACTTGATCTCAATCTGCGATTGAATTCTGCACTTCGCGACCAAGAAATGGACCTTAGAAAACGGCTTGCATCTGAGTTGCTTAGAGGTAAAGTAGATATCTCGGTTTATGCTGAGGGTGTTCATGAAGACAAGGTTCTCTCATTGAATCAAGAGCTGTTTGATCGGTATTCAGAAATGGTAAAAGCGGCTGCAGAGAAGCAAGGCTTGAATCAATCTTCGGTGCTAACAAATGTGCTTAAACTGCCAGAAGTGCTTCAGTCTGAGCGCAAGGAAAAGGAACAAGAAGAACTGGATTTGGCCATTGATTTACTATTTCAAGCGGTCAAGAATTTTCAGGATTTCCGTTCTGCCGAAGGCGAACAATTGCGGCTTGATTTGATTGAAAGATTGAGCACTATTCGCAATTTAATGACCGAAGTTGAGCAGTTTGAGGGCGAACGAATTGCAACTGTTCGTCAGCGAATGATGGAGCGCTTTGAGGATTTAAAAGACAAGGTGAGTTTGGATGAAAGTCGGTTGGAGCACGAACTCGTGTTTTACATTGAGAAGTATGATGTAACCGAAGAAAAAGTACGTCTTACGGCTCACCTCAAATACTTTGAAGAAACCATGAATTCTGATGAAGCTGCAGGTCGTAAACTTGGTTTCATTTCTCAAGAAATGGGTCGAGAGATAAACACGCTCGGTTCCAAGGCAAACCATGCCGAAATTCAGAAAATCGTTGTCCACATGAAGGACGAATTAGAGAAGATAAAAGAGCAGGTACTGAACGTGCTTTAACGATGAGGCTAGTTGCCGTCATACTTCTTTTTGCATCGCTAAATCTTAACGCCCAAACATGGGTGGATAGCGTGGAAACCTTCTCCATGCAATCATACCTGCCGGCTTCCAAATACGTTTGGTCGTGGCAGCACGCGGCTTTCTTGAACACGATGGTTAAACGCTATGGTCAGGTTGAGGAAAGCGAAAAACAGCAATATCTCGATTACGTGCTTCAGGCTATGAACAAGACCAAAGGCGCGGCCAACGGCAAATCGCCAAATGGTGTGGCTTCAGGATTGGGAATGGCTTTCCTGTACGAGAAAACGGGCGATGAATTCTACCAAGCTAAATGCGATAAGATTTTTGAGCAGTACCAAAAGGTTCGTAGAACTTCGGAAGGAGCAGTTTCCCATTTACCGTTGAGTACAGAACTGTGGGACGACACCGTTTTCATGATCGGGCAGTTCTTCATAGCCATGTATCGCGCCACGGGCGATGAGAAATACTTGAGCGAATTCGCGTTGCAATTGCGGCTTCATCGCGAAAAACTCCGTGATGAAAAGTCGGGGCTTTGGTACCATGGTTGGGATGCTAATGACAAAGATGGCGTGCCGTATTTCTGTGGACAAATGGGTTGGCCGGATGATGAAACGCGCGTGAGTGGAGAGATTTGGGGACGAGGAAATGGCTGGTTATTTGTCACGCTTTCAGACGCGCTGGAAGTAATTCCTCGTGAAAACCCGATGTGGAATGAGTTTGCAGGTTACCTCAAGGAAATGCTTGAACATTTGCCCGAATTGCAGGATGAGAAAACGGGACATTGGTATCAACTTCCCATTCGGAAAGACGACCCTGATAATTGGATTGAAAGTTCATGCACGGCCATGTTTGCCTACGGGATTATTACGGCACTTAAACTCGGAATTGTAGAAGATCGACTGTTCGTTCGGAGCACTGAATTGGCATACGAAGGCCTCCATAAGTATTCAACCGAAACCGCTAAAAATGGCCTCACTTGCACCAATGTTTGCATTGGCACCTGTATTGGTGATAAGGACTACTACCTGAAGCGTGGAGTTCAAAAAGGACGTTCGTTTGGACTAGGAATGTTCATTCAGTTCGGCATGCGCTACGAAATTGAAAACGGTCTGAGATGAGAGCAACAGTCACTTTTTCCCTCTTCTCCTTTTTCGTTTTTACCGCTTCCGCACAAACCGAAATCATCGAACTAAACGATTCAATTCAGTTGGAAATGGTGTTCGTGGAGGACGGAACTTTCACCATGGGAAGCGATGAAAGAAAGAAGGATGCGCGTCCTGCACATGAAGTCAATCTCAATGATTTCTACATCGGGAAATATGAGTTGACACAGGAACAATGGATAGCCGTGATGGGCTACAATCCGAGTGAAATCCCATGCGTGAAATGCCCCGTGAATGACATGAGTTGGGAACAACTGATGGAGTTTATCGAGAAGCTGAACAAGGTTACTGGAAAGTCATTCCGATTACCAACAGAAGCAGAATGGGAATATGCCGCCCAAGGCGGAAAACAAACCAAGGGCTATCTCTACAGCGGCAACAATAATATCGAAGAAGTAGCTTGGCTTAAAGCGAATGGTAGCGACCAACAACACGAAGTTGGTCTGCTAAAACCAAACGAATTAGATCTTTACGATATGAACGGTAACGCTTGGGAATTATGCCAAGATTGGTACGATAAGAAGTTCTATCAGCGTAGTTCGAAAGACAATCCCGTAAACACAGAAAAAGCAAAATACCGAGTTTCTCGTGGCGCTTCTTGGATGAGCCGAGCCGAATATTGCCAGCGTTGGTACAGAAACATCGACCATTGGCACCACAAGCGTGGCAACGGTGGTTTCCGCTTGGTGATGGAACCTGAGTTCTAACCGTAAAAACGGAGAGTATTAGTCGAGTTCATAAAGAAATTTCTCAGCGGCCTTTGCGAAATCTTTGCGCCTCTGCGGTTTAAAACTATTGCTTCACAAACCGCTGCGTAGCAACCTTTTCCTTATCCCGAATTATCACAGAATAAATGCCATCAGCCCAAGTTACAATAGGCAGTGTGAATTGTGTTTGAGTAGCAGATATAACTTCTGAAAAGATGATTTGCCCTAGATTATTTACAACCGATATTTCGATTTCATCATTGAAATCGTCTAAACCTATGTTCACGTTATCTGTAGCTGGGTTGGGCCAAAGCGGGAATGCAGATTCTTTGGTAAAAGACTCTTCGATTCCTGTGTTTACCAACGGTTGCCAGTAATGCTCAATAATGATAGAATCCATTTCTATGCTGGCATAATAGACTAAATCGCCATTGGAATTTGTGCTCCACGTCTCTGTGAATTGAGATTGAATAACCGCATCCTGAAAATTGGAAAAACTCCCGTGCATGTTTTCATTTCCAACTACTATCACCCAAGCCTGCCCGCCATTGGTTTCACAGGCTCTAACGCCATCAATGTAATCGGTACAATGTCTGCGTACTGCTACATATCCTTCATCTTCTCGACCAATTAACCACATTCCGTCTTCCACAATTTCGTCATAAACAGAATCTACCCAGTACAGAGCTACATCTTTGTTTGCAAAGGGTACCACGGGCGGCAAATGTTCAGGACGATACATTACCAGAGCCACATTATGCGTTTGATCAACATAGGGCAGATGGTAGTTTGCGTTATTTGAGTTTCGGTCTTGCCAGTCTGATTCTACAGGACCAGAAGCGGTGTAAACAGCCGAGGTGCCTGAATTGGCACAAACAGGCCATTGCTGAAAACCAACCTTGCCTTTGAAATAGTTCTCATTTGAGCACAAGGTCACGGGCCCATTTTTGAAAATAGCGATGTCTGCCATCGAATTAGAGGTTTTTGTAACCCCGCTTAATCCAGTAGTAATCATGGGATATTGTTCCACTGGGAAACCTGCAAATAAGTTAATCAGTTCAAAGTCAACATGATTCCACATGGCCGAATCATTCAAAAGATTCACCGTTTCAATCACAAAGTCAGGATGAAAATAAGTGCCTGAACTCCATTGAAAAATGGTTCGGTCCAAATCGCTCATGTTTTGGTTTATCACTAAGCCATCCGGCAAGGTGTGACCAATTGAATAAAGAGTGTCAAGCGTTGATGTCCAAGAGTCCGTTGCTTCGCTGAAGTCAATGGACGTACTTGCCAAAAAACCACCACAATGCGTTGCTGACGATGGTGCTGGCCCGAGGCCTGTGAGCAGCCAGACTAAACTTGAATGATTTTGGCCGTAAGCAGATAAATATTTACCAGGATAATTTCTTCCAGCTACCGGATAGAATACTCCTTGGTTGTTGGTAACCATCAGTAGGTCATTCATTAATCGTTTACTCGCTGCTATTGCTAAGGACTTTATTTCTTGATTCTGAGAAAAATCTGCCAAATTCAACAACCCACTTAAGCAGTAGGGAGCATAAGTAGACGAGAAGTACTCGTAAAATCCGTAGTCGATTTTTAGGTTTAGGTAATGCTTGAGGCGCTGCTCTAAAGTGGGGTCTGCTGGTCTACCCGTGTATTCGTGCATAATCCAATCAGAGCTCATCCACATAATCATGTGGTTTTCTGACCAATACCCTCGCGTTGTATCGTAATCATTAATCCAGTATGGAATAGAATTGAGCACAGGAACCATCTCTGAGTCGAAACCTCCATTACTCAACATCATCACTCGAATCAATTGAACAATAGCGAAATCGATGGTGCTTCTGGTTTGAATTTCAGCGTAGATGTCATCCAACGTTTGCTGATCAACGGTGACACCTTCATACGCCTGAATAGTAATTGCATGGTTGTTGGGGTTTGCAAGAGCGCTGTCGATATACTGTGCTCGTCTCAGTTCAAAAGATTGTGAAAATGCGATTGGAAACTGCAGACAAACGAAGGCCGAAAACAGCCAAAATTTCAAGGTAAAATATTTCATAATTGAATAGGAGGGTTCTATTTCTAAATGTAAGGCGAAATATTAGTCGCTTTCAATTGACGATTGATTCGTTCACTTCCAGTAACAAACACTCTATTTAGAATTATTCTAAACAAATCGACCAAAAGCTTGGTGCCCTACCTTGTTTGAGGTATTTTTGCCGTGAAAATCGGGTTCTATTTAGAACTGTTCTAAATAGTATTTGTTAATCAAATTGAGATGATAAAAGTTTCTGAAAACGCAGTTAAGAAGGCCCGTGTCCTCATGGAGGAAGAAGGCAAGAACCCGGTCGAAGCATTTATTCGAGTTGGAGTTAAGGGTGGAGGTTGCTCTGGTTTGTCATACGATTTGAGCTTTGATACCGAGATGAAAGAGGACGACAAGGAGTTTGAAGATAACGGGATGAAAATCGTGGTTGACAAGAAAAGCTTCCTCTATCTCATCGGAACTGAACTCGATTACTCAGGCGGATTGAATGGAAAAGGATTCATTTTTAAGAATCCAAATGCAAACAGAACATGCGGCTGTGGCGAAAGCTTCGCGGTATAGCCCCCTAAATCCCCCAAAGGGGGACTCCAGCAATTTGGGAAAAAGGAGCAGGAGCGGAGATGAGGAGAACCAAACACAAAAAGTATGAGTGACGGTAGAGACATATCAAGAACAGAAGCTACGGAGGCCAAGCCCCCTTTTGGGGGGTCTGGGGGGCCGGAGAATCAGGCATTAAAAGACTTTACCGAAAAGGAATACGAGTACGGTTGGAGTATAGATATTGAAGTCGATCAGCTTCCAAAAGGGCTCTCAGAAGATACCGTACGCGCTATTTCAGCTAAGAAAGAAGAGCCAGAGTGGCTACTCGAATGGCGATTGAAAGCCTACAGACACTGGTTGACGCTGAAAGAACCAACTTGGGCACACGTAAAGTATCCTGAGATTGATTTTCAGGATATGATTTATTACTCGGCACCGAAGAATAAGCCTGAAATTTCAAGTTTAGATGAGGTGGACGAGGATATGCTCAAGACGTTCGAAAAGCTTGGGATTTCGCTCGAAGAGCAAAAGCGATTAATGAACGTTGCCGGTTCGAATGTGGCAGTTGATGCCGTGTTTGATAGTGTTTCTGTCAAGACCACGTTCCAAGAAACCTTGCGAGACAAGGGCATTATTTTTTGCTCGTTCAGCGAAGCAGTAAAAGAACATCCAGAACTGATTAAGAAGTACCTCGGAACCGTGGTGCCTTACACCGACAACTACTACGCAACACTGAACTCAGCAGTATTCTCTGATGGTTCATTCTGCTACATACCAAAAGGCGTTCGTTGCCCAATGGAATTGAGCACGTATTTCCGTATCAACGCCATGAATACTGGTCAGTTTGAACGGACTTTGGTAATTGCAGACGAGGACAGCTATTGCAGTTATTTGGAAGGTTGTACAGCACCGCAACGAGATGAAAATCAGCTTCACGCTGCAGTTGTGGAATTAATAGCGCATAAAGGAGCTGAGATTAAATATTCAACCGTTCAAAACTGGTATCCTGGAGATAAGAACGGCAAGGGCGGCATCTACAATTTCGTGACCAAGCGAGGCATTTGCACAGGCGCTTACGCCAAAATATCTTGGACTCAGGTTGAGACCGGAAGTGCGGTTACTTGGAAGTATCCGTCAACGATTTTAAAGGGCGATAATTCAATTGGAGAATTCTATTCGGTTGCTGTTACCAATAACTATCAGCAAGCGGATACAGGAACTAAGATGATTCACCTTGGTAAGAACACCAAGAGCACGGTCATCAGCAAAGGAATTTCAGCTGGTTTTAGCAACAATTCGTACCGCGGATTAGTGAAAATTGGAAAGAATGCCATCAACGCTCGGAACTTTTCACAATGCGATTCGCTGCTATTGAGTTCTACAAGTGGTGCGCACACCTTCCCTTATATCGAATGCGGAAACAGGACGGCCAAAGTGGAGCATGAGGCAACCACAAGTAAGGTAGGAGAAGATCAGATTTTCTACTGTAACCAACGTGGGTTGGATACCGAGCAGGCAATTGGCCTAATCGTGAATGGATATTGCAAAGAAGTATTGAATAAGCTTCCAATGGAATTTGCCGTTGAAGCACAGAAATTATTGAGCATTTCGCTTGAAGGAAGCGTAGGATAATTGAATAAGAAATGAGTTTACTAACGATAAAAAATCTTGGTGCCAGAGTTGAAGAGAAGGACATTCTCAAAGGATTCAACCTAACTATAAATCCAGGTGAAGTACACGCTATTATGGGGCCAAATGGTTCTGGAAAAAGCACCTTGGCATCTGTCTTAGCCGGAAATGAAAGCTATGAAGTAACAGGCGGAGAAGTTGATTTTGACGGCAAGGACCTGTTAGCTATGGCACCAGAAGAAAGAGCGCGCGAAGGACTGTTCTTGGCGTTCCAATACCCAGTTGAAATTCCTGGCGTGAGCAACGTCAATTTCATGAAAGCGGCTGTTACTGAAATACGAAAGCACAGAGGTTTAGAGCCGCTTGTTGCTAAAGACTTCTTGGCTTACATGAAGGAGAAAAAAGAACTAGTCGAATTGGACGGAAAGCTTGCTGGTCGTTCGGTTAACGAAGGTTTTTCTGGAGGAGAGAAGAAGCGAAACGAGATCTTCCAAATGGCGATGTTGGACCCGAAGCTTGGTATCTTGGATGAGACCGACAGTGGTTTGGACATTGACGCGCTTCGAATCGTTGCAAATGGGGTAAACAAATTGCGTTCTAAAGACAACGGGTTCATCGTTATTACACACTACCAAAGACTCCTCGATTACATCGTTCCTGATTTTGTTCATGTTTTGTACAACGGAAAGATCGTACGTTCGGGAACCAAAGAATTGGCGTTGGAACTTGAAGAGAAAGGCTACGATTGGATTAAAGCAGAATTGGCTGAGGCATGAGCGAAGCGATGACAACATCGATTTTAGGAGAGTTGGTTTCGGGTGCACATAAACCTGCTACGTTCAAAGAAATTCGTTCGGAAGCTGAAGGGTTTTTGGCTGAGAGCCGAATTCCATCTAAGAAACACGAAGACTGGAAATACACCAACATCAAACGACTGTTTGATAACGGTTTGAGTATGACCGAAGCAAGCGAAATCACATTCAATTCGGTTGATGGCGTAGAGACGCAATGCTTTGAGTCTGAACAGGAAGACGCTTTGATTGGCTCCACTGGCATTCACACCAAAGAAGCGCATGCTGCTTTAAACACTTCGTTGTTTGAGAAAGCGTTGGTTATTCGAGTAAAGAAAGGAACACAGGTAGAAGACGAGTTGGTTTTGAATCAAGTCATCAATCTGAAGGACGGAGAATTTTCTGCAACACGGGTTTTGATTGTAGTTGAGGACAATGCATCGTTGAAATGTCAGCATCACTATACAGGAGCCTCATCCAGCAGTTCATTACTGAATAATCTGACAGAAGTGTTTGTTGGTCAGAATGCGCGATTGGAACTGAATTATATACAAGAAATTGGAGAAGGAAACTTGATGACAACCACTGAGGTCGAATGTCAGCGAGATGCAAATTTCACCACAAACTGTATTCAGTTGAGCGGAAGCTTGCTGAGAAACAACCTCAATATCGGCCTGAAAGGCGAGAATATTGAAACGCATTTGAACGGTTTCTATATGCTCAACGGCAAGGAATTGTTCGATAATCACACATTAGTAGACCACTTTGTTCCTAATTGTCAAAGCAACGAGATTTATCGGGGCATTTTGGCAGGAAAAAGCACAGGCGTTTTCAACGGGAGAGTATTCGTTCATCGCGATGCTCAAAAGACAAATGGTTATCAATCAAACAATAATATTTTGTTGTCTGATGATGCCACAATGAACTCAAAACCTGAGTTGGAAATTTATGCTGACGATGTGAAATGTTCGCACGGAAGCACTACGGGTCAGTTGGATGATGATGCAGTTTTCTACCTCAGAGCACGTGGTTTGGACGAATTTGGTGCAACAGCTCTTCTCCTTACCGCTTTTGCGGGCGATGTGCTGAAGGCTATTTCAAGCGAATCTTTGCGAGAAGAATTGGAACAGAAAATTCAGAATAAGCTGAAAGAAATGCGAGCATGAGTGAGTTTCTGACCGATATAAATGCGATACGAGCTCAGTTTCCCATTCTCTCACGCGAGGTGAATGGAAAGCCGCTGGTCTATTTGGACAACGGAGCCACTTCACAGAAGCCGCAATCGGTTATTGACGCGATAAGTCACTATTACGAGTACGAGAACAGCAACATTCATCGAGGAGTTCACACGCTGAGCCAAGAGGCCACGTCTGCCTATGAAGAAGTTCGGAAAAAGGTCCAGAAGTTCATTAATGCCGAACACGACCACGAAATAATTTTCACCTCAGGAACAACGGGTGGAATTAACTTGGTTGCAAGTTCGTTCGGAGAAAAATTGGTGAGAAAAGGTGATGAAATTCTCATCACAGCCATGGAACATCACAGCAATATTGTGCCGTGGCAAATGCTTTGCGAGCGGAAAGGAGCGAAACTGAAAGTGTTGCCAATTTCCAAAGAAGGAGAGATTGATGTTGAAGAATTCAAGAAACTCATCGGGCCAAAAACGGAGTTGATTTCATTGGTGCATGTTTCAAATTCGTTGGGCACAATCAATCCGATTAAGGAGATGATTGAGATTGCTCACGCCCAGAATATCCCAGTAATGATAGATGGTGCTCAAGCCATTCATCATACACCAATTGATGTGCAGGATTTGAATGCTGATTTCTATGTTTTTTCTGCCCATAAAATGTACGGTCCAACGGGAGTTGGGGTGCTTTATGGCAAGGAAGAATTGCTGAATGACATGGAGCCGTATCAAGGCGGTGGTGACATGATCAAAAGTGTCACGTTTGAGAAGACGACCTACAATGATTTGCCACACAAATTTGAGGCAGGAACTCCAAATATTGCTGGTGGAATTGGGCTTGGTGCAGCTATCGATTTCATCAATAGCATCGGCTACGATTTTATTATGAAACACGAAGCCGAATTATCCCGCTTTGCGGTAAGTCAGCTAAAGGATATTGCAGGATTGCGCTTTATTGGCACAGCCAAAGAACGAGCTGGATTGGTGTCGTTCGTGTTGGATGGTGTTCACCCATACGATACGGGTGTCATTTTGGACAAACTCGGAATTGCAGTTCGAACGGGGCATCATTGTACGCAACCTGTAATGAACTTTTTTGAAGTGCCAGGAACGGTCCGCGCATCCTTTGCGGTGTACAATACAAAACAAGAAGTGGTTAAGCTTGTTGAAGGAATAGATAGAGTTAAAAGAATGTTTTAATGGTAGGAGCTGTGTCGAAAATGGAAGTGATTGAAGAAGAAATTATTGAAGAGTTTTCACTCTTTGATGACTGGATGGATAAGTACGAGCACATTATCGGATTAGGTAAAGAATTGCCGCTTATTGAGGAGAATTTGAAATCTGATGATCTGTTAATCAAAGGCTGTCAGAGCCGCGTTTGGTTGCATGCCAAATTGGTAGATGGTAAAGTGATTTTTACGGCTGATAGCGATGCAATTATCACCAAAGGAATTATCAGTTTGCTTATTCGTGTGTTATCGGGTCAAACACCAGATGCCATCATTAACACTGATTTGACCTTCATTGAACACATCGGTCTGAAAGAGCATTTATCGCCAACACGGTCTAACGGATTGGTAAGTATGGTAAAACAAATGAAGTTGTATGCCTTGGCATTTAGAACCCAGCAAAACGGTTGATTATGGCCTTAACACACGAAGAGAAACAACAGATTGAAGAGCGCATCATTGATGTGATTAGAACAATTTATGACCCCGAAATTCCCATCGATATTTATGAGCTGGGATTGATTTATGAAGTGAAGGTTGATGATAATGCCCATGCCGAAGTGCTGATGACATTGACATCGCCTAGTTGCCCAGTTGCGGAAAGCTTACCGCTTGAAGTAGAGGAAAAAGTTAGAGGGGTGCAAGAGGTAAAAAGCGGTAAAGTTGAACTCACATTCGACCCGCCTTGGGACAAGGACATGATGAGCGAAGCGGCACTTTTGGAACTTGGTTTCATGTAAGGGTTTGCCGCGGCAAACTCCTACGAATACGATGGAAAACCCTGACGAAATAAGGAACAAGGTTGCAGAAAGCAGCCTCATTACCTTCAACTTGGAAGACCTTTACCAAGTTGGACCACGCCTTAAATTCGACCTAAAAGACTTTCTTTTTGAAGGGCTTATTCTACGAGAGAAAGACTATCGCCAGCAATTAATTGAACTGGATTGGAGCGATTATCAAGATGCTTTCGTAAACATACAGTGCAGCGCAGATGCCATTGTTCCGCAATGGGCTTTTATGTTGGCGGCCACCTATTTACAGCCTGTTGCAAAGCGAGTAGTAATGGGAACCTCAGAAACACTTGAAACGGTTCTTTATCAAGAAGCGTTGGCTAATCTAGAACTAGAGCAGTTTCGTAACGAACGCGTGATTGTGAAAGGCTGTAGTAAGTATCCAGTGCCTACTTCTGCCTACGTAGAGTTTGTGGTTAAGCTTAGACCAATTGTCAAGGCTGTGATGTACGGAGAAGCATGCAGTACCGTGCCACTATTTAAACGGTAGATTGTGTTCGAATTCCCTCCCCTTTGGAGAGGTCAGGAGGGGCTTATACAAACGCCTGCATTTCATACAGTTTTCTGTAAACCCCTCGATGCGCTATTAATCCTGTGTGATTGCCGCGCTCGATAATCTGCCCGTCATCAATGACAATGATTTCATCAGCATACTGAATGGTAGAAAGTCTGTGAGCGATAATTAATGAAGTTCTGTTCTCCATTAGTTTAAAAAGCGCTTCCTGAACGAGTTTTTCACTCTCGGCATCGAGCGAAGAAGTGGCTTCATCCAAAATAAGAATTGGTGGATTGTGAAGGATAGCGCGCGCTATGCTTATTCGCTGCCGCTGACCGCCCGAAAGTTTGCTGCCGTCTTCACCAATACTGGTGTTATAACCCTTATCCATTTGAGCAATAAACTGATGGGCATTGGCCACTTTAGCAGCAGTAATTACTTCCTCTTCGGTTATTCCTTTTAGCCCAAAAGCGATGTTGTTAAACACGGTATCGTTAAATAAAATCGCCTCCTGAGTCACAATTCCAAGCTTGCTTCTTAAGTCCCAAGCCTTAATGTCTCGCGTGTCAATTCCATCAATTAAAACTGCACCTCCAGTTGGGTCGTAGAATCGTGGAAGCAAGTCTACTAATGTGGTTTTTCCTGCTCCAGACGGACCAACAATGGCAATGGTTCTTCCTCTTTTTACAGTGAGATTAATACCTTTAAGAACGTCTATTTCGTGCTCGTAAGAGAAGCTAACATTTCTGAATTCAATCTCTCTTTCAAACTTCTCTAACGAAACAGCATTTGGCTTTTCCTGAATGGTTTCTTTAGCATCCAAAACGGTGTCTATTCTCTCTACCGCAGCCATTCCCTTTTGAATCATGTAAACTGCCGAAGTGAGCGACTTAGCTGGCTGAATAAGCTGTGAAAAGACCACGATATAGCCGATAAATAAATCGGCAGTAAGACCCTCGCCAGTTAGCACCATCGAACCACCACGGTAAATAACCATCACCATTACAATGGTGCCTAATACTTCGCTAAGCGGGCTAGCCAAATGTTGCTTTCGCAGCATGCGCACTTTCTGGTTTTTGTACTCCTGATTGATGCGATGAAACTTATCGGAAGAGGTTTCGATGGCGTTAAATGCCTTAATGATTCTTAGGCCTGAAAGCGTTTCTATCATGGCCGAAACCAACACGCCCATTTGATGCTGAACTTTCTTTGAAGACCGTTTTAAGCTCTTGCCAACTCGGCCAATAATTAACCCCGTTAATGGTAAAAGAATGAGCACAAACATGGTCAATTCTGGGCTCCAAACAACTAAGGTTCCTAGGAAGAAAATGATGGCGAATGGTTCTTTGAAAACCACCTCAACCGAACTCATAATGGAGCTTTCTACTTCTTGCACATCGCTCGTCATTTTGGCAATGATGTCGCCTTTTTTCTCTTCCGAGAAATAAGCGATTGGAAGGTTTACCACCTTCTGATAAATGCGATTCCGAATATCTCTTACAACACCATTTTTGAGCGGAGCACTTGAATAAAGCGCCAAGTATCTGAACAGGTTTTTGAAGAAAAAAGTGATGATTACAAAGGCACAGATAAACACCAAAGCCTTCATTTGACCATCAATAGAAACCTGTCCGCTTTCGTCTAAAATTAGCTTGCTTACCTGATAATAGAAGTTGTCTATTATATCGTTGGGACTGAAGCTTAGAGGCGGTTTATCTGTTACAATTGGTTGAATACCAAAAAGAACACCTAAAAGCGGCACAACCATCGTTAATGAAAACAATGAGAAAATAACCGATAGAATGTTGAACAGCACAACAGTCAGAACCTGACCCTTGTAGTTCCTGAGAAGACCCATAATTCCCCAATAACCCTGCATAGCGCAAATATACTTTCTAAACCTAGTGCAACGGAAGGATTAACAGAATCGTACTTTTGAACCGATGGAAGAAAGCACACGACAAAAGAAGGTATCGAGGGTAATTCAGCGCGAGCTTGGAAATTACTTTCAGCGTAACAGCACGAGCTACGCCAAAGGCGGGATGATTACCGTTACGCAGGTACGTGTTAGTCCTGATTTAGGAATAGCTAAAATTTACCTCAGCATTTTTGCGGTTGACGATAAAGAAGAGGTATTAACCACCATTAGAGATAGAAAGTGGGAGGTGAGAAAATTTTTGGCTGGTGAGAGAAATGAACTAAGAGTAGCCCCCGAACTCAGCTTTTATATTGACGATTCGCTCGATCAAATTGAACGTATAGACGACCTTCTCAAAGGCGGATAAAGATTGAATCTTCCGATTCTCATAGCTAGGCGTTATCTCTTCTCTAAGAAGTCGCATAACGCCATCAATATTGTTTCAGGAATTTCGGTTGCGGGTGTGGCAGTTGTTACTGCGGCCATGGTTATCGTGCTATCCGTTTTTAATGGTTTTGAAGGACTGGTTATCTCACTTTACAATGTTTTTGAAGCGCCCATAGTCGTTAAGCCTGCCGAAGGAAAAACGCTCGAATTAAGTTTAATTCCTACTGCCGAAATATTAGCCACTGAAGGCGTTATAGGCTATGTAGAGGTGCTGGAAGAAAGCTGTTTGTTGCGTTACCGCGATAAGCAGTATTTCGCACGGATTAAAGGTGTTTCGGACAATTTTTTAGAGCTGACCGACATTGATAGTATGGTGGTAGACGGAGATGCATTTATGCACGTAAATGGCGCACCTGCTGCTTTAATGGGTTCGGGAGTTGCCTACCATTTATCGGCTAATCCTAACGACCCGCTCAATCCATTAGAGGTATACGTTCCAAAACGGGGTTCGAGTGCTACGCTAGACCCTTCCAAAGCATTTAACGTAAAGCATATTTATACCACAGGTATTTTTTCCATTCAGGCAGATTTCGACCTTACCTATGTGCTTACACCTATCAAATTTGCACGAGAGTTACTGGACCATGAAGGACGAGTTTCATCGTTAGAACTGGCCTTAAATCCAACGGCTGATATGGAAGCAGTAAGAGAAGAAATTCAGGCGAAGCTGGGTTCTGCCTATGTTGTAAAAGACCGTTTTCAGCAGAATGAGACTCTCTATAAGATTATGAAGAGCGAAAAATGGGCGGTTTTCATGATTCTTTCTTTTATCCTCATGATATCCATTTTCAATGTAATTGGTTCGCTTACCATGCTCATTTTGGAGAAGAAAAAAGACATCAACATTTTAAGAAGCATGGGTGCCACCGAGCAGACCATCCAACGCATTTTTGTGTTAGAAGGCATCTTCATTTCTATGATTGGTGCCGTAGGCGGACTGGTGCTGGGTTTATTGGTTTGCTGGGCACAAATCCAGTTCGAGATTATTAAACTTAATTCTGGCGGAAACTACATTGTACAAGCCTACCCAGTGGAAGTTCAGCCCATGGATGTGCTTTCTGTTTTTCTAGTGGTAGCCACTATCGGTTTATTGGCAGCTTGGCTTCCCGTACGTAAGATTATCCGACCTTCAGATTCGGTGCGGATTGTGGGAGAGTGAAATTTGATTTAGAGACCTACTAGGTTTTCAAAACCTTGAAGGTCTTGCTAACTTTGATAAGCGCTAAAAACCCAACATCATGAAAGAGATTGTCCTCCGCGTACCCGAAGAGAAATATGAGTTCGTTATGGAACTTATCAAAAACCTTGGTCTGGAGGTGGAGTCAGACATTGAAATCCCTGAGTGGCAGAAGGATATTGTGCGCGAACGGATGGCTGAGTATGAGAAGAATCCGGATATCGGAATTCCTTGGAAGGAAGCAAGAAAGCAGATTAAATTCAAGAAGAAGTGAGATTTGAGGTAATCATACTTCCAACCGCTCTTCAAGATGTTCAAGACGCGGTTGATTATTATGATGAGCAGAAAGCTGGCCTTGGTGAACGATTTGAAGCTGAATTGAACGAAATCTTAGAAACTTTAGAGGCAAACCCTTTCTTTCAGAATCGCTACGAAACCATCCGCTGTTTACCGTTAAAAAAGTTCCCGTTCATGGTGCATTTTGTCGTATCGGAACAAGAAAAGTTGGTGGTTGTGAATGCCGTTTTTCATACCTCCCTCAACCCAAAAGTCTGGAAATCCAAACGGTAGCCTTACTTGGCCGCCATTATGTCAATCATCTTCTTTAGATAACCATTGTCTTCGCGCAGCATGGCAAGTTGGGTTTTCAACTCATCAACCTGTTGTTGCAATGCCTGTTTATCTGTTTTTAGCGCTTCAATAATTGCCGTTTCGGGGTTTGCGCGGATGTGCTCGGGAAGGTTATCGCTTAACGGGCGAAAGAGGTCTACCCCAATGGCAACGCTTAGTTCGTGCAGAATACTCGACTGAATACTTCTCCGTCTTCTAAAGCCTTTTACCGTGTTGGGGTTACGACCCGTCTTGCGGGCAATCTCTGCTTGGGTGACACGCGTTTTCTGCATGGCACTCCTGATTATTGGAGCGGTGTTGAACCCTTCTGGTATTGGATTGCGTGTTTTCCAAGTAGGCGGTTCTTTTGGGCGTCTGTAAACCATAGCTCTTAAGTTGTTAGTTATCTATGTATTAAGCACAATTGTCTATGTATCAAAGATAAAAATTTATGCATTACGCATAGAGCTGTATGTATAATGCATAGCTATATATGTATAACACATACCTGTATTTGTATTAAGCAGAAGTGTATTAGTATTATACATAGACATCTATGTCTAAAGCATAAATTGATAAGCATAAAGCATAGTTGTTTGTGCTAAACAGACCAATTATTTGGTTGCATGCAGGACCTCTGAAGCCCAAAACCATCAAGCCAACGGATATTGTTAGGATGGCAAAGAGTGATTATCTTAACGCCATGAAAATGTTGCTGCTCTTACTTATCGCTTGTTTGTCGTTAAGTGCTTCTGCGCAGAATTGGGCGCCTTTTCCCTTGGATGAGACATCTGAGTGGAGAGTAAGTAACGCTTGGCTAACTGGAAACGGCTGTTGGATTTCACAGAATTACAACTATTACGTAAGTGGGCAGCAAACCCATGAGGGTCAAGAATATCAGGTCATCAGTTATACTGGAACAAGTTGGTCACAAACAGCTGAATCTCAGAATCCAGACTGTAACATTTGGCCACCCGAGCCTATTTCTGGTGTACGAGGTTTATTGAGGTCAGAAGAAGGTAAAATTTATCAAGCAGTGGTTTCTGGAGAGTTTGTTTTGTACGATTTTACCATCGAAGTTGGTGATACCGTTCAAGGGTTCAATACAACCTTCCGAGTTGATTCTATTGATCAGTTGCTGGTGAATGATGACCCATGTAAGAGATTCTGGGTTTCAGAACAGATTTGGCAAGGGTTTTCAGATGTACCAATTTGGATCGTTGAAAACGTAGGTCATCAACACGGCTTGTTTGAAGCAATGTATCAATTTGAGAATAGTAGTTCGTTGTGTTATCGCGAAAATGGCGTTCCCATCATTTCTTATGAGTTCGGTGCAGGTTGCTTGATAATTTCCGCAGAAGAGAATGCTTTTACGCCCGAACTTAAAATTTCCCCCAATCCATCCACGGGCATTTTCCACATCCAAACACCTCAAAAATCAACCTATCGTATTTATGACCTGTTCGGAAGAATAGTAAAAGAAGGCCAGTTGGATGGAGCAGCAGAAATAGACCTTTCTTCAGAACCGAGTGGTATTTATCTTCTCTTATTAGAGAACGAAAAAGGCGTTTCAACTGCAAAATTGGTGAGGCAGTAACCAACTAGTCACTGGTCGCTCTTCACTCTTCGCTCATATCAAAACTTCCCCTTCGTCTTAGCAGCTTTCACCGAGTCATTGCGTGCCTTATCCGGTGCGCCATGTTCAATGATCTGTCTGCGGGCAGTGTCTGGCATTTCACCTGTAAGCGCTGGTTTTTCAGATGCTGGCTTTTCTTCAGGGGCATCAACCGCGCCATCCACCACGGGGGCTTCAGCTTCTTTTACAATGGTTTGCTCTTGTTGCGCAGCAGCTTCTGTTTCGGGCTGCTTCTCCGCCTTATTGTTGCAAACAGAAAGAAGAACAGATAACAGACTAATTAATAATAAGCTTTTCATGTGCCAAAGTTTTTTGGTTGGATGTAACGGTAATCAGGTAAGAGCCGCTGCTCAGTGCGTTTCGGTTAAAGTGCAGCGTTTTTATACCAGGTTTTAGGTTGTCTTGTAGCAAAGTCTTTACCAAACGACCATCCATGTCGTAAATAATCACATTCACATCCATTCTCTCCCGCATTTCAAATTCAATACTGAACCGCTCAATGGTAGGATTAGGATAAACACGCAAAGGGCTTTCTTCAACATAATCATTCACAGCGCCCGGAGCGCCACCATCTGTAAGCTGGGCTACCCAAGTATTCCAGCCATTATTCACCCCAAAATTATTGCCGCTTTGGCCGTAGCAGCCAGCCGCCCAAACGGTACGATTAGCCCCGTTTCTGCGCGAAATTCCACTATAATCTCCCCATCGGTCTGGACTAGAGCCACCAATGTTCACATCATCTTCACCCGCTTTTACCTGCAACGAACTGCTCCATTGCATGGCATCATCGCAGTTTACCGCTCTAAATTCCGGAAACACATCCTGACCCGAACGTAAAAAGCCAATAATTACCGATTGATCGTTGACCGAAGTACCCGAAGACGCCACTGCTGGATAGCAATAATCGTAACTGCCCACAAGGCCATAGGTGGTGCGTTGGTTGCTTAGATTATTGAGGTTAATGCGGTTATAGTTTATGCCGTTCCACCCTTGCCCAATATCACTTGTAAATACCATGTGAATCTTTCCGTTTAAATAGAACCCGTTTTGGATGCGATTGTCGCCAATATCCAACAGGATATTGCTTCCATTCTGTGCAGCCTGTCCGCCCACATCAAAGGCGGTAGTACTTATCTCTCCAGTATTGATAGTCTCATTGTTAGACGACATATCATTCGTTATATCAAAGAGGAAAATCCGATCAGAAGGCTCCGAGGTTTCGTTAGCCACGAGATAAACACCAGGCCCATAATTGCCCTGCTGGCCAAAACTTACTGGAACCATGGTAAAGGCTGTTTCGCCCTGATGGGCTACATCCGCCCAATATTGATAGTTAATGCTTTGACCTTGATAGCACGCATTCTTCTCAATCTGAAAAATGATGTTGCCCGAACTCTGTCCAGCATCGGTAAACATGTTTCCAGAAACGTACAACTCATTATTGCTAACGGCTATGTTCGGATAATCGAACCATGAACCAGCGTGTGCCTGATTGGCTTGTACGCGGTACACCCACCATCCGTCAGCTGCAGGATTGTTACTCTGAGAGAAACAAATAAGCAACTCTCTTTGTGCAGACGAGGTTCCATGAAGAATGAGATAAATAAATCGGTCGGAACCTGAATCATACAGAACCTTTGGGTCATAAATATTTGCAGTAGGCGCTGGGTTTAGAAAGCTGAAAAAATCAGAATGTCCAGTGAGCGTGAAGAGATAATGATTGGCAGCATCGGCATCATATATTTCCATGGTAGCGTTGTCTGCACTCACAATAATACCTCCGTTAGAAATGGCCATAGAATTATCGGTTGGTGTGCCTCCAAACATTTCATTTCCAAGAAAATTGGTTCCCAATGTTGGAGTAACTGCCAACGGATTGGCTACTTCAGGTACTAGGTCTTTATTCGTGTTATTGAATTTTAGAAGTGTTTTTACCTCTTTTTTGAGTTCGAGTGCCGTTTTGTTTGGAGCACCATGCTCAATTCTTCCAGAGCTTACCGTCCGCAACCAAGATTCAGTAATGTCTGAGTACTTGCGAAGGCCGAGGCAGGGTGCAGAAAGCTCTGCCGATTTTGTAAATCGGGCCTCCTCCATTGGATAATCGCTTGAAGATGGACTGATTTTTACGTGTTGGCCTTGCAGTGTTCCGCCTAGGCCGATTAGAAGAACAAATAGTAGCAGTTGTTTCATGGTGAGAAGTTTGATTTGACACCAATAAATATAATTGACTTTTCGAAAAAAAGCTACCTGTCTCGAAAATTAACACCGTGAAATGAGCATGATTTTGGTCATTGGAAGCGGTACTGTTACCGTCAATGTAAAGCAAGATTTGCTGCATAAAAAAAGGTCGCTAACCAGCGACCTTTTCATTTCCTAATAAGAGTTGTCTAGACTAAACGTTTGCTTCGTCTTCGTTCTTAACCACTTCCAAAGCCTCTTCGGTAGTCGCTTCATCGCTTTCAACTTCTACATCTTCTTCAACCACGGTTCCAGAATAAATCCCTCCACCGTTGGCGTTAGAAATGCACTTCAGAATATCGTCTTGTGAAAGTAGGCTTGCGTCAAACGTGAAGTATCCAATTCCTTCTTCAAAGTTTACTTCGCTTGCGCCCACTCCAGCCAATTTACCACAATCTTCTTGAATTTTAGCTGCGCATCCGCTTGGGCAGCTCATGCCTTCAATCTTAACAGCAAGGGTAGTTGGTGTTTCCATTGCATCCACACTCATCATTTCAACTGCTGTGTCGTCAGAAGAAGTTCCTGTTTCTCCACATCCGATAAATAATGCGGCACTTGCCACTAGGGCCATTGATAGTATTCTCGTTTTCATTTTTGGGTTGCTTTATAAATGTTTGAACTATTGATATTGTCGATTATTGCTTGTGAGTTTGTGGTAGCAGCATCAAAGGAAACTCGAGCCTCTTTTGCGCCCAAATCAACTTCTACTGCTTCAATTCCTTCTACTTCTTCGATGAGATTCTTAACGGCATTAGAGCAATGTCCACAACTCATTCCTTCTATTTCAATTAGGGTTTTTTCCATATTCAATGCAAAAGTATCTAATTACAAACCTCAAGAATCGATGAATGTTTTAATTCTTGTCATATATGCCACTTTATCCAGTTTAAAGTTGTCTTTTCGGTCTGGGTTCTCTACCACATAAATTGCCTTCTCAATATTCTTTTGAGCCTTTTTTTGGAGCGTTTTCATGTCGGTGCTAGAGAAAAGAATATCGTTTGAACCGATGATGAGCAACAGGCGTTTGTCATCGCCCGATGGACTATCAAGCGCATAAATCGGTTCATATCGCTTCTCATATCCTGCAAATGGAATCTCCATTGGTTCATCCCAATTAGAAAACCGACTTTCCAAATCTTCCATTGATAAAAAGGGGGTGTCTGCAATTATCTTTTTCACTTCTGGTCGATGCCAACCAACGCCAAGCGAAAGCCCAGCGCCAATTCCCCAGCCATACAGGATAATGTTGTTTCCGTATTCCTTGCGGCAATAGTCAATCATGGCCTCCATATCTTTCTGAAATTGAGGGTAGATATACATGTTATTGTCAATAGCGAATTCGCTGCTTTCGCCAAAGCCACGGTAATCGTAAATCACCACATTATGCTTTGCTCCCAGCTGGTCAATTCGCCTCAGGTAATCCGCCATATTACCCTCTCCGTTGTGGCTGATTAGCACTACGCTATTCGTTTTTAGTTCTCTTGCCGGGAACTTCCAAACAACCAAAGAAGCCCCGTCTTCTGTTTGTACCCAAACTTGTTCGTAATTCATCTTAAACGTTCCGGGTTTTTGCTTGTATGTGTACGAAGGATTAAGTGCGGAAACTGAGGTGCAGATGAGAACTCCAACAAGTGTGATAAGAAAGTTTTTCATGATTAATTATTTAGCGACTTACATCGTAAAAATAATACGTTCTAAAAGGACTTTCTTTGCCGCATGCAAAACCCGCTGCGCAGCTGGCTACTTCTTGTTTTAATCGGCATCATTTGGGGCAGCTCTTTCATTCTTATGAAGAAAGGGCTAATGGTGTTTTCTGATGTGCAAATTGCAACCATGCGAATGGGCATGGCGTGGTTAGTTACGCTGCCTTTTCTATTAGGTCGATTTAAAGAGATTACCAAGAAAGAATGGTTGATTCTGCTTTGTGTGGGGCTACTTGGGAATGGTCTGCCGGCGTTTTTATTTGCCACCGCTCAAACTAAAATAGACAGTTCTCTAGCAGGCATGCTTAACTCCTTGGTGCCGCTACTCACCATGACTTTTGGGCTTTTGTTGTTCGGACTTCGCACATGGCTTTTGCAAGTTATTGGTCTTGTAATTGGTTTCGTTGGGGCCATTATGCTAATTGTAATGCCGGGTGGAATAAGTGGTTTTCAGGCCGAAGCGTTGCTAGTGGTTTTGGCTAGCACATGTTATGCTTTCAACCTAAATATGGTACGAAAGTATTTATCAAAAATGCCCTCAATGCTTATTACAGCGGGCTCATTTTTATGGGTCGGACCGCTTTGCCTTATTTACCTTTTTACAACCGATTTCACATCGCGTTTCGAACACGAAGCGGCACTGCAGTCTTTTGGCGCCATCGTAATATTGGCCGTGGTAGGTACCACCATTGCGGTTCTTATGTTCAATAAACTCATTCAATCTGGGGGTGCAGTTTTTGCCTCTATGGTTACTTACATCGTTCCAATAGTTGCAATAGTTTGGGGTGTTTTAGATGGAGAGGCAATCAGCATTTGGTCGATCTTTGGTGTTTTGGTGATTCTTGCTGGTGTTTATTTGGTGAACAAACCCGCTAGCTGACAGTTTTGCTAAACTCGAATGCTATTTTTGTAATCCATCCTAAAACACACGATGAAAAGAATGATGTATGCCTCTTTGGTGGCCTTGTTACCAATTACTGTATCCGCGCAGTCAACTTTACAATCAATCAGCAATATTTTTCAAGCAAACTGCACAACGAGCTGTCACAGTGGTGGAAATCCAAGTTCTAATCTTGATTTAAGCGGTAATCCAGCAGATTTGATTTCGGCTTTAGTGGGAGTTACACCAACAAATCCTGCTGCGGCTGCAAAAGGGTACAAATTGGTGGATCCTGGTTACCCGCATAGTAGTTCAATCCTTTACAAATGTGCCACTACAGATTGGGACGACCAGTTTGGGATGGATGTAGCCGAGGGAAATTCAATGCCTAGCGGCCAAGCGCCCTTAGAAAAGGTAGAAATTGAACTTATTCGTCAGTGGATTCAGTATGGAGCTCCTTCTTCAGGAACCGTGGTTGATATTCAGGTTTTAGAAGATTATTATGGAGGTTCTGGAATGGCTAGAGTTGCAAAACCAGCTGCTCCCGCTCCAGGAGAGGGTTTTCAAATGCACATGGGACCGTTCTTTTTAGAGCCTGGAGAAGAGATAGAATTCTACAAGAAAGAAAAGGTAAATAACCCTGAATTGGAGAATGTAACTCGTTTTGAAGCATTCTTTAATGATGAATCGCATCACTTCTTATTGTTCGAGTTTCTACCAGGTACTGATGCTGGAATTGAAGAAGGACTTCGTGCAGTAACGGTACAAAATGCATTTCAAGATGCAGAATATATGGTAGGCTGGGTAGACCCAGATGTAACCGAGTTGCCTTATGGTACTGCATACAAGATTGATGAGAATGCTGTTATCGACCTTAACTACCACCTAATCAATTATGCATCTAATGGAGATTCTGTTTTGGCTGCTGAAGCATACATCAATTTTCATACAGACAACGATAACCCAGTGGAGTTGATTGAGATGCATAGTGAATTGTTGATTAACCTCAGCATTTTTATTCCTAATACGGGAAATGAAGTGAGCTTCACGAATGTGGTCAGCGACAATACCGCAGGCGCAACAGATAGCATGTATGTGTGGTTTCTTTCGTCACATACACACAAGTACGGAACCGACTACGACATTTATAAGCGTAATCCTAACGGAAGCCAAGGAGATCAATTGTATGAAGGCTTTTACGATACGGAGTACACTTTTAACCAAGGGTATTATGATTGGGAGCACCCAGGAAACCTGTACTTAGATGAGGTGTACGGGGAGTTGATGCCGATTAATAGAAGAGATGGATTAATTCAAATTGCCAAGTATCAAATTCCTGGAAGCGCTAATGAATCGCAGCCATTTGTTGGCTTCGGACTCACAACCAATGATGAAATGATGCTTGCTTTTATTCAATATACGCTTGAGCCAGTGACGGCAAACCCTGATGGGATTTTTGATTTCGGAAGAAACGAACCGTCTTTTATGAGCGTGTATCCTAATCCAACCAATGGAAAATCTACCGTTAGTTTTAACCTTTCTGAAAGCGCTGATGTGCAATTAGCGGTGTATAACAGCCTCGGGCAAGAGGTAAAGCAAGTTTATTCTGGTTCTGTTAAAGCAGGAGAGGCCAACTTCAATTTTGAGGTTGCGAACGGCTCAGACCCGAACGGATTGTACCTGATTCAGCTAATTGTAAACGATAAGATTTACACCGAAAGACTGCTTCATTTAGCACATTGATTAAATTATTGCAATTAGCCGTTGTAAGCACCACTTCTTTTTTTAAATTTGCAGCCCCGTTTTGGGGAGTTAAATACAATTCTGTTTAAGATGTACGCAATAGTTGATATAGCTGGTCAGCAGTTTAAGGTTGAAAAAGACACGAAAGTGTTTGCTCACCGATTAGAAGGAAAAGAAGGTTCTAAAGTGACTTTCGATAAAGTTCTTCTTCTAGAGGAAAATGGGAAAGTTTCTGTTGGAGCACCAACCGTTGTTGGAGCCACAGTTTCTGCCAAAATCGTTTCTCACCTAAAAGATGAGAAGGTTCTTGTTTTCAAGAAGAAAAGACGAAAAGGATACCAAAAACTGAATGGCCACAGACAAGCCATTACAGAGTTGGTAATTGAAGGAATTTCCGCAAAAGGTGCTGCTAAAACAGCTGAGCCGAAGGCAGAAGTTAAAGAAGCAGCTCCTAAAGCTGAGGCAAAAGCACCTGCTAAGCCAAAAGCTGAAAAGAAAGAAGCTGCTCCAAAGGCAGAAAAGAAATCAGACGATAAAGCATAATTCAGTTTAAAAGAAAGTAACCATGGCACATAAGAAAGGAGCCGGTAGTTCCAAAAACGGAAGAGAATCAGAAAGTAAGAGACTAGGAGTTAAAATCTTCGGTGGTCAAGGTGCTATTGCTGGTAACATCATCGTAAGACAAAGAGGAACTGCTCATCATCCAGGAGAAAATGTTGGAATTGGGAAAGACCATACACTTTTTGCTCTCGTAGATGGAACAGTAGAATTCAGAAAGAAAAAAGACAACCGTTCGTTTGTTTCGATAGTTCCTGTGAGCTAAACGAACCGATAGGCGTTATTATGAAATCCCTTGTGCTTCGGTTCAAGGGATTTTTTGTTTTCAGTAGATAAATTTGACGACTCAGAAAAAGTCATGTTACAAACCACATACATAAAAGAGAATAGGGCAGAGGTAATCGAGCGATTAACCGTTCGAGGTATTGACGCAACCGAAATGGTTGATCAAATCATTGAACTTGACGACAAAAGGAAGGCTACTCAAGCTGATCTCGATTCAATCTTGGCAGAATCAAACCAGATAGCCAAGGAAATTGGAGCTCTCTATAAGCAAGGAAAAGCGGATGAGGCTAATGCCGCCAAAGTCAAGGCTGGAGAATTGAAAGAGGCATCTTCTAGTTATCAAGAGACGATGGTTGCGGTTCAGGAAAGCCTCAACCAGTTACTTTATCAGTTGCCAAATGTGCCGCATCTAAGTGTTCCAAAGGGTAATTCTGATGCCGACAACGAAGTAGTTTCTGTACATGGCAGCAAGCCGAGTTTTGCATTCACTCCCGTGCCGCATTGGGATTTGGTGAAAACCCACAATCTGGTTGATTTTGAGTTGGGAGTGAAGATTACAGGTGCCGGCTTTCCTGTTTATTTGGGCAAGGGCGCAAGATTGCAACGCTCGCTCATCAACTTCTTTTTAGATGAAGCAAGAGATGCTGGATACACTGAAATCATTCCCCCGTTTGTAGTGAATGAAGCGTCTGGTTTTGGAACTGGGCAATTGCCCGATAAGGAAGGTCAGATGTATCATATGGCAGAAGACAATCTGTACATGATTCCAACGGCAGAGGTGCCCGTAACCAATATTTTTAGAGATGTAATTCTGAAAGAAGAAGAGCTTCCTAAAAAGCTAACCGCATACTCTCCTTGCTTTAGAAGAGAGGCAGGTTCTTACGGTAAAGATGTAAAAGGACTAAACCGTCTTCATCAGTTTGATAAAGTGGAGGTGGTACAGGTGGTAGCACCAGAAAAAAGCTACGAGGTGCTAGATTCTATGGTTGCCCACGTAACAGGCTTGTTAGACAAGCTAGGACTTCATTACAGAGTGCTGCGCCTGTGTGGTGGTGACCTCGGGTTTACTTCTGCACTTACATACGACATGGAAGTTTGGTCTGGTGGACAAGACCGCTGGTTAGAAGTAAGTTCCGTTTCAAATTTTGAAACATTTCAGGCAAATCGATTAAAACTACGGTACCGAAAAGGAACAGATAAACCGCAATTGGCCCATACGCTTAATGGTAGTGCATTGGCATTGCCTCGAATTATGGCAGCGTTAATTGAGAACAACCAGACCGAAACAGGAATCAATATCCCAGAAGTTTTACATCAATACACGGGTTTTAAGTCCATTGAGTTTGATGCTTAATTGGCGAAATAGTATCGTCTTTGTGGGAATAAGTATTCTCATGGTTTCCTGTCGTCCTGATTTTACTGACGAAACACAAGCGGTGAACAGTATGGTTGGAGTGTTAGACCACGTCCAAAGGTCCTCTTCTGAGATTGATTCTAGGTTAGTGAAACAATACATCAAAGACATTAAGCACAAATGCGCCAAAATTCAGAACGAAATGACTGATACTTTGGAACTAGAACAAGCACAAATGCTGGTGAGTTTTTGTGCGCTTGAAGGTCATCTTTCAAGTTGTTTAGAACGAAAAGAGTTGGTTGATGTTCAGGTGATTGAAACCAGAAATCAGCTGTTCAATCTTCAAACAGATTTGGTTCAGCAAGTAGCGGATAAAGACAGTGCTAACTCATTCATTGAGTCTGAGTTTTTGTATGTTGAAAGTTTGAGCGAAGGAATTGAGCAAATAACTACTGAGCTAAATGGCTGTTTCGCCACCTATTCTGAACTAAAAGAAGAAATTGACCGTTTATTGATAGCATTGCCAGATAGCGCAGCCCAATGAGTAAAAAGTTGAGTTTTCTATTTCTTGTTTTTCTGTTGCCCCTGGCCATAATGGCTCAGACGGATACAGACGAGCAACTGGCTGCTCAGTATTTTAAGAATGGTGAATACGAAAAGGCTGAGGTATACTACAAGAAGCTTTTTAAGCGCTATAACGATGAATTTTTCTATCAGTACTACATCGACTGTTTGCTCAAGCTTGAGAATTTTAATGAAGCTGAAAAGGTTGTTTCTAAACGAATAAAGCAGGAAGGAAGCCCTGTCCTTTATGTGCATTTAGGATATGTTCTGAAAACTGCAGGTGACGACAAAAAATCTCAGCAAGCCTACATGAAGGCAATTGCGGAACTACCTCCATTTCAAAGACAAATTGAAGCGCTAGCAGACGCATTTTCTGACAAAAGCGAATTTGCTTATGTAGTGCGTACCTACGACAAGGGACGGAAACTTCTAAATGGCATTTATAACTATCGATTTGAGCTCGCGGGTGTCCATAATAGAATGGGGAATTTCGATTTAGCGCTCAATGAATATTTGGAGGCTTTATCCGAAGATGAGTCTCAAATTGTTCAGGTGAAAACCGAATTGCTAGATATTTTCTTGTCTGACCAATCAAATGCCAAAACAGAATATTTTGAAGAAGCACTGGTTGGTCGTATTCAGCGAGAAGCACAGCGAAATATTTTTCCGGAATTGCTCATTTGGCATTTCGAACAGCAAAAAGAATTCAGCAAGGCGTTTATTCAAGCAAAAGCCTTGGATAGGAGAAACAAGGAAGATGGTGCTAGATTAATTCAGTTGGGCCATATCTGCAGAGCAAATGAGGAGTTCGATTTGGCAATTGAAGCCTATCAATATGTGATTAAAAAAGGGCGAGATAACTATTTCTATTTGAGCAGTAAAAAGGACTTGGTAAACACGCTTTACGAAAAAGCTATTCATGGTGGCGCTTACACTCCCGAAGAACTGATTGAACTGGAAGCTTCCTTTCTCTCAACGCTTGAAGATTTTGGTCGGAACGGGAATGTTGCCCAAATGATGATGAACTTGGCCGAGTTGTACACGTTTCATCTGCAAAGAACCAATGATGGTATCAATCTCTTATATGAAGTGATTGAACTGCCCGGAATTGACCGAAGAGATTTAGCGAATGCCAAAATTCAACTGGCCGATGCCTTGCTTTTTGTGGGTGAAGTTTGGGAAACAACACTGCTTTATTCGCAGGCCGAAAAGATGTTTAAAACGGATGATATTGGACGGACCGCTAAACTCAAAAATGCCAAGCTTGCCTATTACACTGGTCAATTTGATTGGGCGCAGGCTCAACTGAATATTCTGAAAGCTGCTACTAGCGATTTCATTGCAAATGATGCCTTGTATTTAGCCATGTTAATTGGCGATAATTCCTACATGGATTCTACCTATGCGGCTTTGAAGACATTCGCCCGCGCAGATCTTTTACTCTATCAAAACAAGGTAGATAGCGCTAAGATGGCACTCGATAGTATTGCGGAATTCTTTCCTGGTCATAGCTTAATGGATGACATTCTTTTTAAGCGCGGAGAAATGGCTGAGAAAGTAAATGAGCCCGAAAAAGCACTTGAGTATTACCATCAGATTTGGAAAAAATACCCGAAAGATTTGTTGGCGGATGATGCGGTTTATAAGATGGCGCAGTTGAACGAATTTCAGCTAAAAAACACGTCAAAAGCCATGGAATATTACCAAGAGCTGCTACTCGGATATCCAGGCAGTTTATATACCGTTGAGGCAAGAAAACGCTACCGCACACTGCGTGGCGATTTGTTGAACTAGTCTTTAGGGCATTTCCCGTTTCTTTGCCGCATGATTATTTACAACGTAACGGTCAGCATCAATCATGATGTGCATGATGAATGGGTCAAATGGATGAAGGATGTCCATATTCAAGATGTGATGGCAACAGGCTTTTTTCTTGAATATCGCTTTGCACGAGTTCTACTTGTTGATGAAGCAGATGGGGTTAGTTATTCTATCCAGTACTTATGCAAAAACATGGCTGATTTACAAGTCTATCATGGCTCTCATGCTCCCAAATTGCAGGCAGACGTGAATAAGAAATACGAAGGGAAATTCGCAGCATTTCGAACAGTTTTAGAGACAGTTGATTAATGGTTAAGGCTAAAAAACATCTTGGGCAGCATTTTCTGAAAGACCAGAAAATTGCTTCCGATATAGCCAATGCTTTAACCAATCATGGCGATTACAAAGATGTATTGGAGGTTGGGCCAGGAACTGGTGTTCTCACCCAATTTTTAATGGGAAAAGACTTTACCCTGCATGCGGTAGAGATGGATCGAGAGTCTGTTGCTTTTTTGAAACAGAATTTCATTCAGCTAACCGATAATCTCATAGAAGGTGACTTTCTGAAGTTAGATTTCTCCGAAATAACGGAAGGGCCGCTTTGCATTATTGGAAACTTCCCCTACAACATTTCTACCCAGATTTACTTTAAAGTGCTGGAGAATAGGGACAAAGTTCCCGAAGTTGTAGGCATGCTGCAAAAAGAGGTGGCGGAGAGAATTGCCGCACCTCCAGGTTCAAAAACCTATGGCATTTTAAGTGTGTTGGTGCAAGCCTTTTATGATGTTGAGTTGCTTTTTATCGTGGGACCAGAAGTGTTCAATCCACCACCCAAAGTAAATTCAGCGGTTCTTCGAATTACTCGTAATCAGGTTGAAAAACTGGATTGTGATGAGAAGAAGTTCAAAATGGTGGTAAAAACTGCGTTTAATCAAAGACGCAAGACCTTGAGGAATGCACTCAAATCCCTTACTTTTGCCACCGCTCCAAACGAGCATCTTCTAACACTAAGGGCCGAGCGCCTTTCGGTTGCCGATTATGTTCAAATCACGAGGTGTTTGGCCGAGTGATTACAAAGCCAAGTTTAACGAAAACTACGCCCTTGACCCATGCAGTTCGAACTAACGAAGGACTTCCTCGAAGAACTAAAGGACGATATAGCAAGGTTTGACAGAAACGCTGTTTCTGCCAAAGTAGAAGAATTACACGCAGCCGATATTGCCGAAATTCTGGATGAGGTGAACCTCATTGAGGCACAGTTCATCTTCAAATTATTGGATGATGAATTGGGTTCTGATGTTATTGTCGAACTGGATGAAGACGTTCGAGAACGCTTTTTAGCATCACTTACCGATGCTGAAATTGCAGAATACGTTGACCAACTTGATACCGATGATGCAGCTGACCTTATTGGAGAGCTTCCAGAAGAACGTCAAGAAGATGTATTAGCTCAAGTTGATGATGACGAGCAAGCTAGCGATATCGCTCAGCTTCTTACGTATGACGAAGATTCTGCTGGTGGTCTAATGGCAACGGAGCTCATCAAGGTTAACGTGAATTGGAATATAGTTACCTGCGTACGTGAAATGCGAAAGCAAGCTGAAGATGTAAGTCAGGTTTTTACGGTATATGTGGTTGATGATAAGGATGTGCTGTTGGGCATTGTTTCACTCAAAAAAATGCTCCTTAATCCTACCAGAACTCTCATCAAGGATATTTATAAGGAAGGCATTCTTTCAGTAGAAGCCACCATGGAGGCTGAAGATGTGGCCAAAATGATGGAGAAGTATGACCTTGTGGTTGTGCCGGTGGTGGACCGCCAACATAGACTCTTGGGAAGAATTACAGTTGATGATATCATGGATGTGGTAAGGGAGGAAACTTCCAAAGATTACCAGATGATGTCTGGTATTTCTGAAAACATCGAAACCACAGATACAGTGTGGATTATGAGCCGTGCGCGATTGCCTTGGCTATTAGTTGCCATGTTTGGTGGTATAGCAGGCGCTATGGTAATTGGAAACTACGAGCACGAATTGCAGATCAATCCACAGATGGCATTCTTCATTCCGCTTGTGGTGGCAATGGGTGGTAATGTTGGTATACAATCTTCGGCACTTATCGTGCAAGGTTTAGCTAACGATACCTTGAGTAAGGATGGAATGATAAAGCGTATCCTGAAAGAACTGATGGTAGGGTTAGTTAACGGGCTAGCTTGTACCGCGGTGTTAATGGTGTACAGTGGTGTTTTCGGTTATCCGCTCGAACTCAGTTTAACCATTGGCGCTTCGTTACTTGCGGTTATCCTTTTTGCTGCAGCTTTCGGCACATTTATGCCGCTCACACTAAATAGAATGAAGATTGACCCCGCGTTAGCAACGGGTCCCTTTATTACCACAAGCAACGACATAATTGGCCTGTTTTTCTACTTTATGATTGGCAGATTGATGTACGGACCTTGGTTACAAGAAATCCTTGCATCTTACTAATTTCGCTGCCTAAATGAGAATACTCTTTATTGATACGGTTCACGAGCATTTGGCATCTCATCTTACACGGATGGATTTTGAATGTGTAGACGGAACTAAATGGACGAGAGCGGAAATATTATCGGCCGCTGATTCCTTTGATGGAGCAGTAATTCGTAGTAGAATTAAGCTTGACAAGGAATTTCTGGATGCGGCCAAAAACCTGCGGTTTATTGCCAGAGCAGGTGCGGGTATGGAAAACATTGATGTGGACTACGCCAAAATGCTTGGGATAGAATGCTTCAATGCTCCTGAAGGAAACAGAGATGCAGTAGCCGAACACGCAATTGGCATGCTTTTAAGCTTGTTCAACCACATTAACACGTCAGATGCTGAAGTGAGAAAAGGATTGTGGCTGCGCGAAGAGAATAGGGGTGTAGAATTGCTCGGGCGTACCGTGGGTATTATTGGATATGGAAACACTGGGCAAGCTCTTGCCAAGCGATTAGCTGGTTTTGGCGTTCTCACTTACGCTTACGATAAGCATAAAAAAGGCTTTGCAGATAGTTTGGTTATTGAAACCAATATGGAAAGCATTTATCAAGAAGCAGAAGTCATTTCGCTACATGTTCCACTAACTGAAGAAACCAGTCATATGATTAATGACGAGTTTTTCTCAAAGTTGAACTATCCCATCTTTCTAATTAACACGTCAAGAGGCAAGGTGGTTGATACCGAAGCGCTTGTAAGAGCTATCGAAAGCGGAAAAGTTTTAGGTGCTTGTTTAGACGTGCTGGAGTTTGAAAAATTCAATTTCGAGCAAATAGAAAGTCAAGAAATTCCAGCTGCACTGCAGTATTTAATAGACTCACCAAAGGTTATTCTAACCCCTCATATTGCAGGTTGGACAAACGAAAGCAATGCGAAAATGGCCCATGTTTTGGGAGAAAAAATTCAACTCGCTTATACTAAGGTTCATTAAGAGTTTGTGCTTTTCTGATAAGCTGCATTTTAGATTTATCAGGTAATTCCAAGTTTCATGTACCTTGTATTGTTGCATGTTGGAAATATGCTATGAATTCAGGTAGCCCTATTAAGATTTTGTACGCACACAAGAATTGGCTTTCGGTAGCAGTCATACTCTGGTTATTTACAGGATGTTGTCCTGATATAGAGCACGACCCAGATTCAGTATATGAGACGCTTACGCGAAATGAGTTTGCAACGTTCATAGATAGCTCAGGAAATCACGAACAGATTTTGCTAACTGGTGAAGGAAGGGAACGGGTTTACGATGATTGGAACGAGTGTTCCCACGCTGAAGGCTATGCTCAATATCCATGGGCAGAATTTGAATTATTGCATGGGGGAGGAACCATGAGGTATGAACAGAAAGAACGAAGACTGAGGTTTAATGATTTTTCATTCTCGTATTTTTCAATGGAGACTCAAAACATTACCATACAAGGACATCAATACCTTAACTGCGGGCAACGTACATATTCTGATTCTGTTGGCCACATTGCTTCTGTGATAGTTGATCAGCAATATGGTTTAGTCATGTTCAGTTATCGTGATCAATACCGGTGGGAACGCGTATTGGAGGAATAGACTCGCTAAACAGCGTTGAATTTAATCAGGCTTCCACGTATTAATCTTACTCAAAGTGTCTTTGTGGGCTATTAGAGTTCGTGGTTGCTCAAACTTTGAAATACCTTCTCTGATGTCCTTTGTTATCTTTTTCACATCAAAATACCTTACTGTATAGGTGTAGGTTTTGTTTTCTCGAATTGAAACAATGCTGTCTATAATGAGTTCTGTAATGTGTCCAGAAAACACCCTGCCATCTTTCATATATACTTTTTCATAGGTCGCAAAATGCTGCCCCGCTGCAGTCAAGGAAACAAAAAGACATCCAGCAACTACAAGTATGCATCTTAAGCCATGGGTTTTCATATTCCTTGAATAAGGGTGATCCCAAAAAATAGACTTGTTATTCTGCGCGTATTGTACTCTAAACTATAAAGCCCTGTATCTGGATTTGGGTGTAGTTCTCGGAAGGTCAGATTCAGATTTTTAATGCTTAGGTGTAAGCCCAGATTGGTGTGAAATCTTCGAGAGGTGTTGAATCGAATTCCAAATGCTGTGGTAGCATACAAGCCACTGGGATTGGAAGATGGAGGATAGTTTCCTACGAGGTCTGGGGCAATAACATTTCCAATGCCAAAAACATATCCGAGTTCAGCGGAGTAAAATGGAGTTGTTCTTTTCTTCAATAAATCTGCGCTGTAATGCACAAATATGGGAACATAACCCCCAGCAATTCGGTGTCTTTCGTTATTACGGTTTCTGGGCCAAAACGAAGTAGGTAGATCTACACTTTCAATTCCAAATCCAATTCCTGCATATGCAAATTGCCCGAATTTGTATCCATGAATGAAATGAAGTCCAAATTGGGCATACTCCAGTAGATAGTGCCACTGAAAGAAATATCCTTTTTCTCGTACCCAATAGTAGCGTGGCCGTTCTTTTTTGCGAGTAGGAATAAGCAGGCCAAGACTTATTTTGATGGAATCTGAAAGGGGGCTATCCTCTCTAATGATATTTGTTATCTCCTTCATAGAAAGAACCTGCCAAATGCCACCGTAGGTAATCATTCGAAGAGAATCGTCAACAATGATTTCAGTAATCACACCCGTAAAAGATTCCCCATTTTTTAGATGTACAGTTTCAATTGTTGGATGAGTTTGGCCAAAACAAACTGAGCCAAAGAAAATCAGAAGAAGTGCAATTGAAATCCCTCGAAATAAGTACGTAGATACCTTATTAGAAAAAGATATGCCAATCATTAACTTATCTAAGTACAATCTTTCTTGTTGACAATCCTTTCGAGGATTCGATTTGAACGATAGCCATACCCGAAAGCTCAGCTATATCTACCTGAATACGATTAGTTCCGTTTGCCGTGGTAGCAGCAACTTCCTGTCCTAGGATATCGTAGACTTTAACGACCATAATCTCCTCATCTACATCTGTAAATGCAATCTCAATTGCTCTGTCAAATTGTCTAACTGTTATCCCAGATTCTGAGTGTTCCCGAATAGCGGTTGGTATAACTTCGGATAAGGTGATATTATCTACGGCAAATGAAGGGTCCGAGCCTGTGCCATCATCTGGGCTAACCCACTTAAAGCCAATTTTAAGATTAGCGAGGTTGTTCACGCTAGCAGGAAGTGTGTAGGAGTAATGCGTCCAAGTTCCTTGTCCGGTTGGACAGCCCAGAGCCGTTTTTGCAGGGTCGTTTAATACAGCCCATGCAGAGCCGTCAAAGTAGTGCACTAGGGCATTATCTATTGAACCTTCTCCTCCTTCCAAATAGTCGAATTCAAGAAGAATATTCTCAAAGCCCGAACAATCGATTGCAGGCGATTCTGCTCTTATATCCGTTGCAGACTGGAAGCCGAAACTACCAATACCTCCGACATTGTAACTGGCTCCCAAATCGGCATCAACAATAGGGAATCCCTGAAATTCTACGTACACAGCACCAACATGAAGAGTCTGGTTTGTAAGCGATGCATTGTCTATACAACCTTGGCCACAAGTGCCTAGCCCAGTAAAAGCCTCAGTTCCGCTGATGTAGAATTTATTGGCAGCATTGTTTCCGGCTGTAAGATCGAGAACCGTCCAACTTCCGTTGGTTCCAGAATAAGCAGGAGCTAATTGACCCTGATTACAACCTGTCCCAAAGTCTTCTGTCCAAAAAGCTGTTTGTGCCGAAGCGGAAAATGCAAATATTAGGAAAACACCAAAGGAGTAGATTGATTTCATGTTTCAAGTATTAGACATTGAAAATATGAAATTGCATTGTTATTTCACAACTAACTGAGCCGAGGTTCTATTTCGTTGTTCAAGTAAGATATCTCGTTGTCCTACTAGTTTCTCTATTGTTTCTTCATCGAAGTGTCTGATGGTAATAAGCTCACAACCTTCATTATAGAACAGGTCGAATCCTGTAAGTTTTTCTTTTAAAAGGATGATTTTGGACTCGTCAAAATCAAAACAGAACGAAAAGCTAATGGCTGAGTTTTGCATAGTGTTCGACTTAATTCTGAGCTCATGTAGGGTGCTGAAAATCTCAATAAAATGGTTTTCTGCTACAAACGAATGGTCCTTTGGTGAGATGGAAACAAGTGCTTGGTTCTTCTTGACTATGTAGTTTGGAACAGTAACTGGCTTTGAGCCGTCAGCCACAACTGTGCCTTTTGCTTTTGGTTCAATAAACGACTTAACGTACAATGGAATGTTTGCGTTTTGCAGTGGTTTAATTGTCTTCGGATGAATTACGCTCGTTCCAAAATAAGCCAACTCCATCGCATCGAAGTAGGACATCTCTGAAATTAGGACTGTGTCTGAAAAATACTTTGGGTCGGCATTTAAAACACCTGGTACATCTTTCCATATGGTTACATCTGTTGCGTTAGTGCAATGCGCAAGAATAGCAGCCGTAAAATCGGACCCCTCTCGTCCTAAAGTGGTTGTAAAGTTCTCGCTTGTACCGCCAATGAAGCCCTGTGTAACCACAACTGACTGGTTACTGAACGCCCGCTTCAAGGTGGATTCTGTCAATTTTTTTGTCTCTTCCCAGTCAACGTTCGCGTTCTGATACACGTTGTCTGTTCGAATTAAATCTCGTGCATCTACCCACGAATTTTGAATGCCAACACGCTTGAGATAGGCAGACACAATTTTAGTAGCAAGCATCTCACCAATTGAAACAATTTGGTCGTATTGAAAATGCTTATCAAGCCCTTCTGGGTCGTCAAGCGCCCATTCAACCTCAACAAGTGTATTATTGATATCGTCTAGTGCCGATTTAGCATTTGGCCCAAAAAGTTCCTCAACAATTTTAGCATGTTCTAATCTAATTGCCTCAAGCAACTCTTGAGTTGGTTGGTTGGTCATGTGTGCATTAAGCAGCGCCTCCAGATTATTGGTGGTTTTACCCATTGCCGACACCACAATTATTAACGGGTCGTCTAGATATTGCCCAATAATATGGTGTACGTTTTTTATGCTTTGGGCGTCCTTTACTGATGCTCCACCAAACTTAAAAACCCTCATTTATGCTGGATATGATTGAATTTGTTCACTCGTAAATTTTCCGTTGAGCCATTCATCATCTAACTCAGCATTGTACTTTTTGTAAAAGCGAATGGCAGGTTCGTTCCAATTCAAAACTTGCCATTCCATGCGAGCAGAATTTCGCTCTTTCGCCACAGCAATAACTGCTTGAAATAACTGATGACCAATGCCCATTCCTCGACTTTCTTCTGTCACAAGGATGTCTTCAAGAAACAAGCTTCTTCCTTTCCAAGTAGAGTATTTCTCATAGTAAACAGCAATGCCGATTATGTCAGAATTTGATTCGGCTACAAACAAACCATAGATTGGGTTTTTCCCAAAACCATCGTTCTCAAGTTCGCCTAACGTAAGTGTTACTTCATTAGGTGCTTTTTCGTACAAGGCCAATTCTTTAATTAGCTCAAGCACTTTAGGCAGGTCTGTTTTTCTTCCTTTTCTAACCGTGAAGTCGCTAGGTTCTGTCATTGCCTAAAGGTAGAAATTGCAGGTACTTTGAGATGGTTTTAGGCACGAATGTTTAAAAAAGAAACTTACCTTTAACCGTTCTCAAAAAGTGAAGGAAATTCAACTTTCAATCATGAGAAACAGATAAGACTGCTCACATCAAGAAACTCGGATAATAGAATAAGAGAAATGAGCTAAGACCTGCCTCAGGCGGGTCTTTCATTTTTTTTCGTCAAATAGAGAAACCATGGAAAAATTAATGTCGCTAGGCGAATTTATCGTTGACAAACAAGATGATTTCAAGTACGCCAAAGGAGAGTTGTCTAGACTTTTAAGCGCTATCGGCTTGGCAGCTCGTGTGGTTAATCGGGAGGTGAATAAGGCTGGATTGATGAAGGACATCCTTGGAGATGTTGGAGGTAAAAATGTGCAGGGAGAAACTCAAAAGAAACTAGATGTATATGCTGATGAAGAGTTTATAAGAGCGCTGAAAGACAGAGGCGAAGTTTGTGGATTGGCATCCGAAGAAAAGGAAGGAGTAATTGAATTTAAATCAGGCTATGCTGTAGATGGCCAGTATGTGGTTGCTATCGATCCACTAGACGGTTCTTCTAATATTGATGTAAATGTTTCCATCGGAACAATCTTTTCAATTTACAGGAGAACATCAAAATCTGGCCCAGCAACGTTCGATGATTTCATGCAAAAGGGAACGGAGCAAGTTGCCGCTGGTTACGTAATCTACGGTTCTAGTACCATGCTGGTTTACACTACTGGGAATGGGGTAAATGGCTTTACACTTGACCCATCTGTTGGAGCATTTTTTCTTTCTCATCCTGATATGAAGATTCCGAAAGATGGAAAGATCTACAGTATAAATGAGGGTAATTATGTTCATTTTCCTACCGGGGTTAAGCAATATCTTAAGTATTGTCAGGTAGAAGATGCCCCTACAAATAGACCATATACTTCAAGATACATTGGTTCCGCGGTTGCCGATTTTCATCGAAACCTTATTAAAGGAGGAATCTACATTTATCCAACCACAACGGCATCGCCAAACGGTAAGTTGAGATTGCTGTATGAAGCTAATCCGTTTGCATTCTTGATGGAACAGGCTGGCGGACTTGCCACGGACGGTTTCGATCGCATATTGGAGATTCAACCAACTTCATTGCATCAACGAACCCCGCTGTTCATCGGTTCCGAAAACATGGTTAAAAAAGCCATGTCTCTTATGGAAGAACACTCACCACGTAGCTAGTTAAAACTCTAAGATAGGATGACCCAAGATGAGCTTGTAGGGCTCTTTGACTCGTCTGAGTCTTTAAAGAAGTTGCTTGCCTCAATTAAAGAGGCTAAGTCAAAAGTTCGCTTGCGCGGAGTTGCGGGTTCTGCCTATGCTTTTTTGGCTGCGGAGGTTATAAAAAACTCTCAAGACCACCACGTTTTTGTACTCTCAGACAAGGAACAAGCCGCCTATTTCCTTAGCGATATTGAGCTGCTGACGGGGAAGAAAAAAGTGCTTTTTTACCCTATGTCTTATCGTAGGGCATATGAAATTGAGGAAACGGATAACAGCAACGTAATTCAGCGTGGCGAGGTGCTGAATGCTTTGCAAGCCAGTACGAGTCAACAAATCATTGTTACATATTCTAAGGCACTTACCGAAAAGGTAATTTCTAAAAAGATGCTTCGGAAAAGCACTTTTGGGATTAGCATTGGTGAGGAAATAGACCTAGATTTTATTAATGAGATGCTGCATGAATTCCATTTCGAAAGAGTGGATCAGGTATACGAACCTGGGCAATTTGCTATTCGTGGTGGAATTATTGACGTGTTTTCGTTTGCACAAGAACTCCCTTATAGAATTGAACTTTTTGGCGATGAGGTTGATAGCATTCGAGCGTTTGATCCTGCGGAACAACTATCTGTAAAGTCGCTTAGAAAAGCAACGATTGTACCTAATGTTCAAGATGAAATTCTCTTAACCGAAAAAGTCCCGTTTTTCGAGTTTCTACCTGCTAAAACTACCATGTGGGTGCATGATATTGAGGAATTGCAGCTTAAGGTTGATGATGAACTAAGAGAGGCGAAGAATATTTATGCCCAGCTTGAAAATGTAATTGGTCAGTCTAAACCGGAAGAGAAATACATTAATTCTAACGATATTTTAAAGGCATTTGAAAATTACCGAATGGTCGAATTTGGCCAACGTAGCTTTCATAAAGATGCGGTTGAAATTCAGTTTGACATGGCTCCGCAGCCGGTAGTGAATAAGGATTTTAGGTTGCTGCAGCAGATACTGATTCAGAATAAAACCCAAGGCTATAAGAATGTGCTATTGGTAGATAATCCCGGTCAGATTGAACGGCTTTCTACCATTTTTGATGACTTGCCGCTGCCAGCTGGAACGCGAGTAGAACGACCGCTGTTTACCTCCATGGTATTCTCGGTGCATGAAGGATTTGTGAATCACGAACAAAAGTTAGCCTGTTTTACAGATCATCAAATTTTTGAGCGCTACCATCGATTCCGTTTACGGCAAGGATATAAGCGAGGCAAAGAAGCGCTCACATTAAAAGAACTTTCTGGCTTAAATCCGGGAGATTACGTGACACACATTGATCACGGAGTTGGCAAGTTTGCAGGTCTCGAAAAGATTGACGTGAACGGCAAACTGCAGGAAACCATCCGGCTTGTTTACAAGGACAACGATATTCTGTATGTGAGTATCCACTCACTTCATAGAATTTCTAAGTATTCGAGCAAAGAAGGAGCAGAGCCTAAGATTAATAAGATTGGTTCGCCCGTTTGGAAAGCCTTGAAAGCCAAAACCAAGAAGCAGGTTAAGGATATTGCCAAAGACCTAATTAAACTTTACGCACAAAGACGTGCTCAGAAAGGTTTTGCTTTTACGCCAGACACGTACCTGCAAACAGAGCTGGAAGCATCCTTTATTTACGAAGACACGCCTGATCAGGAAAAAGCCACGGTTGCTCTCAAAGAGGACATGGAAAAGGAATATCCGATGGATAGACTGATTTGCGGTGATGTTGGCTTTGGCAAGACCGAAATTGCGATTCGTGCTGCTTTTAAAGCCGTTGCAGATGGAAAGCAGGTTGCCGTGTTGGTTCCAACCACCATTTTGGCACTTCAACATGCTAGAACTTTTAGAGAACGGTTAAAGGAATTCCCTTGCAATGTTGATTACATCAACAGATTTAAAACTAGGAAGCAGCAAAACGATACACTCAAAAGAGTTGCCGAAGGTCAGGTTGATATTTTAATTGGCACACACAGAATAGTTGGGAAGGACGTCCTGTTCAAAGACCTCGGTCTGTTGATTATTGACGAAGAGCAGAAGTTTGGCGTTTCGGTAAAGGACAAATTGAAAAAAATGAAGGTGAATGTGGATACGCTCACACTCACTGCCACGCCAATTCCTCGTACCCTTCAGTTTTCACTTATGGGCGCTAGAGACCTTTCGGTTATTAATACTCCTCCGCCAAATAGACACCCAGTTATTACTGAATTGCATACAATTAATGACACTCTTATTCGGGATGCTATTATGTATGAAGTGGGCAGAGGCGGACAAGTGTTTTTCGTTAACAATAGAGTTGAAAACATTAAGGAAGTGGCTGGAATGATTGGGCGACTTTGTCCCGATGTTAGAGTTGCTATTGGTCATGGGCAAATGGAACCAGCTAAGTTGGAAGACACCATGATGCGGTTTGTGGAGGGCGAATACGATGTCTTGGTAGCTACTACAATTATTGAAAGCGGTTTGGACATTCCCAACGCTAATACCATCATAATAAACAACGCTAACAATTTTGGCTTGAGTGATTTGCACCAAATGCGTGGTAGAGTAGGTCGGTCGAACCGAAAAGCGTTCTGTTATTTGTTGGCTCCACCTATTACTATGCTAACTCCAGAAGCCAAGAAAAGATTGAAGGCGATTGAAGAGTTTTCTGAATTGGGCAGTGGATTTAACATTGCTATGCGCGACCTTGATATTAGAGGAGCTGGAAATTTATTGGGAGCTGAGCAAAGCGGATTCATCAGCGAAATTGGTATTGAGATGTACCACAAAATATTGGATGAAGCCGTGAACGAATTGAAGGAGACCGAGTTTAAAGATCTCTTTAAAGATGCCCCTAAACGCGAGTTTGTTTCGGACTGTCAGGTTGATACAGATTTGGAAATTCTGTTGCCAGATACATACGTAAACAGCATTGCAGAACGATTAGCTCTTTACAGAGAACTAGACGATTTAAGTTCGATTAAAGATTTACAACGATTTGAAGCTAAAGTCACAGATAGGTTTGGTCCAATACCAGATCAAGGAAAACAGCTTTTAGCAACAATCAAATTGAGGTGGGTAGCTAAAGCGATTGGATTTGAAAGGCTCATTCTTAAAAATGAGAAGCTGGCTTGCTATTTCATTTCAGACCCAGAAAGTGGCTATTATCAAGGGCCAGTGTTTTCGGAAGTGCTCAATTATGTAAAGAGTTTCCCGAATAAAGTGGTGATGCGCCAGCGTAATGATAAGCTAAGCCTCACTTTTCAGAACGTTGCGAAAATAGACGAGGCGCTTAATGTTCTTTCCGAGATTTCTCCTCAACTATCTCAACCGTTTCTCCACGTTCCCGAGCAAGCGAACGCAGAATAAAGTCGTGAATGTGCTCGGCAATTAATTGGCCCTTGTCTTCTTGAAGAAAATGCCCAGCGTGTTCGATAATAATCTCTGGCTCATTTTTCACGGTAGGAATATTTTCTCTAAACCATCTATCCGCACCTTTTGTTATCGGGTCAGAATCTGAGAACATAATTAGCGCTGGTTTGTCCCACGTTTTTAGCACCTCTCTGGCGCGTTTCATTTGTCGCACACCATCGTCTTTAGAGTTAGTAGGAACTAAACGTGGCCATGCCCTAGCGCCTGCCTTAAACTTATCATTAGGAAATGGTGCTTCGTACCCAACAAGAGCCTGTTCTTGGGGAGCTCTGTAAGTTCCCCATTTAATGATATTCTTAATCGGAAATTTTGGTGAGAATCTAGAAAAAGCCCTCCAAAGTCTAAAAGAAAGTGGCATTGGTCGGTTACCAATTGGTAGCGAAGTATTCATTATAACCACTCGCTTAAACAGTTCAGGATGTTTGCCTAGAACGCTTAGACCAATAAGCCCACCCCAATCTTGTACAACCAGCGTAATGTCTTTTAATTCTGCTCGCTCGATAAACTTAATAAGCGTACGATAATGCAAGTAAAATGAATAATCTTTTACCCTTGTAAACTTGTCTGATCGGCCAAAACCAAAGAAATCTGGCGCAATTACCCGATAGTCTTTCTTAAGAGGAGCAATCATCTTTCTGTAGAGATAACTCCAAGTTGGCTCGCCATGAAGGCATAAAATAATTTCGCCCTCCCCTTCATCTATGTAGTGGAAACGGCCACCATTTATTTCCATATAATGAGGGTCATAAGGGTATCCTGGTAAACCGTAAAACCGCTCGTCTGGGGTACGCATCATCTCAATCATGTCAACAAGATAAAATCTTCAATGATTGTTTGTTGCCGAAAACCAAATTCCGTAAGAATTAAGGAGGAAATTGAATCTATTTTTTGGTAGCCTCAACGTAAAGAGACTCATCTTCTCTCAATTCGCTGTCAACCAAAAGCTTTGGATTTCTACCATGTCTGAAGGTTTCCTTCTTCACGTCCGTAAAACCAGCTTCTTCCAAAAGGTGTTTGAAAGTCTCGAAATCGTACATGAAAAGATGACCATGACTACGAGCAATCCGATTAATGCTAATCATGGGTGTTGGCTCTGGTCTATCGTCTGGACATGGAATTTTAACCGTTTCGCCAGCACGGTGCTTATTGTATAGGTCGATAAAAAGTTCGCCATCTGGCACTGCTATCCTCACTGTGCCACCTGGTTTAAGAATTCTATAAAACTCTTTTAGGTTGTCTTTGGTAGACTGAAATGGGATGTGCTCTAAACAATGCTCGGTGTAAATGCCTTCGAGGGCTCCATTTGCAATCGGGTAATTGTGCTTTCTAATGGTTGAAATATCCCAGGGAATAACGTTGGGTTTCCATTCGATATCTGTATTGATGAAATCATCATAGATATTATATCCGCAACCAATTTGCAGGTATTCTTTACCCTTAATTAGTTTGTTGGAAACGAAAATTCTTTTGTTGAGAATCCAAGGCGTAATAAACCGATTGAACACCTGATGAAACTTGGTGTATGAAGTAATTGGTCTGTTCCAAGAAAATTTGCCAGCAGCTTCCATTCGTAAAAATTTCGAGGCAAATGTAAGGTCATTTACTTCGGATAGCCTCCACTGGGCTAAGCTGAGAAGCTAAATAAGCGGGTATAATTCCAGATAAGAGACCAATGATTACTGAAATTCCTATTCCTAGCATAATGTTATAAAAAGTGAGATAAAGATCAACATCTAAAAGACTACTCGCGGCAAAAGTGAGCAGGTACACAATGGCAAGCCCTGTAATTCCTCCCATAAGACTTAAGAAGATGGCTTCAGACAGAAACTCTAACATGATAAACCAGTTTTTGGCACCCAACGATTTCTCTATGCCAATAAGGTGAGTTCGCTCTTTTACAGACACAAACATGATATTGGCGATGCCAAAACCACCAACCAAAATGGAGAAGCCACCAATGATGGTACCTGCAATGTTCATCATTTGAAAAAGGCTATCCAAGGAATTTGAAATCACACTAATCTCATTTAAGGCAAAGTCGTCATCTGCCCGTGGCTTTAGTCTTCGAATGCTGCGCATAACTCCCCTCAATTCGTCCTTCATTTCATCTGTAGCCATGCCAGATTTTCCTCTAACCAAAATAGTAGGGTTGGCGCTTCTCGAATTGATTTTCATAACCTGTCGTGCGTAATGGATGGGCGCCAAAACCTGATTATCTACCGAGTTGCCGAATATGCTTTCTCCTTCAATTCCGAACACACCAATAACGGTTAGCTTTCGCTTAAAGACTTTAATCTGTTTTCCAACTGGGTTTTCAGTTCCAAACAAGCCTTGCGCCACGGCCATCCCAATAATGCAGACGTTTTTCCCTGCATTAGACTCAAGCAAAGTGAAATATCTTCCTGCGGCTAAATCAAACGATTTAATCTGGTCATAATCGTGCGTTACAGCCACAAAACTTACGTTTTCCATACTGTTTGAAGCGTACTCAATAGTCTTGCCTTTGCTGGCCATAAACACCACAGCCTCTGCGGTCTGACTTCTCCTTTTTAATTCCTTGAAATCGTTCAAGTCTGGGTCTGGCCGTTGCCAATATTTCCACCATTGGTAATTATTACCAGTTGCCCAAGGCCATTTTTGAACGTAAACCGTGTTGTCTCCAAGCGATTGAACATTATCTCTAATGTTCTTTTCCATAGAATCGACAAACGTAAAAACCAGGATAATGGCCATAATGCCGATAGTAATTCCTAGAAGCGAAAGAATGGTTCTAAGCTTGTTTGCCACCAACGCATTCCAAGCCATCTTAACGCTTTCCTTAAACAGTTTTAAAAAGATGATCATTTGTGTTGAAAACTTCGGTGGAATTGCACTTTGCAATAGCCTCAAAGATAACCGAATTGTGCAAAAAAGGCTACCTTTGGCGTGCTTGAAAAAAGCTTCCGAAAGCCTTAATTTTTGTTGGATTGAGATTTGCCTCAGAAGAATGTTTTCTGGCTATTTATTCATTTGATTACTAACTGTTTCCAGTGTCCGAAAAAACTATTAAAAACGCCCTTATTTCAGTGTTCCATAAAGAAGGGCTGGAGCCAATTGTTAAACAACTTGTTAAGCACGGAGTAAATATTTACTCTACAGGTGGTACGCAAACCTATTTGGAAGGGTTGGGAGCCACTGTGCTTCCGGTGGAAGAATTGACGTCTTATCCATCTATTTTGGGTGGAAGAGTAAAAACGCTTCATCCAAAAGTGTTTGGTGGTATTTTGGGACGTAGAGAAAATGAAGGGGACCTTAAGCAATTAGAGGAATATGCTATTCCTGAATTGGATTTGGTAATCGTAGATCTTTATCCTTTTGAAGATACTGTTGCTAGTGGCGCGCCTGAGGCAGATATTATTGAGAAAATAGACATTGGCGGAATTTCTTTGATACGTGCAGCGGCCAAAAATTTTAAGGATGTAGTTATCGTTCCATCCGAAAACCAATATGCTTCTCTTTCTGCACTGTTAGAAAATTCGGCATCAACAACATTAGAGCAACGCAAGCAGTTTGCAACCGCTGCGTTTGCAGTTTCGTCTCATTACGATTCAGCCATTCTTGGCTACTTTTCTGGAAGCGGATTTTCGCACCAAGAGAAGGGAACTAAAGCTTTGAGATATGGCGAAAACCCGCATCAATCTGGGTTTTTTCATGGAGATATTAATGCGCTGTTTGAGCAACTACACGGGAAAGAACTTAGCTACAATAACTTACTGGATGTTGACGCGGCAGTTAGTCTCATAGGAGATTTTGATGAAACGACTTTTGCCATCCTAAAGCACAACAATGCTTGTGGATTGGCCAGCAGGCCAAAATTGGTTGACGCTTGGAAAGCAGCTTTGGCTGGCGACCCAGTTTCGGCATTTGGCGGAGTGCTTATTACGAATGTTGAGGTGGATGCCGAAACAGCATCTGAAATGCACGATTTATTTTTTGAAGTAGTAATTGCTCCATCGTATAGCAAAGAAGCTTTAGAGATTCTGGGACAGAAAAAGAATCGCGTCATTTTAATTCAGAAACCATGCGAATTTCCAAAGCGACAGTTTAGATCGTTGCTCAACGGTGTTTTGGAGCAAGACAAGGATTTAAGCACACAGTCTGCTGCTGATATGTCGCCAGTAACGGATAATAAACCTTCATATGAGCAATACGAAGACCTTGTATTTGCAAATAAATTGGTGAAGCACACCAAGTCTAACACCATTGTTTTGGCTAAGAATAAGCAGTTGTTGGCTAGCGGTTGCGGAATGACATCGAGAGTAGATGCATTAAACTTTGCAATTACTAAGTCAAAGTCCTTTAACTTCGATTTAAACGGAGCAGTTATGGCGTCAGATGCATTCTTCCCATTTCCAGATTGTGTTGAAATTGCACACAACCAAGGAATTAATACAGTGGTACAACCAGGCGGAAGTATTAAAGATTCACAATCTATAGACTACTGCAACAATAATGGAATGGCCATGGTTGTTACCGGTGTAAGACATTTTAAACACTAAGCAGAATGGGGCTATTCGACTACTTCAAACAAGAAATTGCAATTGACCTTGGTACGGCCAACACGCTCATTATCTATAACGATAAGGTAGTGGTGGATGAGCCGTCTATTGTGGCAAGAGACATTCAAACAGGAAAGATTGTTGCCATTGGGAAGAAGGCCCAGCAAATGCATGGTAAGACGCATAAGAACATCGAGACAATTCGTCCGCTGAAGGATGGGGTGATTGCAGATTTCGAGGCAGCCGAGCAAATGATTAAAGGGTTCATCCAGATGATTAATCCTGGCAGACGCTATTTCATTCCACCACAAATAAGGATGGTTATCTGTATTCCTTCAGGTATTACAGAGGTAGAAAAACGAGCAGTTCGTGATTCCGCTGAGCACGCTGGGGCTAAAGATGTGCGATTGATTCAAGAACCTATGGCAGCAGCCATCGGTATCGGAATTGATGTTGAAGAGCCTATGGGCAATATGATTATTGATATCGGTGGTGGTACTAGCGAGATTGCGGTAATCGCGCTTGGTGGAATTGTTTGTGATCGATCTATCCGTGTAGCGGGAGACGACTTTACTGCTGACATCGAAGATTATATGCGTAGACAGCATAATATTCTCATTGGAGAGCGGTCTGCAGAAAGAATTAAGATTGAAGTTGGGTCGGCACTTACCGAGTTGGAAAATCCGCCACCAGACTATGCCGTTCACGGACGTGATTTAATGACCGGAATTCCGAAGGAGATAACGGTTTCTTACCAAGAAGTAGCTCACGCACTGGATAAATCTATTACCAAAATCGAAACGGCTATCCTTAATAATTTGGAGATGACGCCACCGGAACTTTCAGCGGATATTTACCGAACCGGGCTTTATTTAGCGGGTGGTGGTTCTATGCTTAGAGGATTGGATAAGCGGATTTCGTTAAAGACAAAATTACCGGTACATATTGCGGATGATCCGTTGAGAGCAGTTGCTCGTGGTACAGGTATTGCACTTAAAAACATAGACCGATTCCCATTCCTAATGAGGTAATCGGGGGTATGACAGATGAATTATGAAGAACATCCTGCTTTTTGTTTACAGGAATCACGTGTTCTTCGTCTTCCTGCTTCTTGAGCTCGTTTCGTTCTCATTAATTGTAAGAAATAGCAATTTTCATCGGGGTAGTTTCCTAAACTCGAGCAACCAACTTTCGGGTTCTATTTATGAGTTTAACAACGGAATTACCGAGTACTTTAAGCTCAAAACTATTAATGATGACTTGGCGCTAGAGAACGCAGCTCTTCGTTCTATGCTCAATTACTCTAAGTACAGTTCTGCTGCTAAGCGGTACGAAGTAATGGATTCGCTTAACCGGCAGCATTACACATACATTCCAGCTAAGATTGTAAATAGTTCTACTGATAGAAGAAGCAATTATCTAACCATTAACCGGGGAATTTTGCATGGCGTACAGCCGGAAATGGCTGTTTTATCGTCTAATGGAATTGTAGGAATTGTAAAGGATGTTTCGAAGGATTATGCCACCGTTATCTCTGTACTCCATAAAAGTTCGAGCATAAGCGCCAAACTGGTAGATTCTGGATATATCGGTTCGCTAGTTTGGGATGGAAAAGACCCAAGAGTTACGCAGTTAATGGACATACCAAATCATGTTGAATTAAAGGAAGGAATGTTGATTCAGACTTCTGGATATTCTGCGCTTTTCCCAACTGGAATAGACATTGGAACTGTTCGTTCTTCAGAAATAAAACCAGGCGATAATTTCCATTCTATATCTGTAGATATGCTTACGGATTTCAATTCCGTAAGCATGGTTTATGTGGTGAATAATTTGAAGCGAATGGAGCAGGTAGAGTTAGAATATCAGACGCAAGAGTATGAACAGTGATTTTCTAAAATACATCTGGCAGTTTGTGCTTGTTTGCCTATTACAGGTATTGGTTTTTAATAACCTAAATCTGAATGGTTATATAAACGCTTTTCCCTACATCTATTTGGTGCTTAGTCTGCCCATATCAATGGGGAGAGTTCCCGTTTTATTTATTGGTTTTTTCTTAGGATTAACCATCGATATTTTCTCAAATACAGGAGGGTTGCATGCCGCTTCTACTACGCTCTTGGCATTTTATAGGCCGCTTTATCTCAAGGCACAATCGCCAAGAGAAGATTATGAGTTAGCCACCGTGCCCAACCTTAAAACATTTGGGATTGCCTGGTTCCTTCCGTATGCTGCGCTCATGGTTTTGGTGCACCATCTATTCCTTTTTTACCTGGAAACATTCAGGTTGGCAGATTTTTTCTTTACGCTGCTAAAAGCAATTCTAAGCACTGGATTAACGCTATTCTTCATCCTAGCGGCAGAATTTTTATTCGTTAGTAACAAGCGTAGGTAATGGCGTTCCAGTCTAAACATACAGACCGTATGTATGTAGTGATGGGTATTGTCGTGCTCATCTCGCTTTCATTTTTGGGGCGCTTGTTTTACATCCAAGTGGTGGATCATTCATATCAGCTTTCTGCCGAAAATAACGTGCTGCGTTACGAGACCGAATTCCCTGCAAGAGGATTGATGTACGATAGAGATGGGCGATTACTGGTGTACAATGAAGCAGCGTACGATCTTATGGTAATTCCGCGTCAAGCAAAGAACATTGACACAACCACCATCTGTTCCATTCTAGAAATCTCCAAGGAGGATTTTATTAGAAAACTGAATAAGGCTTCATCTTATTCTTGGAGAAAGCCGAGTGTTTTTGAGAAACAGATATCGGTTGAGACTTACGCTAATCTGCAGGAAAAACTCCATCGTCTGAATGGTTTTTTTGTGCAAAAAAGAACGCTTAGAAAGTATCCGTTTCCAATTGCAGCGCATTTGCTCGGGTATGTTGGAGAAGCCAATAACTCAACTCTTGAAAAGAATCCTTACTACAAACGAGGAGACTATTTGGGGATAAGCGGCTTAGAAAAATCGTATGAAGAGGAGTTGCGTGGGAAGAAAGGTGTAAGCGTAATTATGGTCGATGTTTTTAACCGACCAAAAGGGAGTTATAAAGAGGGGAAGTACGATACAGTTGCGGTGGCTGGAAAAACGTTGGTGTCCAGCATAGATGCCGAGTTGCAGGCATATGGAGAGTTGCTAATGCAGAATAAAACCGGAGGAATTGTAGCTATTGAACCGTCTACCGGAGAAATTCTGGCTTTGATTAGCGCTCCAACCTTCGACCCAAATATGCTGGTAGGCCGAGTTAGGTCATCTAATTACAATCATCTACTAAATGACACGCTCAAGCCGCTGTTTAATCGTGCTTTAATGAGCGAGCAAAACCCTCCGGGATCAACCTTTAAGTTGATTAATGCGCTCATCGGTCAGCAGGTTGGCGTTCTTAACGAAAACACCACATATTATTGTCCGAGAGGTTATGTATCTGGAAATTTCAGAATGGGCTGTCATGACCATCGATCACCTTTAAACCTCAGAGAATCAATCCAACATTCGTGTAATGCTTATTACGGCAATGTTTTTCGAAATATTATCGACCATACAGGAAAGCCCTGGGAAGGCTTCGAAATTTGGAGAAACCATGTGTTAAGCTTTGGATTAGGCACGAAATTCAATACAGATTTGCCCGTTGAGTACGCTGGACATGTTCCGACAAAGGCATTCTACAACAAGTATTATGGAGAGCACCGATGGAAATCTCTGACTATTATTTCAATGGCAATTGGGCAAGGAGAGCTAGGAACAACGCCATTGCAGTTGGCAAATATGACCGCAGCATTGGCAAACAGAGGCTATTACTACCCGCCTCATTTGGTAAAAGCGATAGATGGAGAGCCTATAGAAAACAGGTTTACAGAGAAGCATGAAACTACCATAGACCGGAAATATTTTGACCCTGTAATAGACGGCATGGCGATGGTTTTTGAACTAGGGGGAACGGGTTACCGATCTAGGCTTGATAGCATCATAATGTGTGGAAAAACAGGAACTGCTCAAAATCCACATGGCGAGGATCACTCAATTTTTATCTGTTTTGCGCCCAAGGATAACCCGAAAATTGCCCTGGCCGTATTTGTCGAAAATGCGGGAGGTGGTAGTAAATACGCTGCTCCAATTGCCAGTTTAATGGTTGAAAAATATCTGACTGACACAGTTACTCGTCCACATTTAGAGCAACCCATTTTAGACGCGAACCTCATTAACCCTCCAAATTGAGAGACCAACGAAGCATATTTGATGGCATCGATTGGGTGATGGTGTTTCTCTATTTGGCCTTGGTGCTAATGGGTTGGGTTAATATTTATGCAGCGGTTTATAACGAAGAACATCAAAGTATAATAGACGCTACCCAGCGCTACGGCAAACAACTTATTTGGATTGGATTGTCAGTATTTGTAGCCTTAGTTATTATGCTTATTGACGGCAAGTTCTACTCCACTTTTGCCATTCCGATATATGTGGTTGTAATGCTACTGCTTATAGTTGTGCTAGTTACTGCAAGAGATGTGTCTGGCGCTCGATCTTGGATTGATATTGGCTCTTTCAAGTTACAACCGTCTGAATTCGCCAAGAGTGCCACGGCACTTGCGTTGGCCTACTATCTCAGCACACTCAATATTCGGATGGATGAGTTGAAAACAAAGTTGATAGCCGCTTCCATTCTAGTATTACCTGCGGCTCTTATTTTACTTCAAAATGATACTGGTTCCGCATTAGTTTTTGGTGCATTTGCGCTTGTATTGTACAGAGAAGGTCTTTCGGGAAACTTCCTCCTTTTCGGTTTGGCGATGGCGCTTTTATTCATCTTTTCGCTTCTTTTTAGTATGCTCACTATGCTAATTATACTCAGTGTAATTTGCTTAACGCTTTTCCTTTTTCAACGCAAGAAAACCGGATTGTTAGCGCTCGGATTTGGTTCTGCACTGGTGGTGTTAATGGGCTTTGTGTTTAGCGTAGATTACATTTTCAATAATGTTTTGGAGCCGCATCAGCAGGTCAGAATAGATGTTTTGTTGGGCAAGACTGACGATCCAACAGGAGCGGGATATAACGTAAATCAAAGTAAAATAGCCATTGGGTCTGGTGGTTTTACCGGTAAAGGGTTTCTGAAAGGAACTCAAACCAAGTACGACTTTGTACCAGAACAAACCACAGATTTTATCTTCTGTACGGTGGGTGAGGAGTGGGGGTTTATCGGAAGTTTTTTCGTGATAATTCTGTTCTCAGCTTTAATCTTAAGAATTATTCAAATTTCTGAGAGGCAACGTTCCGCCTTTACAAGAATCTACGGCTATTGTGTTGCTACCATTCTGCTATTCCATTTCATGGTTAACATTGGAATGACCATTGGGCTAATGCCTGTAATTGGTATTCCATTACCATTCTTTAGCTATGGCGGCTCATCCCTTTTAGGGTTCACGATTCTACTGTTCATTTTTGTGAAACTAGATGGTTACCGACTCACCCAATTGCGTTGATTTAGCAGAAGCTCTACTCTGGAAAAACTAAAACCATATTTGCCAATTATCCTCGGTGTGATAATCGCGGGAATTAACCTAGTATTGTTTTCGGCAGGTCTCAACATCAAGTATGTTCTTTTTGTTTTGCTTGTTCTGGGAGGCAGTTTTGCCGTAGAGCGTTTCTCTAATCCTAGGAGAGAATTGTATTTGATGGCAGTGTTGGCCGTGGCAGGTTCAGTTTTTATCTACACAGTTTTTCCTAACATTTTTGTAGATGATACTGGCTTTGTCATTCGATATATGAATATGGCGAGAGAAGGCTGTTTTTATTGTTACAATGCCGCTGATGGATCAGTTTTCGGAGTTTCTAGTTTCCTATATGGTTTAGCAACAATGGGGCTTGCCATGACCAATATGGCATCCAACGAATCCATCATTATTGGGCTCAATTTCTTAGGTCTAGTGGTGGCTTTTTTCGTATTGGCTCGAACGTTTTTGAAACTCACTTCCAGCGTATTCTTATCGGTTTCGGGCGTGGCTTTTATTGTGCTTGCGTCTACTCGGTTTTTGTTCTCTTCTACTGCCGGATTAGAAACCAATTTTCACCTAGCAATCGTTCTTACAGGCATATACTTTTTCGTTTCAAACAACAGAAAGTGGATGTGGCTATTTTTTGGTTTGTCAGTTATTTCTAAGCTGGATACGGTCCCTTTAATTACCATTCTGTCTGTTATTCATTTGTTCGAAAACAGGAAAGATTATTTCGGAAAATCTTGGTTGAAGAATTGGCTAGTAGGGGTGTTATATGCTGGTGTTCCAATTGCAGCTTTTGTTGCCGTTACTTTCATCCTATTTGATGGGCCGCTACCACAATCGGCTTACGCAAAGTTGTATCATCATTCACATCCATCAACTCATTGGTTTCCGTTTTTAGAACTGATGATAGATAAAGGAAATAGGACTTCTTTATTCCTGATTTCTCTTTCGTTTCCACTGATTCATTTGACTATTTCGCTTTTCAGAAAAGCGTTCAGGTTACGTGATTTTTTCTTCATTCTAGGATTTGCGACTACCATGTTGCTTTTCTATTTCTACAACCCAGTGGAGCGTATGGTTTGGTATTATGCCTTGCCAGAATTACTAGTTTTTTCCCAGCTAATGTTCTCGGTTATTTGGCTGATTCAACAAACAATGGAGATAAAGACAGGTAGACTGCGAACTGGGTCTTTCGCGCTAATTTTTTCTGCCTTATGCATTGCTGCGGTTCCTATGACAACGGGAGAGAAACAATGGATGGACCGATATCTTACCACAGTTGAACTAGAACGATTAGAAATTGGCATGTTCATTTCAGAATTTCCTACCTCGGATAGTTTGGTTTCCGCCCACGGTCATTTTGGAGCTAATTATGCTGGGTATGTTTTGGATGTGAGTGGGTTAAATTCCAAGTTGGCTACCGATTTCGAACTTAACACAGACTCTATTTTAAGCACGTTTAGACCACGGTATTTAATTAATCATGCCAACGCAGCAACATTAGAAGCTGTGGGTAAGAATGGCTATTCGGCAATTAGAGAATGGAATGCAGTAGAAGCATACGGCTATCCTAAATGGGTCTTGTACGAAAGACAAGATTAGACTAATAGAGATAAAATTGCGGAAACAAAAAATCCCCGCTGGAAGACCAACGGGGATTTTATAATTCTTAGAAAGTATTGCTTAATAGAACTTAGCTCTATTATCAACGATATCTGCTTTTTCCTTTAAAGCTTCAAACACCTCATAATCAACTCTAGAAGAAAGGGAAGCATTTAGACTCACTGCATTTGCAGAATAGTTTGCTTGAGCAGGAACTTCAGATTTCGCTTCTAAATAGATAACGTAAACGCCTTGTTCGCCTTTAATGGATTTGGATATATCTCCAACTTCCATTCCATCAGCAGTACCTAAAACGGCAGGTTCTCTTCCAAGACCTTGAATGGCGGCAGAAGCAAATGTTACGTTGGTTTTGACCTCAACCGGTAGGTTCATTTTATCCGCAATAGTTTGGATATCCCCAGCTCTAGCTGCGTCAAATTCCTTCATGAAATTGGCAGCCTTCTTTTCCTTAACAGCACCAGCTTCAAGCTCTTCTTTGATTTCGTCAATCTCAGTAAAGCCTTCTTCTCGAACTGCTGTTAGAGTAGCTACCACAAACGTGTTTCCGATTTCAAAAGCCTTGCTCACATCCTCTTTCTTGGCGCTAAACGCCCAACGAACAAGCTCTCTTGGGCTTTCAAGACCAACAATGGTCTTATCGTTAGCCTTCAAGTTGCTGGCAATACGTTTGTTGAGACCTCTGCTAGTTACTTCCTGATCAAAGGAAGCTAGTGATGTTACGCTTCTAGCGAACTCATCAGCTTCGCCAAAAATGGCTTGGAATGTTTTTGTGCTAGCATCAATTCGTCTGTCAATAAACGTTACTGCGCGCTTTTCGGTACTTCCTTTTTGGTCCAGAACCTCAATAATGTGGAATCCAAATCTTGATTCAACTATTACTAAATCGCCTTTCGCCCCATCAAAACAAGCATCGTTAAAGGTTGGAACCATTTGTCCTTCTTTAAACCAACCAAGGTCACCACCTTTTGCTCCTGAACCAGGGTCGGCAGAATGCTGAGTTGCCAAAAAGGCAAAATCACCACCGCTTTTAATCAAGGCGAAAAGACTATCAGCCTTTGCCTGAGCGGCTTCTCTACTGCTAACTTGATCTGGGCTAACAAGGATGTGTCGTGCACTTACAGAATCTGGAGACGTTTTAACACCAATTAATTTGGCCATTCTATAAGTCTGAGATTCTAAATAAGGACCGTAAACAAATCCTTTTTCAGCAGCAAACATCAAAGAGTCGATGCTTGGGTTTAAAGAACCAGCAGGAAGCCATCTTGGGTTGAACTTCACATCAGACTCTCTATTCACAAGAAGGGTGTCATTAGAAGCGCTTTCGAACTCCAACTTCAATCGCTCAGCCCAAATTCTAACCTTATCCATATCTTCTTGAGAAGGTCTAACCACGAAGGAAACAAACTCGATGTCTCTGGAAGCATCTTGTTCGTATTTGTCTTTGTTGGTATTGTAATATGCTTTGATGTCAGCATCAGAAACCGAAACTGTTGAATCGGCAACAGAATCGTATCTCTTAAGAACGTATTTGATTGTAGTGTTTTGGTTTTTGGCCAAGAAATCACGTTCCGATTCAGCCTTAGTTACATACAACCCTTTCTTAATGAGGTTGTTGTATTTCTCACTTCTTCTAAACTTAGCAATGTCTTTTTCAAAACGAACCCACTGCGCCTTAATGGCCTCGTCTTCCTCCATTCTAGAAAAGAATTGAGCAATTTGAGCTCGGTCAAACTGACCAGTTTCTGGGTTGGTAAATGCTTGTACAACCTGCGGGTGAGGATTATTTCCTTGAACAAGGTCATACAGCTCTTCGTTGCTAACACGAACACCAGCAGCTTCCAATTCGTTTCCAAAAACGATATCTCGAACCATCTGATCCCAAGTTTGCTCACGAAGCTGGTCTTCTGTCTGTCCGTCAATAGTAGACTGACCAGTTTGTGACTTGTAGTTTGCAACGGTCTCGTCAATTTTTTCTTGGAACTTTCTGCCGTCTACCGTGGTGCCAGCAATCTCACCAACTTCGGTAGTGCTGCCAGTAAAAAGGCTGTCCAACATTGTAGGGTCAAGAACGAAGAGCAACATAGCTCCTCCAATCATAACCATGAGAAGGGTTGACTTCTCTCTAATCTTACCAATTACCATGTGTAATTACTCTTAAAATTTAGGGTCGCGAATATACGTGTTGTACACGGATATAAAAACAATCGATTTGTGCTGAAAATTAGTGGGTGAAGGCGTTAGACGGTTTTCTTACCGTACATCTGAGCGATAAGAGATAATTGACCGCAATGTGTGCCTTCGTGTCGAATGGTGTGCATAGCCATGAAACGCTTGCTTTTATTTTCGCCAAAAGCAATTCCAGTCTCGTTGTCTTGGTCGAGTTCAGCTTCAGATAAGCCCGATAGGTTTTCGATAGTTACTGCGTGAATTTGTTTCCAAGCAGCTAGGACTTCGTCTAAAGAAGGCGGATTGGTAAGCTTTGAATCTTTCGCAGAACCAATTTTGAAATCGTTTAACCACGGAAAATCTAAACCTGAATGTCCAAGACTTTGAAGACCAACGCTATTTTCTGCCCAGCACATGTGCGCCAAAATCCAATACGGACTGTTTGTCTTGTAGCCATCCACCTCAAACTCTCGGTACATGTCTTCGTCTTTTAGCTTACCTAGGTAGAAACGAGTCAGATTTCTCTGTTCGTCCAACATTTTGGCCAATACGTTCCCCGAGGTGTATTCCATTACGCCTTACCGTGACACTGCTTGTATTTCTTGCCGCTGCCACATGGACATGGGTCATTACGACCAATCTTTTCTCCAACAGTAACTGGCTCAGGCTTTTTCTGAGGTCCTGTTGGTAAAGCCTGTTGCCCGCCTCCGTTTTGAGATGGTGCTGCTTGTCTTTGGGCAACTTCAGGTCTAGAAGCGGTTACTTTTTCCTTTCGCTCTTGTGCTTCCCTTACGTTGGTGTTTTCAGCATTTGGAAGATCACCTTTAAACAAGAAGGAAATCACCTCTCGGTTCATTCTATCCAACATTTTTTGGAACAGACCGAAGCTTTCAAACTTGTAGATTAAGAGTGGGTCTTTCTGTTCGTAAGATGCATTTTGAACGGATGTTTTCAGTTCGTCCATCTCGCGTAAGTGCTCTTTCCACTGCTCGTCTATAATGGCAAGAATGATGTTTTTTTCGAAGGCCAAAGCCAGGTTCGAACCTTTTAACTCATAGGTTTTAGCAAGATTAACAACTACGTTGAGATTCTTGATTCCATCCGTAAAAGGAATAACTATGTTTTTGAATTTTTCGCCTTGGGTCTCGTATACATTGGCAATAACCGGAAAAGCACGTTCCGCAATCATACTCTTCTTGCGCGTGTACATCTGTACCAATCCGTGCACAAACTTGTCCATTAATGGATCAATTTTGGTGTTGAAGAATTCGTCTTCTGTAATTGGAGATTCAACAGAAAAAGTTCGGATAACATCAAGTTTGAATCCTTCAAAATCGCGCGCCTCATGAAACTCATCTAGCAATGCACCAGCAGTATCATGAATCATGTTTAGAACGTCTACAGAAAGTCGTTCGCCTTGCAAAGCGTGTCTTCTTCGCTTGTAGATAACCTCGCGCTGAGCGTTCATTACATCATCATACTCCAACAATCGCTTACGAATGCCGTAGTTGTTCTCTTCAACTTTCTTCTGTGCTCGCTCTATGGATTTGGAAACCATTCCATGTTGGATAACCTCTCCTTCCTCATAACCCATTTTGTCCATCAACTTTGCTATTCGGTCTGAACCGAAAAGTCGCATTAAGTTGTCTTCTAATGAGATGTAGAATTGTGAAGAACCTGGGTCTCCCTGACGACCAGCACGACCACGTAACTGACGGTCAACTCGTCTACTTTCGTGACGCTCGGTACCAATAATTGCCAATCCGCCTGAAGCTTTTACCGCATCTGTCAGCTTAATATCGGTACCACGACCAGCCATGTTTGTTGCGATTGTTACCGCTCCAGGCTTACCAGCGTTGGCGACAACATCTGCTTCCTTGGCGTGAAGTTTTGCGTTCAAAACAGTATGGTCAATCTTCTTCATTTTGAGCATACGGCTCAAAAGTTCAGAGATTTCTACTGAAGTTGTACCAACCAAAACAGGTCTTCCGTCTCCAGTCAATTTCACCACATCATCAATCACCGCATTGTACTTTTCGCGGGTTGTTTTGTAAACCAAATCCTCTTTGTCGTCTCTCACAATTGGTCGGTTGGTGGGTGCAACCATTACATCCAACTTGTAGATGTCCCATAATTCTTTTGCTTCTGTTTCGGCTGTTCCGGTCATTCCAGAAAGCTTATGATACATACGGAAGTAATTCTGAAGTGTAACTGTGGCCCACGTTTGTGTGGCAGCTTCAACCTTTAAGTTTTCTTTCGATTCTATAGCCTGGTGTAGTCCATCCGAATAACGTCTGCCGTCCATAATACGACCCGTCTGCTCGTCTACAATTTTCACCTTATTGTCCATGATTACATACTCCACATCTTTTTCAAAAAGGGTGTATGCTTTAAAGAGTTGGTTCATGGCATGAACACGAGCGCTTTTGATTGCAAAGTCGCGCATTAACTCATCTTTCTTCTTGGCCTTGTCTTGGTCCGAGAGGCCTAGTTTTTCAATGTCAGCAATTCCTGAACCTACATCTGTAAGCACAAAGAATTGGTCGTCATCCATGTTCTTGGTAATGAGCTCCAATCCTTTTTCTGTGAGCTCAATCGAGTTGTGCTTTTCGTCAATAATGAAGAACAGTTCGGCATCAACTTTATGCATTTCCTTGTTCTGGTCTTGCATGTAGTAATTCTCCGTTTTCTGAAGAATTTGCTTCACTCCGGGCTCGCTTAAGAATTTGATAAGTGCCTTGTTTTTTGGAAGTGCGCGATAGCAACGCAATAGCGCCATGCCACCTTCGCTTTCTTTATACCCGTCATTGCCAGATGCAATCAATTTCTTGGCTTCTGCCAATGCTGTATTAAAGTAGCTTCTCTGAACCTGAAGTAGCTTTTCAACTTTTGGTTTCAGGTCATCAAATTCGTGCTTATCTCCTTGCGGAACAGGGCCAGAAATGATTAGCGGTGTTCGTGCATCATCAATAAAAACCGAGTCAACCTCATCCACAATAGCGTAGTTATGCTTGCGCTGAACTAAATCGCCAGCTTCACGCGCCATGTTGTCTCTCAAGTAATCGAAACCGAACTCGTTGTTTGTACCAAAGGTGATATCAGCATTGTAGGCTGCACGTCTTTCGTTTGAATTTGGCTGATGTTTATCGATACAGTCCACTTTCAATCCGTGGAATTCGTACAATGGACCCATCCATTCAGAGTCACGTTTTGCCAAGTAATCGTTTACGGTTACTAGGTGAACTCCGCGCCCTGCAAGCGCATTTAGGTATACTGGTAAAGTTGCAACTAAGGTCTTTCCTTCACCTGTTGCCATCTCTGCAATTCGGCCTTTGTGAAGTGCAACACCTCCAATCAACTGTACATCATAATGCACCATGTCCCAAGAGACTTCTGTGCCACCAGCCAACCATGTTTTTGGGAAAGTTGCTTTATCTCCACTAATAGTAACATAACCTTTGTTGGCGGCTAAATCGCGATCCATATCGGTAGCCGAAACCGTTAGCGAGCCTTGCTCTTTTAATCTGCGAGCGGTTTCTTTTACAACCGCAAATGCTTCTGGTAGAATTTCCAAAAGCACATCTTCAATTTTATCTGTGACGGTTTCTTCAATCTTATCAATCTGCTCGTAGAGTATTTCTTTTTCCTCGATGTCTGTATCGGGGTTATCCGCTTTAGCGGTAAGAGCGGCAATTTCGTCTCTCTCGGATTTTAAATATTCGTCAATCCGCTGTTTAAACTTGTTGGTTTTTCCTCTTAATTCATCATCAGAGATGGACTGAACTTGGTTGGAAAACTCTGCGATTTGCTCAACATACGGTTGAATTTCCTCGATATCCTTGTCTGATTTTGAACCAAAGAATTTTCGAGCAATGTTGTTTATAAAATTGATCATAGTTTGAATTCAGTTTCGAATGACTGGCCTTTGTCAACAACCATACCTTGTGGAGATAAGAAGACAACCTGTCATATGAGGGCGCGAATTTAAGCCTTTTTTGTGTCGGAATCGGCTAAAATGACCATAGAACTTACCTCACTATCTTCGGTTTACCATTCTCCAAAGGATAAACGTTTTCAATTGGTATAGCTCCATTGCCATGTTCCTTTTTCAATTGAAGTTTTCCGTCAATTACTGCGGGTGTTTCAAACGGATTATTGGTAATGAGAAATGGACCATCCAAATCAATAAAGTCTGCCAATGGAGCAATTTGAGCGGCAGCCAGAATGGCACAACTCGACTCTGTCATGCAGCCAATCATAGTGCCTAGGCCTAGTTTTTTACACAACTGAAGCATTTTTAATGCCTCAGAAAGGCCAGTACTTTTCATCAGTTTGATGTTTATTCCATGAAAAAGCTCTTCAATTTGATGGAGGTCAGTAAGCCTTTTTACGCTTTCATCTGCAAAAATGGGCAGTGAACTTTTCTGTTTTAATCGTTTCCAGATTTCGGGAGGAGTATTTACAGGCAATGGTTGTTCAACCAAAAGCACATTTTTTGTGCTCATGAAATCAATATGATTCAAAGCCGTTTTTTCATCCAACCACCCCTGATTGGCGTCAAGAATAAACGGCTTATCCGTCAGGCTGCGCAGAAACGTAATTTTCTCCTTATCGTCTGGTCCGCCAAGTTTAATCTTCAATTGATGAAAGTGGTCTGCTTCCTGCACTTTTACTCTCAATTCATCCTTTGTTCCCATGCCAATGGTGAAGGCTGTGGTTGGAGTTTCGCTGGCTTGTATACCCAGCAATTCTCGGGTGGTAATTGCTTGGGACTTCGCTTTCAGGTCATGCAGAGCAATATCGATAGACGCTTTTGCAGCATTGTCATGGTCGGAAATTGAGTCTAAGCTTTCCAGTATTTGAGAAAGATTGTCGAGGCTCCAGTCTGATGAATCTATGCCGGAAAGGAATTGTGAAACTGAATCTAAACTTTCTCCTAAATAGGGAGGCATAGATGCTTCTCCATATCCGAAAACTCCATTTTCTTCTAACCTAACTTGAACGGTAGGAGTAGAGACTCTAGACCCAGTTGCCAGTCTGAATGGATGTTTGAGTTGAAGATGATATGGTGCAAATTGCAGTTTCATTTACGCCAAATTAGCGCAAAAAAGAACGGCCCTGTCGTGAAACAGAGCCGTTGTAATGCGTAGAGTAAAAAACTCAGTATTCGTCTTCGTTAAAGAAGAAATCGTCTTTTGTCGGATAATCTGGCCAAATATCTTCGATGCTTTCAAACACCTCGCTATCGTCTTCAATTTCTTGAAGATTCTCAACTACTTCCATAGGAGCACCTGATCTCATTGCGAAATCAATCAGCTCATCCTTTGTTGCTGGCCAAGGTGCGTCTTCAAGACGTGATGCTAATTCGAGAGTCCAATACATGCTAATTCTATTTTACCTGTTCAATTTCGCGCAAAGCTAAAAATTTAATCGAGACATGAAATAGGGAGTGAAAATTTCCTTTGAATGGCTTAAAATCAGCTATTTACGTGGTCTCCAAGGGACCTCTTTCTCTTCGTTGTACTGAGTGATTTTTCTGCTCAGTACAAAAAGGTAGTCGGAAAGGCGGTTGAGATATTTTATAACCACGGGAGAAATTGGTTCTTTTTCGTTGAGAAGCACTGTCAATCTCTCTGCTCTTCGGCAGACGCAGCGTGCAATATGACAGAAACTAATCGTATCGTTCCCACCGGGAAGTACGAAAGAGCGCATTTCGGGCAGCGTTTCGTTCATGCGGTCAATCTCTTTTTCGAGAAACTCAATGTCGGATTCATGCAAATCAGGAACAACTAGGTTTGATTTGCTTGGGTCTGAGGCTAAAATAGCACCGATTGTAAAAAGCCTATCCTGAATTTCGGCTAGTGTTTCTTTCGCAAAAGGGTCAATGTCACGGAAGCGAACAAGTCCGATGTACGAGTTTAATTCGTCAACCGTACCGTAGCTTTCTATTCGAATATGGTGCTTAGGAACGCGTGCTCCACCGAATAATCCGGTAGTTCCGTCATCCCCTGTTTTAGTGTAAATTTTCATGATGATTGAAGCACAGTTTGAATATTCTGGTTCAGTTCATCGGTCTCCACCAATCCGTCTTTGAGTCTAATGATGCGATGTGCGTGCTGTGCAATTTCTTCTTCGTGCGTAACCACAACAATTGTGTTTCCGTTGCGATGAATTTCTTCAAACAAGCCCATAATTTCAATGGAGGTTTTCGAGTCTAGGTTCCCGGTTGGCTCATCGGCCAAAATCAATGCAGGGTTATTAACCAGCGCCCTTGCAACAGCAACACGTTGCCGCTGACCGCCCGAAAGTTCGTTTGGTTGGTGAGACATTCTATCGCCTAATCCAACCTGATGAAGCACTTTTTCACCGCGTTCAATCCTATCTGATTTTCCAAATCCAGCATAAATTAAAGGCAGTGTTACATTATCTAAGGCAGTTGAACGGGGTAGAAGATTGAAGGTCTGAAACACAAATCCAATCTTCTTATTTCTAACCTCTGCCAACTGATTGTCTGACATTTGACTTACGTCTTGCCCGTCAAGAAAATACTGCCCACCAGAAGGAGTATCCAAGCAACCAATCATGTTCATTAGCGTGGATTTTCCCGAACCTGATGGCCCCATAAGTGCTACGTACTCGCCTTGTTTTATGGTAATACTGATGTCTCTAAGGGCGTGCACGGCCTCTGTACCCATGACGTACACTTTAGAAATGTGCTCTGTTCGAATGACGTCTTTGACTGGTGTAAATTTGATTTCCATCTCTGCGCTAAATTACAATCAATACCTGATGGTAAAGTGTTGTTTGGGCTGTTCTGTTCGTAGGAAAACGATTCCTACTTGAAACAAATCGAGCGTTACCATAACACGCTCATGTGCCTTGATGTTCTCCCAAGCTTCGGCCATGCCTTTGCTCCAATAGATATCATCGAATAATAGCACAGAATTGATGTCGCATTTTTCCAAGCATTGCTCGAAGTAGCGGATGGTTGGTTCTTTCTGATGGTTACCATCAATGAAAGCCCAATCGAGTTTTTCAATGGAATCTAGATATGGTTGAAGCGTATCGTCAAAGTTTCCTTCGATGATTGTTGGGTTGAGACTCGCTTTCTGAAATTGTTCTCTTGCAACGGAAGCGGTATTCGGGCAACCCTCAAACGTGGTAAGCTTACCATTTGGGTAGCCGAGTGATTGGTAAAGGCTTCCAATTCCTAACGAAGTTCCCAACTCAATCATGGTTTCTGGCTCAAAACGCTTTGAAAGTCGAAACAGCAACTCGCCCCATTTTCCGCCTTTGGCTGAGTTTTTAGCGATGTCAGAAATCTTACGTTTGTTAGAGGAATTGACTGTTGACCCAGCACCGAGATCCGTTATTTCAATCTCGTCATGGTTGCTCAACAACTCCTGCCGAATAGATTCAATAGTGCGGTATTCTGCAAAACTTGACTTGTCGTAAATTACCTTTTCAAGCAGTTCGTATACGAAAGGCGAATGAATTCCATGACGGTTCTGTGCCTTTAAAAGGTATTTCGCATACTGACCAGCTCGCCACAAATGAGACATCTGGCGAATTTAGCGCTTACGCAGCAGTTCTAACCAGAGAAGCGAGTATGTTTGTTTAACACGATTCATCTATGAAGTCAACACTCCTTTTTTTCTTTTTCCCACTTTTCACGTTCGCACAAAGCATTACTTCTGGTCCTGTAGTTGGCGGGCTCACTTCGGAGTCGGCTCGGTTTTACATTCGAACAGATGTGCCTGTTGAGTTTGAATTGGAAATCGACACGCTCGAGAATTTTGCAACCTCTTTTTTGATTACAGACAGTACGCGAAGCAATCAATTCTCTACAGCAATTACCGATGTTTCAGGCTTTGAGCCGTATAAAAAATACCACTATCGGTATTTGATAAATGGGCAACCTCAAGATTCGATTTATCAATTCACTTCTTTTCCAGAAGAAGGAGATGAGGGCCATTATAAGATTGCCGTTGGCTCTTGCAACTACTTCGAAAATTTCCCGCTATTCGGTCATATTAAGGCATTTGACCCAATGCTTTTTGTGCATTTGGGAGACTGGAAATACCCACCAAGCACCTTTGGTTGGGATTACAATTTGTACCCAGATCGTGTTGCTAATGCCTTTTCGTGGTGCTACAATGATGCAAACATGAGCGGATACATTCTGAATGGAATGGCCATTGATTATGTGTATGACGATTCTTATTGCCATAATGGCAATCAGGGAGCAACGCATCCGCGAACTGAGATTGTTCAACTTGGACCTGACTCATTCTTTTATGATTTACAAACAGTTGAGTTTAATCCTGAAGTTATTTCTGGCGCCATTCGTGGTTATTTCGACCACTTTCCAGGATATGAAGCTGTAGATACCACCATCGGAATTCATCATTCATTTAAGTTGGGAAACATGGAGTTTTTCATGCTTGACCTCAGAAATCCCGCTACCCCTCAAAATGCTCCTTTTGTTTATCATCCAGAAACAAATACGTACACGTTTGAACCAGGCCCAGACCATTCGTTGATGAGTGCTGGCCAACGGCAATGGCTCTTGGACGGACTGCAAAACTCTACAGCCGACTGGAAAATTATTGGCAGCAGCGTGATGTTCAATAAACGGTTTGTTCAGTTTAGAGAGACTGCAATTCAGTTGGCTGCGCTGAGTCCTGCCCTAATAGATTATGCTTCTAGTTTATCTTATTTCTGGAATGCGTACCCAGCGGATCAGGAAACACTACTCAATTTTATTGAGGAGAATGATTTGAAGGATGTGATTGTTATCTCTGGAGACAGTCATAGCTCGATGGTAGACGATGGCACAAATGCCGGGCTTCCTGAGTTAAGCGCAAGCGGACTTACTTCCGAGGATGAGGGCTACCTGAACCATTCGCTTGATTCGGTAATCGATTTGATTGGATACGACTACGGAACAATTGATTCTCTTTGGAACGGAGGAGGAAATGGAGTTGATAACAACAATTTCTCTGATAGCTACGGCACAATGGAGGTATTTGGGAAAGATTCTATGAGGCTGTGCGCTATGGATGAGTTAGGGCAGGAGATGGGCTGCATCATCATTTATCATTCTTCTAGTCCAATGAATATTGGTTGTATGTCTTCAAACCAAAGTGGACTGGGGACAGTCAAAGTTAAGTCATAGTTTCAACACCTGAGACCGGTGATTTTTCCTGCGTTTTTTCATGGTTTTGATTTTGGTTAATTCTCGTTGTTTCA
>FLOH01000205.1_pt1 | contig 158414 bp, 142 predicted proteins | sample 756751 | NCBI WGS metagenome assembly FLOH01 (sample SAMEA4026879, study PRJEB14308) | marine metagenome | biome: coastal water; material: water | depth 74 m | reverse complement strand
TGAAACAACGAGAATTAACCAAAATCAAAACCATGAAAAAACGCAGGAAAAATCACCGGTCTCAGGTGTTGAAACTATGACTTAACTTTGACTGTCCCCAGTCCACTTTGGTTTGAAGACATACATCCTGTAAGCGCCATCATTATCGATTCTCCTTGGGAAACTGGCTACAACACTTTTGAGTGGGACACAACACTTTTTCCGAATGCGCAGGTCATGATTGATTCCCTACACTCTCGAAATGTTAAGGTGCTGCTCTGGATTACTGGCATTATTAATATTGACGAAGGTGCGATTTACGATTACGCTGCAGAACAAGGTTATTTCATGAAGGTGTTACCGTTTGATAATGATCCTGCTGTAATCAATTGGTGGAAAGGCGATGGAAGTCTAATCGATTGGTTTAATCCTAATGCTGTTTCTTGGTGGAAATCCATGATGGATAACATGCTTGACATGGGAATTGACGGCTGGAAATGTGACGGCACAGATTTCTCGGCTATTCAAACTCCATGGTCCGATGGGGCTGGAAGTTTCGTTTCTAGATTAGATTATTCTCACGCTTATTATCAAATCCATTTCGATTATACACGTGAAGCTTTAGGAGATGACCGAGTTATGCATGCTCGTCCAATAGATAATTACGGTCTGGCGGATATTGGCGGGGAACAAGTATCCTTCTCTCCTGTTTCAACAGGATTTGCTGCGTGGGTTGGCGACCAAGATGCCACTTTTGAAGGATTGACTTGGGCCTTAAATAACATGTATCATTCATCAGATATGGGCTACTTATCTTTTGGGTCTGACATTGGCGGTTACCGCGAAAATGACCTCTTTCCTACCAATGGTCGATCTAAGGAGTTGTTTATCCGTTGGGCACAGCTAGGTACGTTTTGCGGACTAATGGAGAATGGTGGTGGTGGCGAACACCGCCCTTGGATGTTTGACCAAGAAACGGAAGACATTTATCGCGACTTGGTTAAGAAACGCTACAACATGCTGCCGTATTTAATGCTGCAAAGCGAGAGTTATTACGCGCAAGAGCAATCCCTTATGCAGTTCTTCAATAAAACAGATTATAGCTACATGCTTGGTCCGGATTTGTTTGTTGCTCCCTTCTTAAAAGAAGGAACGTCAATCACCGTCAATTTTCCTGCGGATGGTGATTGGACATATTTATTTGATTACAGCCAAACATATACTGGAGGAAGCAGCACAACTCTTACAATTCCCTACACAGAATATCCTGTTTTCTTTAGGTCTGGTACAGCACCTCTTTCCGTTAATCAATTGGAAGATATCACAACAGTTTACCCTAATCCAAGCACTGGAATATTCAAAATTAATTTCAGCAGCGCTGAGACGAGAAGTATTGAGGTGCTCAGCATTGCTGGTCAGTCTGTTTTCAACTCCATAGCAAGCACTTCCTCTGTTTCTGTTGATTTATCGGCTTATGACAATGGAATTTACGTTTGTGTTATAACTCAAACTGACGGTACACGTTCATTTGTAAAATTGCTTAAATCTTAAACCATGCAATTCAGATCTAGAGTAAGCGTGCTACTCATCATTGTAATTATCGGGTCTTTTCTGCCAATCTTTTTTCTTCCTGGCAACATTGGCGAAGGAGAACTACCGATGGTCATTGGTATTTTGGGTGGCTCTCTCCTGCTGATTGTTCTTGTATTATTTGGAATGCAATATGAAATTGGCGAAACACACCTACGAATTAAACTAGGCCCGATTCCTTTTGGCAAACTACTAATTACAGACATCACTAAAGTCGAGCGAACTTATAATCCGCTGTCTGCTCCGGCAGCATCATTAAAACGATTGTCTGTAAAATCAGCCAAGCGCGACTTTCTCATCTCGCCAGCAGACGAAAAGGAGTTTATCCGTACTCTAAAAAGCAGAAACCCCAACATAATTGTTGAGGTTTCTGATAAAGATGATTGGTACCGAATTTGGGATTGGGATATTTAACCAAGTGAATGTCAATGAAATATCTTTAACAATATGGCGTTGTTGAACCTTCCAATTCAGAACGATTGGCTCAACATGCAAATGAAACAGAAAACGTGCTTCAGTATTCTTCTAAGTAGTCGATAAACAAACTATGAATGTCTTCCTAAAACGTCCTCTAATTTCTATCTTTTTTCTACTGATCGGACTACGCGGAACGGGCCAAATACTAAGTGTAGACACAATTTCTACTCCAGAACTGTTGGTAGAAAATGTGCTCCTTGGTCATGGAATACAAATCAGTAATGTTCAATTTACGGGTAGTCCTCAATCTCGTGGGTATTTTAATGGTTCCAATTCGAACATAGGATTGGGTGAAGGCGTGATTTTATCAACTGGTCGAGCTACAGATGCTGAAGGTCCAAATGGAACCCCTCTTAGCGATCTCGGAACCGAATTTGCACTTCCAGGAGATACTGCGTTGACGGCAATATCTGGTTCTCAATTTGGCACCTTTGATGCAGCTATCATAGAATTTGATTTTCAATCCTCGTCAGATTCTGTGTATCTGAGATATGTTTTCGCTTCAAACGAATATATGTTATACGTTGGGACAGGTGTAAATGACGCTTTCGCGTTTTTTTAAGCGGACTAGGTATACTCGGAGAGCAGAATTTAGCGCTAATTCCTGGGACATCAGAACCAGTAACGATTGATGCAATAAATGCAAACAGTAATTCTCAATATTATGTAGATAACAAAAACCCACCGGGAACCTCAGTAGAATACAACGGATTTACACAAGTATTAACTGCGCACGGATTAGTTATTCCAAACGAACAATACCACATTAGGCTGGTAATCGCAGATGGCGGAGATCGTTCTTTTGATAGTGCTGTTTTTCTGGAACAAGGCAGTCTATCAAGTACTTCAATTGGTCTAGGAATAGAACCCAATGCAACGGTACTTAAACATTCCGTTTATCCAAATCCTGCAAATCAAACGGTGTTAGTAGGGATTACCAACTACAGCAATTCTGTGTTTGAATTATCACTTATAGATGCGCTCGGAAGATTCGTTTACAACGAAGAGTTCAATCAAAAGAGTATTCAAATAACAACCAAATATTTAACTAATGGTATTTACCATTATATCCTAAGAGATGTAGAGTCATCCACTGCAACCTCCGGAAAATTGGTAGTGCTACATGATTAAACCTTCAGCGCCCATAGACAAATTGATTGCTAACGCTGCAATACCACCATTTTAGACGTTCTAAAACTATCTGTGGTAATTGTAATGATGTACTGACCATTAGAAACCGCGCTGCCACTTTCATTAGTTCCATCCCACATAATTCGGTTAAGCCCTACTCTGGTTAGGTTATTTGCAAACCGTTTAACCATCCTTCCTGTTAAGTCTCTAATTTCAATTGAACGTGCTCGGTCCGTTCCCAAATCGTATTCAATAAATGTGTTTCCGCCACTTGGATTTGGATAAACTCTTGTTCGTAAAGGGTCGTTCTCGGCAATTCCGTCTGGCTCCTGTGGTTCTGGTACAAACTCCAAGTTTGGTATTGGCAATGGCTGATCGGTAAAGATGTAATACTGGCCCGGCTCATAAAACAAGGTCATGTTGGTTTGATTTACTTCCAAAGGATCGCCCGTCATGTAGTTGTACCAAGTTCCTGTATGCTGGAAATCGGGAGTCATGTCAAAGCCTGTCACGTCAAAATTGGCGGTTACGCTCACCTTCATGTCTGGATGAGAAAGCCACATCCGTTTACCTGTTCCGCCAAGATCTAAACCGTAATCAGTACACGAATAAACAGGCTGCATGTGCTTGAGCGTATTAATAGCGCCCCAAGCACGATATAAGTCTTGTCTTGGTTCTTCCCAGAAATAATTCCAGCGAATTGGCTTAGCGGCAGTTCTAGATAAGTCTAAACCAGATGGCCAGAAAATAGATACATCGTATCCTAGTTCGCCAAACTGCCAAATCATCTTAGGGCCAGGAACCAAGGTAAACATGGCTGCGGCTGCCTGCATTCTGTAAAGTGCGGTGGTTGTATCGGAGCAATCATGATCTGGGTTGGAAGCATTCCCGTAGGTCACATTCTCAAACATCAACCTGTCCTCATCGTGGCTTTCCATGTAGCCAATGGCTCTAGGAAGATTCCACCCCTTCTCTTGATAACTCATTTGCCAACCCCAATCTGAATTAGACTGATAGCCCATTGAAGCTTGCTTGAATTGTTCTTGTGCCTTGCTCCAAAGCATAATGTTTCCATTTGCAAGAGCTGTCTCCTCACCGTTATCGCCCAAATGTTCTAAAATCATGTGGAAATCTGGAGAATATGACCAAACTGTATTGGTATAATCAAAGATGATGTTCACGCGGCTTTGGTCGTAATTGGTCCAAGCCCCAATGTCATTTCCGCTATTCGTCTGAGTTAATCCTTTAGATAAATCAACGCGATAACCGTCTATGTTAAACTCCTCAATCCAATAGCGGAATATTTTGTGGAACATCTGTCGTACGTACTGACTTTCGTGATTAAAATCGTACCCAACGCTAAAAGGATGAGTAGCAACAGCGTTGAAATATGGGCTATTCCATGCTGGTCGCTGAAGACCTGCATCCCAGTACATTTTCACATAAGGATTACGTCCAAAAGCATGGTTTGGCACGATATCAAAAATCACCGCAATGCCTCTCATGTGGCAGGCATCAATTAATTCTTTTAGCTGATTAGCAGGACCATATTTCTTGTCCACCGCAGTGAAGAAAATAGGATTGTATCCCCACGAATCGTTTCCTTCAAACTCAATAACGGGCATTAATTGAATTGCGTTTACGCCAAGGTTTTGGAGATAATTGAGAGAATCAATAATGGAAGTAAAACTCTTTCTGAAAGAGAAGTCTCTAATGAGCAACTCATAAATAATTAAATCCTCTTTGGCTGGACGCTCATACCCCGTTGCTTGCCATTCAAATTCGGGCATATCTGTTTCAAAAACTGATACGTTTCCGTGGGTTTCGTCTGGGTAATCAATCAAATTTGGGTAGATATTAGGATTGATTCCTGCATCGCTATGCTCTTCCAAAACTTTGTACGAATACGGGTCAGCAATCTTAAACATCCCATCCACGAAATACTGAAAGCGGTATTCTGTCTGTGGTGCAATTCCGGTAAGCGTAATCCAATAACGTTCTCCATCCACCGACTGATTCATTTGATAAGCAGGGTCAATTTCCCAATTGGTTTGATCTCCGATGTAGTATACATCTTGCTTAAAAGGCGCCCACAAACAAAGAGTAACTGTTGTGCTGTTGACAACAGTAATTCCTGGTTCAATTCCGGTAGGAGGGTCTTGAACAGTTGGTGCTGAAGTGACTACAAAATAAGTTGTATCCGTAATGGTTTCTCCACCAGACTCTACCGTGTAACTGAGATATGACTTACCTGTGGAAGCTGTGTTAACGGATGCCGAAGCAGCGTCTCCTAAATTTTGCCCAATGAGTGTGCCATCTTGGTATAGATTAATGAGACTAGTCGCATTATTTGTTCTTACATCGAAGGTTAAGCTGCCATTAACTGCAACGAGTTTACCGTCTGTAATTGGATCTAAAATCACAGCATCTAAATCCGTAGTCGACTCAAAAACAGGGATGTACATATCTGAACCATTCGCATTTTGACCAACCAAACTTCCATCGGCATTTCTAAATACCATGGCTAAGGCTTTCACCCCATCCCACGTTCCAGTATTGTAGAAATTTTCAATGTTTATCCCCTTGTTGTGAACACCACTGCCTGCGTTATTCATCAGTTGTTCTGGCTCAGTCTCGCCCCATAATCCAACCTGATTGTGCCAATCTCCAGCATAATCGCTGTTAGACTTGATTAGCCCTGTGTGGATGTAGACTGGGTTTGTGCCAGCAAGTAAAGCGTTTCCTTGATTACTATTAAAAGTGATGGTGATAGAATCCTCAACCGTGATATATGGAATATCGGTAGTTACAACCTGCGAAAACGCATGATTTGCAAGGATTAGAGAAATAGCAATCGAGAAAAAGTTCTTCATGTTTTGGTCAAATTTCGAATCAGTGATTCACAATCAGTCGCTCTTGCATAAGAAGGCCAGCCGAACTTGTAATACTTACAATATAAACCCCACCTCTAAGCATGCTCACGTTAAAAGGAAGGACATTCTTTCCTGCGTCAAGAGTTGCCGCTTGAGAATAAACAGTTTGTCCCAGTGTGTTTGTAATTTGGAATGTTGCTGATGGAACATTTACCAGCACACTGATGCGAACCAGCCCTTCATCTGTTATTGGATTTGGGCCAACAAACAAATCGTAGGCTAAACCGTGATCCTCAATTCCAACATTCGACTTGGTAAATGTTACGAATCCTGCATTTGAATTATCTGTTGAATTGATAACTGAAGGGTTTGCTGTATTCACGTTAATGACGAAAATATCTTGACATCCCTGCTGATCGCGACCAGAAGCTGAACCATCTTCATTTCTAAATACCAAACCAATCATATGCACTGGATTGTTTGGGTCCATTGGCGCAGAAACAGTAGAACCTTGCGTGTTGGACTCAGTGCTTACCAAACTTGGATCGCTGTAATAATCCTCCATAATGAAGGTTTTAGAATAGAGCCCGTTTCCAAGACTATCCATCAATCCTACTCCATCATCTTGTGGCGCTTGGCCCCAATTTCCAACCACATGTTGCCATACATCTGAGCCATAAGGAAGAATCTGCTCCGCGCAGTAATCTTCTGCGGATTGAGTTGGAACCGAACCACGGTTTTCGGAACATGCCCCGCTGTGCATGTAAATTTTATTTACCTGAGCAGGTCCACCAATACCATCTCCAAGCAGATTGCAATCCACATTAAACATGTCTTTGGTGTCGAGGGTAATAGTTACCTGAGTTTGTGCTTGCACTCCTATAGTTGCAGCAAGAAACGCGGTAGATAGTATGAGTTTTTTCATGATTATAATTTTAAAATTCGTTCACTGATTATACCCTTTGATGTAGCTATTTGTAAGAAGTACAATCCAGCTGGTAGTTTGTTTAATGATATGTGGTGTGTGTTTTGAGTAGCGGGAATATGCATCACTCTTCTTCCCTGCAAGTCAAGAATTTCGATACCTGAAACCGTAACCAAAGTATTGGATACTGAGAACGTAATGTCATCTGTTGTTGGATTTGGATACACAGAGAATCCAATTTCCGATTTCAATTCTTCGATACCCACATCCTGAACTAAAACGTTTTGGGTGGCCGTATCTGCACCACATCCGTTTTCGGCAATCATTCGAACGCCAAATACGCTTTCCGCACCAAAATCGTATTGAACGGGAACACCAGCATTTACAGTTTCATCTACATTTCCGTCTCCGTCAAAATCCCAGTAAATAATATCCGCGCCCGAACCAGTGCTTACAAACTCAATAGTTGTTCCGGTAACGGCAGCATACGAGAAATCTGCCTCTGGCGTAACACCTGTTTCAATATGAATAAGGTCAATTCCAGTACAGCCAAATTGGTCCGTTACGGTAACAGCATAATCCCCTGGCAAACCAACCTCCAATGTTTGTGAAGTTTCAGCAGTTGACCATTCGTACGAAGCGAATCCAGCACCTGCATCAAGGGTAATAATTTGCCCATCGCATAAGGATGTATCTGGCCCTAGATTAACGACAATACTTCCTGTTCCAAACTCCACGTACACCTCATCTGTGCTTGCGCAGCCTGTTCCATCGGTAAATGTTACTGAAAAAGTTCCTGTTTGAGTGGCCGTAATGCTCTGCGTAGTAGCGCCATTTCCCCAGAGATAGCTACCTGCAGTTCCGGGAATATCTGTTCCTGTAACTCCACCAAAATCGCAGGTATATCCGTTTGAGGTATAGAGGAAAACATCCTCATCATTATCATTCTTGCCCGTTAAAGTGGCATCTCCATTTCTAAACACCATCCACAAGCCATTTACGCTGGTCCCTCCAGGATAGTCGTAATAGTTATCTATATGAATGGTTATTTGCCAAAGATTATTCCCGAGTGAAGTCATCTGACCAAGACCATCATTAGCGCCCCAATTTCCAACGGTGAATTCCCACCCTCCAAAAGGAACAGTTTGAACACCAGAGTGAAAATACACCTCACTTGCTCCAGTTAAACCAGAAACACCCTGTGTAGCATCATAAACGATGCGCAGTGAATCTTCGGATGCAGTGCCCGTGCTAACCGCTGTAATGGTGATCGGGTTTCCATTGCATTGGGTAATATCTGGACCAACCGATACAGAACATTGGGCAAAACCAAGCTGATTTACAGCTAAAGACAAGCAGAATATGAGTAGTTTTTTCATTCAAAAAATACTTAGTGTCGTTTTAACACTTACTACTACAATAATAGCAATTTACTGGCAACTGATGAGCTCCTACTATATGCTGTATTTAAGATTCTAAACCGATTATCTTTGGACAGACATGGATTTCAAACAAAGAGGGAAGTTTGCGTGGCTGAGCCATTTGATGTACTCGATTAAGCATCGAGGACTAGCAAGCACCTGCTCTATGGGTTTGAAAGAATGGCAAAAAGAACGCGAATTAGGTATCAAAACCTTTGGCGCCCACGCCCCTGCAGAACTCTCTATAGAGGCAGATTCTAAAATGGGTGGTCATCTTTATCAGCCTTCTAGCTCGGTCATATTTGAGCGCGCTATGAACGCCTTGCCATACAATTTCAGCGACAAGGTTTTCCTTGATATCGGTTCTGGCAAAGGCCGCGCTTTAATTCTGGCTGCAGAAGCTGGCTTTAAAAAAGTGATTGGAATTGAATATGCAAATGAACTGAACGACATTGCTTACACCAATATTGAAAAGGTGAAGAGTAAATTCCCGAAAACGGAGTTTGTTTTGCAAGAAGGAGATGCTTTGCAATACGATATTCCTGAAGAGGTAGATGTCATTTACTTTTTCAACCCTTTTGACGAAGACGCAGTACGCGGCTTAATGCTAAAGGTTAAACCAGCATTTGAACGTAAAAAACCCATTTATTTGGTTTACGTGCACCCCGTACATTGCAACGTTTTGGAAGAAGTTTTAGGTGATCCTACTTCAGTTGTAAAGAACTGGAAAGAGATTCCAGATGTGGCGGTTTTTTCAAACTAACCTAACACCTCATTGCACCTTCAGAGTTTTACCAACTCCCGTGTTCATGCAGTAATTGTATTTGTTTACGCTTGGATCAAGCGCTTCATCCTTCCTGATTGATTAATGTTATATTTTGTTTAAGTAACTTGCATGGCTACTAAATTGCCCTCTATGAAAAACGCTTTATCTACCCTTCTCTTATCTGTTTTGTTGGTTACGTCTGGCTATTCTCAAATGACTCCTTTGGGTACCGGACTAACTGTGGGTGCCAACGACTATGTTTATGAAATGTTGGCCGATACCGTTAACGATTTGTTATACGTGGGCGGCAGATTTACGTCTACTGGCACTTTATTTACTCCGTTTATATCTGCTTGGGATGGCACTAATTGGTCAGGGCTTAGCACAGGAATGAACGGAAACGTTTGGGCCATGTGCTTTTTTGAAGGGGACCTAATTGTTGGTGGTGAGTTTACAGAAGCAGGTGGAGTTTCGGCTAACAGAATTGCAAGGTGGGACGGAACCACTTGGGAAACTATTGGAGACGGTTTTAATAATGATGTAAGGTCATTGTGCGTCTTTAACGGACAACTCTTTGCAGGTGGTTTTTTCACCATGTCGGGGTCAGATGACGTCAACATTATTGCTCGCTGGAACGGAACCGACTGGGAAAGTTTTGGTGGAGGATTAATAGGTGCTTTTACTGGATATACACCCGGAGTACATGCTATGCACGTATACCAAAACCATCTTTTCATTGGAGGCTATTTTTCGCATGCCAATAGCACGTCAATAGACGACAACATGGTTAAATGGAACGGCTTCAGTTTTATTGATGTTGACAGCTATTTTGGAACGTCAAGTGATTTGGTGCTCACCTTATCCTCTAACGAAGGGTACTTATGGGCTGGTGGTTACGGACTGGGTACCTCTGCCGAAGTGTTTGATGGCACCAATTGGTTGGCTACCAGTGAAAGTCCGCTTCCTACATGGTTAACCAGCTTAGGTTCAATGCGAATAATAGATTTTTACGAAGACTTAATTGTAATTGGCGGGAGCTTTACGAGTGTAGGAAACTCTGGCGGTGGTAGCATTTATGAGAATGAATACATCTATTACGTAGAAAATGAAGCTTGGCACAGTTTGGATGGTGGTGTAAACAACTATACTACGTGCTCGGCCATTTATCATGACCAACTATACGTTGGAGGAGCGTTTACCCGTATTAATCAGGATTTTGTGCTATGTAACCACATTGCAAAATGGATAACTCCACTCGAAGTAGAGTTCGCCAAACAACATCTTAGTTGTTACCAGTCAAATGACGGAGCCATTACCCTCACTCCCATTAACGGAACAGCACCATACGTCTACACTTGGGATGATATTGGGGTAGCTGGAGCAACACGATCAGGGCTTGCTGCTGGCACATATACTTGTACCATTACGGACGTAATGGGCCGCGTAAAAGTGTGGAATCTTGCCATTAACAGCCCAAGCCAAATTGTGGTTTCAATGAACGTTACGGGCACATCTGGATTAAACGGTAGTATACAAGCCAACGTTACGGGCGGCAGTCCTGCGTATAGCTACTTGTGGGATACAGGCGAAACTACATCAGCCATTTCTGGCCTGGCAGCAGGAACGTACAACGTTTCGGTAGAAGACGACAATGACTGCCCAGCTACTGCATCGGCCACTGTTGACACATTAGTTGCTGGAATAGATGACCCATTGAATGTAAACTGGTCTATTTTCCCAAATCCTGTATCATCATTCGTTCGAATTAAAGCAGAAAACACGGAGTATGGACAGTTTCAAGTAGATATTTACGACCTTCTTGGAAAATCTGTAATTGAGCCAATTACCAACCTAACGGGAACCACTGAATTGGAAATAGATATTGAGAAATTACCTGTTGGGTCATATTTCATTTCTATTACAGATAATGATGGATTTATCCTTCATAAAGAAAAGCTGATTAAGCAGTAAGCATCCAGAGTGGACCTTCCTGTTTAGTAATCCAGTAAAAACTGAATGGCCTCTCCTACCCGTTCCTTACTAGGAATCATGGTTTCTTCCAAGATGGAGTTAAGTGGAATGGCTGGCATGTCTTCTGAGCCTACCACCTTCACAGGGGCATCTAGAGATTGAAAGCAATTATCTGAAATACGGGCCGCAATGCTTTGCGCGAATGAGTTAGAAACAGGTTCTTCCGTTACTACAACACATTTGCCGTGCTTCTTCACAGTAGCGTAAATCAACTCTGTGTCAAGTGGTTGAAGCGTTCTTAAATCAATGACTTCCACTTGTCCATCAAACTGTTTTGCAGCATTCTGAGACCAATACACACCTCTTCCGTAAGTTATAACACACACGCTATCTCCCGTTCCCATTTTGTCAGAATCTGCTTCCAAGGCCACGCGGCCTTTTCCGAATGGAAGCACGTAATCTTCACTTGGCTCAATGGTTCTCGCTCCTTCCGTTCCCTTAATCTTGCTCCAGTACAGGCCTTTGTGTTCGAGCATAACCACTGGATTCGGGTCGTAGTAAGCCGCTTTCATCAATCCTTTAAGGTCCGCCCCCGTTGAAGGATACGCCACCTTAATGCCTTTGATATTGCAGAGTACGCTCTCAACGCTAGACGAATGATACGGACCTCCACTGCCATAGGCCCCAATAGGTACGCGCAGAATGCAGCTTACAGGCCATTTACCGTTACTCAAGTAGCACGAACGACTCACCTCTGTGAACAACTGATTCAAACCTGGCCAGATGTAATCAGCAAACTGAACTTCAACTATGGGCTTCAATCCAGCAGCACTCATACCTACTGTACTACCGATGATGAATGCTTCTTGAATAGGCGTATTGAATACACGATGGTCACCAAAAGTCTCAGCAAGCGTTGCTGCTTCTCTAAACACACCTCCTAGCCTTCTACCCACATCTTGTCCGTAGAGTAGGCACTCAGGGTGCTTCGTCATCAATTCGCGAATTGCAAACAGCGCACTATCAACCATAACTGTTGGTACTTTTCCTGCTGGAGCACGCTCGCCTCGTTCTTCCGTTATGGGCGTTGGCGCATACACATGGTCGAATAAATCGGCTGGTCTAGGGTCTTCAAAGGTCAACGCCTTTTCATATTCAGCCTGAACAAAAATTCGTGCTTCCGATTCTATCGCCAGCAATTCTGCCTCAGATATTTCAGCATCAAGTAATTGCTTTCTTAAAACAGGAAATGGGTCTCTTTTTCCGTGCTCAGCCAAGTCTTCATCGCTTCGGTAAAAGTCCATCCGAACACCCGATGTATGATGATTGAGTAATGGCACTTTAGCATGAACCATGATGGGTCTACGTTCTGTGCGAATGGTCTTTATCGCCTTTTTAATAGTAGTAAATGATTCAGTAAAGTCAGAGCCGTTAATCGACTGTACCTCAAGCCCTTTAAATCCTTTTGCATACTCGCTTGCATCCATTGCTCGAATCTCTTCCGCCCTTGCCGAAATATCCCATTCGTTGTCCTGAACTAAGTAAAGAATAGGCAGTTGCTTGAGCACTGCCATTTGCAGGGCTTCTGCCACTTCTCCCTCTGTAACCGCAGCATCGCCAATGGAGCAAACTACAACAGGTTTATCGTCCACATCGGCATCCAACTGCATGAGCTCTCGGTACTGCACACCCATTGCAATTCCTGTAGTTGGAATGGCTTGCATGCCTGTAGCCGAACTCTGATGTGGAATCTTGGGCATGTCATCCCGCTTCAAACTTGGGTGACTGTAATACGTTCTTCCGCCAGAAAATGGGTCATCGCGCTTTGCCAGTAATTGCAGCATCAACTCATGCGGTTGCATACCAATACTCAGTAGAATAGAATCGTCACGATAGTATGGCGCCACAAAATCTTGCGGCTTGAGCTGCAAACCGAGCGCAATCTGAATGGCTTCGTGTCCGCGAGAAGTAGCATGCACGTACTTGCTCGTCACTTTAGCGTTCTCCTCATAAAGAATAGTCATCGCCTTTGCCGTGCACATCAGGCGGTATGCCTTTTTTAGTACATCATTCGAAACCGTATTTCGCTTACTTCTCCTTGCCACAGTGCTCATCCTTCAAATGTAATCAGAAGATTACCGTTCTCCTTTTTTGAACTTAGAAATGGCGTTTCGCGTAAAATCAGACAACACCAATTTTCCGCTTAACTCTGCTCGTTCAGATAGCAACTCATCCCAGTGTTCAGTTCCTTCCCAAAATACCTTCTTCAGCAATAGCATAGCTTCAGGGTTGCTTTTAGATAGCTTTTCAAGCAATGTTTCTATAGCTGAATCCATGTCCTCAACAGAATCGTGAATGGAGGTGTAAAGTCCTTTCCCTCGTGCCCATTCAGCCGAATACCACGTGGTGGCATCAATGCTCATCTGACTAAATGCCGAGTTTCCAATTTTCTTCTCAACCGCTGGCCCAATTACAAAGGGTCCGATACCAATGGCCAACTCACTCAGCTTAACAGCGGAATGTTTTGTTCCGAAAGTGTAGTCAGCCGCAGATGCAAGTCCAACTCCTCCTCCAACAGCTTTACCCTGAACCCCGCATAACACAAACTTTGGGGCCTTCCGAATGGCGTTAATCACTCCGGCAAAACCAGAGAAGAACACTTTTCCTGTTTCCAAATCATCGATCGACACCAATTCATCAAACGAGGCACCAGCACAAAAAGCACGATCCCCAGCGCTTTTCAATAGCATGACTTTAATACTCTCATCCTTTCCTGCATCTTCAATGGTTTGCGCCAGTTTGCGCAAGACCTTTCCTGGTAAAGAATTGCTTAGTGGATGATAAAATTCGATTGTAGCAACACCTCGCTCATCGGTTGAAATTGTCACACCACCTTGGTCGATTACGTTCTCACTCATAGTTTTGAATTAAGGAATGCAAAACTAAAAGATAGTGCGAACCCTTGTTTGCAGCATCAGATTACGTCCAATATTCCGAACTTGCAGTTCGATGCTCAACCAAATCTGTCTTAAAACAGCCGAGATTATTCTTTCGGTGCTTTCGTCTCAGACAGAGATAAAAGACAATGCTGTTTGTAATCCGATTGAGTACTTCAACACTATTTATCGCTTACAAGCAGGTGTTTTGGAGATTGCATCTAAGCACGCTTTGGGCCCTAAATGTCTCTTTAGTAGGATTCAAATAGATTGTTCCGCAGCAGAACTAGAAGCGCTGAATGTCTTTAATAAATGGTTCGAAGACCAGAATCTCAAAAAGGTTAATCTATCTGATTTATACGAATTGATGCTGCTGATTGAGTTTCCAATTCAAGATGGTAAGCATATAGCAGACGCGGAAAACTTAGACTCAATCGGTTCGTTCTATACACCAACCAATCTAGCAGCTAAAATTGTTGAGCTTACGCTAGATAACTACATCTTAAAAAATGTTGGAATTGAGCGTTTTTCGTCATCCAATAAATCGGAAGAGCGGGTTCGATTAGTTACCGAATTGTTCTTGAATTCATCATTTGCCGATTACTCCTGCGGAACAGGAAGTTTTCTGATTGCCATTCTCAGGTTTTGTCAATCACATCTGAGCTTTTCCACTCAAAAAATGAAGAGAGTCGCGGTAAATTTTCATGCAATTGAAGCAGATTCTTTATCCATAGAAATTGCCAAAATACAAGTACTGGAGATGATTGGCGACACCAATTTGCATACGCATTTCAACAGGGCGTTCGTTCACGGAAATCCGCTCATTGTACCAAACCAAGAATATCCAGATTACGATTTCTGCCATGAATTCTATTACCATAATGGTTTGGCGATGGACCGCATCATGATTGCTAAATGTGATGTAATTGTTGGCAACCCTCCGTGGGGAACGGTAGAATTTGATTTACAGCACTACTTCCATTTGCTTTGTCCTCATTTGAATAAAATTGAAGACGAATCGGAACTTGAAATTGCCATAGACAGACTTTCAGAAACGCATCCCAACCTGTACAAATGGCTATTTCAACATGATGAAGCCATCGACTTAGCTTGTGAAGAAATCTACAATGATGCTCGGTTTGAGCACTCTACCACGGGAGGGCTGCACACCAATGTTCTTTTCACTGAATTATGCGATAGTTTGTGCGCAGAAAAAGGAACGGTCGGTTTGTTATTGAAAGGCTCAACGCTTTCCGACCCCATTAATAAAAGGCTGAAGAGCCATCTCGAAAGCAAAAGCCGTATAGTAGCTCGGTACGATTTCAGTAATCAGAATCAGCTATTTAATATTGATAGAGAAGAATGCTTTTCGATTATAATACTTGGAGATAATGCTGGGAACCAAGCAGTACACAAGAAGGAACTTACCTCTTTGGAGCAGATTTTATAGTTCCTTTTTTACCTTCGCGACTCAAACTATAAAACAGCTAGAATGCTTGTAGGAAATTTCAAAGACAACGCCCATCAATATCAAGAATTTGCGGTTTGGGATATCGAGAATATGAATGCTTTCCTTCATGGAAACGGAGCCATCGCAGAAATCTTTAAGGCTGATTACAAGATGTCTATTGACGAGTTTGACGCACGAAGATCAGAGATTCCAAAAACCAACATGGAGATTATGGAAGAGGTACTCGACCAGATTGGTGATAAGCACTTTTTCATCTTCACGTATCACGATGACAAGCATTGGCAACTCGTGCAAATGCAAGACGAAAAGATTATGAATTTTGGAATTGACATTGCCAACGTAATCGAGAAGGATAGGGTTTACATCCTGCTCATGGAAAAGAAAGCAGAATACAACAAGTTGCAGATTTAATAGAAGAACTGGATTTTCTCCTTGTTCTTCCAACCCGCACGACTTTCGTATTCCACGAAGTAGATTTTCACATCTGCTCTACTCTCGTAATCAACGAAGTAAATCTTCTTATCAGCACGGCTTTCGTATTCCACAAAAAACCAGTTTCCATCATTATCTCCAGCTCGGCTTTCGTAGTCTTGCTTGTAAACCAGTAAATCTGCTTGGCTTTCATAGTCCACCACAAAGACCTTTACGTCAGCACGGCTTTCGTGCTCTACACTGAATACTTTTTGGGCCTGCGCACCTGCGGTAGTAAGTCCGAAAACCAATAAGAGTGTAAATTGTCTAATCATCCCATTCCATATTCACGTTCAACTTTAGCAATCCGAACACGGTAACCTTCATACCATTTCTCCTTGCCTAAATCTTTTGCACGTAAGTGCTTTTGGTATTTCGACCATTCTTGAATGGTTTCCATGTCTTTGAAATAGAGAACTGTAATTCCAAAGCCCTCTTCGTTTCTCAATGATTCAGAGCCAATAAAACCTTCCAACTTTTGGGCGTCTTCCCAGAGAGATGCATTCATCTCGTTATAGCCTTCATCAACTTCGGTTCTTTTCGAAGTGAAAACAACGGTAAAATAAGGCGGTTTTGGAGTTTTAGCGAACATGCGATTAAATTAGACAATTCATTTATCCGAACATCATTATGAGGCCGCAAATACATTCCTATGGAGATTACTACAAGAATTATATTTCACTGGTTGAGGAAGGAGATTTAATCTCTGCCTTGGATAATTCCGTGAATCGTTCTCATTTATTTTGGTCAGAACTTACCGAAGAACAAGGCGATTATCGCTACGCGGAAGGTAAATGGAGTATTAAAGAATTACTGCAACACATTATTGATACCGAACGCATATTCAGCTACCGGGCACTAGCTTTTGCAAGAGGAGAAACCATAGAGTTGCCTGGCTATAATGAAAACGAATACACGGATAATTGCTTTGCCGATGAACGGACATTCAAAAGTTTGGTGGACGAATTAAAAACGGTGAGAGAAGCCACAATTCACTTGTTCAAAAGCATCAAAGAAGAACAGCTCGATAAGATTGGTACAGCAAGCAATGCACCCCTTTCTGCTCGAGCAGCTGGTTTCATCCTAATTGGACATGAAATTCACCACATGAATGTGGTGAAGGAGAGGTACTTGAAAGTTTAGTGATTGGTGGCTTTCCAAATTCAAACAGACACTAACCAAAACCAAATACCCAATAGCATCTAGATGAAAGAGGAATCTCCTGCTGAGAATCAAGTCCACTGCGTAACGAGTTTTCAAGAGCTTGTTTCCACTCCTTTTTATGGAGAAATGAATGCAATTTGTTTTACTCGTAAACTAATCGGTGATTTTTCTGAGATTGTTAAAAAGGTAAAACTGAACGAGAACATGGCGGTGCTTGAAGAAGATGAGCTTCGAGAACTGCAATTGAGTACACAGGGACAACTAGCTCGCGAAACGCTGCTGAGCGACCTAAAGCTTTTGACAGCTCATGGCGCCTCTCCTACCCTTAATCTGATTAAATGGTATGAGACAGATGATACCTACCCGTTTTTCCCAACTGATGTATACTCCTTTCATGTAGACCGCTCTCCTATTCCAACCGACACCTTTTTGTGCACGTACCATGGCGAGTCGAGTTACATCCTGCCAAATTCACAAGCCGAACAAAAAGTACTGATTCCTAAAATACGAGCTGAACTCAAAAAGCTCTATGGCGGAAAAGATGAAGGATTGGAAGCTTTTCTAAGTGAAAATTTCTACGACCTGCACTATCAACCCAAGCTAGCGGCAAGACCTATCAACTTAGGCGTAGGTCACTTATGGAGATTGGCTGTTGACCATCCTGAAAGCAAATCTTTGCCTTGCATTCACCGCGCACCAAAGGAAAAAACGGGAGAGACGCGTTTGTTGATGATATGTTGAATGTAGTGACGCAATCCTTCGCGTCTTTGTGTCTGATTGAGACGCGAAGCATCGAGTCTCTACCATATTTACTGCAATTTATTCTTTACCATCGTTAGAATGGTAGCAATAGCGCAGGTCTCGTTTTCCTCATCATACACTTCAACCAACCACTTTACAATTCCTTTCTTGATGTCGTCTTCATCTCGTTTTTCCTGCTGAATTCTTTCTTTACAGGTTAATCGCACTCCGATTGTCATTCCGGGATAAACAGGCTTGGTGAAACGTGCTTCATCAATGCCATAGTTCAAAAGAACTGGGCATTTTCTATTCTCAACGAACATCCCAGCTGCTTTAGAAAGAATCCAATACCCGTGTGCAACACGACCTTCGAAAAGTGTTCCTCCCAATGAAGTCACATCCGTATGCGCATAGAAATGGTCGCCACTTACATTAGCGAAATTGATAATATCAGCTTCAGTAACGGTGTGCTTGTGTGTGATGAGCGTTTCGCCAATCTCAACATCCTCAAAATGCTTCATAAATGGATTAAGCAACACTTCTTTCTGCTTGGCTCCTTGCTGATAAACATCCGTAATGGCCGTAATCATGGTTGGAGAACCTTGGATGGCAGTACGCTGCATGTAATGAAGCACGCCACGCTTTCCGCCCATCTCTTCTCCTCCACCAGCTCTTCCTGGTCCACCATGTACCAATAGCGGCATTGGCGAACCATGACCAGTGCTTTCCTTGGCGCAATCACCATTCAACACTAGAATTCGACCGTGGTAAGAAGCCGCTCCAAGTGCGAAATCTCTTGCTGTTTTCTCATCGTTGGTTACAATGGAAGCACATAACGAACCTAAACCTAGCTTGGTAAGTGCAACAGCCTCATCTAGTGTTTTGTAAGGCATAATCGTGCTTACCGGTCCGAATGCCTCAATATTATGAACGGCTGAATTATTGAATGGATCATCATTGCGCATAAGAATTGGAGACATGAAAGCTCCTTTTGAACCATCCGCACCAATAGCGTCAACTGGGTCGAGGTTTCCAAAAACGATTTGGCTTTCCTTGAGGAGCAAATCGACTTGTCCCTTTACTTCACGCATTTGGTCTTGGCCAGCCAACGCTCCCATTCTCACTCCATCTGCCGTTGGTGCTCCAATGGTTGTTTTCTCTAATCTTTGGCCAACTGCAATCTGTACATCCTCAACCAAATTCTCAGGAACCATTATTCTGCGAATGGCAGTACACTTCTGTCCACATTTTACGGTAATCTCCTTGGTAACTTCTTTAATGAACAAGTCAAATTCTGGCGTACCAGGAACTGCATCTGGACCTAAAACTGATGAGTTCAAACTATCGGCTTCCATATTGAATGGAACTGAATTGTTGATGATGCTTGGCCTCGCTTTCAGCATTCTACCAGTGGAGGCAGAGCCAGTGAATGTTACCACATCTTGCATTTCAACATGGTCGAGTAAATCGCGTGCAGAACCACAAATCAATTGCAATGAACCTTCGGGTACTATACCAGAAGCAATGATATCGCGCACCATAACTTCAGTCAAATATGAAGTAACCGTAGCTGGTTTTACGATAGCTGGAACTCCAGCCATCCAGTTTACAGCCACCTTTTCTAGCATTCCCCATATCGGGAAGTTGTAGGCGTTAATATGCACGGCAATTCCCTCCTTAGGCACCATAATATGGTGACCGATGAAGGTTCCCGTTTTTCCTAATGGTGCGTAATCACCATCCACGTAATGACTGCTATTGCCAAACTGTTTTCTGAGGCTTGCATTGGCAAAAAGATTGCCTATTCCACCTTCAATATCAATCCAGCTATCTACACGCGTTGCACCTGTTTTGTAGCTCACTTCGTAATACTTCTCCTTCTTTTCTAACAAGTGCAACGCCAAAGCTTTTAGCATCAGCCCTCGCTCTTGAAAAGTCATTTTCCGCAATGCTTCACCACTCTTTCTACCATACTCAAGCGCTTGCTTAAAATCCAATCCTTGAGTAGATGCATGTGTGACGATTTCTCCCGTCACAGAATTAAACAACGGGCTTCCGTCACCGTCTCCTTCTATCCAATTTCCTGCTAAGTAGTTCTGAAGTTTCATGCAATTTAATTTGAGCCCAAATATAAACAAGGGTACATGTCCTCGAATTCTAACATTAAGAATGCGGATTAGTCTCCTACAATTACTTTCTTTGGCTCGATTTTTCAAATGGTCAGCAAACTCGAATCGTTCATTTCCAAACGCGCTGCTTTGGTTGGAGGCGTTGTGGCCACGGCAGCATACATCTATGTAGTGCTTCGTGGTTATTTCGTGCCGCCCTTTTGCGATGAGATAAACACTTTTTTCAACTACGTCAGAATTGGCGACATGCAGCCATTTTACGCAAAGCTAGACGCGAATAATCACGTTATAAACTCGGCATTATCAAGAGTTTTTTATTTGCTTTTTGGTGGAGAAATCTTTGCGCTTCGCCTAGCTAATATGCTGGCATTTGCAGGCTATTTGTACTACGCTTTTCGGTTTAAATCGTTTTTCAAAAACTCAACGGTATGGTTAGCGTGGTTTGTTGCCATGGTTACCACTCAGTTCTTCATTGATTTTTTCCATTTGAGTCGAGGATACGGCCTATCCATGGCCTTTTTATTGGGTGCATTCTTCCATCTACTTAGGTACAGTAAGCAGGCAAGCACCAAGCATTTCCTACTTGGATTGACCTTGATTTCTTTAGCTATGTGGTCTAATCTATCGGTGTTACTTAGCGCCATTTGTGTTGCAGGCGTATTTGTATTAACGTGGGTCTTTAAGCACGGAAAGAAGCATTCTATTGCAGATCATAGTGTTCAGCTAATTGGACTGCTCGTGCTTTTTGTAGCTCCAGCAGTAGCAGCAATCCTGTATGGATTTGAGCTCAAAAATGCAGGCAGTCTTTACTACGGTGCCGATTCTGACTTTTGGTATTACAGCATTGTCAGAACCTTGAGGTTTATCACTAACAATTGGGAGTATTCTAATTGGTTTGCAGCAGTTTGCATTCTCATTTTAGTGGTTATCTCTATTTGGAGCACACTAAAAAGAAGAAAAGCAGATTTTATCCAATTGCATCTTGTGTTATGGGGTTCCATTATTGGCATTGTTGCCATGCATTATCTCAACGATGTTAAATACCCTGTTGACAGGGCGGTGCTTCATCTTTTTATATTGTTCTCTACCCTCCTGTTTTTAGAGATTGATCTCTTTCATAAAAAGGCTGTACGGTGGTTTGGTTTTGCTATTACCTTTTCAAGCCTTGCGCTTACAATAGTAAATGCAAACTTGTCGCACACCAGTTTGTGGGACACTGTTCATTTACCAAAGGAGTATTATACTAAAATGTTGGAATGGAAAAAGGAAAACGACCGTTTGCCTACGATTGCTGCGCATGGTCTACACAGGTTGGTTCTAGATTATCACTCATATCTCGACAATAACCAGCTCCAGTTATCCGCTAATGGAGATTACCCTAGTTGCGTTGCGGATTTTGTGGTCTTAAAAGATGATGTACTGTGGGAAGGTTCCAATTTGTACGATACCGTCTATTACCATTCTGAGTATCAATCGGGGTTATTGCAATTACGGGAAACTCCAGATTGGAATGTTATTGATTCAATAGTAAAAAACGGACTTACGATGACTGGAGAATACATGAATTTGGGTGACTTCAATGTTGCCGATATTTTTGAAAAACCAGTATACATTTCCACCACCTTTGATGCTGAGTGCCAGAAAGAACTTAGAGAGGTTCAGTTAATATTCTCCGTTCTTGATTCTACAGAACACAGATTGCGTTATGAGAAGATTGACCTTCATACATTTTACCCAGATTTACGTAGCAAGCAAACGATAACCGCTAATTACCTTCTGGAAAACACACCTGTAAATGCAGCCAAAATAGCCGTCTTTATTTGGAATATTAAAGGCAAACCTCTTACCATTTCAAACACAAACACCAAGCTTCACGTAGCAACCAGAAGACCTTAGCAACGTCTTCCCTACATGAAAACCTTGATTTTTCACATACTATTTAAGCTTGGGTTAATCAATAAATGAGACTATTGAAACTTTAATCCAATGTGAACTGAGCTCTAGCGGGTCTCGGTAAAAAAGTGTGGCTAAAAATCTGCAACAAAAAAGGGCGACATTTCTGCCGCCCTTTCTTTTCGATTCAAGTGAATCTTAATAACTAAATACCGCTGAATTGGAGTTGTTTCCAACATTCCAACTTACCTCAAAGCCGTAAGCGCATGTTCCAGAAGCTGGATTTCCATTCTGATCTACACCCAATGTAAGTGTGTAGTCATCTCCATCTACTTCGTGCACCAACTGACCTGAGTTAAATCTCCAAAGTCCGCAGTACGTATTGGAGGTAAGAGGTTGATTGTAATAGGTCACGAAATCGCTTCCGTATCTATTTACACCCCAAGAGTCCATTCCGCTGGTTCCATTAATGGTAGTATCGCCTTGAGCTTCAAAGCCAATATAAGCGTAAGGCACATTTGGATCTGAACCAGCTGGCGAATAACTCCAAGTAACTGTTCTAGCGTGGTTCCATTCTGCCGATTGAGAGTTATCAAACGTTACATCCATACCGATTGCTCTAGACTCGTAAGAGAAATCTGCATTGCCAAGCAAGAATTGCCACCAATCATGTCCGTCTAGGTTTTTAAGTGTTTTAACACCATCAAACTCAATAGAACGACCGTTACTAAGGCGTGTTACTTTAAAATCTGTGAATGTTTGTTCTAAAACAGCACCTGCCTCGGCCCAAGTATTTCCTGCTATCAGTTCAACTTTAATTTGACCGGCTCGTGTTCTAGATGGGCTAAAACATGGCGTTACACCATCAAAGTTGAAGAGTAAAATTCCTTGATTAATTAGAGTACAATCGATGGTTACCCCACATAATGGACTTGAAAAAATCTCATCATGATAGTCCGTTTTACCAAATCCATCAATGTCTGCTAGGGCATCATTAATGTCATTATCGGCTTGATCTAACTCTGCTTTGTAGGTATTAGAGTCTTCGTTAAACTGCTCAACTCTTGCGTCAAGTAATTTTTTGAATGCCCCACAGCTCACCATTACAGACGTGCTTACAATTGCTACTAAGGCAATCTTTAAAAATGATTTGTTCATGGTTTTAAATTTTGGTTCACACTGCGTGAATTACCACGCAAATTTACGGTTGATTTGATATCAAACATAAAACCAAAGCTAAGATTGAATTATTGTGTCCTGCATGATAATTGTCAAAGTATGCTACGAATCTTATAAAACACCTTTATCGCTGCTTATGTCAGCTTGAATGAAGCACTAAAATCGGCTGCATTTTCGTATTACTGGACAAATTGACCTTGTTTATTCTTGATGCATCCAAGAATAATCTGTGCCATTCCAATACACAATTGCCCTTGAATGCGACTCCTTGGGAGCAACTTGAACAGCAATGTTTTTCAGTACAAGTCCGTGAGCGGAATCGACTCCAAGAATATCCCCCGTTAAAGAATCAATACTGGTTGGCGCAATAAAGAATCCTTTCGGAACTGCTTCCATCGACTTTATCCAGCGAAGGTTTTTCATTCCATTTATTTCGTTTCCAGCACCAAACATGGTCACATTCCCTTTGTCTTTGCCATCTACAATGCGCAATCCAATTTCATTGGTTTTAGAATTGGCAACTAGTGTTACCAATTCTGGATAATTATCTCCGTTGAGGTCTTCAACCAACCCATAATCAGAATAGCGGGTGTAATCAATCGAAGTATCGATTTTCGTTCTTGCTGAATCTGATGAAGTGATTATTGATTTAGATATTTCTGCTATCGCAACATTATCCTTGGACTGCTGCTCGGTGCTGGTACGAGCACAGCCCATCATAAACAAAACGGCAAAAATAGCTAGGGAAATTCTATTCATTTTGTTTTCCCCCATGTCTCAAACAAGGCTTTTTGCTCTCCGTTGTATGGGTCTTTTGATGAAATTGAATTAGAGTTAAGCACTTCCTCCAATCCGAGTTCTTTCAGCGTATCGTGACTTTGTTTTGGCAATGATTGATACAATTTGGTGCCTTCGGTTTTCCAAGCAATCATATCATCAGACACATCTTTGATGACTTTGGCAGGATTACCAACTGCAATCTTTCGGGACGGAATAACCATCTTGGCAGGAACAAACGACAGTGCTCCAAGAATGGAGCCCTCTCCCACTTCCGCATCGTCCATTATAACTGCATTCATTCCAATGAGGCAATTTTCTTTTAAAACTGCACCGTGAATAATTGCTCCATGACCAACGTGCGCACCTTTGTGAAGCCAAACCGTTGTTCCAGGAAACATATGAATGGTGCAATTCTCTTGCACATTGCATCCATCCTCAATCACGATTCTGCCCCAGTCGCCACGAATGGCTGCTCCCGGGCCGATATAAACATCTTTACCAATCTGAACATTTCCGATTACGGTTGCCGTTTGGTGCACAAAAGCTGTTGGATGAATGCTTGGTCGCATTCCGTTGAATTCGAATACCATGTTGTTGGTGGTTAGTTAATGGTTGTTGGTGTTTAGCTTTTTCTTGAAATAGCCAATGAAACCATTTAGTAGTTTTTTGCATGCTAAAATTTGCACTTGAAGTTTTTCAAATTCATCTGTAGACAAATAGTTGAGGTCAAGCGCTAAGTACAGCTGAGTTTCGGCTTCGAATAAAGAACCTCTGGCTATAACCAAAAATCTTAAAATGTCGGCATCGGTGCTTCTCCCGCAACCCTCCGCGATATTTGACGCAATTGAAATCGAAGACCTTCTTAACTGAGAAGTCAAACCAAAAACTTCATCTTTCGGAAATCCATTGGTAACTTCATAGACGAACATATTCAATTTTCTGCATTCTACCCAAACATCTAATTCTCTGTAATCCTTCATTCCAACTATCTAAAAACCATCCACCACTAACTAACCACTAACACTTGTATTTATCGTGTAAGCCTTTCTTCTCACGCATCAAACTCATGCATTTTTCCAGCCTTCTGAGTTTGGTTGCTTCTTGCTTTGCTTCCGAAATATGCTGAGAATATTCTCTACGATGAGATGATGCCAACGAATTGAAATATTTCAGCACTTCGGGCTCAGCTTCCATGGCTTTCTGAAGCAATTCAGGCACATCAACTTCAATCTTCTTTTTAGGGGTTTTGATACCTTTTTCCATGTTGAGAGCTGCTTCGGAAATATATTCCTTCAGAAGCATTTCATTCACCTTATCTCCTTCAACAAATCGCCATTGACGCATGGCCGATGTCTTACCATCCTGTGCATTTATGAGCACTTTGGCTTTATCGTTGAGCATGGCACCTTCATGAAACCACAAACCGCAATGATTCTTAAAAGCGGCAAATCCGACCACGTTTCCGTGATGATTATAGCTCGGAATACCCCATTTAATCTCTTCGGTCAAGCCGCATTCTAGAATACATTTTCGGATAGTTTCCAAAATTGGCCGCTGCCAATCGTTCACCTTCTTATCTAAGTATTCATCAACCTTCGGATTCATGCCTCACTAATTTGAGTTCAAATTAAGCAACTTTAACCATCAGGAGCAGGGAGAATATTACCTTCCGCGCCAAATCCATCACATTTATGTCTATATCAATCAAAGAATTTATTGAAGGCTTACCAAAAGCCGAACTGCACTTACACATTGAAGGCTCGTTTGAACCTGAATTGATGTTCGAAATCGCGCAGCGTAACAAGAAAGAGATTCGGTTCAAATCTGTTGAAGAAGTTAAGGAAGCCTACAATTTCAGCAATCTTCAAGATTTTCTAGATATCTATTACGAAGGAATGAATGTGCTCACAACCGAGCAAGATTTTTACGATTTGACTTGGGCGTATTTGCGAAAAGTCTACTTAGATAATGTGATTCACACCGAGATAATGTTTGACCCGCAAGGTCATACAGACCGCGGAATTCCGTTTGACACGGTTATCGGTGGAATTGACCGAGCGTTGAAAGATGCTCAATCTCAACTCGGAATGACCACCGTTTTAATTATGAGTTTCCTTCGCCATTTGGATGAAGAATCTGCTTTTAAAACATTGGAAGATGGGTTGCGTCATCAAGATAAGATTACAGCTATAGGTTTGGATTCTTCTGAGTTAGGAAACCCGCCATCTAAGTTTGAACGTGTCTATTTGAAAGCGAAAGAAGCGGGATTTAAACTAGTAGCTCATGCCGGAGAAGAAGGCCCAGCAGAATACGTTTGGGAGGCGCTAAACTTGCTCAACATTGACCGATTAGATCACGGAAATCGTTGTTTGGAAGATGAAGAATTAGTGAAAGAATTGGCTTCGCGAAAAATGGGACTAACGGTTTGTCCGCTTTCAAATTTGAAGTTGTGCGTGGTTGATGACCTGAAAAAACATCCTCTAAGAATCATGCTCGAAAAAGGTCTAAAACCTTCTATTAACTCAGATGACCCAGCCTACTTTGGCGGGCACATGAATGCAAACTATTTAGCAACAGCCGAGGCGTTGAATTTCACCAAACAAGAATTGGCCGAAATTGCCAAAATCAGCTTTGAAACGAGTTTTCTAAGCGATGCTGAGAAAACCGAACACATCAAGTTGATTGATGATTACTTGACAACCAATAGCTAATTGTCGTAATTGGTTTTTCTGCAAAACAGGTGTTTCTATGCAACCTGTCACGACTAGGTGAAGCAAAACGAGCGTTTCTATGCAACCCGTCACGACAAGGGGAAGCAAAACGACCGTTTCTATGCAATCCGTCACGACAAGAGGAAGCAAAACGACCGTTTCTATGCAATCCGTCACGACAAGGGGAAGCAAAACGACCGTTTCTATGCAATCTGTCACGACAAGGGGAAGCAAATGGACTTGCGCTATGCTACTTGGCGTTACAAAGTACGCTAGGCAGCCTTCATGGTATAAGGTTCTGTAAGTTTCGGTGGCTCACAACTTGTTTTGCGCCACCCCATCCATCCGGCTCAGTCCTGTGTGCCGTGCATGGCGCTATGTACGCTCAATAATCGTAGCGTAGCCCTGTCCCACTCCAATACACATTGTAACCAACGCATATTGCTTTTGGGTTTTCTGTAATTGAATAGCGGCAGTTTGCAGAATGCGCGCACCGCTCATCCCCAGCGGATGGCCGATAGCAATTGCTCCACCATTCGGGTTTACTCTTGAATCATCATCAGCTAATCCCATCTTTCTGGTACATGCCAACGACTGAGCCGCAAATGCTTCGTTCAGTTCAATCACATCCATTTGTTCCAATGTCAAGCCAGCACGTTTTAATGCTTTTTCAGACGCATAAACAGGACCTATTCCCATAATTCTAGGTTCCACGCCTGCGACTGCGGCAGAAACGATGCGTGCCATTGGTTTGAGGTTGTGGTCTTTCAAAGCTTGGTCGGATGCAACCAACATGGCGGCTGCTCCATCATTCAATCCAGAACTATTTCCTGCTGTGACAGAACCATCTTTCTTGAAAGCAGCTCTAAGTTTTCCAAGAACCTCCAACGAAGTATTTGGTTTGATAAACTCATCCTGATTAAAAACGATGGAATCTGCTTTTCGTTGAGGGATTTCTACCGCAACAATTTCCTCGGCCAATCTTCCAGATTTGCGAGCTGCAGCAGCTTTCATGTGGGAATTGTAAGCGAATAAATCTTGCGCTTCACGCTCAATTCCATACATTTCAACCAAGTTCTCGGCCGTTTGCCCCATGCCTTCAGTCCCATACAATTCCTGCATTTTAGGATTGATGAAACGCCATCCAAAACTGGTATCGTGCATTTCAGCATCACGCCCAAATGGCTGACTTGCTTTCGAAATCACCCACGGTCCACGCGTCATGTGCTCTACTCCACCAGAAACATATACATCGCCATTTCCTGTTTGAATGGCTCTTGCTGCATTGATGGTTGAGGCCATTCCAGATGAACACAATCTGTTCACTGTCTCTCCACCAACCGACCACGGAAGTCCGGCTAAAAGCCCAGCCATACGGGCTACATTCCTGTTATCCTCTCCAGCTTGATTGGCACACCCAAAAATCAAATCTTCAATTGCTGCTGGATCCAAATTCGGATTCCGCTTCATCAATTCTCTGATTGGAATTGCGGCTAAATCATCCGTTCTTACCGGAGCTAATGTTCCTCCAAAACTCCCAATTGGTGTTCTAATTCCGTCAACTATAAATACGTCTTTCAAAGGATTAAATTTTAGTGATTAAAGATTAGCCGACCGATTTGCAGCCGTTTTTCTAGCTGCCACAAATATCGCAGTCAATTCTTTTGATTCTTGAATAATTGGTTTGCACTGTTCTTCGGATACCAATCCTTCCTCGAACAGAAGTTCTAGCCAGAATATACATTCGTCCGCTTCTTCAACAACGATACTGAGTTTAGCAACAAATGCCGCTTTTGATTGAGCCAAATTTGCTGCGCGATAATTAGCCGCAACCGAGGTTGAACTTCTCAGAAGCTGTCTTTCAATGTGCCAATACAGCTTATCATTGGAATTTATAGAGCGTAAAAGTCCAATACATGATTTGGCAAACTGCTTCGTCCTATCCTTGAGTTGCTGACTCATGCCGTTAATCCTTAATCAATAATCCTTAAACATTCCAGACTTTCCCCGTTCGGTAAACGGTTCCCTTGAAAAGAGCAACAATCTCATTGTTCTGATTGACCACATCAATCTGATAGATTCCAATTCGTGTTGTCAAGCTAATTTCTTTGGTTGATGCAGTAAGAACATCTCCTTCGACAACCTTTTTTGTGTGAGATATAGACGTTTCAATGCTCATACTTTGAATCCCATGACCATTAGCAGCAAATGCCAAGGCAGAATCAGCCAAGCTGTAGGTAATTCCACCATGCGCAACAGCAAACCCATTCAGCATTTCCTTGCGAATGGTCATTCTTAGAACAGATATTCCAGCCCCATCTTCTACTCGCTCAATTCCGAGCCATTGTGAGAATGGGTCGTTATTAAACATTTTATCTACAACCCTACTCGGAAGTGGTTTTTGCTCAGACACTTACCAGAATTAATTGCCTCCTAAAATAAGAGGAAGTCCATCAGAATTACCCACAACAACAACTTTGGTGTTAGGCGATTTTGACAATTCCAACGTGGCTGCAATGCCTTTTTCCTTCAAGATATTAGCAGAAAGAGATGCGTTTAGAATTCGGTTGGCTGCTGCCTTACCTTCAGCTTCAATTCGAATACGTTCTGCTTCCTTCAACTCACGTTGCAGTCGGAATTCATACTCGAGCGATTCTTGCTCCTGCTTTAATTTATTTTCAATTGCCGTTTTAATGGTTGTTGGCAACGTTATGTCTCTAACCAAAACCTCATTCAATTGAATGTATTGAGGATCTAAAATCGTCTTCGTTTCCTCATAAATCTCTTTTTGAATTGCATCCCGTTTACTCGAATAAATCTGTTCTGGAGTATATCTTCCAACAACCGACCTTGTAGCTGATCGAACCGCAGGCTTCACCAATCGATTCAAATAATCCTGTCCTTTTTCTTGGTGTAATTGAGGCAGTTTAGCTTGCTCCGGATGATACCATGCACTCAAATCAACAGTAATTTCAAGACCATTCGCGGATAAAACTGACATCTGCTCTAGCAGCTCGTTCTGACGCACTTCATAACGAATCATCTTGTTCCAAGGCGCAATTACATGAAAGCCCTCACCGTAAGTCTTCTCAGTATCTACACCACCCCCAAACGTTTTGAAAAGAACCCCCGCTTCACCTGCATTTATGGTGATAGACATTTTTGTAATGCCAATAATGAAAAGGATTACTACGAATCCGATGACGAAAACTGAACGTCCTGCGCGTGATGCTTTATTTTGAATATCTCTGAAATCTGCCATTGAAATTGGGGTTATAAGGTTGAATTAAGAGTGAAAGTACCCTATTAAAAATACAACATGAACACCCCAGTTTTGTTGCGAATATCCTAATAGAAGGTTCGACCTTCTTTTACCATTCTGCGCAGCAACACACAAGCACGATATCGGTCTTCACGGTAGTCTTCGTAAAGTGAATCGATTCGTTGAAGAACCTTCTCTAATCCACGTTCATCTCCCCAAGCCAATAAGCCTTTCGGATAGTTAACACCTTTGGTCATGGCCAAATCGAGGTCTTCTTTTGAAGCAACACCATAATGTAAGGCGTCAATGGCTGAGTTGATGAGCAAACTGAGAACTCTGTTAACAATCATTTCTCCCAAAGCTTTGCTTTTGTTCGGCTCAGGATTAACAGCTCCTTCCGAATAATCGTAGTAGCCTTTGCCTGATTTCCTTCCGAGCATTCCACCTTCTACCAATCTCTGTTGGATTACAGACGGACAGTATCTACCATCGTAAAAGAAGGATTGAAAAGCTGTAGATGTGACAGCAAAATTGATGTCGTTACCGATGAGGTCCATCAATTCAAACGGTCCCATTCTGAAACCGCCAATTTCTTTCAATGCCCAATCAATCGTGGCTTCATCGGCAATTCCCTCTTCAAGAATTCTGATTGACTCGCCATAAAATGGACGTGCCACACGGTTTACAATAAATCCGGGTGTGTCTTTGGCAATGACAGGAACTTTGCCCCATGCCTTCATCAAATCTTTCATCTCTTCGGCCAAACCATCTCGCGTTAGCATGCTTGGAATGACTTCCACCAAAGCCATCAACGGTGCTGGGTTGAAGAAATGAATGCCAACAATTCGACTTGGACCTTTCAGCTTTCCGCCAATAGCCACTATTGGAAGTGTGGAAGTATTGGAAGCCAGAATGGCTTCTTCTCCACAAATCATTTCCAATTCTTGAAACAAACCTTGTTTGATTTCGAGGTCTTCAATAATCGCTTCAATGACTAACCCGCAATGCTTAAGGTCGTCAATACTTCTTGTGTAGGTAATTCGCTTGGCACAAGCTTTTGCTTCATCCAAAGTCACTCTACCTTTCTCTACCAACCGTAAAAAGATTTTCTGATGACCTTTTGCAGCGCGTTCCAGTGCATCAGGAAAACTATCGTTTAGATAAACCTTATGTCCAGCTTGTGCGGCAACCTGAGCAATTCCAGCTCCCATAGAACCAGCACCAATAACTCCTACTATTAATTCGCTCATTCTCCTTTAAATACTGGTTTACGCTTCTCCAAAAAGGCGTTGATTCCTTCTGCGTTATCGTATGTTCTACCTGCTCTACCCTGAAGGTCCATCTCCACTTCCAACTGCTGCTCAAGGTCATGTCTCAAACTCATGTTGAGTGCTTTTTTGATGAGCCCTAAACCTTTAGTTGGCATCAATGCCATACGCTTAGCCAATTCCATGGCACCATCCATCAGTTCGCCATCTGGGAAAACCCGATAAACAATCCCCAAATCCTTTCCTTCTTGAGCGGTCATTTTCTCACCCAACATCATCAATTCAGCCGCCTTATGTAAGCCAACCATTCGAGGTAAAAAATAGGTTCCTCCAGTATCTGGAATAAGCCCAATATTGATGAAGGACTGAATGAATTTAGCGCTCTCTGCTGCCACAATGATGTCACAGCAATAGGCAAGGTTTGCCCCTGCTCCAGCGGCAACTCCATTCACAGCCGCAATCACAGGCTTCTTGATGGCGCGAATCTTTCGAACCATCGGATTGTATTTCGATTCTACATGTTCTTCAATCGAAGCAGAGTTTGGGGCAATCGCCTCTTCTAAATCTTGACCTGCACAAAATGCTCTTCCAGCACCCGTTATAAGTACACAGCGAATGGCTGCATCGTCCATACAATAATCTAGTGCGGACTGCACTTCGTAGGCCATCGTTTGATTAAAACTATTGAGCTTGTCTGGTCTGTTGAGAGTAATGATGGCAACGCCAGCCTCTATTTCAAATCCAATTATTTCGAATGCCATTTCTAAAAATTTGTGCGGCTAAGGTAAAAGTTGATTGTAAGTGATGCTAATCACGTTTTTGAGCCGAAATACTGTTTACATTAGGAAAAACATAAAATTTAATCTGATGAAATACTTATTGTCTTTAGGATTGATTGTACTTCTTTCTAATCCGTTTCATTCTCAAGCCCAGGAGAATTTGAAGTTCTCGAAAGCGATTTTGATTACCATGCATTCTGGTTCAGCCTCCAATTTTATTGCAGATGAAAAGTCAATAACGGTTCCTCCAAATAAGGTGTGGAAAATCGTTAATGCCAAGGTGTTTATGACTTACGATAACCGATTGATGAGTGACAAAACGTATTTATACATGGATGAACAAATAATCACTCATACCCGCGATCAATTTGCTCAATATTCGGAGACGCTTTGGTTGCCTGCTGGCACCTACAGGTTGTCAATTAGAACGGAAGAGAAGAATCAACGAGACGGCAGGTTCTTTTATAGCGGATTTATCTCAGGAGTTGAATATGATGCCCCTTAATTGTTTTCATCAAATACACTTGAAATAATCGAACGGCTCTTTGCAGTCGTTACATTGATACAATGCTTTACAAGGTGTTGAGCCAAATTGGCTCAACATTTTTGTTTCACGGCTTTTGCAATTAGGGCAGGTAACTTCTTTTGGGTGGCCTAAAAGCGCATTCTTATCTGAAGTTCTTTGTTCTGGCGGTGCTATGCCGTAATCCTGAAGGGCTTTTCTACCTTTTGCGGTAATCCAATCGGTAGTCCACGCGGGAGACAGCACAGTTTTGATATTGTACTCACCGAATCCAACTCCTTGCAACACAGCTTCAATATCCTCTTCCATCACCTTCATGGCAGGACAACCAGAATATGTCGGGGTGATGGTTATTTCTGGATTTCCAGCTACAAATTCTGCTTTACGAACAACGCCTAAATCGACCAAGCTGAGCACCGGGATTTCTGGATCCATTACTTCATCCAGCAATTCCCAAAGTTCTTCTTTAGTCATAATCGGTTTTACCACTCGCAACCTGGATAGGTGCGCTGCATGTATTGTAATTCGGATAAAATGTGCCCCATGTGTTCGGTATGGCGACCTTCTTTGCTTCCGCTTTGCATCCAACCATCTTCAGGAATAGTGAGCGTTGCTTCAGCTAAAACAGCCTTTACTTTCCCTCTCCAAATGGGTTGAATTGCTTTTAAATCCGGGCCAATTCCTTCTGAAACGATTACTGCATCGCTTTCATCCTCTACAAACAAATCGCCTGTGTAAACCCAAAGATTATTGAAGGATTCTTGAATTCGGTCATGGCTTTCCTGTGTACCATCGCCCAATCTCAGCGTCCATTCAATACTTCTTCTCAAATGATAGCGAATTTCTTTGACCGCCTTTGCCGCTATAGCCGCAACCGTTTCATCGGTAGAATTCACCAACTCAGAAAAAACGAGGTAATTGAATTGATCAAATAGAAACTGACGCGCAATTGTATCGCCATAATGGCCATTCGGCAATTCAGTGATTAACGCATTTTTGTATTCACGTTCAATACGCAAAAAGGCAATATCATCTTCGTCTCTCCCCTTTCCTTCCACTTCTCCAGCGTACGAATAGAATGACCGTCCATGACCCAAAAGGTCTAACGCGGTATTGATAATGGCGATATCTTCTTCCAACTCTGGTCCATGACCGCACCACTCGCTCAACTTATGACCGAGGATTGCCGAGTTATCTCCCAACCGCAACAGGTAATTGAATAAAGCTTGCTTCTTCTCCATATTACATATGTCCTACTTCGTCCGGTATATCATAGAAAGTTGGATGTCGATAAATCTTGTCCTCATTTGGATCGAACATCGATTCAGAATCTGTTTCAAGTGTAGAATGAATGTGCTTGCTTTCTACCACCCAAATGCTGACACCTTCACTTCTTCTAGTGTAGACATCACGGGCATTGCTAATCGCCATTTCTTCATCTGGAGCATGTAAACTGCCAGCATGCTTATGACTCAATCCTGCCTTACTTCTTACAAATACCTCCCAAAGAGGCCAGTCTTTTCTTTCCATTATGCTGCGTCTTTATCTCGTCTTTTGGCTTTTTTATTCGCAAATGCAGTTGCTGCATCCCGAACCCAAGCACCATTATCATAAGCTGCTTGACGAGCAGCCAATCTTTCTTTATTGCAAGGGCCATTTCCCTTGATTACGTTGTAAAACTCTTCCCAATCAATCTGTCCCCAATCGTATTGACCTTTTTCTTCGTTCCACTTCAAATCTGGATCTGGAATTTTCAATCCTAAAAAGTCTGCTTGTTTTACGGTTTGGTCAATGAATTTCTGGCGTAACTCGTCATTTCCCATTCGTTTCACTTTCCAAGCCATGCTTTGTGCCGAATGCGGAGAATCTTTATCTGAAGGTCCAAACATCATCAAACTTGGCCACCAAAAGCGGTTCAAAGCATCTTGTGCCATTGCTTTTTGCTCTTCCGTTCCGCGGCAAAGTGTAAGAAGAATCTCATAGCCTTGGCGCTGATGAAAACTCTCTTCTTTACAGATTCGAATCATGGCTCTTGAATATGGACCATAGCTCGTTTTCTGAAGCATGATCTGATTCACAATTGCCGCACCATCAACCAACCAACCAACTGCGCCTATATCGGCCCAAGTAAGTGCTGGGTAATTGAAAATACTACTGTATTTGGCCTTGCCTTCAAGCAAATCCAACACAATTCTCTCTCTGTCTTTTCCAAGCGTTTCTGCGGCACTATAGAGGTACAAACCATGACCAGCTTCATCTTGAATCTTCGCCAAAAGAGCCACTTTCCTCCGCATGCTTGGAGCACGCGTAATCCAGTTTCCTTCAGGAAGCATACCTACAATCTCAGAGTGTGCATGCTGGGACATTTGCCGAAGGACGTTCTTCCGATACTTTTCGGGCATCCAATCTTTCGGTTCAATCTTTACTTCGTTCTCAATCTTCTTATCGAAGATGGCTTGTAAATCCTGTTCTGACATTTGAAATGGTTTGAGGTACAAGTTTAAACAATAACGGACTGAATATGTTGACTCATATCATAATTCAGTCCTTGTTCATGCCAAGAGATGTAATAGATTTGTTCGCGATAAACGATTAGAACATGGCCCAATTTCATCCGTTAGAGGTAGTTGATATTAAACGCGAAACAGCTGAGGCTGTGTCTATCAAACTTCGTATTCCTGCCGATTTAAAGGAGGATTTTAAGTTTATTCCGGGTCAGTACCTTATGTTTAAGCATGAAGTAAATGGAGAGGAATTGAAGCGTTCTTACTCAATAAGCTCTTCTCCGGGCGAAGGTGAATTACGAGTAGGTGTGAAAGAAGTCCCCGAAGGAAGATTCTCCACCTTTGCTAATCGCGAATTGAAGGTGGGAGATGTGCTAAACGCACTAGCTCCACGCGGTAGATTTGTTGTGAACACAGATCCTTCAAACAAGAAACATTATGTGAGCTTTTGTGCCGGTAGCGGGGTTACGCCTATCATAAGCATGATGAAACACGTTTTGGAAACAGAGCCTCAAAGCAAATTCACCACGTTTTACGGTAACCGTTACGCCTCCACCATCATTTATTTTGATGAAATAAATGCACTGAAGAATCGATTTCCAGATCGGCTAGAGATTCATTACGTGATGAGCAAAGAGGAAATGGGATCAGACTTTTTCCGTGGAAGAATTGATGAAGACAAGATTCGTAAATACAGCGAAATCCTTTTCGACCCTTCGGAAGTTGATGAGTTTTATATGTGCGGGCCAGAACAGATAATTCATGCAGCTAAAAATGTGCTGACCGAAAAGGGAGTCGGTAAAGAGAAAATTCATTTTGAATTATTCGGCTCACCAAATCCAACTGCAGGATTTGCAACAACCGTTGAACCGGAAGCCAAAGAATCTGTAAAAAGCCACATTACCGTGGTAATGGATGGTGATGAATTTTCATTTGAAATGGAGCCTGGTACCAAGACTATTTTAGATGCGGCAGACGAAGCTGGACTTGACGTTCCCTTCTCTTGTAAGGGAGGTGTGTGTTGCACATGCCTAGCCCGCGTGAAAGAAGGAGAGGTAAAGATGGAACTCAACTATTCTCTTACCGACAAAGAAGTGGAATCAGGATTGGTTCTTACCTGCCAAGCTCATCCAAAAACCGACAGCGTAACTGTTGATTTCGATGACATTTGGTAGCTTCAAACTGAGCTCTTAATGTATGCAGACAGTATGTCTGTAGTAGTTATCAATCCGAGCAAGTCACCATTTTCTACAACTGGTACACAACCAATCTTGTACTTGCGCATAATACGAGCAGCCTCCTTTAGGTCGGCACCAGATTCAATTGTTTTCAAATCCTTGCTCATTGACTCTTCTACTGTAGTAGATTCCAAAATGAGGTCGTTCACCTCAAAATCGGCTTCAGCAATGTGTGCCCCATAAGTAACCCGCATTAAATCGGTATGAGTAATCATTCCAACCAATCCATCATTTCCCATTACTGGTAGGTGTCTGAAGCCTTCTTCTTCAAAAATTGTTCTTACATCGCTCAAACTCTGGTCTGGACTAACAGTTCGAGTATGCGCAGTCATTGCTTCTTCTACTAACATGGCTATTGATTTTGTATAGCCGAAATTGAGAAGATACATGAGATATGGAAGTGACCTTCATCAGCCTAAGAATTGAGGCTACTCAGTGCTTTAGGATATTAGAAGTACGGGGCAGTGGTGTCCAAAATTTCCTCAATCAATTCGGGCTGCATGTACTTGTATTCATCTTCTATATGAAGCACAATTATTCGCTGGTCTCGTGTAGCGGTGGGAAAACGCTTTTTAAGGATTTTCTTGTGCTCATCTTCCATGCAAAATACCACATCAGCCCAAAGCAACATTGGTTCGGTCAGTTTTACTCTCGCAGAAGATGCCGTTCCGGCAGAACGAACCACGTGGGTATCACTTTCGCTGAAAATGCTTTCGGCTGTTCTACTACGCCATTCATTTTTACTACAGATAAAAAGGATATTCACGATTAAGATTGAGTTTTAAGAATAGATTCCTTGATTGACTTGGGAAGTGGAACGCAGTTTAAAATTGATTCTAGTGCCTTCTCCATACCCGACTTTTTGTGATAAAGTAGTTGGAACACTTCTGCTATGGAAGGCGCAGCAGCCTCCTCAGATATTAGGTTCAAATCATCCCCCACATTTACATTTCCAGGTTTCAATACTCTGAAATAAACTCCTGAATATGGTTCGTTTACAAATACTTTCAAAACTGATTGTGTATTAAATCTGATACCGAGTTTGAAACATGGTTGACGAGGCTGACACACCTGAATCTGGGCATCTCCAACTTGATAAATGCTTCCAATTTTCATCTCATGCTCGTCTAGGTTTTCAATGGTCAAATTCTCACCAAACATGCCTAAATCCCAATCAGATTCAGGAAATTCCTCTTTCCAAAACGAATAATGATTAATGCTGTAAGCGTATACCGCCTTATTTACCCCACCATGAAACCTGCGGTCGACAACATTATCCAATTCCACATCCGTATTACCTAGAAAAATTGGCTCATTTACAGGGTATTTGAATATCCCAGTCTTAACCTCGGTTCCTTTGTAATTAACCGTTGTTATTTCACCTCTATTTACCGATGCAACTTTCATCTCAAAGCGTTAAATCTACCACAAAACAATTATTAAAATGTAATTAGTTGCATGTGCAACCATTACATATACTTTTGCGGACGAAATGAAAGAAGGAGTCTTATCTGGTTTTGAACATTTTATGCTTCCATGGATTGGAAAGACGATGAAACACATTGATTTATTTATTCAATCTAGGCTTTCAGAGCAAGGGGTGTATCTAACACGGCAACAAGTGGTTCTGATGAAGATATTACATCAAGATGGCCCTCTACCGCAAAACGACCTTGCTTTTCTAACAGATCGCGACAAAACCAGTCTTACCCGACTGATAAACGGGATGGAGAAGAAAAATCTGGTGGCGAGAATTACTTCAACTGAAGACAAAAGAGTGAATTTGGTACATCTCACAAAAAAAGGTGAGAAAGTGCTGAACGAAACCGCTCCGCTATTGTTGGCTATTGCTAATGAACTTGAGAAAGGAATAAGTGCAGAGGATAAGGAAACCGTAATTCGATTATTGAAAACAATTCAAGAAAACATACAAATTAGTTGCAGCAACAACAAACAATAAAATGGTAAGAAAAATCATCGTTGTAGTAGTAAGCATTGCCATACTGGCGGGTGGAATTTTCCTTAAGAAAGTGCTGGAAGACAGCAAGAAACCACCAGTAAAGAAGAAAGAGAAACTAGTAACAACTGTCTTCACGGAAACTGTGGAAAACGGAACAATACCAATTCTTGTAGAGGCAACTGGAATTCTACAAGCTAAAAACCGAGTAGAACTATATGCAGAAGTGCAAGGTGTAATGACCGCTTCTGCAGGAACGTTCAAAGCAGGAGAGCGCTACAAAAAAGGAAGCGTGCTTGCTTCGATTGACTCAGAGGTGTATCGCGCTGGATTGATGGCGCAGAAGAGCACGTTGCAAAATCTGGTTACAGCCGCGTTGGCTGATATCCGATTGGATTTCCCTGATTCGTTTGAGAAATGGAATTCATTTCTGAGCAATATGGATGTGAACAAGCCATTACCAGCCTTGCCAGAACCTGCTTCAGACAAGGAGAAAATGTTCATTACAGGAAGAAACATCTACACTACCTATTATAACCTCCGAAACATGGAGCTGACCTTGGCCAAATACACACTTTCGGCTCCGTTTGATGGCATCTTAACGGAAGCCTTGGTTACACCTGGCACGCTTATCCGACCGGGACAGAAAATGGGGGCTTTTATTCAACCGACTGTATTTGAAATGGAAGCACCTGTGAGTTCATCCATGGTACATTATCTGAAACAAGGGCAAACTGTTGATGTACGAAGCACGCAGCACAACACTCAAAGTTGGAAGGGCACCATCACTCGGATAAACGGAATGGTGAATACCGAAACGCAAACTGTAAACGTGTATATCCAACTCACTGGAAACGGACTGGACGAAGGCATGTACGCCACTGCCAGTGTATCTGCAACAGATGCAGACAATGCGTTTGAAATTGATCGAAGCGTCCTCTTTGACAAGGATCAGGTTTATGTTGCAAAAGACTCTGTTTTGATTCAAAAAACGATTGAACCCGTCTATTTCAACGAGAAAACCGTGGTGATAAAAGGCTTAGCCGATGGCGAGAAGGTATTATCGAAAATGCCTCCAGGATCCTATCCTGGGATGAAGATTTCTATTTACAGCGATAAGTGATTATCAAACGCAAAACTTTGAACTAATATGAGATCTGTTATATCCCATTTTATAAAGTACCCCGTAGCTGTAAACGTGGCTATTATCGCGTTCCTTGCACTTGGATATGTGGGGATGAAGTCGCTCAAATCGAGCTTTTTCCCGCTGCAAGATTCCAAAATAATTACGGTGCAAGTGGCCTACCCTGGCGCTTCGCCAGCAGAAATGGAAGAAGGTGTTGTTCTTAAAATTGAGGACAACTTGCGAGGATTGGTTGGGGTTGATCGATTCACTTCTGCATCCTCAGAGAACACCGCACTCATCACAATCGAATCTGAAAAAGGCTACGACATCAACGTGCTTTTGGCCGATGTAAAAAACGCGGTTGATAAGGTCCCCTCCTTCCCTGCGTTGATGGAACCGCCCGTTGTTGCCAAAAAGGAAAATCTAAATGTTGCCATCGATTTTGAGGTGAGTGGCGAGAATATTTCGCTGCAAACACTCAAAGCAATTGGTCGCGAAGTGGAGAATAGTTTACGTGGAATAGACGGCATTTCGCAGGTTACAATCGCAGGATTTCCAGATGAAGAAATTACCGTCTCATTGAATGAGGAAAAGCTACGAGCGTATAACCTTTCGTTTAGAGAAGTGGCTAATGCCGTAGCCAACGATAACATTTTGGTCACAGGCGGGTCCATTAAAACCGAAGCAGAAGATTACCTCATTCGTGTTAATAATCGTTCTTATTACGGAGCGCAACTCGACAACATTATTTTAAAAACAGATGCTGCTGGAGGTACGGTTCTTTTGAAGGATGTGGCTGTAGTAGAAGATGCTTGGTCCGAAACACCAGACAGGACCTATTATAATGGGCAACCATCGGTTTCCTTGAGCATCAGCACCACGAACAACGAAGACTTGATAGAGGCAGCAGAAAAGGTGACCGCTTTCACAGTCGACTTTAACGAAACGCACGATAATGTACAGTTAAGCATCACGAACGACCGTTCGGAAGTAATTGTTGAACGAACCAAACTTTTGTTGGAAAACGGTGCCGCAGGAATCCTCCTCGTGCTATTCTTCCTATCGTTATTCCTTCGTCCAAGATTGGCGGCTTGGGTGGCATTCGGCATTCCTGTTTCGTTCATGGGAATGTTTATGGCGGCCTCCTATTTTGATGTCACCATCAACGTGCTTTCTCTCTTCGGAATGATCATCGTTATTGGTATTCTGGTAGATGATGGAATCGTCATTGCTGAGAATATTTTTCATCACCACGAAAAGGGAAAAGGGCGTATTCAAGCTGCGATAGACGGTACCATGGAGGTAATGCCTGCCATTGTTTCGGCCATTCTCACCACCCTAGTGGCATTCTCCACATTCTTCTTCTTAGATGGTAGAATCGGGGAGTTTTTCGGTGAGGTTTCCATTGTGGTTATTCTCACACTTTCGTTCTCGTTGCTCGAAGCATTAGTCATCCTCCCTGCTCACGTAGCACATTCCAAAGCGCTTTCTGAAAATCAGAAAGTGTACTGGTTTAATGCACGGGCAAACAAGGTGATGGATTTTATGAGCAACCGATTGTATTCACCTACACTGCACTTTTTTATGCGCTACAAGATTCTTGGTTTCGCCATCATGATTTCATTGTTTCTGATAACGCTTGGGGCAATTAGTGGTGGCATTATCAAAACCACCTTTTTCCCTGTTATTGCTTCCGACCAGGTAAATGTGACACTGAAAATGCCACAGGGAATCAACCCAGATGAAACAGAGCGAATCATCTCAGAAATTGAAGCGGTTGCATGGGAAGTGAATGAAGAATACTCTGAGAAGCAAACAGGCGACAAGGACGTGTTTCTCAATATCATCAAGCGTATTGGACCTGGAACTGCAAATGCTTCGTTAAAAATTAACCTGCTCCCTGGCGAGGAACGCGATTTTACTGCTGGAGAAATTGCAGGCGCTATTGCTGCCAAAGCGAAGGAATACCCGCAGGCTGAAGGGCTGATTTTCGACTCAGGCTCCAACTTTGGCGGAAAGCCGGTTTCGGTCTCATTACTCGGTTACAATATTGATGAGCTGAAAGCTGCCAAGATAGAATTGAAGGCCAAATTGAAGGAAAATACGCTGCTTCGCGATATAGGCGATAACGACCCAGCAGGTATCAAGGAGATAAAAGTGAAACTGAAAGACAAGGCCTATTTACTTGGCTTTACGCTGAATGATGTGATTAGTCAGGTTCGTTCGGGTTTTAACGGCTTGCAAGTGCAGCGTTTTCAGCGCGGGCAAGATGAGATTATCGTCTGGGTTCGTTACGAACGCGACAATCGCTCTTCCATCAAGGATTTTGATGATATGCGCATCGTTTCACCACGTGGCGATCGTGTTCCGCTTAGCGAGATTGCTGAATATAGTATTGAGCGTGGCGAAATCAGTATCAATCACTTGGATGGAAAGCGTGAGATTAAGGTAGAAGCTGACCTTAAAGACCCAAAAGAAAGTGCCAGCGACATTCTTACCGACATTCAGGAGAACATTATGCCTGAACTTCGTTCGAAATACCCAACCGTTTCGGCCCTATACGAAGGGCAAAATCGCGAAGCCGAAAAGGTTATGGGTTCTGCAAAAAAGGTCTTTCCAGTTATCCTCTTTCTCATTTACATAATCATTGCTTTTACGTTCAGGTCGTTTATGCAACCACTATTACTCCTAATCATGATACCCTTTGCACTAATCGGAGTTTCGTGGGGTCATTGGCTGCATGGTTTCCCAGTAAACGTGCTTTCGTTCTTAGGAATTATTGCACTGATTGGAATTATTGTAAACGATGGGCTGGTGCTCGTTAGTAAACTCAACAGTTATCTCAAAGAAGGACATCCGTTTGATGAAGCTTTAATTCATGCTGGAAAATCACGTTTTCGTGCCATTTTCCTCACATCCATCACAACTATTGCAGGACTTTCTCCACTGATTTTGGAAAAAAGTCGGCAGGCACAATTCCTTATTCCAATGGCCATTGCCGTTGCTTACGGAATTGCGATTGCAACCGTTCTCACATTGGTAATGTTGCCTATGCTTCTATCTGTTGGAAACAGCATAAAAGTGTACGCCACTTGGCTTTGGGAAGGCAAAAAACCAACCAAGGAATCGGTTGAGCCAGCGGTGGAAGAAATGGCAGGTGCAAGAGGGGAAGAGTAATAGAACACGGATAGAGAGAAAATGAAAAAGGAAAAAGGAAAAATGTCTCGATTAATCGTCATTGCGAGGAACGAAGCAATCTCACTTCGATTCATGGATTACTTTGCTTTGCTCGCAATGACGCTATTTGTTGCGCTCGGCACCAACGTGCAAGCGCAAGATATCCTTACCAGAGATGATGCGATGAAACTGGCCTTGGAGCACAACTATGATATTCAGGTAGCACAGAAATCGGTTGAAACGGCTAAGAACAATACAAGCATCTACAACAGCGGTTATTTACCTTCGGCTGCAGCTGCCGGTAATGCAGGGTTGACCTACAATGCTGGCGAAAACGAAACCTCACAGGGGACATCGACTTACGATGCAACAGATGCGTACAACTACGGGGCTTCGGTTGCCATCAACTACACCATTTTTAATGGTTTAGGGCGGATGTATAACTACAAGCAACTAAAGGAGCAGCACAACATATCGGAATTGCAGGCGAAGCAGATTATCGAGAATACCATGCTACAGCTATCTAGTTCGTACTTCGAAATTGCACGATTGACAGAAACAGTAGATATTCTAAAAAATGCACTTGGTGTCTCCTCTTCCCGATTGAAACGCGCCAACTATAGCTACGAATACGGTCAATCAACACAATTAGATGTACTGAATGCCGAGGTGGATGTGAATAATGACAGCATCAACCTGCTCAATACCATTCAGCAATTGGACAACGCCAAGCGCAACCTCAACCTTATTATGGGGCGAAGCTTAGATTCCGACTTTTCGGTAGATACCAACGTGGTGTTTTCTATGGCGTTGAGCAACGAGGAACTAATTACCAAAGCATTAGAGCGTAACGTTCAGATAGAGCAAACCAACAGCCAATTGCGTAATAGCGAATTTGCCATCAAGGCAAGCCGAGCGGGATGGTTTCCATCACTATCGGCTAATGCAGGTTATGCCTATTCGGGCAACAAAAACCCAGCAAGTCCTTTCCTTGTAGGAAGTCAGAGCTATGGGCCACAAGCAGGCTTGAGTTTGAGCTGGAATATTTTTGATGGCGGAGGAACCAAAACACGCATTCAGAATGCCAAAATTGCCCTAGAATCTCAGAAAATACAGCAGGAACGCACCACATTTACGGTTCAACGCGATGTATTGAACGCTCATTCGACCTATAAAAACGCACTGTTTGTGCTACAAGCACAGGAAGCGAATCTCACCACTGCGCAACGTAATTTCGACCGCAGTAGCGAAATGTATAAGCAAGGTCAAATCACCTCCATTGAGTTCCGACAGGCGCAGCTCAACCTGCTAAATGCACAGAGCAGCCGCAGTCAGGCTAAGTACAGCGCCAAGAATGCTGAGTTGCAGTTGAAGCAGTTGGCGGGAGTGCTGTTAGACGAATAAATCACATTATTTTAATGACGAATAGTTGCACAGTAGAATAATGCGATTACTTTTGTTAGTGAACACTCACTTACTTAGAATTTGTATCATGAACGGCAAGAACAATATCGCAATCGGATTTCTGACAATGGGTCTTTTTATGGCCTACGGATTTTTACTCATTTACTTGCGCGATTTTGCGCCAGGCAAAGAAGAATGGATTAACAGCTACTCTTTCGGAAAACATTTTGAAACCCGACTGGCACACGTACACGGAAACCTGTTCGCCTTACTCAATATTGTTATCGGGTATCTACTACTCCAATTTCAAACCAGACTTAAGAATACCAAGATCATTTCCATATTGGCCCTTTCGGGATTGCTGATGCCACTAGGGATTTTAGCCGAGGTTTATTTGGGAGCTCCTCCGATATTCGTACTTATTGGCGCCATGACCATGACTGTTTCAGTCATCTGGCTCGGCATTTCTTTTCTCAGAATAAAACCATTAACAAAATAATCGCAGATGACGACCACAGTTATTTCAGACAGACAGCTTGAAATTATTGAAGCAGCGGGCAGAATACTCACCTCTTCTGGTGTAAGCGGTCTGACGATTAAGAATCTCGCCAAGGAGATGAAATTCTCTGAAAGTGCCATTTACCGGCATTTTGCCAGCAAGGAGGATATCATAGTTGCTATGCTTACCTATTTGGCAGAAGACATGGACGAACGGTTGATGGATGTTTCTGTGGCATACCCAGACTTGGAACTGCGGTTCAAAGAATTATTTAGAAGCCAATTCAGCTTCTTCAAGAAACAACCACACTTTGTCATTGCAGTTTTTTCTGATGGATTGTTGGAAGAAAGCGAGCGCATCAATGAGACCATTTTTAAGGTAATGGGAATTATGATGCGCCAACTGATGCCCGTTATCTTGGAAGGACAGCAAAAAGGGGTTTTTACGAACGAAATAACCACTGAAGAATTAATACATGTAGTACTCGGAACCTTCCGTTTGCAGATGTACAAGTGGCGCATAGCTGGTTTCAAATTCGACATTGAACGTGCGGGAGAAAGCATGATTCATTCGGTACTTACTATAATAAAAACGAGATGACAAAAGCAGATATAGTCGGTAAAACTGCGGGAGCAGTGCTGTTCTTCTTCGGGGGACTAACCTTATTTCTAACGCTCTCCATTTTTTTTGATCTCTTCGGAATTCGGGAAAAGGAAGGCAATTATGTGCTGTTCGTGGTCAGCGCAAACTTTATCAGTTCACTGTTCTACCTACCTGCAGCTTATGGCTTCTGGAATAGAAAAGCATGGACCACTTATTTTTTGAGTACGCCCATTATTGTGCTCATTGTAGGCTTTATCGGTCTTCTATATCATATAGATAGTGGTGGTCTTTACGAGGAGAAAACCATCAATGCCATGATATTCAGGATAGTTCTGACCCTTGTATTGGCGGTGATTTCTTTCAAGGTCTGTCCATCAAACAAGAAAACGACATAAAAAAATTTATACGATTATGTTAGCAAATATTCACTTACGAAAATACGCAGCCATCATTTTGATGATAGGCTTGAGCACTACTGTCGAAGCACAGACATGGTCGCTTACACAATGCATTGATACGGCCATGGTGCACAACCGTTCGCTACGCATGGAGCGAAACAACATGGAGATCAGTGATGAACGGCACAAGGAATCCAAGGCCAATCTCATTCCGAAAGTGACAGCCAATGGCGAGTACAAATACTTCTTTAATCTGCCTTATCAACTCATGCCCATGTCGTTGTTTGGTGGGGCTGATAACGTGTATAAGGAAGTACAATTCGGAGTGCCGCATAACCTCAATGCCAATTTGCAGCTGACCATGCCGCTTTACAATCCGCAGGTGTATGGTGCTATTAAAACCACCCGAATTGCCTCAGAAATGACCGAGCTGAACTACCAGCGCACGGAAGAGCAGGTCTATTATGAGATTTCGAACTACTACTATAATGCGCAGATACTGCTGAACCAGCTAGCGTTTATGGACAGCAACCTGACCAACAGCAAACAGTTGTTAAAGACCATGGAATTGCTGCATCAAGCCCTGCTTGTAAAAGGGACAGATGTGAGCAAGGTGCAATTGCAGGTCGATCAATTGACAACGCAGCGAATGTTGCTTCGGAGCAAATACAATCAGGTTCTGAACGGGCTCAGGTTCAACATGGGCATTCCGTTAGAGCAGGAACTGGAAGTAGATGCCGCTATTGTTCATGGAGTAAAAACTGAATTTACTGCTAAGCCAACGCTTGATGTGCAATTGGCAGGTGTGCGTAAACGCTTGATCTCGAGCGAGCTCAAAACCCTCAAAATGTCGCGGCTTCCATCCGTGGCGCTGTATGGCACTTACGGGACTACTGGCTTTGGATATGACGAAAAGCCGAACGACTTCTTCGACTTCTACCCTATTGGATTGGCAGGCATTCAGATTAGTTATCCGCTGTTTAACGGCACGGTTACCATGCGCAAGATCAGACAGAAGAAACTGGAAGTACAGAACAGCGAATTGCAGCTTTCCATGGTAACGGAAAAGAACAAGATGGAAACACAAAACGCCATTCAGCAACGCGATGTAACGCTCGGTTCTATCTCCAACACCCTATCGCAGGTGAATAACGCAACATCGGTTTACGAACAGACCCTTGCGCAGCAGAAACAGGGCGTGGCCAATCTAAGCGATGTGCTGATGGCCGATAACACGCTTCGCGAAGCACAACAACAGCATCTCTCGGCTTTGATAGAATATCTGAAAGCCGACCTGGAACTGAAGAAAGCAACAGGAAACATCACCACTAAGCATTGAAAATCGCACTAATCAACAAGGAATAGAAATACACACAATCATGAAAAAGATCCTTTATATCATCATCCCATTGGCACTTGTGGCCTTGGTGGTCTTCAAATTATTGAGCAACAAGGAAATCTCTGAAAACAGGGTTTTTCAGTTCGATCCCGAAAAACCGATTATGGTACATACGGCCAAGCTGAAACCGCAAACAGATGTGTCGAAACATGTTTTCACAGGCACATTTGAACCGATCCGAGAAACCAAGATCAGTTCCGAAACGCAGGGCAAGATCAATTCCATGGATGCAGAAGCTGGAACCCGTGTTCACAAAGGGCAATCCCTTATACAACTCGACAATAGTCTGTTGCAATTGCAACTACAGGCGGTTGATGTACAGATTGAAGGTTTTGAAGCCGATGTGGCACGCTATACCATATTGGCCGAAGCCGATGCCATACAGGGCGTGCAATTGGAGAAAACCCAACTCGGACTGAAAGGCGCCAAAGTGCAACGCAAAACGTTGCAGGAACAGATTGCGAAAACCACTATTACCGCTCCATTTGATGGTATTGTAACCATGAAAATGACCGAAATCGGTGCGTTTGCAGCTCCGGGAATGCCATTACTTCAGATCACCGACATCTCTTCATTGAAATTCACGGTGAATGTGGCAGAGAACGACCTCGATATGTTCCATGAAAATCAACTATACACGGTGCTTTCCGACCTCTATCCATCGCTTGAACTGAGCGGAAAGACCGTTCTCATCGGCAGTAAGGGCAATATGGCCAGCAGTTTTCCTGTGCAGTTTGAAGTAAAAAACACCGCAGACATGAAAATCCGTTCTGGAATGTTCGGGAAAGTGGTGGCCGATAACAAACAGACCAACGAAGTGCTGATGATACCTGCCTCCGCCATTGTTGGTGCCGGCATCAAACCACAGGTTTACACGCTAGTGAATGGAAAAGCCAAGCTTCAGGAAATCACCATTGCAAAACGAACTGAAGATCAGGTGGTGGTGAGTGACGGGCTGAAATTGGGAGACATCCTCATTCTAAATGGGTTTATCAACCTATTTGATGGAGCGCCCGTGGTTGCCAAAGACTGATCAGAACTGAACAAAGAACTATAAAATGAACATTACCGAAATATCCATCAATAGGCCGTCATTGATCATCGTGCTTTTCAGCGTGTTGACATTGATGGGGTTTCTTGGCTACAAGAACCTGAGCTATGAACTGATGCCCGATTTTAACCAACCGGTGGTGGTTATCAAAACGGGTTATCCCGGGGCAGAACCCGAAGAAGTGGAAACATCCGTTTCGCGAAAAATTGAAGATGCGCTGAGTAATCTCGAAGGAGTTGACTACTTGGTTACCAAGTCGTTACCCAACGCTTCGGTGATCATCGCCAACCTGAAATACGGCACCGACCTCGACAAGGCGATGCAGGATGCGCAGCGTTACATCGACAATATTCGCAAGGATCTTCCGGCTGATATCATGAGCCCAGAAATGAGCAAGGTATCGCCAAACGATTTGCCCATTATGTCCATCAGCGCTACCAGCGATCTGCCTGCAACCGAATTCTATCAGCGGATGCAAGACGATTATCTGCCGCAGATACAGCAACTGAAAGGTGTGGCCGAAATCACGCTTTTGGGTGGCGAACAACGCGAGATACAGGTAAAAGTTGATCAGGAGAAATTGCGACTGCACAAACTGTCGCTTTATCAAGTAACCGAGGCCATTAAACGATCTGGCCTTGATTTACCAGCAGGTAAGGTTCAGAGCGGAACAGAGAACAACAGTGTTCGGCTAACGGCCAAGTTTGCCACCGTGCAAGACCTCGAAAATGTACAAGTGGCCATGCCCATGCCGGGCAGCCCAGTGTATGTAAAAGATGTAGCCACCGTAACAGATGGCGTGAAGGAAATCACATCCGTAAGTAGATACAACGGCAAGAACGGTATTGGTCTTTTATTGAAGAAACAAGGCGATGCCAACGCGGTGGATGTATCGCGGTTGGTACGCCAGAAATTCAGCGATATTGAAGCAGCCAATGCGGCTGCAAACGTCACATTCGTGATAGCCGATGACAGCACCGACAACACCATTGCTGCCGTTGACTCGGTGGTTTACGACCTCATTTTGGCCGTTCTCTTGGTATCGTTGGTGATGCTGCTCTTTCTACGCAGTTTCAGAAACTCGCTGATTGTATTGGTGGCCATACCGACCTCGTTGGTAACTGCTTTTGCAGTCATGTGGATGTTGGGCTACACCCTCAACTTGATGACTCTGTTGGCCATGTCGCTCATCATCGGAATTCTGGTGGATGATGCCACGGTGGTTCTCGAAAACATTCAGCGCCATTTAGATATGGGCAAGGAAAAACGAAAAGCTTCCTTGGAAGGTCGTATGGAAATCGGTTTTTCTGCCATTTCCATCACCTTGGTAGATGTGGTGGTGTTCCTTCCCATTCTCTTCCTTCAGGTATTTGTGGCCGATATGCTTCAGCAATTCTCGGTGGTCGTCATCACATCAACCCTCACCAGTTTGTTGGTAGGTTTTACACTCACTCCGTGGATGGCATCCCGATTAGGAAAATCTGAAGACCTCCAGCCGACCAATTTCTTCAACCGCTTTCTGCTTTGGTTCGAAAGCCAGTTGGACGCCTTCATCGAATGGTATGGCAGTCAACTGGAATGGGTGCTTTCGCATAAAATCATTTTTATATTGATTGTGTTGGCGCTTTTCGGAATGACGGGTGCCATTATGAAGCAGAACATCATTGGTAAAGAACTCATATCAACGGGCGATCAAGGCAAATTTCGCTTCAATCTTGAGTTGGATCAATCGGCCTCTGTTCAGCAGAACAACATCGTTTCGCTGAAGGTGGAGAACTTCATTCTTCAGCAATCTGAGGTTGCCAGCGTGTTCAGTAATGTGGGCGGACCAAGTTCAGGTCTTGGTAGTTTGGGTGTGGGGTCGGCCAATAAAACGGAGTTCACCATTCAGTTGAAACCAGCCGAAGAACGTGGCAATCAACCTACCGAAAGCTTCATGATAAACTTGCGCGATGCGCTGCAGCTTGAGTTTCCGGGCATCAACTATTCGATGGCTGCGTTGGGTCTCATTCCACGTTCGGCACCCATCGAACTTACGTTAAGTAGCGCAGATGTAGATGAAGTGATGCGTGTGGCCACTGACCTCCGAGGCATTATTGAGAAGATACCTGGTTCAGATAACGTGCGCCTTTCCGTTGAGGAAGGAAGTCCTGAATACCGCATTATTCCTGATAAAGACAAGATGCAGCGCTTGGGGCTTACCTCAGCTTTTGTGGGAATGAACCTGCGCACGGCCATTACTGGTAATGACGATGCAACCCTTACCGAAGACGGAACGGAATATCCGGTCAGAATTCAACTGGATGATTTCAGTAGAAGAAATTTTGAGGATGTGAACCGCCTCAGCATTGTCAACCCCATGGGAATGCCTATTGAGGTAGGTCAGTTTGCAACGGTAGAACAGGCCAATTCGCCTTCATTACTCGAACGAAAAGACCGCCAACCAGCGGTAACTTTAACAGCTGATGCCTTGGGTCGTCCATCGGGTTCGGTGGCAGACGATGTGGTGGCATATTTGTCAGAAAATCCGCTTCCTGAAGGAATGGGAATGACCTGGGGTAGCGACATCAAACGCCAGAACGATAGTTTTGGAGCATTGGGTTCGGTATTGCTCATCTCGCTCCTTCTTATCTACCTAATTATGGTGGCGCTTTACGACAGTTTCGTCTATCCATTTGTAGTGTTATTCTCCATTCCAGTAGCGGTTATCGGGGCATTCTTGGCGCTTAACTTGTCGCTCAGTCACCTCAGTCTGTTTGCCCTATTGGGAATGATTATGCTGATGGGGCTTGTGGCCAAAAATGCCATTCTTATTGTGGATTTTGCCAATCAACTGAAGGCAGAAGGCAAACATTTCAAGGAAGCACTGATCATTTCTGGCAAAGGCCGTATGCGCCCCATCCTCATGACCACCCTTTCCATGGTAATTGGCATGTTGCCAATTGCATTAGCCAGCGGAACGGCCAGCGAATGGAAAAACGGTTTGGCGTGGGTTATCATTGGAGGATTGCTTTCCTCCCTTATCCTTACGGTATATCTTGTGCCAGTGGTCTATTACGTAGTGGACTCCATCCAAGAGAAATTCAGCAAGAAATCAACACAATCATAAATCAGAGAAAATGAAAACACTTTTGAGCATTACAGTTTCACTGTCAATTCTACTATTGGCAGCTTGCGGAAACCACGACCATGCGCATCATGAAGATGCTGCACAGGAAACTACCGAACACCACGATGGCGTGGAAGATGAATTGAAGACCAACAACGGCCAGCCTTGGCAGGCCAATGCCGAAACAACTTCGGGAATTGCCAACATGAATGCTATTGTAGCCGCTTTTAGCGATACTTCTGCTGCTAGCTATCTCCAACTTCGTGATGCGTTGGAAGCTGAGTTTGCCACCATTTTCAAACTCTGCACCATGGAAGGAGAGGCGCACGACCAATTGCACAATTATCTGCTACCACTGAAGCGCTATTTCAATCTGCTGAAATCAGAAAATGCTAATGAAAGAGCGGAAGGATTGGAGAAACTGAAAGCACACTTGGCAGAATATCCGACCTATTTCAAGTAGTCGAAATTGAAACTGTGATAGGCGTGTTGAGAGCTTTCAGCTATTTTGCGGGAAATCTCAAACATGTCCACTATACGTTCTCAATTTCTTCTTAACTCCGACATCATACACCTGAACCACGGTTCATTTGGTGCGTGTCCGAAACCCATTTTTGAGGATTATCAGAAATGGCAATTGGAATTGGAGAAAAACACGGTCAACTTTTTTGTAAAGCAAGGGCCAGAGTTGCTGCGCCAGTCTCGTGCTGCTTTAGGAGAATTTATTGGTTGTCATGAAGATGACGTGGTTTTTACCATGAATCCTAGCTATGCGCTCAACATCATTATTAAAAGCTTCCCTCTAAAAGCAGGAGACGAAATTCTGGGTACCGACCTAGAATATGGCGCCATGGATCGTACTTGGAATTACTATTGCACAAAAGCAGGAGCCAAATACGTTCAGCAAAATATTTCGTTGCCTGTAGTCAGTAAAGAACAAATAATTGAAGAGTTTTTTGCTGGTTTGACTGAGAACACCAAGGCAATTTTCATCAGTCACATTACGAGCACTACAGCTTTGAGATTACCAGTTGAGGAAATCTGTGCCATCGCCAAAGAAAAAGGTCTTATCACCATTGTGGATGGCGCCCATATTCCGGGGCATATTCCTTTAGACCTTTCAACACTTCAAGCTGATATTTATACTGGGGCCTGCCATAAATGGCTTCTAACGCCAAAAGGTTGTTCTTTCCTCTATGTGAAAAGAGAATTACAGGATTTATTTGACCCGCTCATTATCAGCTGGGGCTACGAAAGCGATGCGCCTACGCACTCTCGCTTCATAGACTACCATCAGTTACAAGGCACAAGAGATTTTGCCGCTTTTCTCACCATTCCGAAAGCACTTGAATTCAGGAAAAACTTTGATTGGGAAACTGTGTCAGCGGAGCAACGAAAAACATCTCAAGCCAATTACCAACGATTTGCAGAAGCTGCCAATGGAATGGTCCTCTGCCCCATTTCGGATGACTTTTTAGGCCAGTTGTGCAGTATTCGAATCAACTGTCCTGATTTTGAAAAATTAGGAACAACGCTATACAACGAATACAAAATTGAAATTCCCGTCTTCCCGCATGGCGATTTTGTTTACACTCGTTACAGCTTTCAGGGATACAATACGCAAGCGGAATTGGATACGCTTTTTGCTGCGTTAAGTGAAATTCGATCTACCACTAACTTGTTGGGCTAGAAACTAAGTTTGGCCATTTTACCACTTTTGCCCATTACCCAACCCGTTGAATCTGCCAAGGCGCAAGTGTAATACCCATCTTCCGTAACAGGAATCCAATTGAATCCGTGATCTAAAGAATATTCTATTCCTGTTCTACCAGAAGTGAGTAATAAATCCGCCTTCTCCGAATAAGCGACACAAGAACGATAACCTCTAGGCTGATTTGCTGTAATGAGTGTCCATGTTTCACCTCCGTCATCTGACACAGCACAATTTGCATCTGAACTAGTACTGTCTAAGTAGCATCCGCCAACTGCTACTACAGTTTGACCAGCTGCTGCCAGAGAAAAAATGCCACATCCATCAGCGGAACGCAATGGTGTATTAAACATCTCGCTGTTTCCTTTTCTGAGTGATGTTCTCATAATTCTAGCGGTAGAATCTCCACCAGTAGCTAGGAAACTCATATTTTCCAAAGTCAAAACTCCAGTACCGCTAGCCGCAAATCCAGCTTCTTTTGGGAGTGATTTTGGGATTGAATTAGTTGGGACTTCCTCCCAATGTTTCCCAAAATCTTGAGACCAGACTAACACAAACTTTCCATCAATTGGGTCACCGTAGCAATAGCCCACGTTTTCATGAAAATCCATTCCATCCAAAAAAATACCTGAATCCAATCTGGTATAAACTTCTACCCACGAAACTCCACCGTCTTTAGTTCTGAGGATTCTGCCCTCCTCGCCAGCAGCCATCAATAATGCGTTGTTTTCATCAAAGCCGTGAACGTCTCTGAAATCGAGATGCGTGTAACCAGGAATACTATCAGAAGTCCAATGATCTCCATCTGTCATCCTTAGAAAAGTACCCCCTGCTCCACTTGCCCAACCAACCTTATCATTTACAAGAGAAAGACCGCGAATGTGTGATTTACAAGCACGTTCGACCGGATTGTATCGGATAGAAAAAGTAGACTTTTCTTCATTTTTAATTGATTTGTTTCCGCATGAAAAAAGACCCCATCCGCAAAGAGCGAACAGGGCCATGTAAATTGAAATTCGGTTTGCTTTCATAGCTACCGAAATTAACAGATAGTTATCCTTTGTGCACCTTATTCCGAATACGACTAAGGGTTTCTGGTGTAATTCCTAACATGGAAGCAATGTATCTTAACGGAACATCCTTCAAGAGCTTAGGGTTTTCTTCAAGCATTTTTCGATATCGATCTTCAGGACTCAAACTCAAATAATCGACTACTCTTCCTTCCATATAACCATAAACGCCTTCTGTAATCAACCTACCTAAGCGCTCCCATTTAGGAATCTTCGCGTAAAGGTCTTGCATGCTTTTATGATCAAGCACCAGCAATTCGCTGTCGGTTATTGCTTGGATATACGCCATAGACGGACGTTGCAACGTGAAACTTGTGTGGGCAGTAACAATATTGTGCTTAGTGTTTACAATGGTTGTCACTTCCACTTCATTAATCTCGTAATAGGTTCGGATGTAGCCTTTGGTAATAAAACCTATGTGTTTACATACCAGCCCTTCGTCAACAAGATATTCTCCAGAAGGTAGGCTCATCGGCTTAAAATGAGCCATAATTATCTCCATTTCTGAGTCAGAGAAGTCAACAATTCCTTGAATGAAACTCTGTAAGGCAATTGCCCCTTCTACTTTTTCGAGTATGTTTTCCATGTTTTCCTGCTTTAAACACCAAAAGCCCTACTGGGCTGTTGGTGCAATGACCGGACTGGCTATTTATTTCAATTTAACAATCAACCTTCCTTACTAATTCTGAACATATATCCCAAAGATACTTCAACCGAGCGATTTGCCTGCGTCTTGTAATCTGTAGGCTCAGTTTTGTACTTATTCATATCGAAAAGTCCAAAACCATAACGAGCATCAAGGAATATATTGCCTCTTCCAATAGCATATTGCATTCCTAGACCTCCATTAATTCCGAGGTCAATTCGATTTTGCTTATAACCATCATCATCGATGTCATTATCAAAATCTATACTTTCTTTTGTTTCTGTTCCCAAAAGGCTCGTTTTATTCTTACCACCAGCCCAATAGCCAGCATATGGTCCGAGTACTACAAAACCTTTGAACTTTTCACCGCCAAACTGAGCCTTGGCCAAAATTGGAACTTCCAAATAATTGGCTGTTAACTGGGTGAAATCGTCTGAAGATGATGATGATGCCCTTCCTCCTTTTTGAATAAAGATAACCTCTGGCTGAAGCGAGAATATCTTGCTAAACCCATAATTTACCGTGGCACCAAATTGATAACCGAAGGTCATGTCTTTTTCGGTTCCGGCTGTCGTATTGCCTGAAACCGTGTTGAGAGTACCTCCTCCTTTAGCTCCAACTGATAGTTGTGCCATACTTGTACCGATGGTTGTACTGGCTATCGCCAATGACAACGCTGCAACTTTCCATTTTTTCATTGTCTTTTGTTTTAGTTTTTATGAGGCCAGTCCGCTGACCATTGATTAACTAATTGACACGACAAAGGAATAGGGTGAAAAAAAAACGCTCATTGACGTTTGTCAACAAGCGGTTGTATTGATTTTGATCATTCGTGCGCGAAACTGTGTACACGTTTTTTTATTGTGTCACTAACTAGATTTTCTTTTCATTCTAACGTTAATAACGCTCTTATCGAACTCAACGCACACTACTTCTCCGTTCAAATATTCGTAATAATTTTTATCGCCATTGGGCAATTTAACCATGTATTTATGTGAAGAAACTTCCGATATCGGTAAGTTGATTCCGTAGTTTTCGCTAAAAAGAAATTTCCGTCCAATCGGTTCCTCAAAATAAAGAGATGCGGAACTGTAGTTCACAGCTTTCTCATTATGAGTTAGCGTCTCTTTTTCTGTCTTAATTAAGTATTTCGATCCATCAAAATCTACCGTTGAACTATTTCTCAACTCCTTATTCATGTAATTTTTAAGGTCAGAATGAATGAGTTTAGAGTCTTCATATGAACTCATCATCGCAAAATCGTAATCAATTCTCTTAATGATACGGGTTGAAATATTTGTTTCTAACCTGTAAACTGATTGTAGATATAAATCGGTTTTTGACGCTGAGAACGTACCAATGATTCGATTGTAGACGATAACCTCGTATTCGAACTGTTGGATTTTGGTGCCTGGTCCTGTGGATGTAAGCAACAAGACTATTGGTAGGCTGAACATTAAAAGCAACTTTTTCATGCTTAAGGTTTTGTACTTGTACTCAAATGTGAGTTTTCTAGTTCAAGTTGTTGGTCGATAACCCGACATCTGGCACGAAACAAAAAAGGGCAGCCCTTTAGCCGCCCTCGGGATGTTACGTTTATTTCTGCCTAAGACGCCACGTTTAAAGTGATGGTGGCAAAAGTTTGAACAAACTCAACCTTTGTCACTGCACCATTTTCATAGCTATATCTCTCTACTCCACCGTTTGGCAATTCCACCTCATATCTATGATTTCCCAAATCGGTAACATCTAAATCTTTGCCATACTTTTCATAGAAGAGAGTGCTTCTACCAGCTGGTTCTTCAAAGTATACACATGCAGAACTATAGGTAACCAAATCGTAACACATCTCAGTAAGCCGCTCTCCATCTTGCTTTACATATTGAGAACCATCCCAATGAATGACTGTGCTAGATTCTAATTTCTCATTCACCCACGTTTTAATATCAGAAGCAATCAGTTTTGACTGATCATAAGAACTAAGCATTACAAACTTGTGTTCTGCTCTTCTAATAAGACCAGCCGAAGTGGTGGTTTCAACCCTATAATTTGAAGTGCCGTTCACCTCTGTTTTATTCACCTTATAAGTTCCAATTGAACGACCATCCAACGATACATCATAATTGAAGTCTTTAACCGTGGCCATTGGCCCGAAAGAAGAAAAGAAGTAGATGGCTGGGATGATTATGAGTGCTAACTTTTTCATGACCGTACATTTATATACTCTTACCAAATAGTTCAACAAGTCGTTTGGTCGTTGGTCGGTAGAATGCAGTCGTTAGTGGAAAAAGTGACAATTAGAGCATTGAAATAGGCTGATTTAGTGAGTTGTCGGATATTTTCTGAAATTAGCATCACATAATTTACAATGCGCGCATTGCTTTATTAAAACGACATGAGCCACCCAAAATATCCCCACCTATTTGAACCGCTTGATTTAGGTTTTACCAAACTGCGCAACCGAACCCTTATGGGTTCCATGCATACTGGTTTGGAAGAAGAAAAAGGTGGTTATGAGCGTATGGCTGCTTATTTCGGTGAGCGCGCTGAAGGCGGTTGCGCACTAATCGTAACAGGCGGCATTGCACCGGATCGACATGGCTGGACGAGCCCATTTGCCAGCACGCTTTCGAATAAGCGCACGGCCGAGAAACACAAAGTGATAACGGAAGCCGTGCACAAGCACGATGGTAAAATCTGTTTACAGATTCTTCATACAGGAAGATATAGTTACAGCCCTATTGCTGTAGCTCCCTCTGCTTTGAAATCGCCAATCTCTCCTTTCAAACCGTGGGCACTTGGCAAAGCAGGAATTGAACGTACCATCAAGCATTTTGTACGCTGTGCCACCTTGGCGCAATATGCCAATTACGATGGCGTGGAAATCATGGGTTCAGAAGGGTACTTGATTAACCAATTCATTGTAAAGAAGACAAACAAGCGTACCGATGAATGGGGTGGTAGCTACGAAAACCGTATTCGATTTGCTTTAGAAATCATCCGCAGAACGCGTGCCGCAGTTGGCGAAAACTTCATCATTATTTTCCGTCTTTCCATGCTCGATTTGGTAGAGGGAGGAAGCACATGGCCTGAGGTCGTTCTATTGGCAAAAGAGGTTGAAAAAGCTGGTGCTACAATTATCAATACTGGAATTGGCTGGCACGAAGCCCGTATCCCAACTATTGGAACCATGGTTCCGAGAGCGGCTTTTACGTGGGTAACGCGCAAAATGAAAGGCGAAGTTTCTATTCCATTGATTACCACAAATAGAATCAACGACCCGAAAGTGGCCGAGGACATCATCTCTCGTGGCGATGCCGATATGGTTTCCATGGCGCGTCCATTCTTGGCAGACTCACATTTGGTGAAGAAAGCGGAAGAAGGTCGCGAAGATGAAATCAACACCTGTATTGGGTGTAATCAAGCTTGCTTAGACCATGTATTTCAGCGTAAAATTGTAAGTTGTTTGGTCAATCCTCGTGCTTGCCACGAAACCGAATTGAACTACACTCCTACTCCCCTCAAGAAAAAAATTGCTGTTGTAGGCGCTGGTCCAGCAGGATTGGCTGCAGCTACTGTTGCCGCAGAACGCGGCCATTCGGTAACGCTTTTTGAAGCAGATTCTGAAATTGGCGGGCAATTCAATATCGCAAAGCAAATTCCTGGAAAGGAAGAGTTTTATGAGACTATTCGCTATTTCGACACCAAAATCAAGAAGCACGGTGTCGATTTAAAACTGAACACGCGAGCAGATGAAGCAACACTAGCTGGCTTTGATGAAGTGCTACTCGGTACAGGAATCACGCCTCGTTTACCTAAAATCCAAGGAATCGAACATCCAATGGTATTGACTTATTTGGATGTGCTTCGCGATAAGAAAGAAGTTGGAAAGCGAGTGGCGATTATCGGTGCAGGCGGAATTGGATTTGATGTTGCTGAATATTTGACGCACAGCGGAGAATCAACCTCATTGAACCTAGCTGCATTCTTAGCAGAATGGGGAATTGATCCAGAAAATGAAGTTCGTGCGGGTATTGAAGGCATTCAACCTAAAGTAGAACCTTCCCCAAGAGATATTTTCTTGCTACAGCGTAAGGAAACTAAAGTTGGAGCTGGCTTAGGTAAAACCACAGGTTGGATTCATCGCTTGACCCTGAAAAACAAGAATGTTCAGATGATTAATAACGTTCAGTATGACAAGATTAATGACAAGGGTTTGCACGTGACGATAAACGGAAAACCTGAATTGCTTGAAGTGGATAACGTAATTATTTGTGCTGGTCAGTTGAGCAACAATAAAATGTACGAACCGCTAAAAGCGAAAGGCATAAATGTTCATTTGATTGGAGGCGCTGATCTTGCTTCGGAATTGGATGCGAAACGTGCAATCGACCAAGGAAGCAGACTGGCTGCTACGCTTTAAGAAACTACTAACTTGGTCGGCCAGATGCTGCACCACCTAAAAACCCACAAAACTGCATGGCTCATTACAGCCGTGTATGGGGTAATTTTCGGGCTTATATCATTAGTAAATCACTACAATTTCCGAACGTTTGGACTTGATTTAGGTATTTATACTCACGGTATCTATAGCTATTCGCATTTGCAATGGCACACGTTTACGATGGGTTTAGAAGGTGAAGCTTTCAACCATCTTGGCAACCACTTCTCTCCTATCGTTGCTTTGCTTTCGCCATTCTATTTCTTATTCGGCTCCTATACACTTCTTGTGCTTCAAATTACTGCCATTCTTTTTGGTGGTTGGGGTGTTTGCAGCTTCGCGAAGGAGCGATTAGATGGTTTTCAGCCCCAGCTGATTCTGGTGCTCTTCTTCAGTATGTGGGGCATTTATTCTGCCTTGGCTTATGATTGGCATGCCAATGTAATGGCTGCCATGTTTGTCCCTTGGTTCATCCTGTTCTTCGATCGTGGAGACACCAAAAAGGCGCTCTTAATGTTTGTTTTGGTTCTCATCTGTAAGGAAAACATGGCAGTTTGGATGGCTGCGATTATCTCAGGCCTAGCCGTCAGAAATTTCTTCTTAAAACCCAAGGAATCGAACTGGATGCTAACTGGTTCTTTATTAGCCACAGCCGTAGTCTATTTCATGGTTGTACAAACGTTGATTATGCCTGCCTTGAACACAGCAGGAGTTTCTGATCATCTTGGGAATTATAGTCATTTAGGCGATGGCCCGGGTGGAGTGATTAAAACGATGCTTACAAAGCCGCGTCATGTTTTCTACCTACTATTTGAGAGTTTGCAAGAAGACGTGCTGACTTTTAAGCTGAAGTCGCAATTGCATTTTATGGTACTGGTTTCGGGAGGAATAGCCCTGATTTATCGTCCACACTACCTCATAATGTTGGCACCGATTTATGCTCAGAAACTCTTGTCTTCAAGTCCTTCGCATTGGGGAGTTTATTCTCAATACTCAATTGAATTTGCACCAATTATCTCTCTAGCATTTGTAGAGTTGTTACAGAACTTTTCATTTCCGAAATGGCGGATGCCTTTGTTGTTAGGAACCATTGCGGGTGCAACGATTTTCAATTGGCACCCAACTAGGCCAAATACTGGTTTTTACAAGGCTGAACATTATCAATCTGGGTTAAACTCTCAGGCGATATATGAAGCGCTGGAGTTAATTCCGGCTGATGCTGTGGTATCGGCAAGTAACGTGATTGTACCTCACGTAGCTAGTCGAGATAAAATCTACCTCTATCCTGTTGTAAAGGATGCTGAGTATTTAGCGATTCTGACTCATGGCAGGGACCTCTACCCTGTTGACAGCTTAGATTTCCGGAATAAGATGATGGAACTAAGAACTGATTCTCTCAACCAGATTATTTATGATGAGAACGATTTCCTCATCATCAAGCGGAACCTTACTTCTGTAGAAAAGCAATAAAGTCAGCCACAGACTTCTCTGGAATTTCCTCCATAGGAACGTGTCCCATGTTTTCGTAAATGATTAGTTCCGAGCTCGGGATATCTGCATGAAACTTCGGAGCTGCTTCTACATTCACTAGTTGGTCATCATCCCCCCACATAATTAAAGTTGGGCATTGAACCAGCTTTATTTCCTCTGTGTAATCGTACTTAACCTGAAGCGTTTTCCCCATCAAACCAGCACGGTTTCCTTCGCGTAGCAACAATTCGTGGTAACGAACAACTTTTTCTTCCTTCACTTTATCATCATCATAGTAAACAACGTTCACTGACTTTCGAACCAAAGAAATGGGCGTCAGCTTCGTGACAATAGGTTTCAGCCATGCCATTTTTTGCAGTTTAAAGCTAATTGGGGTTGGCTGGTCGCCTCTTGGATAACCACTTGAATTGAGAATGGCAATCTTCTTCACCTTATCAGGATGCTTTGCCGCGTAGCTCCAAGTCATGTAGCCCCCAAAAGAATTTCCTGCCATGTAGCAAGAATCGATGTTGAGTTTTACTAGCACATCATCAATAAACTTTAGATACCGCTCTCTCGTGTAAACATCGTTTGGTTCTGGACCTGTGATGCCAAAACCGGGCATATCGAAACTCACAACTCGGTAGTACTTAGACAATTCGGTTGTCCAATCTTCCCACGTATGAAGCGAAGCCGCTGTTCCGTGCAATAACACCACTGTTTCGCCAGTATCTCCGTTTATACGATAGTGCACATTCATTCCATCCAGTTCTAAAAACTGAGAATTATCGTAAGCGTATTTCTCAATGATTTCTTCTACAGGAATATCGTTGTGCCAAGAAGAAGCAATGAATCCGAGAATGATACCTAAAAGGCCCAGCAATATGTAACGGAGGGCTTTTTTCATTCTTTTTTGTCTCTCAAGTGTTTAGGCCCTTCAGGCTCAAAATTCTGAACTACCGAACGAATTTCATCCTTTTCTATGAGGATAAGCTTCTTCTTATAAAGCCCTCCAATCGCCTTCTTAAAGAGCTTTTTACTCATGTGTAACTCTCGCTCAATATCTTCTGGCGAACTTTTGTCTGAAAGTTTTAGCACTCCTCTGTTTCTGTTTAGCGCATCAAGCACCTTTCGGGAATTTGGTTCAATGCTAGCAACACCTAACGGCTCTAGGCTCACATCAATCTTACCGTCTTCTCGAATTTGTTTGATGTAGCCTTTGGTCACATCTCCAACATTTATCGGTCTAAAAACCTCATTATGATAGACCAATCCGCCATGCCTCTGATTTATCATTACTTGAAAACCAAGTTCCGTTTCATTATAAACCGTCAGTTCAACCTCCTCGCCTACTCTAAGTTCAATATTGGTCTGGTCCAGCAGCTTGGTTATTCGAGGTGTTGCCACCAACCGCTCAGATTTTCCATCGAGAAAAACACCTACGAGATACTTCTCGCCAATTTCCATTTGCTCCACCATCTCGGCATACGGAACAAAGAGGTGTTTCTCTAATCCCCAGTCTAAAAATGCACCGATACGATTAACAGAATGAACTTCGAGCCAAGCAAACTTTCCAAGTTCAATAAGTGGTGTTTGTGTGGTAGCAACTGGACGTTCTTCGGTATCGAGATAAACGAAAACTTGAATTTCATCCCCCTCTTGCATACCTGGTTTCAGGTACTTGTTAGGAAGAAGGATAACATCCTCATAAGCTGCATCGGCTTCGCCTAAGTATGCACCTACGCTGGTGAATCTGTGAATTGTAAGATTGTTGTACTCTCCTATTTTGAACAAGGCGAAAATTTTGATGCGGTGATAAGTCGACAAAGAACTTAATAAACTTTGTCAACTCAGAATACTTACAACTCTTTCCGCAATCTAGCCACAGGAATTCCCAATTGCTCGCGGTATTTAGCTACGGTTCTTCGAGCAATGATGTAGCCTTTCTCTTTGAGTAGGCCTGCCAATTTCTCATCAGCTAAAGGATGCGATTTATCTTCTCCATCAATGGCATCGCTCAGAATTTTCTTCACTTCGCGTGAGCTCACTTCTTCTCCACTTTCTGTAGTTAACGACTCAGAGAAAAATGACTTTAGCAGAAACGTGCCGAACTGAGTTTGTACATACTTACTGTTTGCAACACGAGAAATGGTTGAAATATCCAAGTTAACGATGTCTGAAATATCTTTCAAAATCATTGGTTTTAGCTTGGTTTCATCCCCAGTTAAGAAATACTCTTTCTGGTATTCCATAATGGCATCCATGGTTCCGTAAAGCGTCATTTGTCGCTGCTGAATGGCATCTATAAACCACTTTGCACCATCCAATTTCTGCTTTACAAATTGTACTGCCTCTTTCTGCTCCTTATTGGCCTTTCCTTTGGCTTCTGAATAGGCACGAAGCATTTGCTTATACTGATTACTCACCTTTAATTGAGGCGCATTTCTGCCGTTTAATGTGAGTTCTAGTTTGCCGTCATCATTGGTAATCATGAAATCCGCCACAATGTTCTGAACCACCTTAGTACTATCAGACAGAGAGTTTCCTGGTCGTGGATTTAGCTTCAACACCTCATCCAGCACCTTTTTTAGCTGGTCTTCTTCAATATGCAACCGCTGACAAATTTTGCTGTAATGCTTCTTAGAAAACTCGTCCATCATTTTTTCGATGAGCGTTTTTGCCAGCGCTACATTCTCGGTCTCTTCCTTTTTGTTTAGCTGAAGCAGCAAGCATTCTTGCAGATTTCGCGCCCCAACTCCTGATGGTTCAAATCCTTGAATTACTTCCAATAAGTCTTCCACCTCATCTTCATTGGTGTGGATGTTCTGGGTAAAAGCAAGGTCATCTACTATGGCATAAATCTCCCTGCGCAAGTAGCCATCATCATCCAAATTTCCGATGATAGTTTCTGCAATGGTGCGCTGTAATTCGCTTAAAACCCTCATACCCAATTGCTCACTTAACAAATCGCGAAAACTCATACCACCGCTTAGTGGAACCTCCTTATCTTCATCATCTGCACTAGTGTTGTTTGCATACAAAGCATATTCTGGAATGTCGTCATCATCCAAATAATCCTCAATTCCGAACTCATCGTCCGAATCAGAATCATCATATTCCTCTTCTTCGTTCTTCAGGTCAGCAAACTCATCATCCAAGTCATCTATTTCATCTCCCTCCTCTAAAGCAGGGTTTCCTTCGAGTTCTTCTTTTATCCTTTGCTCAAGAGCAATTGTAGGAATCTGCAGCAATTTCATGAGCTGAATTTGCTGAGGCGAAAGTCGCTGCAGTTGTTTCTGTTGTAATCGTTGTCTTAGTGCCATGGGAGTGGTGTTTTACGATTGGTCTAATGTCGGTATTCCAAAATGAGTGCCAAAGAGAATTAGCATGATAAATGTTCGTTAGATTCAAGTTCCGAAAACAAATTAGACATGGCATTTAGTGAGCACTTAGTACAACGCGTAAGACAGCGACTTATGAAATCAAACATTACGGAAGAAAAGAAAATGATGGGTGGACTTATTTTTATGGTGAACGAGAAAATGTGTGTTGGCGTTGATATGGATAAGAAAACGGGGCTTGATAGATTGATGGTTCGGGTTGGGAAAGCATCTCACGACCAACTCATCTTCAAAAATGGCAGCAGGCAAATGAATTTTACAGGCAGTGTAATGCGCGGATTCCTGTTTATTGACCCAGATGGATTTGATTCTGAAGCGGACCTTGATTTCTGGATTGAAAAGGCGCTTGAATTCAATGTAATAATTGGATAATGTTACATTCGCCACCCCTAAACAAGACAACATGAGCCTAGAAAGTGATTTGAACAAAAGGAGTGATTCTAAGTGCGAGCTGTGCGCTTCTCAAAATGGCTTAACACCTTTTGGTGTTAAGCCGAAAGAAGGAAGTGTAGAAGGCTCTATAAACACCTGCGAAACTTGCAATGAGCAATTGAACGATGATGCTAAGATTGAAGCAAATCATTGGCGTTGTTTAAACGATAGCATGTGGAGCACCGTTCCCGCTGTTCAGGTTGTAGCGTTTAGAATGCTAAACAAGCTTAAAGCTGAAGGATGGCCGCAAGATTTGTTGGACATGATGTACATGGAGGAAGACACTGCGGCTTGGGCTAAAGAAGGAATGGCAGTAGAAAATGACGAAGCCATTGTGCACAAGGACAGTAACGGTGTGGTTCTCAATCAGGGCGATTCTGTTGTGGTAATAAAAGACCTGAACGTAAAAGGCTCGAGTATTGTGGCTAAAAGAGGTGAAGCGGTTCGTAACATCTCCTTAGTTTGGGATAATGCAGAACAAATTGAAGGGCGTGTTGGCGGCCAGCAAATCGTAATTCTTACCCAATACGTAAAGAAGACGAGCTAAAACAAAATGAAGTTAAAGGCAGATGTGCTTCTAAAAAACTGAGGGCATTAAACCGTTTTATTCAGCTACTTCTACCTCCGAAATCAGCTCTTCAACTTCACCCACCACTACTGGGTAGTAATCGGTAGTATTTTCTTCTATCACTTTTTTAAGGGCACTTTGGTTTTTGGCCTCCTGCTTTGTAAATGCGCCTCCCATTTTCTCCATCAATACGAACATGGACCGCATCATCATTCCTTTGCCTATCACTTTAGACTCAGTTTTAATAGAAACTCCTTCCTCTGTTTCTGAATAGGTAATCAACTGCTCAAAATCCATCATTTCACTATCGAAATGCATACTGATGTGGTCAAAATCTTCTTTGGAAACTACGGTCTCCACCATCTCAAAATCCGGTTGTCCTTCACCAGGGTTTACAATTATCTTGTATTTGCTTCCTACAGCATCATACTCCCCTTCAATGAGCTCCATGCTCTTAAACCCATCTAACCAAAGATGATATTTAGAAACATCCTCTCCTACAGCCCAAGCTTCCTCAATTGATTTGCTCACTACAATCTCAGAGCTATAATCTACCTCCGGATAGACCATGCCAACAGCAAAGAACGCGAGCACTAAAACGACAATGGTAATAAGAAGGTATTTTAGGAATTTCATAGGATGGTTTGTTCGTTTATGAACATTGAAAATACGATTTTGATAGATTCCGATTATCTAAGGTCTATCAGAATCTTTGGTTTACGTTCGTTCTCATTGAATTTGAGACGGTTTATCTCATCATTCTCAGTGAGGATTAATCGCGGTTTTACACGCAATTTTCCGCTGAGCTTTTCCAGTACAGAAGCAACGGCATTCTCCCCTCGGAGCATTGCTTTCACAATTACTTCGTCAAGGCCATTTTCATCTGCATGCAACTCAACTACAAAATTGACCACTTCAGTCATCGTATTCAATTCGTCAATAATTGCATTCGGATAAAGAGAAGTCCCCTTCAACTTTACCATCTGTTGCTTGCGTCCAATTACGGGTCCTAACCGAGGCGTGTTTCTTCCGCATTGGCAAGGCTCGTCATAGTAATGGCAAATATCTCCCGTTCTAAAGCGAAGCACAGGCATGCCTTCCACGCCAAGCGGAGTTACTATAACTTCCCCACTCTCTCCGTTTTTCACTTGGTTTCCGTCATCATCGAGCACTTCGGCAAACATCAATTCTGGCTGAATGTGAGCACCATTTCCAGCTTCGCACTCCGTAAAAGCTGTAGCCATTTCTGTACTAGCATAGGTGGAGAACAACTGCACATTCCATTCTGAGGTAATCCTCTTAGCCAAGAAGTTTGGCTTCAGCTTTTCATCTCTTACTGCTTCGCCAATACAAATAATCTTTTTTACACTGCTCTTGTTCAGGTCTATGCCGTTCTCCAGTGCGTATTTAATTAGGCGAGGAATAAAACTCGGTACGGCAACCAAAACCGTTGGCTCAAATCGTTGAATACTTTCCCATTGCAATTGTAGAGCACCGGGCCCAGAGCGAATGATACGAGCACCCAATTCATTAGCACCTAAAAAATAGGCTAAACCCGCCATAAAACATTTGTCAATGGTGGTCATCAATTGAAAAGTATCTGCTTTGGAACAGCCGGCAAGAACGTACGAACCCGCTTCATTTACACCCAAACGATTCAAGTCTTCTTGTGTGAGATATACAGCAACCGAACTTCCTAAGGTTCCGGAAGTAGTCACGATATCTCGCACTTCCTCCATAGGCACACAGAGGAAGTCGTCATTCCTACTAGCAATGTCATCTTTCTCCGTAAACGGGAAATTCTGAATATCTGCCAGTTCTTCTAAGCCTATGGCTTCTGGTCCGGCCCAAACCAATTGATCTTTGTAATACCAGCTGTTTTTACGCAAGTATGCGATGTGCTCATTCAAGGCCTTAAGCCAATAATTCTCTCGCGCCAATGCGCTTGTTTCAATCTGTTTTAATGGCATTCCGTTAGATTGTTGTTAATCTTATTCCGTTCTTGTTCCGAAGCGACTTCCTTGCTCAAACTAAGTTGGTAATAAGCCTTGGCTTCATCCAATTCTCCTAGTTCAAGATAATAATCGCCCAACATGAAATAGGTAATGTAACTTTCAGGGTTACTCGCTATGAATTCCCTTTCTAACTCTTCATTCCATTCAATGCTCTTTCCTAAAGCGATGTTGTCGAACAGTCGGTTTTTCAACTCTTTATATCGAAGGAATTTTTGATGTCCTTCTGAGTTTAAGAATGGGTCGGCTGGAATCCTGAGGGAATCAATAAATAACTGACCAAAGAATTGTGAATTGTAAACACTATCGCCTTCCGTTTTTCCTTTTTCCTTTTTCCGAAACACTTCATTAAGATTATAGCAGACAAATTCCCCTAGTTGAAACGGGCTGGCACTCACCCAAAGCAATCTTTTTTCAGGTTGAAAAACGATTCCGTGATGTGCTAGAAGCTGATTGATGGCCTTAGGATTCCCCATGCCCAACTCGGCATCATCCAGTCCTTTTTGGTTTCGTAAAATCTCAACCGATTCCGTTGGGTTAATCGGGAAACTACTTTCCAATAATTGATTCAGTCGCTGATATCTGTACTCAGAATCTGAGTCTTGAATGTTTTGAAGATTCACCTCATCATTCTTAAATGTTTCACTTTGATAATGATTGGCGCACGTTAACCGACTATCATCTGGTCGGTAGATATCAATTCTATCTGGCGATTTCTCAATGATGGCCGCTGCCTTATCATCAGCAGATGCAATCAGAATGGATTCAGACACAAACGTCTCCCTTGATTTGGCAATCTCGTATGCCTCATCTATTGTCCTCGCGTATTGCAGAATCTCTCTTGCAAGAATGGAAATAGGCGTTTTAGCACCATTCGGAATGGAACTCTTTGCGGCATTCAACGTCACGGTTAAACCGTGCTCATTCATCCCAGAAACCACACCCATAAATCCAGCCCAAGTAATGCTAGCAAAGGCATAGCCGCTATCTGGTTTCATGAATAGGATAATCTTGTCTTTGGCGAACTCATCTCCCATGTAGAAATCGAAATTTCTACCTACTACCAAACTCGAATCCTCAGAATATTGGTTCCAAACCGCAAAGGATGTACATCCTACAATACTTAAATCTTGAAGCGCATGACCAATATCGTGGGCTGCATGGTAATTCAGAATTCGACTGTACTTGTCGCCAATAAAATCATAGTCATCTGAAAACGCCTTTGAAACGCCATAGATTTCCTGCTGCATCTCTACCGACACATGTTCGGGCAGGTCTCTATTAAACCAAACCACACCATATTTCAGTGTTTTTAGGAACGATTCAGAAGGAATAAGTTTCTGAATTTGAGCAATGAAACTTACTTCCTGAGAGACAATCTGCTCTTCGGCCAATCGTCCAAAAATGACTCCCCGTTCGTAGGGCTCGCCATGTATGTGCGCCTCCCAAAGTCCATGTTCGTTCTGTCCATACCAATTGCCTTCACAAACGGTATAACCATCTTGTTGGTAGCTGTTGTATGGTGGGGTTTCCTCCACCGTTGGAGGGTCGAGCGCTAATGAATAATACACGACCTGAAGTATTGCCCAAGCACAAAAAAGCACCAAGACCAGTACAATAAATATGTTTCTGAGACGCCTCATTTAGCGGGTTCGAAGTTAGCTGACTTACCTCTATGCCCGAAACGGTTCAACTGGTTACTTTTGGCATTCATAAAAACAGGCAAAAGCATTAGCACATGAGTAGTTGGATTGATATTCCCTCAAACAGTGATTTTAGTTTAGAAAACATTCCTTTCGGAGTTTACAGCAACAACCATGGACCGCGTGCTGCAACCCGAATTGGCAACACGGTTGTTGACCTTGATGTGTTGCATAAAGCTGGATTATTCTCGGGAATAAGCCTTCCAGAAGAAGTTTTTAGTCAACCCGTTTTAAACGATTTTATTGCACTTGGAAAGCCTGTTACTAATGCCACAAGAGCACGAATTCAGGAGTTATTTAGTACAAACAACAGCCAACTCCAAGGAAATGAGCAATTGAAAATCGATGCGCTTTGGAAATTGGACGAAGTACAAATGCATTTGCCTATTCGTGTTGGTGATTACACAGATTTCTATAGCAGTAGAGAGCATGCTACAAATGTTGGAACGCTATTCCGCGACCCAGCAAATGCGTTATTCCCAAACTGGTCGCACTTGCCAGTGGGTTACCATGGCAGAGCATCTTCAATCGTGGTGAGCGGAACACCAATTCATCGACCGAAGGGACAAACGAAAGCGGATGATGCAGACGTTCCTTCTTACGGGCCTTGTCGCCTACTCGATTTTGAGTTGGAAATGGCATTTATCGTTGGGAAATCGAATGATTTAGGAAGTTCGGTTTCTGTTGAAAAAGCCGAAGACCACATCTTCGGCATGGTGGTTTTCAATGATTGGAGTGCTAGAGATATTCAGAAATGGGAATATGTGCCATTAGGACCTTTCTTAGGAAAGAATTTCGCGTCTTCTATCTCTCCTTGGATTATTACCATGGAAGCATTGGAGCCTTTCAGAACGCCAAGTCCGAAGCAAGACCCAAAAGTTCTTCCATACTTAGAGATGAAGAAAGATCACAACTTCGACATCAATTTGGAGGCAATTATTGAAACGCCAAAAGGTGATGCAAAAACCGTAAGCAACAGCAATTTTAAGTACATGTATTGGAGCATGGCTCAGCAATTGGCACATCACACCGTTAATGGTTGCAACATGCAGGTGGGTGATATGTGCGGATCGGGAACGCTTTCAGGTCCAACGCCTGATAGTTACGGTTCTATGCTTGAAATCTCTTGGAAAGGAACCAAACCAGTTTCTATGCCTGATGGAACGGAAAGAAAGTTTATTCAGGATGGAGACTCGGTAATTATGAAAGCATTTTGCCAAAAAGATGGCAAACGTGTTGGATTTGGTGAAGTGCGAAGCAAAGTACTCCCAGCAATTTGACCAACCACATAATGAAGACAAACAAAAAAGGCTGAGCAAATGCTCAGCCTTTTTTAGTTTATCGATTGCGATAATTTATTCTGCAACAGCATCTTCTACTTCTGCAGCTATGCTATCAACAGCAGCTTCAACTGCTTCAACAGCCTCTTCTACTTCAGCCACAACTTCTTCAGCAGCTTCCTCAGCAGGAGCTTCTTCAGTAGCTGGTGATGAACATGCAACGAATGCTGCACAGAAAATTGCAACAAGTACGTTGCCAAACAATGTAGATTTTTTCATGAGGTAATAGGTTTGGTTTATGAGAGGGTGCAAGCTATTAAAAACAACAAAGCCCAAAACAAACTGTTAATAAAAAGCTAATAAATCGATTTGACTGCCCATTTTATAGCAAAAACGTTATCAACAAGCACAATTGAATACTTCTTTTAGTACTGATGCGTTACCATTCGGCAGGCCAATACATTTGTGTTCAAAGCATGATCTGGATAAAACGTATCGTATTCATTCTCTTTCTACTAATCGTATTAGTAGCAAGTCTTGCTGGGTTTGTTACTTGGAAATATGCTGACGATTTGGAGGCTTACGCATTGGATGCGGTTAGTGCCACTATTGTAACTGACTTAACCTTTAATGAAGAAGTAGTTCTTTCCCTTTGGAAAGATTTTCCTTTAGTGGCAGTTGAGATATCTGACATTCAAATTCAGGATTCTTTTAAGTCTGATACGCTTTTACGAGTGGAAAAAGCATTCGTGCAGTTTAACCTTATTAAGATTCTACAAAACAAGTTTACCATTGAAGGGATTAGAGTGACTGACGGTTTTACTAAACTGCGCAGAAATGACGCAGATGAATGGAACTTTCGTGTATGGCAAACCACTGAAAGTGATGAACCGAAAAAGAAGATTGATTTTAGTATTGAGATTCTAACGCTCGAAAACGTACACATCGATTATGATGACCGAGTGGTTGACCTTAACATTCAGTTTCTATCCAACAAATCAAAAATTAAAGGGCGATTTACGGATAAGAACCAGCGATTGGGTCTGAGTTTAAACGGCCATATGGAACGGCTAACCACAATTGGAAGCGAAAGAGTTGTAGAAATGCCATTGAGTTTGGCGGGTGTACTCAACATTAACTCCAACGATAAAATATACACCATAGAAATGGGCAACGCCATTTTAGCAGGAAACGAAATGGTGTTGGATGCAGAATGGACGCGAATTGAGGGCGGAACTAACATGGAAATGAAAGTGCATGCTGGTAATATTGAACCAAGCGGCCTCCTACCCTACATATGGCCTCAAATGCCTGAGAATATTGGTAAGTTGGATATTAAAGGCCGGTCAGATGTCATCTTTTCGCTGAATGGACCTTTCACCAAAACGCAGGGACCACAATTAGATGCTACTATTCGTACGCGTGGAGGAAGCCTCATTTTTCAGAACACTCAGGTAACTGAATTGAATTTTGAAGGACGCCTTTTCATGGAAGACATTAAAAGGTCTAAGGCCATGGAAATCAACTTCGACTCTTTTGAACTTAAGACGCCAAATGGCGAGGTGAAGGGAAAAGGAACGCTTACCGATCTTTCCAATCCTCGGCTACGATTAAACTGCACGGGTAAATCTAGGTTAGAGGAGTTGATAACAGTTGCACAAGTGCAAGAAGAAATAGATGGTTCTGGTTCAATTTCGTGGACATTGGATTTTGAAGGTCCACTTGGAAGGGACTTTCAGACCACAAATACTGAACTAAAGCAAATGCGTTGGTCTGGTGTATTAAATCTGGTTAATACTAGTATAAAATTTCAGGAAGGAGTTCCTCAAATGGAGGACTTTAATGCTCAGATTGAGATGAAACTGGACAAAACCACTGTGAAAAATTGTTCTGGAAAAATTGGTCACATCACTTTTAGTGGAGATGTTGAATTAGCTAAACTGAAAGAAATTCTTACTGATCCAAATGCACCTATCGACCTTGCTGGTAGCATTCAAATAGATGAATTAGACATAACCAAATTACCAATTGAATGGCAGTTTAATTCTGCCACAGCGGCTTCTGAAAAATCGGCTCGAGCTACGAGCATAAGATTACAATCATCTATCAACAAGATGATTTACAACGATTTTACCGCAACGAATGTATCTGGAAACATCTCCCTCGAAAATGATAAGCTAGACATTACCGAATTGCAGTTCAACGCGCTAAACGGAACCATACAATCAGAGCTGTCATTCGAGCCCACCGCATCAGGATATTTGCTGGAACTAGACTCAAAACTCAAGAGCATTGACATGAGTCGGGCACTTTCTGAATGGGATAATTTCGGACAAAAGACAATTACGGCCAGCACACTGAAAGGTAGAGCATCCGCCAACATTCAAGCACAAATTCATCTCGATAAAGATTATCAGCTGTTAAAAGACAAACTGATTGTGGAAACAGATATTGAAATCAGTGGCGGAGAACTTGTCAAGTTTGAACCGCTGATGGCTATGTCTAAATTCATTAGTGTAGATGAGTTACAACATGTTGCTTTTGACACCATTCGTAATCAACTAAGTATCAAAAACAGCAAACTGATTATTCCCAAAATGTCGGTTTCAAGTAGCATTCTTAATGTACAAGTGTTTGGCGAGCACACGTTTAATCAGGAAATGGATTATCACGTGAATCTGTTGTTAAATGATTTGCTGCGTAGAAAGGCCAAAAAGCAGAAAACGTTTGATGGCCATGAGATTATCGATGAAAAAGGTAAAACAAGGCTTTTTCTTTGGGTTAGAGGAAAGCCGGGCGACATCAAAGTTGGGTTCGATAAACGAGAGGTTAAACAGAAACTGAAGGAAGATTTTAAAACCGAAGGACAAACAATCAAGCAACTATTCCAAGAAGAATTTGGCGGTAAAAAAGCACCAAAAGAAGAATCTGAAGAAGTGCAATTTCGATTAGAAGAAGAGCAACCAGCCAATGAGAAAAAACCTTCTGAATCTGACAATTCTTCAGAAGCGAAGCCAACCGAAAAAAAGAAAAAGAAAAAAGGCTTTTTCTCGGCAGATGAAGAAGAAACCGAAACTGAAGGTGGATTTGAAATTGAGTTCGACCCTTAAGACCTACATTTACGACTGCTCAAAACCACAACAGCTCAGTGAATATTTACTCTAAAAAGCAACGTTGGAAGCTGCTTCTTGTGGCTATCGCTTTACTAATTGGCGTGGGGTCTTTGTACTACACCAATCGGTTGGTGCAGCGTTTGGCCATTCAAGAAAGGCATAAGGTTGAATTGTGGGCAAAAGGCACTAAATTTCTGGCAACTTCCGCTGATCAAAATGCTGATTTAAGCTTTGTTTTTGAGGTCGTTAAATCGAATACCACCATCCCGCTCATTCTAACTGATGGTGATTCGAAGATAATTTCTCTGCGAAATTTTGATGACGAAAAAAGCAGCGATACGGTGTACCAAGCAGTGCAATTCAATCGAATTCTCACCAGAAATGAGCCAATAGAAATTGAACTGTATGGCGGTACCAAAAACTACATTCATTACGATAACTCCGACCTATTCTATCAGCTTAAATATTACCCGTATGTGAGTCTTGGTATCATTTCCGTGTTCATTTTGGTAGCCTATTTCGCCTTCAGTTTTGCACGAAAAGCAGAGCAGGATCAAGTTTGGGTAGGAATGGCCAAGGAAACCGCCCACCAGTTGGGCACGCCTCTTTCTTCGTTAATTGCTTGGATAGAATACCTGAGATTGAAAAATGTGGATTCGGACACTTTGGACGACATGGCCAAAGATGTGTCTCGATTAGAAACCATTACGGAGCGTTTCTCAAAAATTGGTTCTGTTCCAGACTTGGTTCCAGAAAAAATAGTTGCCGTACTTGACGAAAGCATTGATTACATGCGAACTCGAAGTTCAAAAAAGGTTCAATTTACCTTTGAATCGAACAATTTGGAAGACATGACCGTGCCGCTTAATGTGCCTCTTTTTGCTTGGGTGGTAGAAAATTTATGCCGCAATGCCATCGATGCAATGGAAGGAACTGGGGCCATTCATGTTGAACTGACTGAGCACAATTCGGATGTAACGATAGACGTATCTGATACAGGAAAAGGGATTGCACGTTCCAAATTTGAAACCGTTTTTCAGCCTGGATATACGAGTAAGAAACGTGGTTGGGGACTTGGGTTATCTCTTACAAAACGAATTGTTGAGCAATATCACAGCGGTAAAATTGTGGTGAAGCATTCGGAAATTGACAAAGGGACAACCTTCAGAATTACGTTGAATAAAGCCTAATGGCTGGAATTTACATTCACATTCCTTTCTGCCGAAGGGCTTGCCACTATTGCGATTTTCATTTCACAACAAACTTGAAGAATTCGGGTCAAGTTGTTGATGCAATTCTGAAAGAAATTGAACTCCAGAAAAACTATTTGGAGGGAGAATCGATTGCCACTATTTACTTCGGTGGCGGCACTCCTTCCCTCCTACCGACCAAAGATTTAAACCAGATTATTGCTCAAATTTCGCGGTTACATTCGGTTGAATTGGACGCTGAAATAACCCTTGAAGCCAACCCTGAAGACTTAACCATCGACAAGCTGAAAGAGCTTAAATCGATTGGCGTAAACAGGTTGAGTTTGGGAACTCAATCTTTCATTGACTCTGAGCTTATTTGGATGAATAGAATGCATACATCTGCCGAGGCGGAAGTAGCAATAAAGCAAGCTCAAAATCTTGGTTTCAACAACATCAGTATTGACCTCATTTTTGGTCTTCCAAATCAATCAGAAAACGATTGGACCTTTAATCTTGAAAAAGCCAATTCGCTCAATATTCAGCATGTTTCCAGCTATGGGTTGACAATAGAAAAGAAGACTGTACTTGAAAGTAGAATCAGAAAAGGCGAACAAAAATTACCTGACGAAAAGTTGGCTCAACAGTTTTTGATAATGAACATGGATTATCTACCAAAACATGGTTTTGAGCATTACGAAACCAGCAACTATGCGCAAGATGGTTTTATTTCGAAGCATAATTCCAGTTACTGGAAAGGCAAATCGTACCTAGGAATTGGTCCTTCGGCACATTCATTCAATGGAAAATCTAGACAGTGGAATTTGAGCAGTAATGCAGCCTATTGTGCCGCTATTCTTCAAGACAAACCATATTTTGAAAGCGAAATTCTCTCAGAAATTGATCGCTTAAATGAGCAAATAATGATTGGATTACGAACAATCTGGGGAGTGCAAAAAGTCGAATTAGAGAAAATCAGACCTGGTGCTTGGAATGAGATTTTGGCTCAAGTTTCGGCCTACGAAACTGGGTACTTTAAGTTTGATTCAGATAAAATAACCTTAACCAAAGCTGGTGTACTCCTTACCGATAAATTGACTTCTGAGTTATTCTTTTAGCGTGGTAAGTTACCTTTGACACCCTCAATGGATTTCATCCGAAAAAATATGGACGTCATAGGCTTTATAGTAAAGCTTGGCGCTCTCTGTGGATTCTACTTTTGGTGGTTTAGCCCAAACGTTTGGAGCCTACCAATAATAAGCACGCTTTACGGCTATTTTGTGCATTACGTATTACTGACTTTGATTGAATCAAGTGTGTGGGTTTTGAATCTCCTTGGTTACGGAGCTGAGGTGGTTAATCAACGTTACCTCGATTTATACGACCTAGAATTTAACGTGCACGTTAAGAACTTCTGTTTGGGTATTGATATGATGTTTACCCTAACCGCTTTGATTATTTCATTTCCAGGAAAATGGAAAGATAGATTATGGTTTATACCGATTGGGTTAATTGGAATTCAGCTCATCAATATTGGTCGTATCGTAGGACTTTGCCTGTCGTTTTTGTTGCTGAAGAAAGGAAGCTTTGTAGATCATCATGATGTCTTTAATGTAATTGCGGTCATCTTCATCTTCTTCCTCTTTGTGATGTGGGTAAGCAGGTACAAAAAAGAAGAACCTGCTTCTTAAAGCAGGTTCTCCTTAATGGCAACTCTTACTAGTTCTGCCAGATTTCCACATCTCGATCGGCTCAGCATGTTCTTCCGATGATTGGTAACAGTATGGGTACTAATACACAGCTTGTCTGCCACCTTTGCCGAACTGTTTCCGAACGACACGAGTTGCAAAACCTCCAACTCTCTTTCCGATAATCCTTCGGCCGTCTTTCCCCATTTATCTACACGAAGTTTGATAACCATTGGTTGGTTCTTGACTCTCTCCACTCGCAACGATTTCATCCATTCTTGATGTCTGGTATCAATCAAATCTGACGTGGTTGGTTTCTTAGCTCTAGGATCTATCATGGCTTTTGGCTTGCAATTAGTGAAGTGTTTCCGTAGGTCTGGGTCAAGTGTAGCTGCTCTTTCATCTCGTTGATTTTGGCAATTACTTCCCGTTTGTGGTCGAGAGATGCCATTGGAATGCAGCTCATGTAGTTGCGGTATGCTTCAATTGCTCCTTTATATTGTGCGCTCTCGGCATAAGCTTCTCCTAGATAGAACCAAGCCTTAACTGGGGCAGTTTTGTCCTCCGCTCTTCCGGTTTGATTGTAATAATCTGCTCTGTTAACCGCACCGCGAAGCATTGCCTCAGTAGTTGCGTAAGAACCCAAGGCCTTAAACCGACTTAGAGCGTAGAAATAAAGAGCCTGACCGTGCTTGTTATCAGCTTTTACCAATCGACTCCAGATTGGAAACGCCTGCTCATACTTTTCTGAGATTGTTAGCTGAAAAGCTTGGTCGAACAGTTGATTGAATTTATACTCGCTCATTTGAGCTTTTGCACTTCCTGATTGCACTAGGAATACGATTCCGATTAAAATTGCTGGTACTATGGTTTTGATTGTTTTCATGATTTCTAAGATTATTTGTTCAACACTACATTTTCAGGGATTGCAGTTTCTCCCGTTTCCAAAGCAGCCTGCTCACACTTGTTGGCATTCCGCATAATTATCTCTTTTGTTCTGGCAGAGGCCAGTTGAGCATCGCTTTCCAAATAAGACAGGAACTGCCCGTAGTATTCGGCTGCTTTCGCAAAATCTTGCAATGTCTCGTAAGCTTTAGCCAAGTGATAAGCAGTTTGCACTGGTGCATTCGTCTCATCAAGATCCCACTCCTCATAGTCGGCAGAGATGTGTTCTGCAGCGCGGTTCAGGTAGAATGCCGCTTTTTCAGCAGAACCTTCTCCGTAGAGATAGCATAGCCCCAACATGTGGTTAACGTTGGCCGTTTCTTCCGTGTTGGCACGTACTTCCAACAACTTTGTAATGGCCTTATCGTACTCCATTCTGTCCATGTCTAGCATAGCCTGTCGCAGAATGATTCTATACTTCACATCCTCAGTTGGAGCGGCAGTTGCAATGCTAATGCCCATGGTAAGAATCATTAAGAGTGTGATAACCAGATTCATTGCTCTATCAGAGATTCCGTCATCGTCCCCAATTTTTGGACGAGGGGTGGTGTCTGTCCTGTTAAGTGCGGCCTTCATGCTCACACTCACTTCTTCATTTTTGTTTAGCGTTTTCATGATTTTGAGTTTTATTGATTAGTTAATGGCGCCTATTGTTTGAATTCGATGTCAAACATACTTTGAGGGTCTGCCTCAACCCTAACCAACTTTTTGTCAGTTCTAGGAAGTCTGACCATGCTTTTTGTCGAAATAGCTATAAATAGTCAAAACGTTTATTTGTTGATTATCAAATACTTAACAAGTATTTGATAGCTAAAAACAACTATTAGCCGTTAGGATTTGAGAAGAGGTTTGAAAGCCGTATTTTAGTGCAAATTCCTTGTTATATGCCCAACCAAGACGAACTTTTTCAGCTTATTAAGACCTTAACGCCTTCCGAAAAAAGGTACTTCAAAGTGAATGCTTCAAAGAGTGGAGATGCCAAAAGCAACTACATGCAGCTATTTGAAGCTATGGATGCCCAAGGCGATGAATATGATGAGCAGAAACTCAAAGAGAAGCACACTAAAAAGCCATTCGTTAAATACCTATCTGCAGAAAAGAAACAGTTGCGCGAACAAATAATGAAGCAGATGCGCTTGTTTCATTCAGATAATTCGGTGGACAATAGAATTAACGAACTATTAGAAGATGCTAGCATTTACAAGTTGAAAGGACTTGTGAGCTTGAATGAAAAAGCCTTGCTAAAGGCAAAAGGATTAGCAACGAAATATGAACGGTATCATTTACTTAAACAAGTCCTTTCCCGACTTACCGGGCATACGGTCGAATATGAACGCAAAAAACTTACAGAACCGGTTGTAAAGCTCATTAATGAGCAAAAGCAGTTGGCTATTCTTCAAGAAACTGAGTTGGAATTACAAACCAAGAACAGAGAGTTGTTCAGTATTTACAGATCAGGTGCCGACATATCTAATGAGACTGTTCGTGACCGAGCAGAAATGTTGATTACTGAAGTTGAAAGGTATAGAGTAAGAATTGGCAACTCTTTTACTCTGGGTATCTTATTTGCTAGGGCCAATAGTAACTACAATCAGTTGTTTCGCGATTGGAATACTAGCTTCAAATACACCTTGAACGAATACGACTTATACCAAAAGTACAGTCACTTTAAGACAGAGGATGCTTACAATTATAAAATCTGTGTTGCCAATCTAATGTCTAGAGCTATGTCTACCAGAGACAATCAGTGGTTTTTAAAGGCCACTGAAGAAATGAAAAACTTGCCGGTTCCAACGTTTAATGAAGAAGGTGAAGTATTTCAGAACGTTTATTTTTCAGAACATCTCTTTTACATAAACCAAGGTGATTTTGACAAAGCTCAAGCGCTCATACCCAAAATTAAAGAAGGTCTTGACAAGTATGCGGCAAAAATTAATCAAGCTAGAAAACTGGCGTTTCAGTTCAACATCATGATTATGTATTTCATACTTCATGATTTTAAGGAAGCCTTGGTTTGGACCGAACCCTTATTAAATGACAACAGCGAGATTAAACAGCATCAAAAATTTGTCACTGTGTTGCTATTGCCTTTTATCCATTTCGAACTTGGCCACGCAGACTTAGTAGAAACATTTGCTCGGTCGGCTTACCGCCTACTAAAAAGCAAAAACAGACTGCATAGCTTTGAGAGGCTAGTTATCAAATACCTACAAAATATGCCTTCCAGTGTTGATCAGGAAGATTTTAAAACAACCGTAAATGAGTTTGACCAGCAGTTAGAAGAGTTACTGATTGACCCAAATGTGCCAACAATTCTAGGAATGGAAGAATTAAGCCTTTGGGCAAAGAGCCACTCTTCAGGCAAGAAGATGAATGACATTCTTAAGGAGAAAGCCTTAGCTGGTCAATAAGTTCTTCTTATAACCTTTGACCTGCAATGCAGCCCCGCCCCATCTCCATAAGTATTAATAACCCCAATTGGAAATACCTGATGGGCATTTAGACTTTCTTTAAATTTTAGACGGGCAGTGGCATAAAAGAAATGGCTGTATGGATAGGTGTCTGCGTCTTTATGGTCTGGATATACAAAGAGTGAACTGTCGTTTCTAACGAAAGATATTCCGTTTACTAGAGAAGAATGTATGCTAAATATTGCCTGGTCCCCGCTCTCTACCGAGGTAGCGAGCATTGGAACCTGAATTGTATCAACAGTCACCCCCTCTCCCAACACTTTCTTAATATCTGCATTAAGAAGGCTAACCATGTCTCTCGTTTTGGAGCGAACGTTGGCAATATACTCCTTGGTGGATTTCTCGTTCTTCTTTTTATAATGCTCTATTTCTGGCATGGCAATCAAATATTTAAACACACCAGGTTTATCAGAAATTTCGCCTATTAAAGCCATAAAAACATCTAAATGATAAGCTGGTTGAAAAGAACCTCCACCATCCGACCAATTTAGCTTCCTTTCATCATCAAAAAACATTCGGTCTTTAGTACCAACAAGAATGACTTTTTTCCGACCTCCTGTTAACTCCTTCTCTATGGCCTTTCTCAATTCTTCAATCCCATAATCATTCATCTTAAGATTAATTGGGAGATCTAACTTTTTAAACAAAGTGTCTTTCTTGTTCCTACCGAGTAAATACCTTAAGACAATGTCCTTTCCAACTAGGATAAACTTGTCTGAGACCAGAATATCACCACCTTCAAACATGAGATTGCTGTTCACAATTTCTTCCTCCACATCACAATCACATTGCTTTCTTACAAACTCTGCGTCTTTGGTTTTATCAGGCGAGCCATCTGGGCCGAGTGAGCGAAGAAAAGTTGTTTTATCGCCATCTGAATAGATTAAAAAATGGTCTTGAATGTAGTTATTGACATTTGATTTGTGGTGGTCGATGCACTTACATAACCCAGTCGGTGGTTCTTTGCAGTACAATAGTTCAAACCTCTCAGAATAGGTTCCCGTACCTTCTTTACAACCTGGACTGTTTGTGTCTACTGCTTCAAAGCTCTTCGCTATTAGTTCGAGATACTCAGCATGCAAAGAAGTCTGAAGCATGATTTTTCTCTTTGCTAATTTCTCTGAATACCATTCAATTAGTTTATTATTTGATGCTTCTGTATCGAACTCGTTAACTTGAACTTGAGAATTCAGGTATTCAAGCGAATCCTCAAGCACACATACTTCATCCAAAATCGCCAACGAGGTTTGAAAATTATCTTGCCAATCACACGTTGATGGAATATCCTCGCAAATGGCGCCTTTTCCTACTAACCTTTCTATACCAATACCTCTACAATTAGGTACCCAATTCGGAACAACTATATGATTCAAAACGCATGCATGAGACCGTCCAAAAACTGAAAACAGCTTCTTCCTAAAGGGAGCCATGTTTGATCCGTATTGACAAAAACGGTTTGTCGTAATAGAATGAACAGCAATTCTCTCAACATTACCCCCATGCGAACACACAAGATCACCTATATCGTGATTGTATGAATGATATTCACCCCCGCATGAAAAACCAATGGCCGCAATTACGGCCATTGGTAGAAACAACATTTTTCTCATTTAAATTTGATTCAAGGGCATTTTTTACCTCCTGAACAGTAACATGACCATAAAATTTTTGCTAGTCCATATCGATCCTCGTCCTTAGTACTGTGGTTATTACATCCAATCGGCAAATTCACTAGTGTTCCACTTTCATCGTTTTTTGATTGGTAGAATAAACCAGCTACCCCTCCATCACTACCAACATCTCCATAAGAAATAACCTTTTTATGGTTGTAATAGTCAGAACGAATATCCTCACCACCAATAAGAGCAGGAACTGGTTCTTTGATTCCACCCGTTTTAAAGCCATCCACCAGCTTAATGGCCACTTTAGCATTTGCAGATAATAAATGCTCAACCTTGTTTGACCTAACTTCTGCAAACAATTCGACAACTTGAAAATAAACCGAATCATTTTTGATAAACCACTCAACCCCTGTATTCAAGTTTGAATCTCCTAGATTAACATCTAAATAGTCAGCATCTCCAGGCTGTATCATGCGCAAGGTATCATCTCTTACAACTCCTAGGTGCAGATGAAGCTCGCTGGGGTGTTTGGGGCCTTTTCCCTCAACAAAACTTGTACAAAGGTTATATGCACCGTTTTTCTGGCCAAATAAGTATGGGCCGTTAACGATGGTTTCAACTTTATTTTCTTCATTCGTAGCAACTCCCGGACGTAAAGCATAGAAGTCTTCACATCCTTCAGCGGCTACATCTGCAGTTGCAGTTTTACTTTTTTTGTCACACTCACTGTTACATCCAACAAATCCGGCCACCAAGGCCACAGCAAATAACAAGTTCCAAATCTTTTTCATAGGTCTATAGGTTTAAGGTTGAGCTACCAATAGTAACAACTCATCGACAGAATAACAACCATCATCTAAAAAAATGACCAAAAATGGCTAACAAAAACCCTATAGAAAGGTACTAACATCAGTTAGTTGCGTAGAAATCGACTAGTTTAATTACAGTTGCTCCTTTATCAAACAATCTGATGCTTATCGTCTCATTTGGACTGTTCACTCGGCTTAGCAATCCGTCTTTTCCGCGTATAAAACGCAGTTCGTCAAGTAGTTCTTCCGAGCCGTTGGATTTCAAAAGAGCTTCTAAAAACACATACGCATCTTGTACTGTGCCAGGTATAATAAGTGTGGCTTGACTCCTATCGCGTAAGTTTTCCAACTCCAACTCAGCCTCATTTTTGAATTTCACCAATTGTAGGTTTAAAGTGTCCTGTCCGTTCACTTCTGTTGTTAGCACAGGATTCCCAACCATTACAAACTCTTTAGTGCAATACAGTGGTAACAGGTCTGAAAGCTTCTGTGTTTTTTGAAGTTTAGGAGCTGCCAACCCACTCAGGTATCCACCGAAAATGAATCCCTCTCTACCGCGGTACGCCACCTTGTACCAGTGGTCTGATACCCAGCCAAGTTGCAGTTGAACCTTGGACTTCTCCATAATCTCAACCTTATTGCCATAAGCAACTTTTGTCACCACCCTCGATTTAGCATCTGGTTGAGAGCGCATGTTGAGACCGTTTACAGCCATCACATTTAAATACTTAGGATTGTCTTGTGCCGTAGCGCTTAGACTAACGACTGAAACGAGTACTACAATTAGCTTTTTCATGACTTTCAGTTTTTGGTTCTCTCTTAGAACCTTCAACCGAAATCAATTATTGAATTGGCATACTGGAATTAACAATTGTTAGCTATCGAATAGCTTCCTTTTCAGTTATCAGCAAATTGCTGAATCCTGCAATAATGAGGCAGATACCAGCCAAAATCATTGTATTAATAGTGGCATCTCCAAGCAGAGTTTTGTAAGCCCAGTTTATTCCTCCCAATGCTGCAACTATCTGCGGTATTACAATAAACATGTTGAACAGCCCCATGAACAAGCCCATCTTTTTCTCGTCAATCGAACTAGAAAGCATGGCATAAGGCATAGATAGAATACTCCCCCATGCTATTCCTATACAAGCAAACGATATCTGTAGCATAACAGGACTGCTTACGAAATACATATATATAAATCCAACACCGCCAATGATTAAGCTGATCATGTGAACTAGCTTCCGATTGATTCTTACACGGCCAGCCACAAAGGTTAATAGCAAGGCAAATACCATAGAAGACAACCCATATGTTCCCATATACGAACTAATCAAATTGGCTGATTCCTGATAAGCACTGCTAGCAGGGTCAGGTGTATTAAAAACATGCTCGGTAAGTGCTGGAGTTGCAAAACTCCACATGGTAAAAAAGGCAAACCACGAGAAGAATTGTACTAAACCAAGCTTCTTCATTACAGTTGGCATGCTGGCAATGTTCCCAAATATCTCCTTCAAGCCATCTAAAAATCCACTGTTGGCTTTTTCCTTTTCAAATGCATCCATATCTTCTGGAGGATACTCTGATGTAGACACAATTGTGTATAGCACAGACCCTAAAAACACCACCGCTCCAATTGTAAAAGCAACCTTAACAGAATCTGGAACCACTCCTTCAGGTGCCACATTGCTCACTCCAAAAAGGCTCACCATCCAAGGCAGATTAGAAGCTACCCAAGTACCAATTCCAATGATGAGAGTCTGAATGACAAATCCATAGCTTCTTTGGTCCTCTGGTAGTTTATCCGCCACCAAGGCTCTAAAAGGTTCCATACTTATGTTAATGGAAGCATCTAGCATCCAAAGACAACCGGCTGCAACCCAAAGTTGTGGTGAATGAGGAACAAAAATCAGTGTAATTGTGCTTAGTATAGCTCCGAGCAAAAAGTACGGACGCCTTCTCCCTAATTTATAATGCCACGTCCTATCGCTGAGATAACCTATAATAGGCTGAACCAAGAGCCCAGTTAATGGAGCCGCAATCCACAATAATGGAATATCATCTTTTCCAGCACCTAGGGTCTGGAAAATTCGACTCATGTTGCCTCCTTGCAAAGCAAACCCAAACTGGATACCAAGGAAGCCGAAGCTCATGTTCCATATTTGCCAAAATGATAATGCTGGTTTTGTCTGCTTACTCATGTTCAAAAATCAAGTATTCAGTAAATGTAATATTTGACCAAAATAAGCTAGCTGTTATTGTTGGTAACACCAATGCCGCTGAGTAACTTTGAAGCATGTCCGACAAGATGCCAGAGATAGATCCAGAGAAGGAGAAGCAGGATATCCTCAAAGCTTATAAAAAGCTACTACGTTCTACAAAACGACATGAAGCAAAGGGAGACCTAAAGCTCATTCGTAAGGCATTTGACGTTGCTTTAGACGCGCATAAGGACATGCGTAGAAAATCTGGCGAACCTTATATATATCACCCAATTGCGGTGGCCGAAATTGTTACTTCTGAAATTGGTTTAGGCGCAAAATCTATTGTTTGTGCCTTATTACACGATACGGTTGAAGACACCGACCTCACTGTTGAGGACATGCGCAGAATGTTTGGCGACAAGGTGGCGCAGATTATCGATGGTCTAACTAAGCTTTCGAGCATTCTCGATATCCAAGAAGACAAGAGTTTACAGGCCGAAAATTTCAGAAAAATGTTGCTGACTATGAGCAGCGACATTCGAGTAATTCTAATAAAGCTTGCCGACCGATTGCATAACATGCGAACCCTGGAGTCTATGCGAAGAGATAAGCAGCTGAAGATTGCGTCAGAAACGATGTATATCTATGCTCCGCTTGCACACAGATTGGGTTTGTACGCCATAAAAACTGAATTAGAAGATCTCTCATTTAAATACATTGAACCAGAATTATACGAGGAGATTGTTGGCAAGTTGAAGGATACGCAGCGTCAGAGAACCAGATTCATCAACAAATTCAGTTTCCCCATTATCAATTCATTGAACAATGCTGGAATTGATTATGAGATAAAAGGACGAACGAAATCTGTCTATTCAATAGCTCAGAAAATGAAGACGCAAAGCGTTCCGTTTGAAGAGGTTTACGACATTTTTGCCATTCGCATTATTCTCAATTGCAAAATGGAGAACGAAAAGTCGGAAACATGGAAAGCCTACTCCATTATTACAGACCATTATGTTCCTAACCCAGGAAGGTTCAGAGATTGGGTGAGCAAGCCAAAATCCAATGGCTATGAATCGTTGCATACAACTGTAATGAGTGATAGCGGAAAGTGGGTTGAAGTTCAGATTAGAACAGTGCGAATGGATGATGTGGCAGAAAAAGGACTTGCCGCACACTGGAAATATAAAGACACTGGCAAGGACGCCAACAAAGATGCAGACCAAAAAGCGCCTGCTGAGAGCGGTTTTGAAAGTTGGCTGAATCAAATTCGAGAATTACTTGAAAGTCCAGACCCCAATGCCATCGACTTTATCGATGATTTCAAACTCAACCTTTTTGCGGAGGAAATATTTGTTTTCACTCCTACAGGAGAAGTTAGAACACTGCCTTCAGACGCAACATCGTTAGATTTTGCGTTCGATATACACACAGAAGTGGGCATGCGTTGTATTGGTGCCAAGGTTAACGGCAAACTATATCCGCTAAGCCACAATCTTAAAAGTGGCGACCAAGTAGAAGTACTAACCAGCAACAAGCAACGACCAAAAGAAGATTGGCTAGGTTTTGTGGTTACGGCTAAAGCCAAATCAAAAATTAAGCAGAGTCTTAAAGACGAGAACAGAAGAATTGCTGCCGATGGCAAGGAGATTCTTGAACGAAAAATGAAGTCAATTAAACTTACGCTTACGCGCGAATTGACTGATAATATGTACAAGCATTTCAGGCTAAAGACTTCGCAAGACTTGTTTATTAGCATAGCTAAAAAGTCTCTCGATTTTAAAGACATCAAGGACTATATAGAGGGCACGAAAAACGCATCTAAGTGGTACAACGTTCTTAGAAACCGTATTTCGGGAACCACTCCTACGGAAGAAGAAAAAGCGCCAGAAGCGCGGCCACGTCCAAAAGACAAGGGAGATACATTGGTGATTGGAGATGCCAGTCAGAAAATGGATTACGTAATGGCAAAATGCTGTTCTCCTATTCCGGGTGACGATGTTTTTGGCTTTGTAACCATCAACGAAGGCATTAAAATTCACCGAACTAGCTGTCCCAATGCAATTCACATTAGAAGCAACTACGCATACCGTGTTGTACCTGCTTCTTGGGCTAGCAAAGATGACTACACCGCTTTTGTAACTGGTATTTTAATTACTGGAATTGACGATGTCGGTCTTGTGAATTCGATAACTACCGTCATTTCCAAAGACCTGAACGTAAACATGAAGAGTATTGCGTTTGAAAGTCATGACGGGGTGTTTGAGGGACATATTAAGGTGTTGGTAGAGGGTACTCATCATTTAAATAACCTCATCAAAAACCTCAAAAACGTGAATGGCATTAAGAAGATTGTTCGAGAAGACGAGACTGACAACTAATGGAGGTTATTGCAACAAATCGTAACGCTAAATATGAGTTCGCTTTTCTTGAGGAATTTACCGCTGGTATTCAACTTTTTGGTACCGAAATAAAAAGCATCAGAAATAAGGATGTAAGTATCGCTGAGGGCTATTGTGCCTTTATAAACGATGAACTTTTCGTGCTCAATATGCATATAGCTCATTACGAACAAGGTTCGTATAATAATCACGAACCAAAACGAGAAAGGAAACTCCTGCTTAAAAAGCAAGAGCTTAAAAAGCTTAGAAATAAGCTAAAGGATAAAGGACTCACCATTATCCCCACTCGTTTATTTATCTCAGATAAAGGTCATGCCAAGCTAAATATCGCGCTAGCTAAAGGGAAGAAAATCTATGATAAGCGGGATGGAATTAAAGACCGAGATATTCAACGAGACGTTGATAGAGCGCTAAATCAATAATTACTGGCTTTTATCATCTAATAGCGGTACAAATCGAAAAGTTCCGTGCTCCTTTACTTCTAACGAACCATCCGCCAACTTGGTAATGGTTTTCATCACCTCTTCATCTCCATTAGAAACGGGAATTACCATTATTCCATTTGGTTTAAGTTGATTAAGCAAGCCTTCTGGAACAATTGGAGCACCAGCCGTAATGACAATCCGATCGTATGGCGCCCAAACGGGAACACCAAGATTTCCATCTCCGTAGAAGGTTTTCACCTTATACCCGAGTTTAGGCAGGAGCTTTCCCGTTCTATCAAACAGTTCTTTAATGCGCTCAATACTGAAGACTTTTGCGCCCATTTCGTGCAGCACTGCAGCTTGATAACCAGAACCAGTGCCTATTTCAAGCACTTTCATCCCCTTTTCAATTTGCAGCAACTCGCTTTGTGTAGCAACTGTAAATGGTTGAGAAATGGTTTGTCCAGCACCAATCGCAAACGGACGATCTTCGTACGAAAACTGCTCAAATGCGCTATTCAAGAACAAATGTCTTGGCACATTTCCAATGGCTTTCAGCACATTCTCATTTTCAATCCCTTTCTCACGCAGCAAGCTCACTAGCTTCCTCCTGTTTCCCTGATGTTTGTGCGAATCTTTAACCAATTATGATGTTAAGTTTTGAATGTTGAAAACCCTAACTATCTCTTCGAATAGCGGTTTCTAAATGTAATAATTTGCAAAGTGTTTAAATCAAATTTCAAGGGATAAAATCAATGACAAATTTGAAGATTGGTGTGCTTGGTGCTGGCCATTTGGGCAAGATACATTTGAAGCTGCTTGCGCAAACAATCGGATACGATTTAGTTGGTTTTTTCGACCCCGATAAAAAGCAATCGGATTACGCTGTTAAAGAGTTTGGAATTACGGCATTCGACAGTATTGACGAATTGATTGATGCTGTTGATGTCGTAGACGTGGTTACTCCTACCCTTTCACATTACGAATGCGCTTCGGCCGCTCTTAGAAAATCGAAGCATGTTTTTATTGAAAAGCCTGTAACCAACACGCCTGAAGAAGCCGAAAGCCTTATGAAATTGGCAGAAGAAGCTCAGGTAAAAGTTCAAATTGGTCATGTAGAACGATTTAACCCAGCTTATATAGCTGGCAGACCTTTTATTGAGAACCCGATGTTCATCGAAAGTCATCGATTGGCTCAATTTAATCCGCGTGGTACTGATGTGCCAGTTGTAATGGACTTAATGATTCATGATTTGGACATCATTTTAAGCCTAGTAAAATCAACCGTGAAAAGAATAAGTGCAAGCGGTGTAGCTGTAGTTAGTAGCACACCCGACATTGCAAACGCAAGAATCGAATTTGCAAACGGTTGTGTAGCCAATGTAACTGCAAGCCGCATCTCTCTTAAAAACATGCGCAAAACCAGAATTTTTCAAAGAGATGCCTATATCGCAATCGACTTTTTGAAGAAGAAAACAGAGGTTGTTCGCTTAGATGCTGCAAGCACGGAAACAAGTTCAAATGATCTTTTTATCGAGCTACCAGATAGCAGCAAGCGCAGAATAAACTTTGAATTCCCTAAAATTGAAGAAACCAACGCCATTCAAGAAGAATTACGCGCGTTTAGAATTTGCATTCAAGAAGATACGCAGCCAGCGGTTACCATACAGGATGGCTACAACGCTTTGCAGATTGCCCATCAAATTGTGAGCAAACTGCATCTTAGTTCCGACCTTCTTACCAGTAACATATAATAAGTTTAATTTCGTGCCCGTTCTGGTTGGAATTACGGAATGAGAAGTCGACTAAAATCAGCCATATTCTTTGTTTTTTCAGTACTACTAGCTAGTTCTTACAGCTCTTGTGACCTTATAAATCCTGACGAGCAAATTCCATCTTTCCTTCGTATAGATTCTATTTCTATGGCAACAAGCAATGGAGAAGGAAACCCAGACCATAATATTGTTGATGCTTGGGTTTACGAAAACGAAAAACTGATTGGGATTTTTGAGTTGCCAGCAGTCGTTCCCATTTTGGTTGACGGAGAAGCTAACATCAGAATTAGGGGTGGAATTAAACTTAACGGTCAAGTTGGCACCCGAATTCCTTACTTGTTTACCGAAGACTATGTGAGCACCATTAACTTATTTCCAGACAGCGTAATCAACATTAACCCCACCCTTCACTACGAAAACTGGGTAACTTTTGATTGGCTTGAAGATTTTGATAATGTTGGACTTTCGCTGATTACTTCTGATGTAAGCGATGCAGATATTGAACGAATTGATGGCATTGAAGCGTTCGATGGCAAATCGCTCAAACTGGCCTTGGCTGAAGATGAAATTATATTCGAATGTAAATCTGGAGTAACTTATGTGCTTCCTGGAGGTGGATCTCCGGTGCTTTTAGAATTTACATACCGAAGCAATCATTCTTGTGTGGTTGGCCTCTTTAGCCGCGACCAAGGCGGCACATTTCAGGTTCCCATTATCGTTCTCAGCCCGTCAGAAGATTGGAATAGAATTTACGTGAACCTCACAGATGTAATTTCTTCAAATTCTGACTTTCTCAATCACCAACCATTTTTCGGATTCGTTAGAGACGAAGACCATATTGGTGAGGCTTATTTTTATCTAGATAACATAAGAATGCTGCACTGATGAACAGAAAACTGCAGACACTCAAGTATGTTGTTTTTGATTTGATTGCCGCTTCGGGCGCATGGAGCATTTTCTTCTTTTATCGAAAAACCTTTGTAGAAAGCGAGAAATTCGGCTTTAAGGTGATGGTAAACATGGACGAGCGCTTTATTCAAGGCCTTGTTCTTATTCCAATATTTTGGTTGTTGTTTTACACGCTTTTGGGCACCTACCGAAAGGTTTACAGGAAATCGAGATTACGAGAGTTCTTCCAAACATTTGTAAGCACATTAATTGGTGTTATAGCCCTGTTTTTCGCTTTAATACTGGATGATGAAGTGCTGAATCACACCACTTATTATCAGTCGTTTGCGGTATTGTTTAGCCTGCATTTTGGACTGACATTCTCTTTGCGTTTCATTCTTTCCTCCATTACCGCAAATAAGATTCACAAGCGAAAAATTGGCTTTCCAACCCTCATGATTGGAAGTGACGCTAAAGCACTTGAACTCTACCAAGAGTTGGAAGACCAACGACAGGCTTCTGGCAATCTTTTCAAAGGTTTTATTAGAGTAAAAGAACGTGCTCAGTACCCTTTAAAAGACCATATTCCAAACCTTGGTACGATTGAAAACCTCGGAACCATTATAGACGAATATTCTATTGAAGAGGTGATTATTGCATTGGAATCTAGTGAACACGAAAGCCTTCAAAACATCCTCAATAAATTGGAAGAGAGAGATGTAATAGTAAAGGTGATACCAGATATGTACGACATTTTATCGGGGTCTGTTAGAATGGATTCTATTTATGGAACACCACTGATTCAGGTAACGCAAGATATAATGGCGCCTTGGCAACAAGTAACCAAACGAGTTAGCGATGTAGTTGTATCCTTGTTCGCACTGATTGTACTTAGCCCTCTTTACTTAATTACTGCCATTTGCGTCAAGTTGAGCAGTCCTGGGCCCGTGTTTTACGCTCAAGAAAGAATAGGAAAAGGCAGTAAGCCATTTTTCATCTTCAAATTCAGGTCAATGGTTGTAGATGCCGAAGCTAAAGGCCCGGCCCTTTCGAGTGATTATGATCCTCGCATTACTCCAATCGGAAGATTTATGCGTAAGGTTCGATTGGATGAAATTCCTCAATTCTACAATGTGCTCATTGGCGATATGAGTTTGGTTGGCCCAAGACCAGAACGCCAATTCTTCATCGATCAAATTGTGGTTCACGCACCCCATTATCGTCACCTTTTAAAGGTAAAACCAGGCATTACTTCTTGGGGCATGGTGAAGTACGGGTATGCAGAAAACGTGGAACAGATGATTCGAAGAATGAAGTTCGACCTCCTTTACATTGAGAATATGAATTTGATGGTGGACTTAAAAATTCTCATTTACACGGTTCAAACCGTACTTCTTGGCCGAGGGAAATAATTTGCTTGTAATTTTTGTTGTCTTATGTCGTTGTATTCAAGCATGAAGCAGCTTCTCTCCTTTTTTCTTACCTCCCTTTTCGCCACAATCGCTTATTCACAGCAACCGCTTCAGCATACTGTCTACTTCGAAAACGATCAATCGACTATCGAAATCGCTGAAGCAAGCAAGCTTTTAGGTTTTGTAAACGCAATTGAAGAAACAACTTTAAAGCTTGAGGTTATAGGCCATACCGACTTTCTGGGAAGCACTGAATACAACAAAATTCTATCAGAAAAACGGGCTAATGCCGTAATGACATTCATCGAAACAAAAACCGACTTGAGGTATTTGATGAGTTTTGCTTCATCAGAAGGTGAAAAGTTTGCGGATCAATCCAATCCCAAATCTAAAGGGGTTTCCGTGGATAGAAAAGTGGAAATTTTGGTAACGTTATCACCAAGAAAAGAAGCGATTCAAAAACCAATCGAGGAAGTTAAACAAGAGCCTATTCAAGAAACTGACTTATTGGTACGAGCTGAGGTTGGGCAAACGGTGGTTTTGAAGAATCTTAATTTCTTTCCTGGCAGACATTATCTCGTACCCCAAGCATTACCAGAACTTGAACGTTTGGTTCAGATTATGTCTGATAACCCAACGCTCGAAATAGAAATTCAGGGTCATATTTGCTGCAAACTCGATTCTGTTGATGCCTTGGATGTTAACACCAAAACGTACAGTCTTTCATTTAATAGAGCTGAATACATTTTTCAACAGCTTGTTCTTGCAGGAATTGAAGAAACCAGAATATCTTATCGCGGATTTGCTGGTTCTAGACCATTAATACAACCAGAGTTAACCGAAATGGACAGGAACAGAAACAGAAGAGTTGAGATAAAAATTCTCAAAAAATGATGAATTACTCATCGTCAAAAGTGAGTTCCATGGCTGCAGACCCCGTAAGGTCCGATCTAAGTTGTAGCTCAATCGATTGAATTCCATCAGAAACCGTCATCGTAACGGTATTTGGAGGAATGGTTCCAACGTTATGAGCATGCAAGTACAAATAGACTTTTTTGTACTTAGAAGCATCAAAAGTCACCTTCTTCTTAAGGGCAGTAATACTGTACTCTTTTACGACACATGAGTCATCAATAAAAATTGAAACGATGTCTCCATCAATAATCTGAGCATCCCATATTTCGAATGTGAGTTGATGTGATTTAAGGATTAACCGATGTTCCTGACGAATTGGAGTTATTCTCCTATTGTTCATTCTATCTGGTAATTCACACACTATCAACTCAGCAGGTTCAGCGGGTTCGGCAGGTTCGTAAGTATTAATCGTTTCCTTAGGCTTTACTACAACCTTAGTTTTTGTTGGCGCAGACTCAACGCTTTGCGGAACGTCTTCAATTGCTTCTTGATACTGCACAATTTCAACTTCTGGCTCTACCGTTTGTGGTTGAACATCACTTTTTTTATTCCTTTTCTTTGTTACCTCAGGTTCATCTTTTACAATTTGCCAAAGCTTTATGCTTTTATCCAAACTGCCAGAAAGAAGATAATTCGGTCCGCTCTCAAGGTCGAATGACATAATTGTTCCTTGCTCAGCTCCTTGGTCTAAAACCCGTTGCTTATCATTCAAATCCCAAACATTGAATCTTGAAGCGTGATCACCAGTAATCACATACTTCTGATCTTCCGTAAATGCAAGATTGCTGAATTTGTTACCGCCCGTTCCGGACCGAAAGCTAGTGAGTAAATAAAAGCTTGACGGATCTCGCATGTCAACACGCGAATTATCACACCAAGTGAGAAGTCGTTTACCGTCATCCGAAAACTCCAATGAGTTTATTAAACAAGTTCCCGTGTTGTACTCGCGAACAACCTCGCCACTCGCAAGATCAATCGCCATCAAATACTTGCCTGCAGCAAATATTAATTCCTTGCCATTTGGATTTAAAATCGCGCATCGTATTTCTTCTGTTGGGTCTGAATAGATTACCTCAGGGTCTTTATCGCCCGACAAACCGACTGAACATAAATATTTGTTACTCCCTCCGAAATAAATAAAGCCTGTTTGCGAAGACATAAGGGCAAATCGCACCTTATTTATCGGGCTTTCAGGATTTGTAGGGCTAACAATTCTTTTGTGACAAAATCCAGTTTCTGAATCCCAAACTTTTATCTGCCCATCATCGCCTGCGGTTACAACATAATTACCGTCCTCCGAGTAGCTAACGTCAGTAACGGAACCATAATGACCTTCTAATTTTTTAAGTGCTGCCGATCCTTCAATGTCCCAAATGAAAACTTCTCCCCGAGTACCACCACTTGCAAAATGGCTTCCATCCGGAGAAAACACAACATGCCGAACGCCATGATTATGCCCGTTAAAAGTGCGTATTAAGTCAAGCTTGAGATTTTGCGCATCGCAATTCCCAAACCAAAAAACCAATACTAAACAAGAGACTATTCTCAGCATTTTTCCATTCTGCCCTATCATAGTTAGGCATTTTTTTCTATTCGGCTACAAATATCCCTCGTTCATTGTCATTTTAAATACAATTCCTGTTGCAGTTGTTGTAAGTGAAGTTACCCATCTGCAATGCATCATAAATACAAGTTTTGGTCTAAGCATTATTATCACATTTGTTGTCGATGTCAAAAGGAATAGGATTTATGCTGATAAGCACAGCCGCATTTTCATTAATGCAGCTTTGTGTTAAATACCTCAGCCATCTGCCTACCCACGAATTAATCCTATTTAGAAGCATTATATCACTTGTCCTTAGTTTGGGCTACATCCTTCCCAAAGGAATTAATCCGCTTGGCAACAACCGTAAATTCTTGTTACTGAGAGGCGTATTTGGTGTAACCGCTCTAAGCCTATTCTTTATTACGGTACAAAACATACCACTTGCCAGTGCCGTAACCATCCAATACCTCTCTCCTATTTTCACGGCCATTATTGCCATTTTCATATTAGGCGAAAAAATGAGAAAAGTTCAATGGCTTTTCTTCCTAGTCGCTTTTCTCGGAATTGGTTTGCTTAAAGGGTTTGATGACAGAGTATCGTTGTTCTACCTTATCCTTGGAATCTTTTCGGCATTTTTCGCAGGAGCCGCGTACAACTGTATTAGAATGGTTAAAGACACCGACCATCCGCTGGTTGTGGTGCTATATTTTCCGATGGTGGCTACACCCATTATGTTGGTTCTAAGCTATTTCAACTGGGTTTCTCCCGTTGGTTGGGAATGGGCCATCATCCTACTCCTCGGTATTTTCACTCAAATTGGTCAGGTTTTCATGACTCTAGCTTTGCAACTTGAGAAAGCAAATATTGTAGCAAGCCTAAAGTATTTGGGCTCCTTATATGCACTCGCCTACGGCTATTTCCTATTTGGCGAAACCTATGATTGGATTAGCTTGGTGGGAATACTCCTAATACTGTCTGGAGTATTGCTGAATGTCGGACTAAAATCTTGGGACAAAAGAAAAGCCCTATCCGAAAAAATCGAATAGGGCTTCAGTAAATTATGTAAGGCGTTTCTACTTAACGCTCATTTTCTTGGTAATTGCATTCACACCATCGGTAATACTGTAGAAATAGATTCCAGAAGAAAGGCCTTCCGAAGAAAATTCGATTGTATTTACACCAACACTTGCAACAAGAGATTTGCTGTAAATTCTCTCTCCAAGCACGTTAAACACTTCTAAAGTTAAATCTGAAGCTTCCTTAACTGAATAAGTTACAGTTGTATTTCCTGTAAATGGATTTGGATAGTTTGAGACCGAACCAAAAGAAAATTCCTCGTCATTTAAACCTAAACCACTTGATCTTACATCTAGAACCAATCCTTCTAGTTTAATACCATTAGGCGTGAAATTTGGATCCCCGAAGGCATCTAACAAGAAACCCATTTCGGTTAACCATACATTAAATCCAGTAATTCCGCCAATAGCTGCTGGGTCAAAATTTGCTGCACGAGCATCAATGAACACGGTTAATGGGTAAAGACCATCACTATTTGGTCCTCCACCTGCTGCAGCTGTCCAATCGGCTGCTGTACCGTTTATACTAATGCAACCTGATGTGTTTTCAAAACCATTCGTTGTATCGCCTGGATTTATCCAATATCCAAACGGATTCAAGACAGCGTCATAAGTAGTGTCAAATGCTGCATCAGTCGTGTAAGTTAAACCCGCAGGGAGGCCACCTATTGAATCAAGTCTAAATCTATCTGCAAAAACGGTTACATCTAATGGAGGATTGCCTGGAGCTAATTCGACAGAAAGAACAGTGTCCGCAAAGGTTTGAACCGAAATAATTACTTCGTAATCATCGCAATCATTACATGCAAAAATTGGTTCAAGTTGAGTTGGCGCTAGTTGTAGACCAGTTCCAACAAAATCAGTACCCGGAACACATTGTCCAAAAGCAGTAGCTACAGCCATTGGAAACAAAAAGGAAAGTAGAGTTTTCTTCATATTAGGTTACTTAGTTAAGTAGCGCGAAGCTAAACTTTCTTGAAACATTAGGACTTGACGTTTTTCAATTGACCGCATAAAAAAAGCCCTGTATAAACAGGGCTTTTCGTAGCGAGAGGGAGATTTGAACTCCCGACCTCAGGGTTATGAATCCTGCGCTCTAACCAACTGAGCTACCTCGCCATTTTTTTTGCGGCTGCAAATATAGTATCTCATCATGCATCTACAAACCTTATTAACTCAATCAATTTAGGATATTTGCCAATATTTTCTATCTTGCCTTGCAGGGCCTGTTAGTGCAACTTCATCAATTTAATATCCAATGAAAAAAGTAGAAGCTGAATATACCGTAAACACATCTCCAGGGGTGCTGTTCAGTAGGCTAAGCACAGCTAGCGGACTAGCTGATTGGTTTGCGGATAACGTTACCATTGACAAGGATGGTCTTTACCACTTTACGTGGGATGGCGAAGAAGAAGTTGCGAAGCTTTTAGGTAAGAAAAATGGCGATTTCGTAAAGTTTCATTGGATGCATATGGAAGAGGGTTCTTATTTAGAATTCCGACTTAAAACCGACCCATTAACTCGAGACCTTGCGCTTATCATCACCTTTTTTGTTGAAGAAGATGAAGAAGATGAAGCAAGATTGCTTTGGGATAATCAAATTGAAGAGTTAATGCACATATTAGGAAGCTAATTTGCCTACCTAAAGTACCTTCGGGTTTCATGAATTTGAAGAAAGCCTTTACTGATTCTAAAACAGTAGCCCTGCCGTTTTTGGTAGGGCTTTCTATTTATACCCTAGTTGGTACATTTTTGTTTTTCACTTACGGCAAAGAAGGGTCTCACCTCCTTATCAATAGTTACCATTCTCCCTATTTAGACCTAGCATTTAAGTACATCACCCATTTAGGCCATGGTTTATTACCCGTAGCTGCATTTGTTTTACTCTTACTCGCTCGGTTTTCTTGGGCATTGGGATTAGGTGTTTCAAGCTTATTAATGGGAGTAATTGTTCAAACTTTAAAGCGATCCGTTTTTGCAGGTGACCATCGTCCTGCTACGTTTTTCGAGGATGGAACTTTACCAAGTATTGAAGGGATAATATTAATGTCTAGTCATAGCTTTCCTTCAGGTCATAGCGCCACGGGAATATGCCTAACTGTAATGTTCGCATTCATCATCAACCAAAAATGGGCTACCTATATGCTAGTAGTAGTTGGATTATTGGTTGCCTTTTCGCGGGTTTACATCTCTCAACACTTCATTCAAGATACCATCGTTGGAGGGTGGATTGGATTTGGAATGGCTTATCTAGGATACATTTTCATCGTTCATTATGCCGAAATGAACCCAGCATCTAAGTTGAATAAGAGATTTTGGCCTTGAGCATTAAACAAGGCCTTCCATATTTCTTACTCGCACTAGTTGGATTCTTACTGTTTGTTCCTTTCCTAAATGGTGCTCATTTGTTTGATTGGGATGAGGTAAATTTTGCTGAAGCAGCAAGAGAAATGCTGTTTACGGGGGAGTTCACCTATGTGCAAATCAACTTTAAACCATTTTGGGAAAAGCCACCTCTATTTATTTGGTTACAAGCCCTAAGCATGTCAGTTTTTGGAGTGACAGAATTTGCCGCAAGATTACCAAACGCCATCTGTGGTATTCTCACGGTTTTGGTTCTTTTTCAAATAGGAAAGAAACTAGTCTCCAAAAATTTTGGTCTGCTATGGGTTCTTGTCTATTTAGGTTCTATGCTTCCTCAATTTTATTTCCGTTCGGGAATAATTGACCCTTGGTTTAATCTCTTCATTTTTTCAGGCGTTCATCAACTCGTTCTGGCCACACAAACTTCAATTATTTCCAGAAGGAATTTGACTTTTTCAGCCTTATTAATTGGGTTAGCTGTTATGACCAAAGGTCCAACTGCAGGAGGTTTGGTTGGAATTTGTGCCGGTATATATTTCATCACCTCATTCAAGAAACACAATTGGAAACTGCTGGATGCTGTTTTATATGGGACCACCATTCTAGTAGTCGGATTTTCGTGGTTTCTTCTCGAAATTGCTCGAGGCCATGGATATGTGGTTCAGGAATTTATCGATTACCACATTAGACTGTTCTCGCAAAGCGAAGCAGGGCACGGACAGCCATTTTATTATCACCCATTGGTACTGTTGGTGGGCTGCTTTCCGATGTCGTTGTTTTTTATTTTCAGTTGGGGACGAAAAGTTGATTCTCCAACAGAAGTGACGCATTACAAAAAGTGGATGACCATCCTTTTCTGGGTTGTACTTATCATCTTCTCTATTGTAAAAACGAAAATCATACACTACTCCTCGCTCACATATTTCCCGATGTCTTTCCTAGCGGCTTGGTTTATATATCGCAATATTAAGAGCGAATCTCCAATCAAAGTCTGGCAACAACTCCTAACCTTAACGTTTGTTCTAGTGTTAGGCGGGGCATTTTTACTTCTCGGTAATCTTGAGAGTATCAAAGAGCCACTTCTTGAGTTATTGAAGAACGACAAACTTGCTCACGGAAATTTCAGTCAGAATATCCCTGATGGACCGCTCGACTGGTCGATTGGAGTATTCTTTCTTACAGCAGGTACCTACTCAGTTTTCTTAATCAATCGCCAAAAGACGAAACAAGGAATCTTTGGTTTATTTGCCACAAGTCTAATTACGGTTACGCTTCTATCGGCATTAATTGCTCCTAAAATTGACGATTATCTGCAGTCAGATTTGTTTTCCTTCTACCAAGAAAAATCAGAAACACATTATATCCAACCCCTCGGAATGCATTCTTATGCACACCTATTTTATGGTAAGCGAAGGCCTATTTCTGACAATCCCGAAGACGAAGCAAAATGGATGTTATTTGAAAAAATAGACAAACCAGTCTATTTCATTTCACGGGCTCAGGACCTTGAAAGCAATCTGAATTACTTTCCACACTTAAAGGAAATTGACCGAAAAGGTGGATACGTAGTTTTAATCCGAACTGACGAGAATTATCCTTTTTGAGGATCTTGATAAATCCGAAATTTTGCTAGACCCCACATTTGCATTCTGTGCATTACTGAAGTCTTAAGCACTCCTAATCCGTAGGTAACACTTCTGCTGAAGTTGATAGATGAGGCTTCTTCAAAGTACTTAGTTGGACAAGTAACCTCTCCTATTTCAAAGCCTTTCATGAAAATCTGACTCAACATCTGATTATCAAACACAAAATCGTCTGAATTGGCTTCAAAATCAATTGCCTCAATCACTTCCCGAGAGAAAGACCTGTAGCCAGTATGATACTCAGATAGCTTCTGGTTTATGAGAATATTCTGCGTGAGCGTAAGAAATCTATTAGCGATGTATTTGTAAATGGGCATTCCCCCAAGCAACGCACCCTTCCCTAATATTCTAGACCCTAATACCACCGGATACACATCATTGGCAATCATGTAGCTCATAGAATGGATGAGCTTTGGAGTATACTGGTAATCTGGGTGGAGCATTATTACGATGTCTGCCCCCAATTCTAAAGCTTTGTTGTAACACGATTTCTGATTACCACCATATCCGCGGTTCTTTTCGTGTTTTACAATGTGCTTAATACCCAAACGCTTACCAACCTCAACCGTATTGTCTGGACTAGCATCGTCAACCAAAACAACTTCATCCACAATCTCCATTGGGATTTCGTTATAGGTTGTTTCCAATGTAGACGCGGCATTGTAAGCCGGCAATACTACTACTACTTTTTTGCCGTTTATCATCGGGCGGCAAATGTACAGGATTGAACCATTATTTAATATCGGTTCTTTCACCGTGTATATTTGGCCTCAAATCTGAAAAGCAAGTGAAGAAACTGCATAAACTGGTCATAAGCTCGTACATCGGGCCATTCGTTATGACCTTTTTCATTTCGCTCTTCATTTTGCTCATGCAATTTTTATGGAAATACATTGACGATTTAGTTGGCAAAGGCTTGGAATGGCTGGTTATTGGCGAGTTAATGTTTTACGCCTCGGCCAGTTTAGTTGCGCTTGCTCTGCCCCTTTCTATTCTCATATCATCTATTATGACGATGGGTTCGATGGGTGAACATTATGAACTCGTTTCGCTGAGAGCTTCTGGAATTTCATTAAGACGGGTGATGTATCCGCTCATCATTTTCTCATTGCTCACCAGCATTCTAGCATTCTATTTCTCAAACAACCTCTTACCCATTGCCAATCTTAAAATGGGTACCCTTTTGTACGATATCAGGCACAAAAAACCAACCATGGACTTGCGCCCAGGCATCTTTTACAAAGGGTTGGATAACTATGCCATTCGGGTTGGTTCAAAAGGTGATGACGAGATTTCTTTATACGATTTGATGATTTATGATCACACTGAGAACAAGGGAAACAACAAGGTCATCTTGGCCGATTCTGGCAGAATGGAATTTGAGGGTGATAGATATCTTTTACTTACCCTTTTTAGCGGAAACAGCTACGAACAACAAGACAATCGTTCTCGAGAAGAGAAAACTTATCCTCACATGCGTAGCGAGTTCCAAAAAGAGGTGATTCGGTTTGATATGTCTGAATTTGGTTTGAGCAGAAGCAACGAGGAGATATTTAAGGACAACTATAAGATGCAAAGCTTGGGTCAGCTTTCTACCAATATTGACACGCTAAAGCTCAATTTAGAGGAACGAAAAGTAAATTATTACGAAAACATCAAGCGTAATTTCATTCACCTAAATAAGGATACTGGCACAACCTTTTTAGGATTGAAACCATATGAATCCGCTCTCTCTTTATTTGAGCACCCTCAACACGCAAGAATTGTAGAGGCTGCTCTTAACATGGCAAGAAGCACTCGGTCTTATACTCAGTCTGCACGAGATGATGTTAAAGCACGAACTACACGACTAAATAGGTATTGGATTGAAGTTCATCGCAAATTCACTCTATCAATTGCTTGCCTCATTTTGTTCTTTATAGGAGCTCCATTAGGAGCTATTATAAGAAAAGGCGGACTCGGGCTTCCTACTGTATTTGCCATCATTTTCTTTCTCATTTACTACCTCCTCTCCATTACTGGAGAAAAGTTTGCGAAAGAAGGGCTGTGGACGGTTTTTGAAGGAATGTGGCTGTCGTCAATGGTACTCCTACCTGTTGGGCTTTTCCTAACCTACAAAGCCACTACTGATTCTAAGATTTTTGAATGGGAATCATATTTCAAACCAATTGCTAGGGTAATAAAAGTCATAGCAACGAAAATGTCAGGCTAGTGAAAATTCTACAGGTCTGTCTTAAGCCCCCTTACCCAAAAGTTGATGGCGGTTGTATGGCAATTGCAGCCATAACTGAAAGTTTGCTTTTAGCCAAACATGAGGTAAAATGCCTCACAATTGCAACACACAAACATCCATTTAAGGAAGATAAAATTCCGCAATCTGTTTTGGATTCCACGAAAATGGAGGCTGTAAAACTTGACACGAGAATTAAGGCTTTTGATGCATTTGTGAACTTGTTTCAATCCTCATCCTACAACATAAATCGTTTTTATGATGAAGATTTTGAGACAAGGTTGACTGAAATCGTACGTGAAACCAAGTTTGACACAATCATTCTTGAAAGCGTTTTCTGTACACCTTATATCGCAGCGCTTAGAAAAGCAACTGAGGCTAAAATTGCAGTTCGCACCCATAATGTAGAATATCACATTTGGAGGAATTTGGCAGAAGGGCAATCAAATATTGTGAAAGGTTGGTACATGAATCTGCTTGCCAAACGCTTAAAACGCTACGAACTTTCCGCACTTAACAAGGTTGATGGAATTTTGGCTATTACCGAAACAGACAAATCGGCCATGATTTCGGACGGGATTACAACTCCGATTTCTGTCATCCCAATAGGGATGGATATTAAGCGATTTCCTATTCCAAAGAAGACTTCAAGTCTGAGTTTGTATCACGTTGGCTCGATGGATTGGGAACCAAATATTGAAGGAATTGACTGGTTTTTGGAAGACGTTTGGCCGTTGATAAATTCAACCTACCCTAATCTTGAATGTCATTTGGCAGGCAGAAATATGCCCGATGATTTCTTAGAACAAAATGGGGCTACACTTCACATTTCGGCAGAAATTGATTCCGTTTTAGACTTCGTGAAGGACAAACCAATTTCAATAGTTCCTCTTCTATCTGGCAGCGGAATGCGAGTGAAAATTGTAGAGGCATTAGCTTTAGGTAAAGTGATTATTAGCACTTCTTTAGGAGCGACTGGTATTCCTTACACCGATGGAGAAAACATTCTAATTGCTGACAGTCCTGAAGAATTCGTTGAAAAACTCAATATTTTGGTTCAGGATCCATCTCAGATTACCAGAATCGGTCGGAACGCACGAAAACTTGCCGAAGCTGAATTTGACCTTCAATCGCTCAGTTCTAAATTGACTTACTTTTGCCGAGAGTTAAGCAAAACCAATTAAGTGCGTCTTTTTGTTCTTCTTTCTAGATTTCCATTTCCGCTAGAAAAAGGCGACAAACTCCGAGCGTTTCATCAGCTCAGAATTCTTTCTAAAAACCATTCAATTCATTTGTGCGCATTGCACGAAGAAGAGTTGGAAGAAGGCTGGGTCTCTGAAGTCAAACAACACTGCACCGAACTTAAAACCATCCGTATTTCTAAGGCTTCTCAAGCGCTTAGTCTTGGGTTTTCGCTCCTAGGAAAGGAGCCATTTCAGGTCGCATACTTCTATCAATCTGCTGCTCAAAAACAGGTTTTGGACTGTATTAAGCAATGGAAGCCAGAAGCCATTTATTGCCAGCTTTTACGCACCGCTAAGTATGTGGAGAATGTGAAGGATATTCCAAAAATCATTGACTTTCAGGATGCATTTTCAAAAGGCATTGAACGCAGATTAGAAACTGACCCATGGTATTTAAAGCCTGTTTTGCGCTCAGAATTAAGGCGATTAAACCATTATGAGCAACACGTTTTTAAAGAGTTTGACCATTGTACAATAATTTCGGAACAAGACCGAGATCAACTTCCTTTTGAACAAGGAAATGATGTGGTAGTAGTTAGAAATGGTGTTGAATTGGACGACTTCAAGCCGAATTCGGAATCAAAATCGGTTGAAGTTCTTTTCGCGGGCAACATGGGTTATCCGCCCAATGTAGAAGGAGCTATTTTCTTGGAAAAAGAAGTGATGCCCTTGGTTAGAAAGGAAATTCCAACCGCTAAATTGATGCTAGCAGGAGCACGGCCCGATCAAAAAGTGAAAGATTTAGCTTCGGATTTAACTGAGGTGACGGGTTGGGTTGACGACATTAGCGATTGCTACGCAAAAGCAAAGGTTTTTGTAGCGCCAATGATGATTGGTACTGGTTTGCAGAACAAGTTGCTAGAAGCAATGGCAATGGAAATTCCGTGCGTAACCTCCACCCTAGCAAATAATGCACTGCAGGCTAAACCAGATGAGGAAATTCTTATTGCAAAAACTCCGAATGAATATGCAGAGCATATTCTGAGTTTGTTGGCAGATAGACCTAAGTCTGATTCTATTGCCCAAGCTGGACACTCTTTAGTTTCTGAACATTTCAGTTGGGAAGGAGCCACCAAACCCCTACTCGATATTCTCAGGAAATATTCCTGAAATGTTTTATTGAAGCCTCAACCGCTTTTTTGCTGTCCGCAGGTAATTCACTTTCAGTAAACGGATGCTTTCCTCCAAACGTGTGGTCACCATCTTCAATCAATAGTAAGTTTGAATTTGAACTCCAAGAATGCAGTTTTTTAGCATAAAGAGACGGAACTGTAGCATCATTTGTTCCATGAATGAATAGAGCGGGCTGTTCAATTTTTGAACAACATTTCTGCAAATTATAGCGCTCCTCTTGCGCTAGATAGTCTACTACAAACTGATAATACATGGGCATTTGCTCGTTTGTTCGTGCATTCGGGACAAACACAACTCCATCTCCTTTCCAAGTTTCTAAATCTGCAGCAGTTTTTCCCATATCTCCTATCGAACCCCAGGTTACCACCCCTTTTACCAATGGGTTTTCACTCGCTTTTACTATTGAAACGCCCCCACCTCTACTGTGCCCCAACAAATAAATTCGATTTCTATTCAGATCAACATCAGGAAAAAGGGTGGCATTAGAAATTCTGTTAATGACCTGTTCAATATCAAATAATTCTTTGTCGTAATTATTGCGACCAAATGCTTCGAGGTCTGCAAAATCTATCGGGTTTTCAATGGTTGTTCCATCATGCGTAAAATTGAAACTTACAAACGCAAAACCCGCTTTCGCTAGTTCATCACCAACCATGGGAAAATGCCCCCAATCTTTAAAGCCTTTGAAGCCATGAACAAATACAATAACATCTTGGTTTGAAAATTGACTGTCTATTCTCAAATCAACGGCCATGTTCCTATTTTCAGAACCTTTGATTACTGATGAAATAAGCTGCATTCTTTTCTGTTTAATAAGCTGACGAAGTTAAGACCATGAAATCATTCCTTCCTTCCATCTTTCTTGTTTTAGGCCTTATGGCCGATGCAACTGCACAACAGCACAAATGCAAAGATTGTATTGAGTGGAGCGAGGGTAAAAAGCTAAAATGGTCGGATTTTAAAGCTAGGCCAAACCGACTATCGTCAAATGCAGCGCTTACCGACAGCGGTATGTCAATTGGATTGAAATGTGATGGAACAACTTCGGAAGTAACCATTCAATGCTTTTTTGACCGAAGTAAAAGTTGGACAAAGGACAATGAATCTAAGTACCTTTTAGCACACGAACAGCTTCATTTTGATATAACTGAATTGTTTGTTCGAAAACTGAGGAAACAGCTAGCAGCACTAAACAATGATTGCGACAAACTGAGCCAAATGGTTCAGGAGTATTACGATAAAAACTACAAGGAACTTGTAGCTTATCAGCAGGAATACGATGCTGAATCTAACCACAGTTTGAATAAGGAAAAGCAGAAATATTGGGAGGATAAAGTAGCAAAGGAATTAGGCCAATTTGTTCAATTCGCGAGTGATTGACCCACAGAGTTGGAAGCCACGGCTCTGCCAACAACTCCCTAAGCAAAATCAATATTTTAGTTGGATTTCATCAGTAAATCAATGGATGATTTGAACGACCTTCATCGGTTGAGAACCTATCTTTTAGGTTAAAACTATCCATGACCAGAAAAACATTTGGTGCTTTTTCGGGTGTTTTTACACCTACAACCCTGACCATTCTCGGAGTAATAATGTATATCCGACAGCCATGGGTCGTTGGAAACGCTGGGGTCATCGGAGCCATTGGAGTTTTGGTTCTTGCTGTCGCAATTACTCTTGCTACTGCATTGAGCATATCATCCATAACTACCAACGTGAAGATTGGTGCTGGTGGCGCCTTTAGCGTGATTGCTCAATCTCTAGGACTGGAAATAGGAGGCGCCATTGGCATTCCGTTTTACATCGCACAGGCAATTGCAGTTGCCATGTACATTTTCGGTTTTCGAGAAGGATTACAGACTCTACTTCCTGAGTTCAGCCCACTCATTCTGGACCTCGGAATATTCGGGCTTGTAATGTTGATTGCCTTTATCAGCACCAGTTTTGCATTCAAGATTCAGTATGTCATTTTAGGTGTAATTGTGCTTTCGTTGGGCTCTATTTACGGTTCGCTTTTCGTAAATGATCTTCACTACGACTTTGAGTGGTTCGGTTCTTACCCAGGTTCTATTGAGAACGATTTCGGAGGTTCTTCTTTCTGGATTGTGTTTGCGGTATTCTTTCCTGCCGTGACTGGGGTTATGGCAGGCGCAAATATGTCGGGAGACCTAACGGACCCTCGAAAAAGTATTCCGAAAGGGACCATCTCAGCAGTTATTCTAACGGCAATCATTTATTTCTCATTGATTTTCGTGGCTGCAGTTATTGCAGATACCGAAGAATTGGTCAGCAACTACAATGTTTTCATTGATCATTCTTTGTTCCCCCTCTTGTTCTAGCAGGGCTGCTTGGAGCCACTTTGTCCTCAGCAATTGGCTCGTTTGTTGGCGCGCCTCGCATTTTATTGGCGCTTGGAGAAAAACATATTCTTCCGAAGAGCGAAACGATTTCCAAACTCTCTAAACGTGGAGAACCCGTTAATGCAATGATAATCACAGCGTTTATCGTTCTAGCGGGTATCTCTCTAAGGGATTTGAACACGATTGCACCGCTACTTACGATGTTCTTCATGATTACTTACGCGATGGTAAATGTGGTAGCTCTCATAGAGCAGTCGTTGGCTTTACCTAGCTATCGCCCGTCCTTGAAAATACCGCTTATAGTCCCGCTAATCGGTGCCTTTGGTTCAATCACAGTCATGTTTATCATGAATGCCTTTGTAGCGTTGGTTTCTCTCATCTTAATCATCGCATTCTATTTCTACCTAGTTAAAAAGAACATTCGGTCGGTTGCTGGAGATTCCCGATCTGGGCTTTTCACCGCTTTGGCTGAATGGTCTACGAAGAAAACAACGGAGCTAAATCCGAAACGTGAAGCAAGATCATGGAGACCAGATTTGCTTATACCTGTACTTTATCCAAAAGATATTCGGTCTTCTTTCAAGCTCATCGAATCTATTGTTTATCCAAAAGGTTCAATAAAACTTGTGTCCATTTTGAATGAAGATGAGAACGAACAGAAGCGATTAGCCGAATTTCTACCAACTGTTGCAAGTAAGTTTCGTGAGATTGGCATTCCTATTTCAAACACCACTGTTGACAATTACAACTTCAACAATTCGCTTAGCGTAACGATGCAAGCGTTGAATGCTGCGTTTTTTAAACCAAATACGATTTTCACTACCATAGAGACGACCAATCCAGCTATTGAGCAATATGATACACTGCTGCAGGATGCGATTAAAAACCACTACGGATTGCTCTATTACATTCCGTTTGGTACGGCCAGCCTTGCAATAGAGAAGAACATTTCACTTTGGGTTGTCGACCTGCCCAAAACATGGGATACTTCCTACAACCTTGGCAATAATGACCTTGCGATTTTGCTTTCCATAATCATCAGCAAAAATTGGATTGGAACCATTAATGTGAACATGATTAGCACCGATAATTCGGTGCAAGAAAGCGACACTTCTCTCTTCAAGGATATGGTTCGGTTTCCAGCAGAAACTACTGTTAGTCTTCTAAAAGGTAGCGTCAAAGACCTGATTCCTACAGAAAAGAACTCTGATTTGAACATCATTACCATACCATCTGAATTGAGCACGCAAGAAATGATTGAAATCGTCAATCGGTCAAGAATTTCCTGCCTGTTCTGTTACGATTCAGGGTACGAAAACGCTTTAGTTTAAGCCAACACCAAAACCAAATCGTCCGCTTCTACAAGCGTATTATCTTCTAGAACGGTTCTCTTAATCGTACCATCCTCTGTTGCGGTAACAGTTGTCTCCATTTTCATGGCCTCAATAATAAACAAAGGTTGATTCTTCCTCACCTTCGCTCCCTTCTTTACCAACACTTTACTGAGCATTCCCTGCAGCGGAGCTCCAACTTGCTTAGGCTCATCTTTAGATGCTTTTTCGTGCTCAATTTTGGTAATATTCAGACTCTTATCACGAACCTCAATGTTACGCGTCTGGCCATTTACCCTGAAAAACAAGGTTTTCATTCCGTCCTCATCGGCCGGTCCAATCGACAATAATTCGATAATGATATTCTTGCCTTCTCCAATCTCAACCAAGGTTTCTTCACGCAATTTCATTCCGTAGAAGAAGTTGCCAGTCGGAATCTTGGAAACATCTCCAAACTCCTTCTTTTTGGCGTAGTAATCTTCAAAAACCTTTGGATACATCAAAAATGACAGATAATCTGTGAACTTGAGCGAAGCATCAAATTTCTTCTTGAAATCAGCAAATCCCTTATCGAAATCAATAGGCTCGAGATGACTGTTAGGCCGATCTGTGAACGGAACTCTGTCTTTCAGAATTAACTTCTGAAGATCTGCAGGGAATCCGCCATGTGGTTGACCCAAGCGCCCCATAAAGAAGTCAACAACACTTTCCGGGAACGAAATAGCATCTCCTCTTTCCAGTACGTCCTGAATGGTAAGTCCATTTGAAACAAGGTATAAAGCCATATCTCCTACCACTTTAGATGAAGGCGTCACTTTCACCACATCACCGAAAAGGTAATTCACCTCACCGTACATAAGCTTGATTTCTTCAAACTTGTTTGCCAAACCAAGAGCAACTGCTTGTGGTTTGAGATTTGAATACTGACCTCCTGGAATTTCGTGCTGAAAAACGCTGGAAGTGCTTGCCATCAAGCCACTTTCAAACGGATAATAGTAATCTCTTACCTTATCAAAATAATTCGAGAATTCATTCAACTTATGGATGTCCAATGCGTGTTCTCTTTCTTGGAAACGCATCATTTCAACAATTGAGTTGAAGTTTGGCTGAGAAGTCAAACCTGAAACGGATCCAAGAGCCACATCAACTACATCTACTCCAGCCTCAATCGCCTTTAAGTAGGTTGCCGGTTGCAGAGAAGATGTATCGTGTGTATGAAGATGAATTGGAATTTTGACGGTATCACGTAGGGCAGTGATGAGTTCCGTTGCTGCATATGGTTTTAACAATCCGGCCATGTCTTTTATGGCAAGAATGTGTGCTCCAGCATTCTCAATATCCTTGGCCAATTGGAGGTAATATTCTAAAGTATATTTCCCTCTTTCTGGATTGAGAATATCGCCAGTGTAACACATAGCTCCTTCGGCAATTCCTTCTGTACGAGAACGAACGTATTCAATGCAAGGACCAATGCCCTTCATCCAGTTTAGACTATCGAAAATTCGAAAAATATCAACTCCAGTTTCCCACGATTTCTCAACGAATTTCTCAACCATATTGTCTGGATAGGCCTTGTAGCCTACACCATTAGAACCTCGGATAAGCATCTGCAGCAGCGTGTTCGGAATGGCTTTTCTAATTTCAGCCAATCTATCCCATGGGTCTTCGTGCAAGAACCGAAGTGCTACATCAAAAGTTGCTCCTCCCCAAACTTCATAACTGAATATTTCGGGATGATTCTTAGCATAACTTTCGGCTACACGCAACATATCGTAAGTCCTCATTCTGGTTGCAAACAAAGACTGATGCGCATCTCGCATAGTGGTATCCGTATAGTGAATGACTTTCTCCTTTCGTAGCCATTCGCTAAAACGCTCTGGACCGAGTTCATTCAAAAGGTCTTTGGTTCCTTTTGGATAAGCACCGAATCGTACAAATTCAGGTACTTCTGGCTTCAAAAGGACTTTTCGGTCATCCGTAAACTTCACATCAGGGTTACCATTAACAGTAATCTCCCCCAGAAACTTCACAATCTTAGTAGCGCGGTCACGTCCCTTTACAAACTTGAATAATTCGGGATGACTAGGGATGAAATTAACAGTAGCCTCCCCCCGTTTAAAAACATCGTGGTTTACGATATTCTCAACGAATCGAATATTCGTTTTTACACCACGAATTCTGTATTCCTGCAAACAACGGGTCATTTTTCTAGACGCTCCATCAAGCGTTCGAGAATGGGCACAGATTTTTACAAGCAAGGAGTCGAAAAATGGACTAATTCGAACACCTGAATACACACTCCCTGGGTCGAGTCGAATTCCAAATCCTTCGGCAGGACGATAGGTGATTAACGTTCCATGATCGGGTTTAAAATCGTTCTCAGGGTCTTCAGCTGTAATTCGACATTGAATGGCAAAACCGTTTACCGTAATGGCAGATTGATCAGGAATTGCAATCTCATCTTCATACAATTTGAAGCCCATTGCAATTCGAATTTGCAGCTTCACGATGTCGATTCCCGTGACCATTTCCGTAACGGTGTGTTCCACCTGAATTCGCGGATTTACTTCAATAAAGTAGATTTCTCCTTTCGGGTCGACCAGAAACTCAACCGTTCCAACGTTGTTGTATTTAACAGCTTTGGCAATTTTGATGGCATATTCGAAAAGTCGCTTCCGAACGCCTTGATCCAAGCCCATGGCTGGTGCGACTTCAACCACTTTTTGGAATCGTCTTTGAACAGAACAATCTCTTTCGTGAAGATGAATCGTATTTCCTTCGTTATCAGCTACAATCTGAACCTCTATGTGTTTAGGATTTTCAATGAATTTCTCCAAGAAAACAGTGTCGTCTCCAAACGCTCTTCCTGCCTCACGCTTCGCTTCGTTGAAAGCGTTTTCAAGCTCAGATTCCTCACGAACAATTCGCATTCCTCGTCCGCCACCGCCCGAAGCGGCTTTCATCATTAACGGATAACCAATTCGAGTTGCTTCTTCCAGAGCAGTTTCAACATCGTTGAGGTCCTTTATACTGCTTTCGATAATTGGAACATCGCACGATTTGGCAACTTTCTTGGCAGCAACTTTATCTCCCAATTGAGCCATAACCTCTGGTTCTGGACCAATGAAAACGATGCCATTTTCTCGACATTTTATAGCAAATTCCTCATTCTCAGAAAGAAATCCGTACCCAGGATGGATGGCATCTACGTTCTTCTCCAACGCGAGATTGATAATCTCCTCAATATCCAAATAAGGCTTCAGTGGCTCGGTATCTTTTCCAAGCTGGTAGCTCTCATCCGCTTTATAACGGTGCAAGGAATAACGGTCTTCGAAAGTGTAAACAGCCACCGTTCGCAGATTCAACTCCACACATGCACGTAAAATTCGAATGGCAATTTCGCCTCTGTTGGCGACAAGTACTTTTCTAATCTTCATTGGATAATCTTGAACTGCCGAAAATAAGGAAATCAACCCCTTTGGAGCGGATTTTGCAATTGGAATTCGAACAGGTAATCAACTGGTTTGATTCCATCATCAACCTTAACTTTGTTAGCATGAAGTATTTGAGTTCAGCCATTTTTGTGTTCCTACTTATCGTTAATCTATCTGTTGCACAGAATAAGGCCAAAAAGCCGCAAATCAATTGGGTTTCTATTGAAGAAGCCGAAGCGTTGAGAAGAACTGAACCGCGTAAGATTCTGATTGATGTTTATACTGATTGGTGCGGATGGTGTAAGAAAATGGATGCTACAACCTTCTCAGACCCAACTATAATCGAGTATATAAACACGCATTATTATGCCGTAAAATTGGATGCTGAACAAGAAGAACCTATTACGTTGGGTGGCAAAACATACGTGTTTGTTCCGAATGGAAGACGTGGTTATCATGAAATTGCGAAGGAGCTTCTCCAAGACAAAATGAGCTACCCGACAACCGTTTTTCTGGATGAAAACATGAACATGATTCAACCCGTTTCTGGATACCTCGATGTGGAGACAATTAAACCAATTCTGGAGTATTTAGCACAGAATGCATACAAAGAAACTCCTTGGGAAGAGTGGCTGAAGCAGCGAACAGCGAATTAAGCGCCAAACTGCTTCAAATGGTGGTTTAGGTGCTTGTAAATAATCAAGCCCCAATCTGCTTTAGTAAGGTTTCCGAAAATTGGATGAGGGTGCATTTTTTCGGATTCAATGAATTTAGAAATAACCTCGGACAGCGTCTGTAGTTCCGAATTGAACTCAGATTGTTCAGAAACCACCATTTCTGGTGCCGTTACCAAATTCTTTGGCCACGGAATATAGTATCCGAATGTAATCTTGGTTAACCATTGAATGGGTCGAGGATACATCGGCTTCGTTGGAATTGCTCCCAGTGCCATTTCAATCTGCTTTCGACAATGCAAAAGCATCTGACTTTCGGTCATCGATCCCCAAGCACGAGTCTCAGAACCATTAAGTCCATTCAATCTTTTGAGAATGAACTCAAAGTCATCTGTTTGAAGTAGCGTTCTCATAGTTTGAATTCTCTAATTGCCTGATAAATCGAATTCAATTCATCTTCCGTAATGCAATATGGTGGAATGATATAAATGATATTCCCTAGCGGACGAAGGATGATACCGCGCTCCATAAAGAAATCATATAAGCGGTCGCGCAAGGAGTTGAAATAGCTCGTCTGAGCGCCTGTTTCGTATTCTACTGCTAAGATGGTGCCTTTATGACGAACGGCTGCCACACCGTCCAATTCTACAGCTTCCTTGGCGAATTCCGAGTGCTGCTGCCCAATGCGATTGATGTTTTCCCACGTTTCGTCCTTTTCCATCAGGTCGAGACTAGCGCAACCAGCAGCACAAGCCAAGGGATTGGCCGTGTAGGAATGACCGTGTAAGAACGTCTTCATTTTTCCTTCTTCACCATCCCCCCAAAACGATTGGTGCATGGCATCCGTACAAACCGTTACGCCCATTGGAAGAAAGCCGCCAGTAATGCCTTTACTCAATGCGATGAGGTCTGGTTTCTGCTCGCATTGGTCCATGGCGAACATCGAACCAGTACGTCCAAAACCTGTCATTACTTCATCTGCAATAATGACAATTCCCTTGTCTTTACACATGGAAATCATCTTGTCTAAAACCTCAGGGGAATAGACTTGCATCCCTGCAGTTCCTTGCACTAGGGGTTCATAGATAAATGACGCAACTTCTTCTTTTTCAATAATTTGAAATAATCTATCTAAAGTCTCACTTTCTTTCCCTACAACAGGTGTTGGAATGAATTCCACCTCAAACAAAAACGGGTCGAAGGGCTTTGAAAACACACCTCTTCCACCAACTGCCATAGCACCAAACGTGTCTCCGTGATACGCATCTTCCAATGCTATCACTTTGCGTTTTGGCGTGCCTTTATTGAACCAATATTGAAAGGACATTTTCAGCGCTACTTCCACCGCAGTTGAACCATTATCAGAATAGAAAACCTTCGTGAACTGAGGCGGCATTTTCTCCAACAAGCGTGTAGCCAACTCCACAGCTGGCTCGTGCGTAAAACCCGCAAACATCACGTGTTCCAACTTCATTACTTGTTCTGTCACACGCTTTGCGATGTATGGATTAGCATGACCGTGCAAGTTGACCCACCAGCTCGAAATCGCATCTAAGTAGCGCTTTCCGTCAGCATCAATCAGCCACGCTCCTTCTCCACGAACAATCGGCACATTGACAGTATCCGTATTCACAGCCGTGAACGGATGCCAGACAGCCTTTTGGTCATTTACTCTCCAATCACTCATGCAATTAATGCTTTAATGCTCGTTTTCAACCGTTCCGCTTCTTCAGCAACCGTCTCCAGATTCAATTTCTCCAGTTCATTTATTCGAATGAACGGGATGTCCATCTGCGTAGCGAAATAGCTTTCAGTAATCTCGTGTGCCGTTCCGCTGATAACCAACCCAACCACGTCTAAACCAGCTTCCTTCAGCACATTCCAACTAAGCATGGTATGATTAATACTTCCCAAGTAATGACGGGTAACAAGCACAACTGGCAATTTCAATTTCACCATCAAATCAAGGTAGGTTTCGTTTGAATTGAGCGGAACCATTACACCTCCAGCACCTTCCACTACAATCGTTTTATCCGATTTCGGGAGTTCAAGCTTATCAATGCTGAGTTCAACTCCTTCTATATCAGCCGCTGCGTGTGGCGACATAGGCGTTTTCAAACGAAACGCTTCTGAAAGCGTTTTCAGTCCAGTTAACGCTTCAATCTTAACGCTATCCGAGTTATCTAAATCACCGCACTGAACGGGTTTCCAGTAATCAGCCTGCAAGGATTTTGTAATTACTGCCGCTGCAACCGTCTTCCCAACATCGGTTCCGATACCTGTTATGAATAGGCCTTTAACCGACATTCTTTACGGCCTTTTGCAACGATGCAATCAATCCTTTCACTTCGTCTTCGGTGTTGAATTCATGCAAACAAATTCTAATTCTCTCAGTGCCTTTCGGGACCGTTGGAGAAACGATTGGACGCACATCATAACCATCGTTTTGCATGGCTGTTGCAACCACTCTTACTTTCGCATTTCCAGCGATAATCACACCCAAAATCGGGCTTTCGCCACCAATCTGCCGAACGCCTGATACCTGCTTCATTGATTGATTAAATAAACTAATTAAATGACTGATATTCAATCTATTATAATCATGTACTGACAGCATGTCATATACGCATTTTACGGCTAAAAGCGAGTGATTTGACGTAAACGTGGAGAAGATGAGCGACCGCGCATGATTGATTAAAAACTGTCTGAGATTGTCGTTGCAAAGCACCGCTGCTCCATGGCATCCAAGTGCTTTAGAAAAGGTCACCAAACGGACATAAACTTCATCCTCCAAACCCAGTTGCGAAACCCTTCCTCTGCCCTCCCCAAACAGTCCGACCGCATGTGCTTCATCCACAATAATAGCGGCATCAAATTCCTTACAGATAGCTGCCAACTCTTTCAACGGAGCGAGGTCGCCATCCATGCTATACACGCTTTCTACCGCAACAATAGCCACACCATCCAATTCGGATAGCACACCTCGCAAGCTTTCAACATCATTGTGCTTAAACGGCTTCAATTCAGCACGCGACAAACGCATGCCGTCATGCACCGAAGCATGTATCAACTCATCATAAACGATGTATTTGGCAATTCTACCGAGCGAAGAATACAGCCCTACATTGGCATCATAACCCGAATTGAATAGCAGTGCGGTTTCAGCATTATGAAAGTGGGCAATTTGCCTTTCAACTTCCTCAGCAAGCTTCGAATTACCAGTAAGCAAGCGTGAGCCCGTAGAACCAACTCCAACCTCAGAAAATGCTTTTTCCGCTTCAGAAATGCGTCTTTTGAGTTCTCCGCTGCGCGCAAAACCAAGATAATCGTTCGATGTAAAATCAATCTGACCTTCTACCGTCTTGAGACTACGGAACGTACCCTGCTCCTTGCGTTGTGCGAGTTTGGCCGCAACCAGTCCGTCCAACTGCCCCACGGTTTATGCGCTTGGGGTTTTCGCCTTATTAGAAGCCGCTACGTTCTTTTCGATGGTATGCCCAGGGCGAGACCATTTAATCTTCTCAGCGTTCTCTGGACGTGCCTTATAAGCAGCTTCATCAATCTGCGGCTTGTCGTCTTTCTTGTATGGAGCTTTAGGCACAAGACCCAATGCACTGAATAGCGCCATGTCTTTATTGAACTCAGGGTTTGGCGTAGTAAGCAGTTTATCTCCCGCAAAAATAGAACCAGCACCAGCCAAGAAGCACAGCGCCTGACCTTCATCCGTCATCTGCGTTCTTCCAGCAGACAAACGAACCGTGGTGTCTGGAAGCACAATTCGCGTGGTAGCAATCATGCGTACCATATCCCAAATAGGAACAATCTCGTGTTCTCCCATCGGAGTTCCCTCCACAGGAACCAACCCGTTGATTGGCACACTTTCAGGATGCGGATTTAAGCACGAAAGCGTCAATAGCATACCGCAGCGGTCTTCCGAGCTTTCGCCCATTCCGATAATTCCACCCGAACAAACCGTCAATTTCGCCTTGCGAACGTTGCTCAAGGTCTCCAATCTATCCTCATATCCACGGGTAGAAATAACTTCTTTGTAATACTCTTCCGAACTATCAATGTTGTGGTTGTACGCGTACAAACCAGCAGCTGCCAAGCGTTTCGCCTGATTTTCGGTCACCATTCCCAGCGTGCAGCACACCTCCATATCGGTATCATACACGGCTTTTACCATATCCAGCACCTCGTCAAACTCATCATTGTCCTTCACATTCCGCCAAGCAGCGCCCATACAAAGCCGCGAAGAACCCGCAGCCTTGGCCTTTTCAGCCGCTTTTCGCACGTCTTCCACGCTCAACAGGTCGTTCTTCTCAATCTTGGTCTGATAGCGAGCCGCCTGCGGGCAGTACGAACAATCCTCAGGGCAACCGCCCGTCTTTATCGAAAGCAACGTACTCACCTGCACCTCCTTCGGGTCATTGTGTTCGCGGTGCACTTTGGCTGCTTCATAAATCAAATCAATCAACGGACGATTATAGATTTCTAAGATCTCATCCTTCGTCCAATTGTGTCTGATGTCGCTCATAATTCAGAATTTGAAACAAATGTAGAACACGTTTTTTTCTTCTGCGATTTTGCGTTGATTAGTTTTGCACACCATGAGATTCGACATCATAACCATACATCCCGAACTGCTTTCTGGACCATTTAGCCACAGCATTCTTAAACGTGCACAAGACAAGGGCTTGGCTGAAGTTCACTTTCATGACCTTCGAGAATACACCTTAGACAAGCACAAAAAGGTTGACGATTATCAATTTGGAGGCGGTGCTGGCATGGTCATGACGATTGAACCGATTGACCGTTGCATCTCGGCTCTAAAAGCACAACGTGCCTATGACGAGATAATATTCATGACACCCGATGGAGAGCAATTTGACCAACCAATGGCGAATAGACTTTCTTCGAAAGGAAACATGATTCTGCTTTGTGGGCATTACAAAGGAATTGACGAACGGGTTCGAGAACACATCATTACAATGGAAATATCTATTGGCGATTATGTGCTTACAGGAGGAGAATTAGCCGCGGCTGTAGTTTGCGATGCCATCATCCGTCTCATTCCGGGCGTTATCTCAGACGAAACATCTGCTCTTTTCGATAGTCATCAAGATGGAATGCTAGCTCCTCCCGTTTACACCCGCCCAGCCGAATACAAGGGATGGAAAGTTCCAGACATACTTCTTTCTGGGAATGATAAGAAGGTTGATGACTGGAGAAATGAGCAAGCTTTAAAGCGCACAGAAGAAAGACGGCCTGGTTATTTAAAGGACTGAAGTCCATATCTACTGAAGTTAGACTGCCTAAGCACGAATGTTTCAACAATTCATCCTTCATAAATCACTTGATTTTTCTTGAAAGCAGGGGCTTGCAACTAGAAACTTATTACTTACATTTGCGCTCCCAAATTTGGGACAGATATTATTGAAAGCATGGACGCAATACTAAATCACGTTAGAGATACTTACAGCAAAACACTAGAATGTCCGAAGTTTTCGGCTGGTGATACAGTAACGGTTGAATACCTAATTCGCGAAGGTGAAAAAACACGTCCGCAGCGTTTTCAAGGCGTAATCATTCAGAAAAGCGGTTCTGGAGCTACAGAAACATTCACTATCAGAAAAATTTCTGGTGGAGTTGGTGTTGAACGTATCTTCTCAATGAGCAATCCTAACCTTACTTCAATTACTGTTAATAAGCACGGTGTTGTTCGTAGAGCACGTATTTTCTACCTAAGAGACCTTACAGGTAAGAAAGCTCGTATTAAGGAAGCAAGAAGAAAATAAGCCAACTGGCTATCTCAAAATAGATCCTCTCCATACCGGAGGGGATTTTTTTTTGTTCAAATAATACGTTTTCCTACTTATTCTAATCGGTTATAGGATATTAAGTTTGTCCTAAGATTTACCTCATGAAAAAGAAGGATGTTCCACAAGACGATGAGAACTTGTTTGAAGGCAAGTTCAAGGTGGTGAAATATGCCGTTGATGAAGACGGCAAGTATGGAACAGTTGGGAGTTCTGGCTGGGAACCAGAAAATGCGGTTCTCAATCAGGCTTGGGATGAAATCAACAAGAAGGTAGCGGAAACCAAGGTAAAGATTGACGCGGGCGAACAGAGCCCCCTCGCCTACCACATGGAGAAGAACATTATGGATGTGGGTATGTTGAGCCAATACATGGATATTTCGAAACGGAATGTGAGCAAGCATTTGGAGCCGAGCGGTTTCAATTCGCTAGACGAAAAGACGTTGAAGCGCTACGCTGAAGTGTTTGACATTACAGTGGACGAGCTGAAAAAGACGGAATGAAGATAGATTTTGAGCACCGGCAATCGGCACACTGCGAAACAGGCGTTATTTCTAACCTTATGAGGTTTCATGGGTTGGATATTTCCGAACCGATGGCCTTAGGAATTGGGTCTGGACTATTCTTTAGCCACATGCCATTTATTAAGGTGAACGGGTTGCCGGTTACCACTTACCGTATTATGCCAGGTGACATTTTCAAGAAATTTGCGAAGCGAACTGGTGTGGAGATGAAGCGGCAAAAATTCTCTTCTCCCGAAAAGGCAATGGATGCATTAAATGCTTGTTTAGAGCAAGGTTTACCTGTTGGAATGCTTACCAGTGTGTTCTACCTCCCCTATTTACCACGTGCATTCCGCTTTCATTTTAACGCCCACAATATTGTGGTGTACGGAAAGGAAGGCAATGATTATCTGGTCTCTGACCCAATTTTAGAAGAACCAGTTAAAATTGACCGAAGAATGTTAATACGTGCGCGATTTGCGAAGGGAATGCCGAATACAAATGGCAGAATGTACTACCCAACGCACGTTCCGAAGGATATTGACGTGAATGCGGCCATCATTAAAGGATTGAAATACACAGCAAAGGATATGGGAACGATTCCTATTCCAATCTTCGGAGGACGTGCCATTGGCTTTTTGGCTGGGCGCGTTGCCAATTACGAAACGAAATACGGCAAGGAAGAAGCCAAGAAATACCTCGGTAATATTGTGAGGATGCAAGAAGAAATTGGAACGGGCGGAGCAGGTTTCCGCTTCATGTTCGGAGCCTTTTTGCAAGAAGCTTCTGCCCGATTGGGCAATCCGCTGTTGCACAAAAAGAGTTTGGAGATTACCAAAATTGGAGACCTGTGGCGGAACTTCGCCTACGATTGCGGACGAATGGTGAAAGACCGTGCTGATGGCATGACCTACCAAGATCTTGCAGATCAACTTTCTGACATTGGGAAGAAGGAAATCCTTTTCTTCCAGTCCATTCACAAAATGAAATTCTGAGTTGGACGCCATTTCCATATCGGCTTTGGTGCATCAGTACAATGGTGCAGCTGAACCAGCAGTCAACGGTTTAGACCTTTCTATTCCGAAAGGAGCATTTTACGGCCTTCTTGGACCCAATGGTGCTGGAAAAACCACCATTATTTCCATTATTTCTGGAATTGTAAAACCTACTTCCGGTAACGTTTCTATTCTTGGTAAGGATTGGAAATCGGATGGATCAGCAATTAAGCGTTCAATAGGATTGGTGCCGCAAGAGATTGCTCTGTATGATACTATGACTGCCACAGAAAACCTGAATTTCTTCGGACAGATGCTGGGATTGGACAGAAAGTCGATTGCTGAGAAAGCAGATGAATTGATGGAAGCCTTTGGCTTATCTGAGCACAAAGGCAAGCAATTGCAGAATTATTCGGGTGGAATGAAACGAAGAGTGAACCTGATGGTAGCGCTGCTTCATAGTCCAGAAATTCTCATTCTGGATGAACCAACTGTTGGTATTGATGTGCATTCAAGGCACATGATTAACACCTATCTAAAGGAGCTGAACGCGAAGGGAATGACCATCGTTTATACCTCTCATCAATTGGATGAGACCGAAAAGCTTTGCGATGAAGTGTGTATCATCGACAACGGGAAACTGCTGATTGAAGGCAAAACTGCCGACCTCGTTTCTGATGGACACAGCCTACATCACCATTTCATTGAACTCACCGGAAAGCAATTGAGAGATTAATGAAACTCATCGCTTCCATATATAAAGAATGGCTGTTGCTCATCCGCGACAAGGGCGGCTTAGGTATCCTCTTCCTAATGCCAATGGTGTTGGTAGTAGTGATGGCGGTTGTACAAGACGCACCTTTCCGCGATTACCAAGAACAGCAAATTCCCGTGCTATTTGTCAATGAGGATAGCGGTGAGATTTCTGAGCACATCATGAAGGCGATTGAAGGTGGAAAAACCTTTTATGTGATTGACAGCCTTAACGGTCAACCGTTGGATAGCATACAACTCGCTAAGGCCATCAATGCGGGCGATTACCAGATCGGTATCATCGTAAACAAGGGTTTGGGCAATGAGTTGAAGCAAGTGGTCGATGCACAGGTAGATGGAATGCTGGCAGGATTGATGCCGGGAGATGAGACCGAAAAGGTGGAGCAACCCGACCTCGAACCTTACATCACGCTCCTACTCGACCCTACCACCAAACATACGTTTAGAAGCAGTATTCGAAGCGCTATCAAGCAGTTCTTGAGCAAGTTGGAAGCGAAGATGATTGTGGATGGTTTGACTTCGAAACTGGCCGAAATGACAGGCAAAACACCTGAAGTTAACCTCTCATCAAACGGCATTGTTCAACTCAGAGAAACTACTGCCACCAGCAAGATTATGGCTTCGGATGTGGCGAATAACTCCACGCAACATAACGTGCCAGCGTGGACGGTCTTTGCCATGTTTTTCATCGTCATTCCATTAGCGGGAAACATGGTCAGAGAACGAACGGCAGGCACCATCATCCGCTTGCGTACCATGCCAGCGAGTATGTTCCATTTCTATGGCGGAAAACTGCTTACGTATAGTGCTGTTGGTTTGCTGCAAGCCTTGCTTATGATAAGCGTTGGTTTTTGGCTTATGCCTCAACTCGGCCTCGCTCGGTTGGACCTCGGAAGCGGCATAATCCCGCTTATTTACGTTTCGATTGTGTGTGCGTTTGCAGCTACTGGGTACGGACTTTTAGTCGGAACACTTTTCAAAACACTTCATCAGGCTGCCATCTTCGGAATGGTAACGGTGGTAATTATGGCCGCATTGGGCGGCATTTGGGTGCCCCTTTATATTATGAGTGACACGATGATCTTCATCGGTCATCTATCACCCATGAATTGGGCTATGGAAGCTTTTAACGATGTTTTTCTTCGGGGCGAAGGTCTTATAAATATCATTCTCAACACTTGGCATTTGTGGATATTTGGAGGAGTATGTTTCGGTATTTCACTCATTATTGAGAACAAGAGATAAACTTTCGGGTTTCTAAGTATCATGACACAAAATCATTACGACACAATCATTCTTGGTGGTGGACTTGCGGGTCTCACCCTTGCCATGCAGTTGAAACAACAGAACCCAGCCATCAAGTTGTTGGTGCTGGAAAGACGTGATGGATCGGCACCAGACGCAGCGCACAAAGTGGGCGAAAGCACCGTGGAATTGGCTACGCATTACCTGCGCGAAGTACTCAATTTGAAGGATTACATGGATGAATTCCAGCTTCCGAAGCACGGTTTGCGGTTCTTCCTTTCTCCAAAGCACAAGGAGGAAATTCACAAGCGTGTGGAGTTGGGACCAAAGGTTTTTCTTCCTGTGCCAAGTCATCAAATTGACCGAGGTATTTTTGAGAATGACCTTATCAAGATGAACCAAGAATTAGGGAATGATGTAATGCTTGGCGCCAAAGTTTCTGCCGTAGACTTTGGTGACGAAACGCACACAGTTTCCTACGAATTGAATGGAGAAACCATCTCTACCTCAGCACGTTGGGTAGTTGACGCCACTGGCAGAGGAAGCTTTCTGAAGCGTAAGCTTGGCTTTGCCGAAACCGTGAACCATGATGTAAACGCAGCTTGGTTTCGTGTTGATTGGAAGATTGATGTTGATACGTGGACAGACGATGCCAAGTGGCATTCTCACGTAGAGCCTGGATTGCGCTATTTGAGCACCATTCACCTAATGGACGAAGGTTATTGGGTGTGGATTATTCCGTTGGTTGGCGGAAAGACCAGTGTTGGGATTGTGGCCGATCCCGCCATTCATCCATTTGAGACATACAACAAGCTTGACAAAGCTTTAGATTGGATACGCAAGCACGAACCACAGTTTGGTCGCGAGTTGGACAATGCCGATGGCAACATCCTCGACTTTAAGGTGATGAAGCATTTTGCGCACGGTTCGGGCGAATTGTACAGCACCGACCGTTGGGCAGTAACAGGCGAAAGCGGCCTCTTTGCCGATCCGTTCTATTCTCCTGGTTCAGACTTCATTTCTATGGCAAACACATGGACTGCCGACCTCATTCAGCGCGATCTAAAGGGCGAAGACATCTTTTTCCGTACCAAGTTCTATACAGAGGTGAATAAGGCACTCTACAACAATTGGATGCCGATTTACATCAATCAATATCCGCTTTGGGGTAAAACGCAGGTGATGGTTGCCAAGATATTTTGGGATTGGGGCGCGTATTGGAGCATCAACACACTGTTGTTCACAAATAATGGTCTGACCGATTTTGAATTACTCAAGAAACTAACCGCTGGCCCCACTTCCATCCTTCAGAAGTATGGCGAACTGAGCACAAATATGCAGCGCCTCTTCAACGATTGGGGACCGCACGACACGGCAGACCTCACCGAACGCTACACAGACCCATTTGATCTGGATTTCCTCAAGCAATTTCAAGAGGATATCGTGGAAAAAGAATTTGACCGTGAGCAATTGCTTGCCAAATTTGAGGAGAACATGCTCATTCTCGAACACATTGCCGCAGAAACATTCCGATTGGTGAGCAATAAGGTGCATGGAACAAGCATGGATCTAACCGTTGACCCCTACACCATGAGCCTTGCTGGTGAGAAAAAAGAAAGTCCAAACAGTAAAAAGGTATCCAGAGATACTCACATTGCCAGAGAGATGAAGCACATGTGGCTTTATCCATATCCCGAAGGAGAGCGGACAACCGTATAGCACTTCGGCTCAGTAGGTCCTTATCCTAAAGGGAAAGGATTGCCCGATTTATCAATTGGATAAGGTTTGGTTGGATTATTTCATCTATATGATGTACATCATATTTTAAAAAGATGACCATCATATTTTTGGCGACTCACAACCCAAAAACCTAAACAATGAACGAACAATTTGACGTAGTAATCCTTGGCGGTGGACTTGCAGGCCTATTACTTTCACTTCAACTGAAACAACAAAAACCCGACATCAAACTCTTAGTGCTTGAAAAACGCGAAGGCAAAGCCCCTGAGACTGCTTTTAAGATTGGCGAGTCATCGGTAGAACTCGGTACGCACTACATGAGAGAGGTGCTTGGACTGAAAGGTTATTTGGATGCCAATCAGCTTCCGAAGAACGGTCAACGCTTTTTCATGTCGCCAAAGCACAAGAACGAAATTCACAAACGCGTTGAACTTGGGCCACGGATTAAACTGCCGGTTCCAAGTCATCAGATAGATAGAGGGATTTTCGAGAACGACCTGATTGATATGACTAGAGATCTTGGCAACGAGTTTCTACTTGGCACAAAGGTGACGGATGTGGAAATCGGCAAAGAAAATCACACTGTATCGTACACCAAGGATGGTGAGAAGCAAACGGTGAACACACGCTGGGTTGTGGATGCCACAGGTCGATCAAGTTTCATGAAGAAGAAACTCGGTTTTGCAGAAGCATTTCCGCATGATGTCAGCTCAAGCTGGTTCCGTGTTGATCATAAGATTGATGTGGATACATGGAGCGATGACCCTAAATTCCAATCTCAGATACAGCGTGATCTCCGATACCTGAGCACCGTTCACCTGATGGATACTGGCTATTGGGTATGGATTATTCCATTGGTGGGAGGCCGCACCAGTGTTGGTATTGTGGCCGATCAGTCGATCCATCCATTCGATACCTATAATACACTTGAGAAGACCTTAGAGTGGATTGATAAGAACGAACCACAACTGGGACGTGAGTTGAAGCCGCTCCGTGGCAAGATCATGGACTTTATGGTGATGAAGCATTTCGCCTACGCATCGAAAGAAACGTACAACACCGACAGATGGACCGTGGTGGGCGAAGCTGGACTTTTCGGTGACCCGTTCTATTCTCCCGGCATCGATTTTATCACGCTGGCCAACACGTTTACAGGAGATCTTATTCTCCGTGACCTTGGTGGCGAAGATGTCATGTTCCGAACCAAGTTCTACGCAACCCTTATCCGTGCCCTTTACGACAACTGGATGCCGCTTTACCAGAACCAATACCCTTTGTGGGGTCGCAGTCAGGTAATGGTGACGAAGATTTTTTGGGATTGGGGCGCTTACTGGAGCATCAATACGCTGCTTTTCGTAAACAAAGGCCTTACCGACATCGAACTGATGAGGGCAGTAGTGACCGGTCCGACCAGTTTCATACAACGCTATGGCGAGTTGAGCGCACAGATGCAGCGACTTTTCAAAGCATGGGGGCCTTACGATACGGCCGATCATACCGACAAGTATGCCGATCCGTTCGATCTGCCTTACCTGAGAAAATTCCAAGAAGATATTGTAGAGAAGCAGTATCCAAAAGATGAGTTGGCCACTAAACTGTTCGAAAACCTAGAGATCTTGGAGAAAGTTGCTGCCGAGATTTTCCGATTGGTGAGCAATCAGGCACTTGGCACTCCGATAGACATGGCCGTTGATCCCTACACCATGAGTCTTACTGGGGAAAAACGGGAGAGCGTGAACAGCAAGCTGCTAGAACGCGATGCCGAAATTGCCAAGCAGCTGAAGCCAATGTGGCTTTATCCGTATCCGGCTGAGGTAGCGGTCTAATTCTTTGCTAAAACGAGCCGTTAGTACAGCGGAGCTAGTTACGAATACTACGAATGTGGTATTCTGTAGCGTTATTAGCTCCGCTGTACTTCGTTTTAGATATTCGCGCAAGCAATTTGAGCATCTCAGACAACATAGAGACCATCGTTTCCACTTTTCAGAAGGGAAGAGAACTTGCTGAGAGTGGCATTCCCTTGGATGCACTGATTACGGAACTCAACCAGATAGAACCACGTTACCGATCCGTAGCCTTTGAAGGTGCTTCGATGGGCGTGACTTTAACTCAGGATTTCGGAACGTGGAAACAGTACGCCAAGGCGGCTGAGAAACATGCCGCGCAGGTTCATATTGGGTTGGGTTGGGCAATTAAGCCCCCTAAATCCCCCGAAGGGGGACTTGACCTCGCCTCTACTCTATCTCAAATTGAAACTGAGTACCACGTGAAAGTGCTAGATGGTTATGGCTATTGGAATGGGCTATTTCAGCGAAGAGCTACAATAAGAACGCAGCAAGTTCCTGAGAACATCACACCCGAATACCAAGCTGGCTTTGACCAAGGAGTTGGTCGCGCTATTTGGTACATATCGAAAGGTGAAACAGCTAAAGTGGAGAACATCATCAACCATTTCTCGGAAGAGCGAAGACTGAACCTGTGGCGAGGCATTGGCGTGGCTTTAACCTATGTGGGTGGTTGTTCTGATGAGTTGATTGCTGAACTAAAATCAGTTGCTGGTGAGTTCAAATTAAATCTTGAGAAAGGGATTGAAGCAGGTGTGGAAAGCATGGAAAAAGCAAAGACCCGTCAGCAATGACACTTTCTGACGTTTACACAAAGCTTATTGAGGCGTCTAAGGTGCTCCTCGGTTATGTCACAAATTCCGAGGATAGGCTTTACGTTCTCTACCTCATCTCTGCTTTGGCCTTGGCCTATTTCGTTTATCGAAGGTCAAAGATTAAAGGATCTTTTTGGGGATATGTCTTTCCGAAGAAGGTGTGGCTTGGCACATCTGCCAGGGTCGATTATGGCCTCATCTTATTCAATGCCGTATTCAAAGTCTTCCTCATTGGCCCTTATCTCCTGTTCGGGTTCTACCTTTCGTATCAGGTAGAAGCGTTTTTGCCCGAGGTGCTCGGCTATCCTAGTGGGTCGTTGTCTGCCAACACAACCATCATCCTGTACACCATTGTGTTGACCGTGGCGCTAGACCTCTCGTTCTACCTCATCCACTACCTCATGCACTTGGTTCCCGTGCTTTGGGAGTTCCATAAGGTGCATCATTCTGCCACCACCATGACTCCCCTCACCAAATACCGAAGTCATCCCGTGGAGCTTGTGCTCATCACCATCGTCAATACAGCGGTATTGGGATTGGTAACAGGCATCTTCCAGTACCTATCGGCACATCCTATAAAGGAGGCTACGCTGATAGGAGCCAATGTGCTGAGCTTCGCGTTCATGTTTTTTGGGGCCAACCTTAGGCATTCGCATATACGACTCACGTATTTCAACTGGCTAGAATATGTACTCATTAGCCCTTATCAGCATCAGATTCACCATAGCGATAACCCCGAACATTATGACCGAAACATGGGCTCGAAACTGGCCATTTGGGATTGGATGTTTGGCACATTGGCTCGTTCAGAGCAGGTGGATGATATGACCTTCGGGATAGGCAAGCACGAAGAAGCCCACTACAATTCGGTATGGAAGAACCTGCTGCGGCCCTTTGGTAATCTGTGGCGGATGGTGTGGCGGATGAAATAGGTTCTGAGACCTTTTTATTCTCTTTATGTGTTGATATTTCTCCTATACAAGCCATTATTGGCATACATAAAGGGCAGTAATATGACCCCTATCATATTAACATCGGCCGCTGCGGATAATTTCGGGGTTCATTAAACTCGCACCCCGCAACCCAATGACATCAGCCCCCCTTTCTGATAAGGATTCGAAGCGAAGCCTCAACTATTTCATGGATCCCAAAAACTGGTGGGGTCCCTTGCTTTTTATTCTGATAGTCAGTGTAGCAGGTGTGGGTATGATTGGTTACCAGACCTACAATGATGCACCACCTATGAGCGGCTTTGCTGATGCTGAGGGCACGGTGGTTATCTCGCAACGGACGATAGAAAAAGGTCAGGAGGTGTTTCATCGCTATGCGCTGATGGAATACGGAAGTATGTTCGGTGATGGCGCCCAGCGCGGCCCCGATTTCACGGCCGAGGCCCTGCATCGCATCAGTATTTCCATGACTGATTTTCATGTAAAGCAACACATCGCGGAGCATGGACAAGCAAGCGATTTGGAACGCAGAATGATACAGGAAGGCGTGAAGGACGAACTGAAAGCAAACCGCTACACTTCAGAAAACGACTTGGTAACACTGACAGATGCGCAGCTTTTTGCCTTGCAAGAGCTCAGGGAATATTACATCAAGCTCTACACCGAGCCCAAAACCGACAAGTCCTTTCCTCCTGCCAACTACATCAGCAGCAAAGAGGAACTTGCTAATCTAGCATCGTTCTTCTATTGGGGAGCATGGGTGTGCGTGGCAGAGCGGCCCGGTTCCGAATTTAGCTACACACACAACTGGCCTTATGACCCCGATGCAGGCAACACGCCCACAGCGCCTACCATCATCTGGAGCGTTATCGGCATGTTGGCCTTTGTGTTGGCCTGCGGAGTGGTGCTCTACTTCATTGGGCAGTACAATCAGTTATCGAACAAATTCTTTAAAGCACCCGAAAAGGACCTGCTTACCACCGATAAGGTAAATAGGCTACAGCCATCGCCAACACAGCGAGCAGCGTTCAGGTTCTTCTTTGTGGCCATCATTCTGTTCTTCCTTCAGGTGTTCAGCGGCATACTCACCATCAATAGTTTCACCGATTATTTCGGGCGTATCGGCATCGATTTCTCCTCCATTCTACCCGTTACCGTTACGCGCAGTTGGCACCTCATGCTGTCGCTTTATTGGATCAGCACGTGCTGGATTGCCTCTTCCATCTTCATCCTTCCCATCCTAGCTAAAACCGAGGTAAAAGGACAGTTGCGGCTCATCAATATCCTATTTGTGATGCTGTTCGTACTGGTGGCAGGCTCGGTATCGGGTATGTACCTCGGACCCATGGGCTATCTAGATGAATGGTGGTATTGGCTCGGTCATCAGGGTTGGGAATTTGTGGATTTGGGCAAACTCTATCAAGCATTACTCATGCTCATCTTCATTCTATGGGCTGTCATTGTATATCGTGGTGTGCGCCCCGCCCTCATCAAAGGTCAACCTTGGAACATCCCCAACTGGCTGCTCTATTCGGTCATTGGTATTCCCGTGTTCTTCATTTCGGGCTTCGTTACCCTGCCCGAAACCAACTTTGTAATAGCCGATTTCTGGCGATGGATGGTGATACACATGTGGGTGGAAGCCTTCTTTGAGGTGTTCGTAACCGTGATTGTCAGTTACCTGATGGTGCTGATGGGGCTGGTGAGCCGACAGGCAGCCATCCGTGTTATCTACTTCGCTACGCTGCTTTTTCTGGGCACGGGACTTCTAGGTATTTCTCACAATTTCTATTGGAACGCCAAACCCGTGGCCACCATGGCGCTAGGCAGCGTTTTCAGCACCTTGCAGTTTGTGCCACTTATCCTGCTTACGGTAGAAGCTTGGCGTTTTAAGAACATGCCACGTATGGCCGTAGAAGGAGTAACGAGGAGGGATTTGGGCGATTTCGCCTTTCCCGAAGTGTTCCTCTTTTTGGTTGCCGTCAACTTCTGGAATTTCTTCGGAGCAGGCGTATTGGGCATCATCATCAACCTGCCCATTATGAACTATTTTGAGCACGGAAGCTACCTCACGGTGAACCATGCCCACGCAGCCCTCATGGGTGTTTACGGCAATATTTCGTTGGCCGCGCTACTCTTTGCCTGCCGCATTCTGTTCAAGCCAGAAGCGTGGAACGCTCGCTTAGTCAAGTTCTCCTTTTGGAGTATCAATGTGGGGCTCATGCTGATGGTGCTACTCGATTTATTCCCAGCAGGTATCATCCAGTTCCAAGCCATTGTAGAGCAAGGCCTGTGGTACGGACGGTCGGATGCCTTCATTGGCAACGGCACTTTCGAAACGCTTACGTGGCTGCGCGGCATTGGCGCCACGGTGTTCTTCTTCTTGGGAGTAACACCTATGGCGTGGTTCGTTGTAAGCCGATTCGCATCGCTCAAAGAGAAAAACAAGGATGAAACGGTAGTCTGAGAAGACCGTCCATGAACTAACGTAGGATTCTATTTCAGTCGACTGCCCTCACCAACACAAACCCGTGCTGGTTTCCTTGGTAGTGATTGTAAATAAGAATGGTTTTCAATTCGCCTGAAACAGGTTTTTGAAGCGCCAATTGAGGTACTGATTTTCCACTCACCAAGTTGGCTGCAAACCAAGTGGCAAACGCACTTGCCGAAGGTGTTTCACCAAATAGATTTTTGAACGAAATAATTCCTGTTTCTAGGAACAGCTGCTTCGCGAAAGCGTCATACCAATGGTCAGAATTAGAATCGCCCGAATAACCGAGCAGGAGCGCATCGATATCTGACACTGCAAGGCCGTTTCTTTCCAACAATAATTTGGCTTTGGCAGTCAAATCATCTGCACTTGGATACGAAATCATATCGCTATCAACAATTTCAGCAATAGCGTTGTCATTCTCCACATCCAGCACAAACATGGTTGCACCTTCTCCGTTTATAGCACCAGGCGTTCCGCAGCCAATGAGTTTGTCGGAAGTAATTTCATCCTTCTTGATAAAACCAGCCAAGGTTTCGATGCGGTATTGTGCCTGAGAAATCTCTTCCACACAACCAACGAGCAAGCTTTTGGCTCTTCCTTCCAAGAAAAGCAAATCGGCATCCATCAAGCAATTCTCAAATGAAAGTCCTTTGTTGCTGTGCGTGTTATTGTAGCCGCTATTCTTAGACATCAATGCCAATCCGCCCGAAGGCGAACTTGGACTTCCTTGCACAAAATTGGTGGGTGTAAGCGTTCCTTCTTCGTACTGAATAATCTGATTTAGGAAACGGTGGCAATCTTCCATGCCACCATCCGTAGTGCCGATAATGATGCCGTCCGTCTTGTGTTTCTGAAGCAATGGCATTCCCGCACCCGTTGCCATTCGGTTCGATTTACCCATTCTGCGCAATTGACTGCGTGGAATATCCGAATAGCTTGGCTCCACCGCCATTAGCTGCGAACCTGTATAAATAATGGGTTCCGTTCCGAAGAAATCATCTTCAAACGTCCGCTGGGGAGATATGCAGGCCAAGTCCTTGATAAACATGATTAGACCTTTGATAGAATGAGTGAACTGCAATTGCCACCAAACCCGAATGAGTTTGAAAGCACATGATTAACCTTGGTGCTTGCCACAAACTCAGTTTGAGGTTTTGAATTAAACTCTGGCATTTGCGTTTGCCAATTCAGCGTTGGATAAATCTCCTGATGCCTGATGCTCAGCAAGCTGTAAACGGCCTCAATAGCACCCGAAGCAGCCAACGTATGCCCCGTAAATGATTTGGTTGAAGTGTAAGGCGGAACAACCTCAAAAATCTGGTTCATACCGTGTACTTCTGTGTAATCGTTGTTTTCGGTACCCGTTCCGTGTGCGTTTACGTAGCTAATATCCGATGGCTTCAAACCAGCTGTGTGCAACGCTCCGTTGATGGCACCCTTTACTCCTACCGCTTCTGGCGACATCGAACTTGGATGGTAGGCATCATTTGAGTTTCCGTACCCTCGAATTTCTCCGTAGATGGTTTTGCCTTGGGCATCTTCCTCTCGCTCTAAAACGAGGTAGGCAGCGCCTTCTCCCAAGTTCAGTCCTTTTCGGTTTGCATCAAACGGACGCGTTACATCATCAGAGAATATCTACAACGAATTGAAACCGTTTACGGTGTACTTAGCCAAGCTATCAACTCCACCAACAATAGCGCGTTTGCACTTGCCGGCCTTTATCATTCGTGCCCCAAGCATAATAGAATTGGCAGACGAAGAACAAGCCGTGTTCATGGTATCGGTGTAACCGCGCAATCCAAAAGCTTTGGCCAATTGCAGCGTGTGCGCTCCACTTCGGTAAGAACTCACAAAATCTGACGGCTCTTGGTTTGTGTTGGCATCGGCATGAATGGCTTCCATCTCCACCATTCCGCCAACGGTTGTTCCAGAAAGAAAAGCAGTATCAAAGGCTTTTAACTCATCAGTTGAAAGTTCAGCGTTTTCAACTGCCTCTTTAAAAGCGGTAAAGGCCAATAATTCGGTTCGAGTAATGCCTCTTAAATGGGAAATATTTAGCGGAGACCGCAATGCAGCGTTGCTCAATTTCACTTCTCCAAAGAGCAGTTCATCGGCATACTTTGAGTTCAATAATTGAGCTTTACCAATTCCTGAAACACCATTTTGCAAAGAAGCATGATTTTCGGAAACGTTGTTTCCAATGGCGGAAATCACCCCAATTCCGGTGACTACAATTCGCCCCATAAAACTAGGCTTCTGCTTTATTTGACAGAATGTACTCAGCCATAGAATCTACTGTAACCAATACTTTTCTGCCTTCGGCTGGATCGGTTATTTTAATGCCGTATTCGCGCTCAAGAAGCACGCTTAATTCGAGGGCATCTATGGAATCGAGGTCGAATTTTGGACCGAAAAGCTGATCGTCATCTGCAATATCTGCTGGTGAAAAATCAAGGAGATTCAAGTATTCGATAATCTGTGTTTTCAATTTCTCTTTCAACTCAGCTGCTTCCATTCTCTTGTTTTGGGGTCAGTAATTTACTGGCTGCAAATTAACTCAGAATTGTTGGGATACGCCATTGTCAAAAATCAGTTTTTGTAGTGCTTTGAGTACGTAACAGCCTCATCGAACTTGGGTTCTGTACATCGATAAAAATATCAAGTAGATTCGCCATTGAATAATGCTTGACCAGAGGAAAATATCATATCTATTATTGTTAGTCGTGTCTGTTTTTATCGGCTATTTCATTCTTATTTCCGAAGGTTTTCATGGAGGTGGAGATTCCCTTGCACATTTTAGAATTGCAAAATTCTCTCTCCATCACCCCATGTATTTGTTAGATAATTGGGGGAAACCGTTTTTTACTCTTTTGGCTTTTCCATTTGCTCAATTTGGATTTAAGGGAATCCAGTTCTTCAACCTCTTATTGGGCGGTATTAGTTGCATTTTGACCTTCAATATTGCCCGTCATTTTAAATGGAAATTTTATTGGATTACCATTCCTCTAATCTTAGCTACACCCATCTTTTTACAAGAATTCTTTTCTGGTTTAACGGAAGTAGCATTTGCCGCAATCCTTCTTTTAGTCTTGTTTTTAAGACTGAAGAAAAGATATGCGGCATCATTTATTCTGCTTTCGTTTCTACCCTTTGTCCGTACAGAAGCAATTGTATTAATAGCGTGGTTCTTCCTTCTCGATTTGTTAGAAAAGCCATCTTGGCGCTTTCTACTATTACTCACGGGCACTATCGTTTACTCGGTAATAGGATGGGTTGCAAAAGGCGACTTTCTGTGGCTGATAAACGAAATACCCTACACTGGTGGAGATCATATTTATGGTTCAGGCTTGCTCCTTCATTATGTGAACTTGATGCCTGAAAAAATTGGCTGGGTGATTCTAACCCTGTCAGCGATTGCAATTTTGGCAGCTTCAATCGATTCCATTAAAAACGAGCCTGCGGCAAATTGGCTTCTTAAATACGTGGTGGTGCCTTTGGTTTTATACGTTGGGTTTCATTCTGCAATGTGGTATGGCGGGCGCGTGTCTGCTGGTTTACCGCGCATTTTAGCTGCTATTGTTCCGCTGTTTGCAATTTGTGCTTTGTACTCAATAAACCTCATTTCTAATTGGTTTAACAAGAAGTGGGTTGGACATGGAATAGCTCTTATGATTGCAGGTTTGGTGGTTTGGAACGCACACGTTCATGTTGAACTACCTGTGAAGCTTGGCCAAGAGGAAAAGACATTGAAGAGTGTGGCAGATTATATTCGGGCCAACAATCTCATCAATCACAAAATTCATTATTACTCATTGTACAGCGAGATGACCTTAAATCTCGACCCGCACAACAAGGAACAATGCCAGCAGGTAATTCATACGAGAGATGAGCCAGAGCGCAACGTTGAGGCAGGAAGCCTGGTAATTTGGGATGCGCATTTTTCGCCAAACGAAGGTGCCATGCCGCTGGAAAATTTGACCGAAAGCCCTTATTTTGAATTGCTTGAAGTGTTTGAGCCAGAACGGCCATTCACAACAATCGGAAATCAACCATACAAGGTTTACCTCTTCTATAGAAAGGAAATTTAGTTCGAGGTAATTACAAACTCAGTTCGTCTGTTTTCGGCTCTGCCTTCCGAAGATGAATTGGATTTTAAAGGCTTCGTTTCTCCAAGTCCCTTGGAGCTTAGTCTGCTTTTTGAAATTCCCTTCTCTACCAATATATCATAAACCGCTTTTGCTCGGTCTTCACTCAGTTTCAGGTTCAATCCAGGTGTACCAACATTATCAGTATGACCATGAATAGCCACTTTCATTTTGGGATTAGCCTTGAGGTATTCTGCAAATTCTCCAAGCATGGTTTGTGACTCCTTGCTCAGGTCATAACTCTCAAATCCATACTTAATATCATGCAGTTTGTACGATTCTCCAACCTTCACTTGCTTCACCTCTACATCAACTTTCTTAATCTCGTTTAACGTGCTATCCTGAGTAGATAAATACCTTGAAGTAAAGGCTGCTCCTTTCTTCTCAACGGTCATCACTATATCGTTGCTGAAGTTCATTACTGCAACATATTCTCCAGTGAGAGTATCTACATCAACCTCGGTAATCTGCTTTGTTTTCATATCCTTAAAACTCAAGCGCGCATCAGTAATGCGCTTATTGTTTTCGTCCTTCAATTTTCCTTTTAAGAAGAGCACCTTTTCTGGTCGAGCCTCCTTATAAAGTGGGAAATTGAAAAGGTCCCAACCTCCAACACCATCTTCACGTTCGTTGCTACTTACGTATGCAGTTTTACCGTCAACCGCCACGAAAAAGCCCACATCCGCACCCTCGGTGTTTATTGGAAAGCCAATATTCTTGGGTTTTGTCCAATTGTGCGTAGAATCTTGCCGAACGTAATAAATGTCAAAGTTTCCTATTCCGCTGTGACCATCAGAGCTAAAATAGAGCGTATGGCTATCCTCGTGGATGAAAGGCGATTTCTCATTGCCCTTAGTATTGATTGCAGTGCCTAAGTTGGTTGCGTCTCCCCAAGTTCCATCTTCATCTCGATGGGAAACGTACAAATCCATGTTGTCGACATCTCCTATTTCATCCTCGCGGATAGAAACGAAGTACAAGGTTTTTCCGTCTGGGGTGATGGTTGGCTGACCTTCAAACGAGTTCTTTCCGTTAACACCAGGCCCCACATTTATCGGCTCATCCCAACCGTGGTAATGCCAATCTGAATAGAAAATATCGCAGTTCTTGTAGCCATCGGCATTGTCGTTGCAAATGGTCAGAAACATCCGCTTGTTATCAACGGTTAGTGTGGCACTTCCAACATTCTCGGTTACGTTGAACGGACGCGGCATGGCAGTTCCTTCATCAAATTCGCCATTTGGCAGTCGTTTACTTCGCGTAAATTCTTCAATCTCTTTTGGCGTGAGGTCATTCTTACGTTTTACAAAATGCCTGCGGATGTAAAGGGCCACTTCATTATCAGGCGAAATGATTCCGAGATATTCGTTAGCACGAGAAGAAACGCCATTTACTACTTGAGGCGCACACGGAACTGGATTTGAATACAATGAATCGTAAAAAGAACATTGTGGAATCCACGCTTCAACTTGTAGTGTTTTCTCTTCAAAATCTTTCGGATACCAGCGCGGATCATCAAATTCTATAGTCAGGAACTTCTTGAAATGCTCGCCTGCCTCTTTGAATTCTTTGTTCTGCATGGAGATAAGTCCCATGTAGTAATACGGATACATGTGGTACTCTGGACAGAGATCAGCAACCGCTTTCATTGGTTTATATCCAAACGCAATTCCCTTGCTCATTGGATTTTTCTCTGCCTTGCTTAAATGTTCATACGCTTTGGCGAAAATGGCACCAAAATGGTCTTCTTCCTGATCAATAATTTGATCGTATAATTCTTTTCGAACCGAAGGTTTACGTTCATTTAAAGCTTGGTCCCAAAGCTTTTGCACCTTCTTGCTACCGGGCATGTCGCATGCTTCGGGGTTCTGCCCGAACGTGAACAATGAAATGTGAATAGCGAACAGGAAGAGTGCGCTTCTCAAAAATATCTGACATCTACTATCTGACATCTGGAATCTACTTTTTCGGTTTGCCAAACAATCCTTTCAAAGCGTTTCCCGCTTCTTTCTTTGCCCGTTCTTCAGCTTCTTTTCTAAGCTTTTCTGCTTCGGCTCGTGCTCGGTCTTCAACTTGTTTTTGTAGTCGTGCTGCCTCTTCTCTAGCTCGTTTTTCAAGCTCCTCTTGCTGCTTCTTCAACTCTGCTTCTGCTGCAGCTTTCAAGTTTTCCGTTGGACTTGCGCCACCACTAGACCCACCAAATGATGGGGTTATTTTAGGCTTATCAAAGGTTCCTTTTATCAGGATATCAACCTTAATGTCGCTACCAGCAGTAAAACTGGCACCTAATGCATTGGCTTGAGATACCAATCCGCCAATAACAGCATTGGCCTGACTACCCAATGCGCTTGTTGGAACTTTGGTTGCCATTACGTAATCCATGGTTTCATCAAATCCATGGCTCCCGAAAATATTGGCAGAAACAGGGCCAATTTTCACATCAAATGGTTGCACAGACACTCGCCCATCCACGAAGGCAAAACTCAGATTAACATCTTTCAGCTCTGGGTTTTTGAAGGCATTGATTTTAACCACCTGAGCAACTTTATCTAATGCCTCAGTTCCAGTAATTTTCAAACTCTGCGAAGTCAATCTACCATTACCATTGAGAGAATTGTAATCTATTTCTGTCCCGTTTTTCATGGCACCTCGAACATTCATTGTAATGGTGGCTTTGCCCTCGGTCTTTTCGGCTATTGGAGCAATTTTTCGAACAGTTCCGAATGCCTTGTATGCATCTTTAACCACAATGTTCTGAGCATTGAGATTGTAGTTCAGTTTCGCCTTTTTCTCGTCTTGGGTATCGTAATACCCGCTCATAGCAACCGAACCACCCAAGGTGTTGAACGATAATCCGCGCAAATCGGCCTTGCCATTTCTCACCACAACCTGACCTTTCGTATTTAATAAGTTATGATTATCGTATAGAATTTTGGTAACGCTCGTTGTGAAAGTCACGTCCAAATTCTTTGGAATAAGCATTGGCTCCGAATCCTCAGTTTCGCCTGACCCTGTACCTCCTGATGCTGGAGCTTCTTCAGCATTAGTTGGTGTCAATCCTGCTAACTCGTTTCCGTCAATCAAGGTGCCATTCAATGTGAAATCTCCTTCCAGCGTGCCATCACCCAAAGCATAACCTAAATAGTTGGTGATTTTTCCTTTGAGTTTGAAGTCCGATTTTCCTGCTTTGGCATCAAACGAAGCCAACTCCAAGAAACGTGGCGCAAACTTGAACTGAGCGTATTTTATCTCAATTGGAACTGCTATTGAGGTGGTAGAATAAACCACATCCATCAGAATGAATTCGCCTTTAGCATCGAAATCTTCGTAACGCTTCTTATCCAAATCAGATTGCTTTCCCTTCATTTCGGCATCGGCAATGATGGTTCCAGAAAGCTTATCGCCCTCTTCCATTGGAATAGCATCGCCTAAACTTGTCAGGTCAATTTTCCCCTTGAAAGAGGCGTCAATATTCGGGTCTGAAACGGGCGTTTTAACTAAGGCTCTTATTTCAAATGGATTTCCAGCCAATTGGAACACAAATTGCTTCAAATCAATAACCGTATTATCTGTACTTCCCCCAGAATTCTCCACGCTCAAATCAACCTGAATTCCGTCTACGCTTTTTGGCAAATCTGGATATTTAAACTGCCCATTTCCAACCTTCACATTAGCCGTAAATCCTGGAATAGTATTCTCATTGTAAATCCCTTTCACCGTTCCGTTCAATTCCAACGAACCACTGGCTTTCACTTCCTCAAAATCTTTAGCGTAAATGGCTGGAATCAGAGACAATATTTCCTTGAATTCGGTTTTAGCCGCTCCGTAAGTCAAATCAAGATTAATGTCATCTTCATTGGGCATGCTGATGTTTCCATCCAAAGAAAGATGCAGGCCATTAATGCGGAACTCGTTCTGATTGAGTGTATAGCTTTTGTTTGCCATATCGGCATCAACATCTGCTTCCAACCCTAATTCGACCCCATTCAAGTACGAAATTCCACCAGTTGTGAGTTTCACCTTCTGAAGCACCACATTAGTTTTTAGAACTGTTTTATCAGAAGAAAAATCTCCACCAAGGGTCATATCAATACGAGAAGTACTAAACGACATTCCACTCTGCTTGTCATTGTACATTACTTCTAAACCATCAACTTTAAAACGCTTAAGCTTTATGGCAAACGCGCCATCAGAACTTGGTTCAGGAGTCCCTTCGCTTGCAGCTCCACCCTCCGATTCTGGCACGATATCGTAGTTAGCCGAACCATCTTCCAACACAATTACATTAGCCAAACCATCAGTAAGAGAAATCTCATTGATCACTGGCTTTCCACTAAAAGCACTCATCAGATTTACATCTAAAACGAGCGTTTTCAAATACACTAATGTTCTTCCTTCGAACTTATCCTTACCAGTAATTGAAAGTTCTTGAACCCCAACGTATAAATCGGGAAAAGAACGAATGAGCGAAATACTCACATCCTTAAAGTCGATGGTTGCATTCAGATTGGCATTTGCTTCTGCTTTTACTGCTTTAGTTATCGGTTCTTTTAAAACGATAGGCACGATGACAGCCGCTGCAATAAACAACAAGACTAAAACGCCAAGTGCGATAAGTATTTCTTTCATGGTAATTGGTTGATGATCGAGTAACGATTATTCAATGAGTTAATTCTGCAAATATTAATCCAACGCTGACCAAACTTCCTTGTTCAGCTGTCCTTCGCTGTCTGCAACTATTGTAGCAACAGTGCAATCGCCTGTAACGTTCACGGTGGTGCGGCACATATCTAAAATTCTATCTACTGGGAAGATGATTGCAATCCAAGCGGGATTGAGTCCAACGCTTTCCAAAACGATTATGAGCATAATCAATCCTGCACTTGGAACTGCCGCAGAACCAATGGACGCCAACGTAGCTGTCAACACAATGGTAAGTTGCTGCATTATGCTCAAATCAACCATATGAAATTGTGCCAAGAACACCACCGCAACGGCCTGATACATACTTGTTCCGTCCATGTTGACAGTTGCACCAATGGGCAGTACGAAACTGGTTGTTTCCTTACTCACACCAAGGTTATCCTGCACGCAATCCATCGTTACAGGTAGTGTAGCTGCACTTGAACTTGTACTAAAAGCCAAGAACTGTGCGGGCGAAATAGCCTTGAAAAAGCGTCTGTAAGTCAGGCCTTTAGTAAGTGTAGTTGCTAAAGTCGGGTAAAAAATGAAAATCATAAACCCAAGACCAGCAACAACTACTAGACTATACCAACCTAGCCCTTTGAAGATTTCAATCACGGCATTGGGGTCGTCTCCCGCCATTTTGGAAATGACACCCGCTAGCAAGGCGAACACAAAGAAAGGTGCAGCTTGCATCACAAAATCCACCATTTTAAGGAAGACTTCGTTCATGCCATCTACCAAACCAATGACAGGCTGCGCCAACTCTTTAGGAATGGAAATGAGGGTAACGCCAAAAAAGATGGCAAAGAAGATGACCTGCAACATCAGTCCGTTATCATTCAACGAAAGGAAAATGTTGCTTGGCACCATATCAACCAAGGGTTGTAGCGGACCAGCATCTTTGGTCGATTTAGCCGATTGCATTTTAGACAGAAGCTTCTCGTCTGGTGCTTCAGTATCCATCAATCCACGAACGATTTCAACTCGTGAAGCGTATTGATCATCGCACAAATAGCATTTGCCATCCAATATTTCAGCACCAGTTTCTTGTGCCCAAATCTCATAGGCAATACGGTTGTCTGTTCGCTGGGCATCATCCACCAACTCCCCAGGGGCGAATGTGTTTACCAAAAGCAATCCAACTGAAACTGAAATGACTGTTGTAACGAGATAAAACGCCAAGGTTTTTGTAGCTAATCTTCCCAGTTTGGCGGTATCGTGTAAGCCAGCAATTCCTTTGATGATGGAGAACAAAACCAACGGAACAGCAATTAACTTGAGTAGGTTGATGAAGATTTTTCCGAACGGATCAATCCAATCGACCACAAACTTGCTCCATCCAAGAGAACTTGAAACGAAAGCGAAGATGACACCGAGTATCAATCCGATGATTATTTTCCAATGTAAAGCGAGGTTTTTCATAGGCTGAAATCAGCCTCGAAATTAACGAACTCAATGGGGTTCTCGGACTGAGAATATGATTGTTTATGAATATCGCAATTGCCTATCTTTAAATCATGAAAATTACTGTTGACATAGATGACGAGCACTACGAGGAATTCTTGGAGCTATTGAAAACGCTTGATTATGCCACAGCAAGTGGTGAATATGAAGTTCCGCAATGGCAGCAAGACATGGTGATGGAGCGGGCAGCAAAAATTGACCGTGGGGAAATGGAATTACATGATGTAGATGAGGTCATGAGGCGAGTTTTTGGCAAAAAATGAGCTATTCCGTTACAATCAGTTCTGTTGCGGAAAATGATTTAGTGGTGGCATTTGAATGGTATGAAGAAATACGAGAAGGACTGGGAATGCGTTTTGAAGAAGATTTCGCGCAAGTTGTAATTCAACTCAAAGAAAATCCATTGGTTTATCAGCAACGTTACAGGAACTATCGAATAGGCTTCATGAAAGTATTTCCTTACGGTATTCATTTTAGAGTCTTAGAACAATCCGTCCAAATACTAGCAGTAGTGCACACAAGCAGAAAACCGCGTAGTTAGATTATTTCTACTTCCAAACAATCTTAATCGCTGCTAACACTGACGTATGTCCATACGCCCCTACATTTGCCCTATGTCAGCATTACTCATCAAGAATATCAAACAACTACTTCAAATTCGGGAATCGAGTAAGGGTTTGCCGCGGCAAACCCCTACATCACCAATTCGGGGGAAGGAAATGGCCGCGTTGCCCAGCATTGGAAACGCTTGGATTTTGGTTAAGCACGGCATTATCAAAGATTTTGGTTCGATGAATACTTGTCCAGAAGACCCGAAAGCGGTGATTGACGCCACTGGAAAATTGGTGCTTCCAGCTTGGTGTGACAGTCACACACATGTGGTGTTTGCTGATACCCGAGAGGACGAATTTGTAGGACGAATAAAAGGGCTGAGCTACGAACAGATAGCTGCTGCTGGAGGTGGGATTTTGAATTCAGCCAAGAAACTGGCTGATAAATCTGAAGAAGAATTGATTGCATCGGCAACGCTTCGTTTAAACGAAATCATGCATCTAGGAACGGGTGCTGTGGAGATTAAAAGTGGCTACGGACTTTCCGTTGCTGCTGAATTGAAAATGCTTCGCGTCATCAAGCATTTGAAGGTGAACCATCCGCTTACCATCAAAGCCACCTTCCTTGGGGCGCATGCCATTCCAGCCGAATACAAACAGAACCGAGAGGAATACATACGCCTGATTATTGAAGAAATGCTTCCTGCGATTGCCGAAGAAGGTTTGGCTGATTACATTGATGTATTCTGCGAAACCAATTACTTCACAACAGAAGAAACATCAAGCATTCTGAAGGCAGGAATTAAGCATGGATTAAAGCCGAAAATACATGTCAATCAATTCAACGCCATAGGCGGAATTCAAGTTGGGATTGAGCACAATGCCATTTCTGTCGACCATCTAGAAGTGATGACCGAGAAGGATAAAAAAGACTTGGCAGCAAGCAACGTCATTCCAACTGCCCTTCCCTCCTGCTCGTTCTTTTTGGGAATCCCTTATGCGCCTGCAAGAGAAATGATTGAAGCAGGATTACCACTTTGTTTGGCTACCGATTACAACCCAGGAAGCACACCAAGCGGAAACATTCCATTTGTGCTTTCTCTGGCTTGTTTGAGAATGAAATTATTGCCCGAAGAAGCCATCAATGCTGTAACCATGAATGGTGCTTGTGCTATGGAAGTTCAACACGAATTAGGCTCCATCACCAAAGGAAAGAAGGCCAATCTCATCATCACAAAACCTATCAATTCTATCAATAATATTCCCTATAGTTTTGGGAGCAATTTGATTGACCAAGTGATTATTGATGGTCAAATAATGATGGAATGAAAGCGCTAATCTTGCCTTTTCTGTTCACCACCTTATTGTTTGGTTGCACTAACCAAGAGACGAACTATTCTGCTCCTGTTGTTGAAGGAAATTCGTTTAAAATCGAGACTATCGGAGCAACCGTTATCCTTCCCAAGAATTACGTTGAATCCAGTTTTGATGGATACAAAGCGTTGTTGATGGCTGGAGAAGACAGCACAAACAACTGGCCCGACAGGTTTAAATTCTCATCATTACCTAAAGGTTCTCACGTCTATTACAATTCAAATTCGTTGTCGGAACATATTCTTTTCATCAATGGGGGTTATATTCCATTTGATAAAGAACTAGCCAAGGAGTTTATTGCGGTTCAACATTTTAAGTGGACCAAAACCTGGGAGAAAATGGGGATTTCTTCTGAGCGAGTGGAAACGAAATACATGGAAAGTGGGACGGCAAACATCATCAAAGTGAGGTATTACCTGATTATTGGTCTCAATCGCGCTTATATCACCCAATACGTTATCACGAGAAATAAAAGAAGCTTTGCATTTTCTGTTTTCAACGCAACAGAAGATGATTTCCAAGATTATATTACCGCCATCAAGTTTTACTGAGTCCTGATTAAAAACGAATAATGAAACAACTGATAGAGTGCGTACCGAATATTTCTGAAGGACGCGACAAAGCCAAAATAAACGCCATTGCTTCTGTAGTAGAAACGGTGGAGGGAGTTAAACTTCTGAATGTCGATCCAGGAGCGGCAACCAACAGAACCGTTATCACATTTGTAGGCGAACCAGAACCCGTTATTGAAGCTGCATTTCTACTTATCAAGAAGGCTGCTGAACTCATTGATATGAGCAAGCAAACAGGAGAACATCCACGTTTTGGGGCTACCGATGTTTGTCCGCTTATCCCGATTGCAAACATTAGCATGGACGAAGTAGTGCCTTACGCACACAAGCTTGGGAAGCGTGTTGGTGCTGAACTCGGAATAGCGGGTTATTTCTACGAGAATGCTGCTACTGAGCCAAAACGAAAGAATCTAGCTGCTTGTCGCTCTGGCGAATATGAAGGTTTGCCTAAGAAGTTGGTTGACCCTGCCTGGAAGCCTGATTTCGGTCCAGCTGAGTTCAATAACCGCATTAAAGGTTCTGGTGTTACTGCTATTTCTGCACGTGATTTCTTGGTGGCATACAACGTAAACCTCAATACAACTTCGGTTAGAAGAGCTAATTCAGTTGCTTTCGACTTACGTGAAAACGGACGAGTTCTCAGAAAAGGTGACCCTCTTTCTGGAGAAATTATATTGGATGAAAACGGTGAGCCAGCACGCGAAAAAGGTGCATTGAAAGCCGTGAAAGGAATTGGCTGGTACATAGAGGAATACGGCATTGCGCAGGTTTCGCTCAACCTCACCAACATCAGCATTACTTCTATGCACGAAGCATTTGACACAGCTTGCACCAAAGCAAACGAACGTGGCATTCGTGTTACGGGTTCCGAATTGGTTGGATTGGTTCCGTTGCAAGCCATGCTCGATGCTGGAAAGTTCTTCCTCAGAAAGCAAAACCGTTCTGTGGGCGTCTCCGAAAGTGAATTAATAAAAATTGCCGTTAAGTCATTGGGCTTGGACGACCTTGCTCCTTTTGATGCCAACGAGCGAATTATTGAATACAAAATGAACGAAGGTTCTGCCAAGAAATTGGTGGATATGAGCCTAACTGGATTTGCAGATGAAACCGCAAGCGAAAGTCCTGCCCCAGGTGGTGGTTCTATTTCTGCTTATGCTGGTGCGATGGGTGCTTCTTTGGCTACAATGGTTGCCAATTTAAGTAGCCACAAACGTGGCTGGGACGACCGTTGGTCAGCGTTTTCTGATTGGGCGGAAAAAGGACAGGCCATTAAGGATGAGCTGTTGCACTTGGTAGATGAAGACACCGTGTCTTTTAACAAGATTATGGACGCATTTGGCTTGCCAAAAGGAACAGATGCTGAGAAAGCGGCACGTTCGCAGGCTATACAGGATGCGACCAAATATGCCATTCAAATACCATTGCGAGTAATGGAAGTTTCGCATGGTTCTTTCGAACTCATTAAAGCCATGGCGATAGTGGGAAACCCAAATTCTGTGACCGATGCAGGTGTTGGTGCGCTTTGCGCCAGAACAGCGGTTATTGGTGCGCACCTCAATGTAAAAATTAACGCAGGCGGATTGAAAGACAAAGCATTCCTAGAAGGTGTTCTTTCTAAAGCGAAGAAACTAGAAGAAGAAACTATTGCAATGGAGAAAGAAGTTTTGGCGATTGTTGATGGGAAGATTTGATTGGATAACAGGTAAGTCGTAATATAATGCCATAACATGTGTTCTTAATGTAAAATGGAGGGCGTTGCCCTCCATTTTTAAAAAATTACCGCTGCGCGGTAACAAATAGTTAAATAGATAAATAGTTAAAAAGCCCGAACAGCGCGAACATAGTAAGTGGGGAACTTAAGGCCGTAGTCCTGGAGGCCAACGTTGAAATCCTGAAACCACGCATAGAGGTTATCGTACTCCGAAGAACTCCAATAGTAGCTATTAGCAAAACCGCCAACATTTCCTTGGCCTATGTTTAGATACATTAAATTCAATTCATCCTTTGAAGGTAAAAACCAGTCTGTATAGCCCGCTAATACTAGATTTGCGCAAATATCAGCTGCTGTTCCTATTGTTGTACATCCTGCTTCAATATCAATTGTGTTTTGAACTCCAGTGCCTATTGCTGTTCCATCCGCTCCAGTAATTAAAGTTCCAGTACAGCCCCATTCAGCCGCTGTAGCTTGGTCTGAAGGTGCTGCAATTAAGCCTCCGCCTGATCCATCTAAATAAAAGATAATCCCACCTTGATAGCTGTCGCCTATTGCAAGAGGGGTATTCGCCACACTAATTCCAGGTATAATTACAAAACCTCCGTTTTGCAAGTACAAAGTATCTCCTGCTGCAGAAACTGATAAAGTTTGTAATTCATTGGTAGGATCCGCATCCGCATCAATTACACCATCTTGTAATGAAGATAGGTCGGTAACAATCGTTCCGTTACCATCGGTCGTTCGGCTATCCTCCATCACGATTTCCCTAAAAAGGTGATGGAGAATCCTGAATTTACTCCTATTCCCAATCCCGTTTCTAGGGAGCATCTTCTTAAAGAAGGTTTAGGCGAAGCTTTTGTAAAGTACATGAGTGGTTGGCCTGGTTTTGTTGCAAATTAATTGCCAAAATATTTTCGCTCCTTCTAGCAATTGTGAGCAACGCGTTATACAATCATACGTTCTCTTATCGTGATGAGATGATAGATTCTGTTATTTCAAAATCACAATTTATATGTATTGAAACGTAATGTACAATTGCTTACCTGAAAATCATTTCCTTCGTACGTGAAAACAACCCCGAAATTGAAAACATTAAAGCTCGTCAGTGCTTGGGCACTAATTGTAGTGCTTCTTTCAACAGTCAATTTATTTGCACAGGATGTAACCGTTCCTGGCCCAGCAGGTTGTAATTCGGCCCCACAAGCAGGTGCTTTTGCCGTACCATGCGGAGTAACTACTGTAACCGTTGAACTCTACGGAGGAGGTGGCGGTGCTGGTGGTGGAGGTGGTGGTAGTAATGGAGGCTTTTATGACACCCGAGGTGGTGGCGGAGCTGGTGGTGGTGGATACACCACTATTACAGTTGATGTTACTCCTGGATCTATCTTCAATTACAGCATTGCTAGCGGTGGTTGCGGAGGTGGTAACGGTAGCGATTTCAATGATGGTGATAACGGAAGTGGTGGCGGAAATACCACAATAACAGGTACAGATGCCAACGGAAATCCCGTGAATTTAGCTGCTAATGGTGGTGGTGCTGGAGGTGGTGGTGATGGTACAGAAGGCAGCCCAGGTTCTGGTGGTGCAGGTGGTTCTGCAAGCGGTGGAAGCACCAATACAACCGGAACAGCAGGAAATAACGGTAGCGGTGGAAATGGTGGAGTTGGTGGTGCTGGTGCAGGACCGGCAGGTGGAAACGGTGGAGGGTCGCAAGGTGCGCCAGGAGCTATTTACGGTGGTGGTGGTGCAGGTGGAGGAAACTCTAATGGAGGAGCGGGAGCTGCTGGCGCCATTTTAATCACATTCGTTAATCAAGGACCACCTTCTGTTACTCCAACCATTGCAACTGCTGCTGCAACTTGTTCTTCTGACGGAATCAGTACAATTACAAATTACAGCGCTACAGAAACGTATGTTTTCACTCCTGCAGGTCCTACTGTTGGGGCAGGCGGAGTAATAGCTGGCATGGTGGCAGGAACAAGTTATACCGTTGTGGCTGGGGTAGGAACTTGTGCATCTGGACCAAGTGGTTCTTTTAGTAATGATGCTGCAACTGGTACAGTGGTTGATCCAATTGTCAATACTACTCCGCCCACATGTACGGCAGATGGCAGCAGTACCATTACAACTTACAACGCAGCAAATACATACAACTTTGCACCTGTTGGCCCAACCGTTGGTGCTGGTGGGCTAATTAGTGGTATGACTATCGGAACAAATTACACAGTTACAGAAAGTGATTTAACCTGTACTTCTGCTCCTAGCGCGCCTTTTAACAATGGCGCACAACTTACTGGACCTTCCATCAGCATTAGCGGAACCCTTAGTTATTGTTTAGGAAGTAACACAACCATTACTGCCATTGGTGGCGCAAGCTATTTGTGGGATGACCCCGCCAACAGTACTACTGCAGCTATCACCGTAACACAAGGAACCTACACTGTTGTTGGTACAGATGCAAGCGGATGTACAGGAACAGCCTCCGCGGTTGTCACAGAAACAGCAGCATTTGCTATAACATTTACAGGAGGACTGAGTGTTTGTCCAGGTGGTACTTCGGACATTACGGCTAGCGGTGGTGTTTCCTATTCTTGGAGTACTGGTGCAAATACAGCAACCGCTACACTCGGACTAGGAACTCATACCGTAACAGCCACCGATGCAACTGGTTGTATGAGCACGGATGATGTGACCATTACCGAAACAGCCGAACCTGCAGCAGATTTTCTGGTTGTTGATGCATGTGCTGGCGATGCCGTGCAGTTTACCGATGCAACGGTTCTTGCTTCTGGAGCGCTTACAGATTGGGATTGGGATTTTGGAGATGGCAACTCTTCTACATTGCAAAATCCAAGTCATACTTATGCGCAGCCTGGGACTTACGATGTAACGCTTATTGCAAGTGCAGGAAGCTGCTCAGATCAGGTTACGCTGCAGGCAACGGTTTTTGCCAACCCAGTTGCAGACTTTACCACTGCAAATGTTTGTGTTGGACTTGCAGCCGACTTTTTAGACAACTCCTCTGTTACTGGCTCTGCCATTACACAATGGGCATGGGATTTTGATGGATTGGGAAATTCAGTTCAGCAATCGCCAAGCTATAACTTCCCCGCAGCAGGAACTTACACCGTAACGCTAGGCGTTCTCTCTGCTGACTTCTGTTCAGCCACGTATACCGAACAAATCACCGTTTATCCAGTTCCTCTTCCAACTTTTACTGCAACCGTTGTTTGTGAAGGAGTTGCTACAACATTTCTAAACCAGAGCACGGTTAGTTCTGGGAGTATATCTGCCCAAGTATGGGATTTTGGAGACAACAGTGGCACATCACTCAATGTATCGCCTACCTATACCTACAGCAGTGCTGGAACGTATGCTGTATCCTTGGGAGTTACCACTGCGAATGGCTGTATTGCAGCTACTTTTCAGAACGTAACGGTCAATCCGCTTCCGAGCGTTGATGCTTCTCACACAGATATTCTCTGTGCTGGTGAAACCAACGGTTCGGCTATGGTTGCAGCTTCTGGAGGAACAGCACCTTACACCTATCAATGGAACGATGCATCCCAATCAACATCAACCAATATTGGCAATCTGACTGCTGGTCAGTATACCATCACGGTTACGGATGCCGAGGGATGTATTTCAGACACAACGGTTGTAGTTACTGAACCATTACCATTTACTATCCAACTAGTATCCTACCCAGATACCTGCGGACTACAAAATGGAGCCATTAGAGCAACACTTACAGGCGGTACAGGGCCGTTTGAATATCGATGGAGTTCAATCCGCGACTCTGCCTCTATTTATTCCGTAGACCTTCCTCCTACTGGATGGAACACTTTATTGGCTACAGGAGATTATTCGGTAATTGTAACCGATGATGCAGGATGTACGGTTCAATCAGCAATCACAGTTGACCTTATTGCACCTCCTATTGCAGCATTTGACACGCGCAGCAATCCCGAAGAATTGAGAGACCCTACTGTACAGTTTGTAAATGGTAGCACGAATGCATTTACCTACGAATGGCATTTTGGAGACGGGGAAATTGGATATGAAGAAGACCCACTTCATTTTTACGATGAAAGTGGAAGTGTGTTGGTTATGCTGATTGCCTATAACGACCCGCAATTTGGTTGTGCCGATACCACTTTTGGTTATATAGAAGTTGCACCCTTCTTTACGTTTTATATACCGAATGCATTTACACCTGATGAAGATGGTAAAAATGACACTTGGGGTCCGGTTGGGGATTATTTCGAGTACGAAAGCTACAATGTGAAGGTTTTTGACCGATGGGGCGGTTTACTTTGGCAAACGGATAATCCTACTCACTGGTGGGATGGTCTTAATCAGAAAACCATGGAGCCTGTAAAACAAGGAATGTACATCTATCAGTTTGTCATTCGAAGATTTGACACGTTCGAACCAAAGATTATTTCAGGTACTGTTACGGTGTACCGACACAAATAATCAAGACGGTGCTTTCTGCTATTGTCTTAGGGACTTTCCTAAGAATGCTGCAACTCTATTCGTTGGGTTGAAGGGATGGGCTAGTGCAGTTCAAATCAGTTCAAGGAGAACTCGAAGGAATTTGCCTCCAAAATATCTATTTCACCCTCATTTATGGTTACAACTACCACATCTTTTGGGAGATTCTTTGGTTTAGCAAGTAAGCCGCCATAAACCAGCATCATTCTTACTGGAGTATTGTAGTGTTTTTTGAATTCCGCAAGGGTATTCAAAGCTTGGTCAATATGTTCTGTTAGCACTAACGGAGACTCAATTCGTTGTACAAGTAAGCAATGGGATTCAAGCTTCTCAAAAACGTAATCTAATCCAAAGGGTGCAACCTGAAATTCCGCCCAACAGTTCCAATCGTCATCCGAAGAATGAGCATCTCTCAAAAAAATATCTGTAAAATCTGAAACCTCGTTCATGCTTAAGTATTAAAGGATTAGTGGACGCCACCAATGCCATAAAGCTAAATGAGCAATTGGCTGGTCTTTAACCCGATTAATGAATAGCCATTTTAAGGGAACAACCACGCGTAGATTGGAACCAACCAACTTGAACCGCTCGGGTTTGACAGCCAAATTTGAAACGAACAATGAGGAACCTCACTTTATTGGTATCATTGAAGCACCGAAAATCGCATGAGAGTTATCCTTTTTTCAGTCCTGTTCCTCTATTCAATCGCTTCGATTGGACAAGGACATACTATTAGACAGTTTTCGGTAGATGATGGACTTCCTAGCTCACATGTTTACGAAGTAAAACAAGACACGAAAGGATTCTATTGGATTTCAACTTCCGAAGGGGTAGTTAAGTACGATGGATACTCTTTCGTCCCTCAAAAGGGTCCTTTTGCTGCAGATGTTTGGTGGACCTATCAGGACAGTGAAGACCGAATTTGGGGACTTACTCAAGGAACCAAGCTTTGGCATCTAGATAATGACACGTTTAACTCCGTTTCTCCCAACTTCCAATCGCTTAAGGAAGGGGCTGTATTTAGCAGGATACACCAAGACAATTACGGTCTTTATTGGGTTTCTTCTGGCCCATGGATAGGACAATTTGGAAAAGGTGAAACAAAGTCCTTTGTAGCACCAGAGAAGCTAAATGTAAATCAGCCTGCATCTTACCCTACATTCATTCAGGATGACCAACGAAACAGCTATTACATCACGTTATCTCCTCTTACAGTTTGGAAGATTGTTGAAAACGGGGAATTCGAAAAGCACTATGAATATTCAACAAACATATTTTTTAGAAATCATGTGTCTGAAGGTCAAAGCGCCACGAACGATGCCAACACCTCGGTACTAATTAGCTCCATAGATAGTATCTATACCATTAGAAACGATAGCCTATTTGCTCACATCAATGGAAAACAAACCTCGCTGGGTCTCTTCCCTGCCCAAAAACAGCTAAAGTTTGAAAGCTACAAAGCATATAGGCTAAAAGACAAGTACATATTCCTTCATGCAAATGGCAACTTCATTACCGACTTAAACTTTACCTATTTACGGGAGTACGATTTCATCGAACAGCTGTCTATAAATACTGTTTATGAAGATCACGAAAACAGCCTGTGGTTGGCAACGGCAGACCAAGGACTACTTTACTTAACGCAAGAAGCGCTTGCTTCCACCCGCTTACAACTTGCAGAGAATAAGAGCTCGGACATTTGTGCTATTGGCTTTTCTGAAGACGCTGGTATTTGGGCAGGGTTTAAGAATTGTGAAATCTGCAAAATTGAGAATGAGTCGCTCAATTGTTTTGAAACTTCTGTTCAAACAGATGGCAATTTGGAGGTGCTATTGCGCGAATTCAAGGTGGTTTCAAACTACCTGATTCTGATGATTGGTTATTACGAAATCCAGGTTTTCGACATCAATCAACTCAACAATGGAATTGTTAAGCCAGTCGTTTTCAACCAATTCAATAATACAAAAAGCTTGAACGTAGGCTTAGATGGGAATGTCTACATCACTGATTATGACCAATGCTTTCAATTGTTGTTAAAAGACCAAGATATTCCTGTTCTAAAAACCTTGTATCCGGATAAGGCGCTGGCACTTTCTGCAATACAGGATAACGCGTTTGTCATTTCTACCATGAATGGGCTTTATGCAATTTCTCCCAAAGGTGATTCTGTTCTGCTGGACAACAACATTTCTGTAAAGAAATTTGGGTTCGACACTGAAAATGCACTTTGGGCGATTAACAAAGGGCGTGGCATTTCTAGGATAGGTAAAACCAGCACAAAATCGGTCCGTGCATTAGAGGATGTCTTGGTAAGAGACATTTATTTTGAGAACGATAAAACGTTATGGGTGGCTACCACAGAAGGCCTTCTTCAACTAAAACATGAAAGCATCAAGGAGGAATTTTCTGTTTTGAAGAAATTCACGTTGGCAAACGGGCTATTAACCAATGATGTAACCTCCATTTATGCCGATGACAAACACCTTTACATTGGAACATCGAAGGGACTGAATATTGTCAATCGAGCGAGTCTCTCAAATTCGTCAACGGGCCATAGCGTTTTCCTAACAAATGCCGTGTCTCGAGGGGAAAAGCTCCCTGTATCTGAGAGGTACATTTTGAGTGCTGATGACAACTCGCTTGAACTGGAATACGCCTACATCTCGCCCAAAAGTGCAGGACAAATCACGTATCAATACAAACTTGAAGGTGTAGATGTAGATTGGCAAGAAACGGAAGACACACGCGTACATTACCCGTTTTTACCTGCAGGAAATTATACGTTTCGCTTATCTGCAAAAGACATTAACGGAGTTTCATCCGAAGAGAATATCATACTCGAAATAAAGGTAAAGCAACATTGGTGGAAGACCACTTGGTTTCTAGTAGTGGCCTTTTTAAGTTCATCAGCCGCTATCATCAGCTTTTTTCTAATAAGAATAAAGCAATTGCGCAAACAAGACCGAGAGCGAGCAGAGATGAATAACCGAATTGCAGAACTTAAATTGAATGCGCTCCAATCTCAAATGAATCCTCATTTCGTTTTTAATGTGCTAAACAGCATTCAAGATTGTTTTGTGAGTAATAATGTGTTGGAAGCCAACCGATACATGACTGATTTCTCCAAATTAATGAGGTTGTTTTTAGAATCTTCTGACGATAGGTTTATCACCTTGTCCAAAGAAATCAAGCTCCTATCCTATTACATAGCGTTAGAGAGAATGCGCTTGGACAACAAGTTTGAATTCGAATTTAATGTTGCTAAAGAAATTGATCCAGACGAATACCGAATTCCGACCATGATTTTACAGCCTATTGTGGAAAACGCTATTCTTCATGGATTACGCTACAAAGAAGGTGTTGGGCGGCTAAGAATATCATTTAAACTTGCTGGCAGTGGTGTACTTGTTATTTCTGTTGAGGACAACGGAGTTGGACGAAAACGGTCTGAGGCCATCAATAAGGAAAGAAGGAAAGACCACGTAAGCAAAGCGGCCGATATTATTAAGGAGAGAATTGAGATTATCAATAACGGTGAGAATGACCGAATTGATATGCAATTCATTGACCTTTTTGATGACGATAAGCCACTAGGAACGCGCGTTGAACTTGTGATGAATTTGGCAATTAATAATTAACTGAAAAATGTACACTGCTGTAATCCTAGATGACGAAGAGAAGGGAAGGAATTCGTTAAGAAAATTCGTAACGGAATACTGTACCGAAATTGAGGTAATTGGCGTTGCTGCTTCTGGAGAAGAAGCACTTGAAATCATTACAAAACAGCGGCCGCAACTTCTTTTCTTAGATATAGAAATTGCCCAAGCATCCTCTAGGTACAATACAACTTTCGACCTCTTACCAGACCTACCGAAGTACGACTACGAAGTAATTTTTGTGACTGCGTATGAGCATTATGCCTTACGTGCCATCAAATCTCACGCGGTTGGATACATCCTTAAACCCATCTCCATTCCAGATTTGGTAGAAGCTGTTAATGCTACTAAAGAACGATTGAAGCTGACTGGAATTAACGACCGAATGGTTGGGTTAATGAGTGAAATGAAGAACAGTAATTCAGTTCAACAACGAATTTGGATTCATTCTCACAAAGACATTATACCCGTTTATACAGAAGACATTATCAGATTAGAGGCGCAGGGCAAATACACAGATATACATTGTGAGCAGGGGAAAATGCTCACATCTTCAAAAAACCTGGGTGAATTTGTGGAGATGCTCAATCAAAAGAACTTTGTCAAAATTCATCGGTCTCATCTGGTCAATACAGATAAAATTCTGAAGTATTCGAAAACAGATGGGGGAACTTTAGTTATGAAAGACAAGAAGGAACTTCCCGTTTCTAGGTCGGGAAAAGAAAAATTGTTCGAATTGCTTTGAGTTGATGTATCGACAAGAAGTTTAACATAATTAGGGTTGTAATTCATTACTCGATTATCGAACTTAGAACACCTTATTAAACCCCTATTTCTAATGATTCTTATTGCATTTTTCAGCGGTGTGGCGCTATGGACTTTCTTGGAGTACATCCTTCACCGTTTTCTTGGTCACGAACACAAAGGCAAGAACTTCTTTAAAGACGAGCATTCGTTGCATCATCAAAAGGTGCACTATTTCGCACCAGCTTATAAGAAGATAGGTGCAGCCGTTTCAATAGCTGTACTTCTAACCGTTACCCTCAGTTTAATCCTTTCTTGGTTAACAGCCATTGCTTTTGTGCTTGGTTTAATGGGCATGTACGGATTGTACGAAACCACGCATAGTCGCTTTCATAAACGCGGCCCCATTGCCAAACCATTTATCGTACTTAGAAAGCATCACTTCTACCATCATTTTCACCAACCTAAACTAAACCATGGGGTAACCACCCGTATTTGGGACCGTGTTTTTGGAACATTCCACCGTGTGGAAACGGTAAAAGTGCCCCGCAAAATGACCATGGATTGGCTAATGATAGGAGAAGAACTGAATCCGAAATTTGAAGGTCATTTTCAGTTGAGGTAAACCACAAAAAAAAACCCCATCCCGAAAAGACGAGATGGGGCGCAAAGCTGTCGGCTGTGAACGACTTCGAAACCTGCTGGTTAAAAATCTGCCGCAGCTTAGGTTTTTAGGTCACAACCATTATCACTATGTCGGAGTAAGGACCATAGCCCTTGGCGCCATTGGCGCGCACCCGAACTTCATACTGCATAAGCGATTTCAGATTTTCAATCTCAATGCTTGCAGGTTTACTGGCCGTGGTAAACCAAGCCCCCTCCTCTACTTCCTTTTCAGGCTCAATCGGTTCTCCTGTTGGTGGTGGCGGTGGTACAGGCAGTTTTATCTGCTCTATAGGCCGTACACCTACCTCATAAAACCCTACATTTTTAACAGGACCCCATTTCAATTTAAGCGCACCAGAAAGTTCCGACCTCAAGTTCTTTACTCCTTGCACCTTCGGCATATCGCCTGCACTGGTACGTGGTTTAGTATGTCTAAAACCCGAGCTGAGAATAATGTCGGTATCTCCATCCGCTTTGAGCGTAACGTAGGTTCTTAACTGACGCACCATATCGTCTACCACCTTCTCTTTACTGCGCATGGTAGCAATGCGTTCTATGCCTCCAAACTGCGCATTATCTGCTGCAAGTGTTTGTGCGTTTATCGCATCTAGGTAGTCTGCATACGATACGGGAGGGTCGGAAAATAGTGGGATAATCGACATCTTTGCGTGGATGTCGCGTTCTTCAGGCGCCTTCTCTTCAATTGGCCTACTAGTGTCAAATACTGCTTTGTAATAGCTCATGGCTTTACGTGTTGTGCAGAATTCGATGTCGTTCGCCACAAAGATAAATTGAAAAGAATAACACGTGATACCTTGCTATATGTTAAAAAATGTTAAAATGCATTTTTGTACACGTAATTAAGAACGAACAACCCATAGTATTTTGCCAATACAACTCCCCTACTTAGGTGCTAATGGGCCTTATTTCCCGTCTTTTTGCTCCGTTGCATAGCCCTTACACCCTCCATTTTCTTCCTTTTTTAGTCGTTTTTATGGCGTGGTCAATAATTTTCTAAACAAGCCGAACAATTGCCCTTATTTGGTTAATCTTTTCTCTTGCTTACCCAACCGTTTTCTTTGGGTGCTTTTTCCTTTTCCTTGCTTCGTTTTTTCCTAAGCATGCTTATTCCCGCATTTTGCTTGCTTGGTTTTTTGCTCAGTAAGGGTGCTGAGAGATTTTTGAGGAGTGGTTTTTAGAAAAGACCTCCGAGATTTTGAAAACCTTGAAGCTCTACAAAACGAAAAGTATTGCCGATATGGGATAACGTTGTTAAGTTAGGGGCGGAATTATTTGGAACTATGGCCCTCTATCAAAAATCGGTACTCCGTAAGCACCTCGCATCTCAAGATGCAGAAGCCGTAAAAGCAGCTTTCGAGAAATACTCAGCACATTTTCTTGATCTGGGAGTCCAGAAGCGAATACGCGAACTGAACGAGGAGCAGTATCAGCAAAAGTTTCTAATCGACCTGTTCGTAAACATCCTCGGTTATACTATGATACCTGATCTCGGGGGCAACCTTACCACCGAGCTCAAAAACATAAAAGACGCCAAGAAAACCGATGGCGCTATCCTTCTCCCTTCTCCTGAAGGAGAGGGGTCGGGGGTGAGGACGGCCATTGCTGTTATCGAACTGAAAGGCACCGATACCAAAGACCTTGATAAGGTAAACGACCAAGCGTTTAACTACAAGAACAATCAGCCCGATTGTGTGTATGTGATAACCAGCAACTTCGAGAAGCTGCGGTTCTTTATACACAATGCCGTAGAGCACATTGAGTTTAACCTGTTTACGCTAAGCGAAGACAAGTTTGCCCTGCTGTGGCTCTTCTTGCAAAAAGACAATCTGCTAGGCGGTATTCCTGCCAAGGTGAAGGAAGAAAGCCTCTTGCAGGAGGACAAGATAACCAAGGCCTTATATGCCGACTACTCGGCATTTAAGAACGACCTCTGGCACAATATGGTGCAGCGCAATCCGCAGCACGACCAGCTCCTATTATACAAGAAGAGCCAAAAGCTGTTGGACCGTTTTCTCTTCATCTTCTTTTCGGAAGACAAAGGACTGCTGCCGCCTAATTCCATTTCAAGAGTTGTTGACAGATGGGAGTTGCTGAAAGAGGAGGATGCCTACAAACCCGTTTACGACATCTTCAAGCAGTATTTCGGTTACATGGATACGGGCCGCAAAGGCAAGAAACCTGCTGATGATATTTCTGCCTACAACGGTGGCCTGTTCAAAGCAGATGAACTGCTGGACGGATTGCTTATTGACGATGCAGTGCTGAAAAAGCACTGCCTCAAACTCACCCACTACGATTTTGCCGATGAGGTAGATACCAACATACTGGGGCACATCTTCGAGCATAGCCTCAACGATATAGAGAATGTACGCGCCCAATTGGCAGGCGAGGAAGTAGATAAGAGCAAAACCAAGCGCAAGAAAGATGGGGTGTTCTACACGCCCAAGTACATTACCAAATACATAGTGGACAATACGGTGGGGAAACTCTGCGAAGAGAAAAAGGCCGAACTGGAAATTGACGATGAGGAGTTTGCCAAAGACCGAAAAGGCCGAAAGAAAGCCACCATTCTAAAGCTAGATGCGCAACTGAAAGCCTACCGCGAATGGCTACTGCAACTCACCATTTGCGACCCTGCCTGTGGTTCGGGGGCTTTCTTAAACCAAGCCTTGGAGTTTCTGATGGCAGAACACCGCTATGTAGATGAGTTGGAAGCGCAGTTGTTTGAAGGCAGTATCGTGTTCCCAGATGTGGAGAACCACATTTTAGAGAACAACATTTATGGGGTAGATATTAATGAGGAAAGCGTAGAAATTGCCCGTCTCTCCCTATGGTTGCGCACCGCGCAAAAAGGCCGAAAGCTCACCTCGCTGAGTAGCAACATCAAATGTGGCAACAGCCTGATAGACGACCCCGAAGTAGCGGGCGACTTGGCCTTTAACTGGCAAAACGAGTTTTCAACGGTGTTCGAGAAGGGCGGCTTTGATGTGGTGATTGGAAATCCGCCTTATGTACGAGTTCAGTTCTTGCCGTATGAACACGTAGACTATTACAAACGCGAAAAGAAAACTGCTTTCAAAAGGGTTGATATATCCACGCTTTTCTTTGAACAAGGACATGCGATTATTAACAAATTTGGCAAGCTGAGCTTTATCACATCAAATCAGTTTCAAACAACTGAGTACGGCCAGGAAACAAGGGAATTTATCGTATCCAATTTTAGAATTGAAAAGATTTTAGATTTTGGCGACCTACCTGTGTTTGAAGGCGCTTTGACCTATGTAAGCATTTATACGTTTTCTAAGTTGCCGCCAATTGATTTTCCGTATAAAAAAGTGAACTCCATCGCAGAGGCGCAGACGGGTAATTATATTGATTTTATAAAAATAGGCCTGAAGACAATCGGGGCGGACAAATGGGTCCTAGTGCCTAAAGTTGAATTTAGTTTATTGGAGAAGCTTGAGAAAATGCAAAAACTGGGTTCAGTTGGAAATGCATGGGCAGGCTTGTTCACGGGATTGGATGAAGTGCTAATGTTTGACTACGAGCAGATGGTCAATTCAAATATTGAACTTGATTTATTTCTCCCAGTGATTCGCGCCCACGACCCAGTGCGTAATGGATTAGCGAAACCAAGTAAATATGTGATCTATCCTTACAAGGATGAAAATGGGAAAACCGTGGTTCTATCTGAGACGGAATTGCAAGAATCATATCCTAAGGGCTACGAGTACCTATCTAAGAACAAGGCTCTGCTTCAGCAACGAAAAGATTCAAGGAAAACCTTTCATGATCGAAAAGACTGGTATGCGTTAACCAGATTTGGAACCAAGAAAGTATTTAACCAATCAAAAATCGTAAGTCCAGGTGAAGTTAAGTCGCACAAATTTTCACTAGACAACACTGGAAGTGGATTTAGTTGTGCACGGGTTTTTGCTATCACCATTGATTCAGAACTTAATCTTAATGCCTTGCTTGGGATATTGAATTCATCATTAGCTCGATTTTATTTGCAGAGAAACTCATCGGTAAAGGCAGGCGGTTACTTTTCATACTCTTCCAATGTGCTGAATGAAATGCCATTACCATTTAAGGTTGACGAAGGGATAATTGATCAAGTTGAGAATTCTTGTACAAAGAATAAGGAATTACTAAGCATTGAAACTGCTTTCCTTTCCCACCTCCAATCCAAGTTCGACCTACCAAAACCGAGCACGAAGTTGCAGGCCTGGCCCAGTTTAGATTTCAAAGGCTTTTTGGCGGAGCTCAAAAAGGCCAAGGTGCCCCAATTGGGTTTAGAAGAAGAAGCGGAGTGGATGAACTACTTCAATAAAAAGAAGGCAGAAGCCAATGCCCTGCAAAGTGAGATTGATAGAATTGATAAACAGATAGACCAGATGGTTTATGCGTTGTATGGGCTTACCCAAGAAGAAATAGAAATTGTTGAAAACGCGTAACGGCATAGACCTATTAGGTTTTTAAAACCTAGTAGGTCTGAGCAGAAGAAAAAGAAAAACAGATGGAGACTGGTACTTTCTATCATTATTACAACCGAGCCAACAACAGAGAAAACCTGTTTGTAGAAGAAGACAACTACCGTTTCTTTCTTCAGCTCCTAAAGAAGTATATACCGCCCATAGCAGACATTTATAGCTACTGCCTTTTACCTAACCATTTTCATCTGGTTATCAAAATAAAGGAAGAACAAGACTTACCTAAGGAAATAAGAACGGGAACACGAAACCTTTGGCAGCCGTTCTCTAATTTATGCAACGCATACGCAAAGGCCTTTAATAAGAGAAATAACAGACGCGGTAGTCTGTTTCAAGTACACCCCAAACATATTGAAATAGACAACAACGCCTATTTACTTGAGGTAATTCTGTACGTAAACAACAATGCCGGTCATCATAATATAGCCGACCCAAAGTACTACGCACATTCTTCCTATCACGCCCTTCTTTCAACCTCCAAAACTATGTTGGTTAGAGATAAGGTGATAGAACTATTCGGAAGCGTTACAGAATTGGAAGAGTGCCTAGAGGATAAAAACCAAAGGATTGAATTAGCACAGTCGATGTTATTAGAAGATGATGATTAAACCAACTCAGACCTCCGCCAAGACCTCCGAGGTTAGCTACAAAGACCTCCGAGGTTTCTAAAACCTCGGAGGTCTAGTGCAGAAGAAAACCTATTAGACCTGGCCCCTATTTTCCATCCTCAATAACCCCCTGCTTTTGGGTATTTTCGAAAACCCAAAAAACCATCTATGAAACCCGATTTCAACCTTGTACCCGAAATGCCCGACAATGCAGGCGAATTTACCTCTGCATTTTACAAGCGTTTCCCCTTAAAGAAGAACACACAACCACTTAAGATTTCTGAAGCCATCAGCAAAGATTTCTCCTTTCCTTCTTTTTACAAGAATGTAGCTTGTGGCATTGGCATTTTCATGTGCAGTTACGAGCAAGCGCTAAAAGTACTCCCTCACCCAAGCATGAAACCTGTGCGCATGCCTGGCGGACGAGCTGTTGTTATCTTCTCGTGCTACCAGTACAAAACGGTAATGAACATGCAACCCTACAACGAGATTGCCATGACCATTCCCTTGTTGATGGATGGCGGCTTTAGCCTTCCTGTACTCCCCCTTGTTTCTAAGGCTTTCAAGAATTTTGGGTACCACGTATTTTCCATGCCTGTAACATCTGAAGAGAATAGAATTCGGGGTGTAAAACTATGGGGCATTCCTAAAGTAACCGAACGCATTGACATGGAGCAGAAAGATGGTTTTTCTACCACTGTGGCGTTTGACGAGCACGATAAGGAGTATTTCCGCTTAAAAATTCCAATGAATGGTTCGTCACAAGCATTTGACGAAACAGGTCACCTCTACTCTATAAGAGAGGGAGAAATTGTGAAAGCACAAACCAATTTTAAGGGCAATTTTGAAGTAAACAAACACATGGGATTGCTCTTTAACAAGGGAAAGAAATCAGACAGCCCGCTGTTAACCTTGGGCGATTCGCCACGGGCAGCGGTTTTAAAACGATTAGAGATTGAGGAGAGTGTTTTTCAAACACGCTGGTGCCCTAGTATGGAGGCTTGCTTCGACCTTGGAAAAGTGCATTCTAAATAATGAGGACATCAGTCGACAGAAAACAGAAGCCAGCCTACAGAAAGCTTTTCTCTTTTCGCTTTTCACCTTTCACTGTTCGCCCTAAACTCTTCACTTTACCCTTATCCCTTTTCGCCTTATTCCTCATCCCTCTCATCATTGCAGGTTGTGCCGTTCCATTGCGCGGGGTTATTTACCTAAACCCTGACCTAAAAGACCACAAATGGCTTCATGCGCACGAGATGAAGGCTTCAGAAACTCCTTTCCGTTTTTACGAATCTGAAGCAACTGATTTAGGAGAGAAAATCGGGTTGAATGATTGGTCGCCACCCGTTGTGCCTCTTTGGCGAACGCTGAATGAATTGGTGAAAGCGCATCCAAACCAAGCATTGGTTATCATTAGAAATGACACCATTCTCTACGAACATTATGCAGATGAGAACAGAGAACGATTGAACCCCTCCTATTCTGTGGCCAAATCGTTTATGCAAGCGTA